>Ga0326760_1000248_pt1 | contig 30705 bp, 39 predicted proteins | sample GCREP_S_FD_207668 | JGI IMG/M metagenome (GOLD analysis project Ga0326760, IMG submission 207668) | Hot spring sediment microbial communities from Geyser Creek Basin, Yellowstone National Park, WY, United States - GCR.EP_S | ecosystem: Environmental > Aquatic > Thermal springs > Near-boiling... | reverse complement strand
CTTCAATATTTTTAACTTGCTATCAACTTCCAGACACTCCAGGAAGAATTTTAATAGAAAGAAAAAAATTAGTTACGAAAAATGAAATAAAAAATGTTGAGTGTAATGTTAACTATTTCGATTTTTCCGCTCATTCAGATAGAAATGAGTTGATAAAATTTATAGAAATTGTTAATCCAGAAATAATTTTCCTTGTTCATGGAGAAAACATTTCTGGATTTTTAGAAGATTTAAAAGATTACAATGTTTTTATTCCTACTTATGAAAAGAATTCATTCATTATTCCATAATTTCTTCAATTCTTAAAAATTCATTAACTTTTACTGTTCTTTCTCCAGAAATTCCAATTTTCGCATAATCTGCTCCAAATCCAACCGCTAAATGAGCTAAAATATTGTCTTCAGTTTCTCCGCTTCTATGAGAAAAAACAATTTTTATATCATTTTTCTTAGCAATTTTTACAAATTCAGCAGTTTGGGAAATTGTTCCAACTTGATTCGGCTTAACTATTGCTGCATTGGTCGATTTTATTTCAATTCCTTTTTCCAATCTTTTCACATTCGTCACATATAAATCATCTCCAACAATTAATTTTGTTTTTAATCTATTTGTTAACGCAGCAAAAGAAACAAAGTCTTCTTCATAAAAAGGATCTTCTATATAAAAAATTTCATTTTCTTTTACTAAATTATAAATAAAAATTAATTGCTCAGTTCTCGATAAACTCATTTTCTCTTTTACGTATTCATATCTATCATTTTTTAAATCATAAAAACTGTTTGCTGCAACATCAATTCCCAAAAGTAATTCCCCTTTTACTTTTTTTAAAGTTTCAAGTATTTTCTTAAGAGGTAAAAAAGTTATCCATGCAGATTCTATGTTTCTTCCAAAAGAAAAAAATTTATCTTCTTTACTTAAAATTTCTGCAATTTTATAATAACAATTGCTTATAATTTTTATACTCTCTCTAAAACTTTTTTCCGGCAAACCAATTAATAAAAATTCTTGAAAATCCGTACCACCAAAATGCTTTCCTCCACCAATAACATTGCATACTGGTCTAGGAATTTTTGGTTTAAATTTATAATATTGAGAAATATATTCAAAAACTTCAATTCCTTCATTTAATGAAAAAGCTTTTGCAAAAGCAAAAGAAATTGCTATTGATAAATTTGCTCCAATATAAGAAAAATTTTCTGTTCCATCCAGTTGAATTAATAAATTATCTACTTCTTCAATGTTTTCAAATTCTTTATTTTCAAACTCTTTTCTTATTTCCAAAAATCTTTTTCTTACATCGTTCAAAGGTAAATATTTTGCTTCAAAAGTTCCGCTACTTGTTCCTATTGGTGCAGAAGCTCTTACTTTTCCTTTTGGTATTTCTACTTCAATTTCTACTGTAGGAAGTAAATTGTGAGAATAAATTTCTCTCAATTTTATATTTTTTACAATCATTTACTAATAAAATTCCATAAATCTTTTGGCCTAAAAACTTTTTTTACTTTCATAATTTCTTTCTCACTAAAATCTTTTCTATTATTCCCTTTTATTCCATTTCCATAGATTAAAATTGGAACATATCCAAACTCATGTTTTCCCGTACTGCAATCAGTAATATGATCTGAAGTAATTATCAGTATAGATTTTTTAAAATCGATATTATTTAGCAAAAAGCCAATATATTTATCAAGAGTCTCAATTACTTTAACTTTTTTTTCAAAATTTTTATCGTGCGCAGCCTCATCCGCACCTTTTATATGGGCATAGATAAATTGATATTTTTTTCTTACTTCTAAAATTTTTTTGAAAATAAAATCCATTTGATTTTCATAATCCATTTCATCAACATTTATACAATCAAATCCTGCAAGTTTGCAAGTCCCTTTCATTACTCCATTTTCTGCAATTGCAACTCCATTTTCAAAATTAAACATTTTAAAGAAATTTTTTACTTTTGGCAACCTATTTCCAGCTTCTCTTGTTAATAAATAGTTTACTTCAAGCATTCCTCTTCTTTTTCTTTCTTTATTAATTTTATGGTTTTTCATTAAAAAATGTGTTTTTTCTAAAAATTTTTGAACAATTTTTGAAGTTTTTATTGCTATTGTGCTTTTTTCCTTTGGTTGAACTATGCAAACTTTTTTATTTATTTCCAATGGATCGCCATCTGTGATTTTATCACTCAACTTTTCTTTAAAAATTAATACCCCTCTATGTCCATAAGTTCTTTTTAAGATAAATGGAACTTCAAAATTCATTTTATTTACATCTTCAACAATAACATCAATACCAAATATTTCTCTTCCAGCCCTTCTATCTATTACAACCAAATTTTCATCAACAGTTCCAAAATCAACTCTTATTGCTAGCCAGCCTTCTTTATATTCTAAATCGCTACCAATTGTCTCTACAGGACCTCTTTTAATGTAAATCCTCTTAACATCATTTCCCAAAATGGACAAATTTGCATATTGGCTAACACTTGCATATCCGCTTTTTGGCCATTCTTCTTTGCTTAAAGGTAAAAATTTTGCAACAAGACTTTTTCTTACAATAGAATTTATTTCGCTTTTTGTCGCTTCAGACAAAGGAGTTCTTTTATTTGGTAGGTCAGATAAACCATCTACTAAAATAAAGAATATATTTTCAATTTCCATAAATTACATTTCTTTTAAAATCTCTTCTAAGTATTTTGAAAGTTTTTTTGTTAATGCTTCTTTCATTTTCAATGTTTCTTCTTTATCTATTTTTTCTAGTTCTTCAATTTCTTTTATAATTAAAAGAATTTCTAACCAAAAAACTGTTTTTCTATAATATTTCACTTTTTTTTCTAAATCGTTTTCACTCTGTGCTAACTTTTTCCATCTTATATAGTTCTCTTTTGCAGTGTCATAGACTTTTTCCCACTCCATACCAAAAAATAAAATTCCTATCCAAAATATTTTTTATCACTAACAAATAGTGATAAACAAAAAGGAAAAAAAGAAAATAACTTAAAAAGAATAAATTTATGGAAGTAAAAATTTTAAAAGAGAGCGAAAAAGAAATTTTAATAGAAATTGATGAAAGTGAAACTTTTGCAAATATGTTAAGAGAAGAATTATGGAATGTTGGAGTTCTTGAAGCTGCATTTATAAAAGAACATCCAGAAGTTGCAAAAACAAAACTATGGATTAAAGCAGAAAATCCTAAAGAAAAATTGAAAAAAGCTATTGATAATTTAATAGAAAAATTAGAAAAACTTAAAGAAAATTATCTTTTAGCTATTAGAAAATAGTTTTATTTTTGACAAATTTTTGATAAACTTATTATGCCCCGGTAGCTCAGCTGGAAGAGCGGCTGCCTTGTATGGCAGCTGAGCAAGCAGCAGGTCGCGGGTTCAAATCCCGCCCGGGGCTAGTGTCAACTTAAAAGGAATTAAAAAATGAAATTTTTGCAATGTTCTTTTCGTACAACTTATTCTTTTTATTACAAACAATCATTGGACCGGGCGGGATTTGAACCCGCGGCCTTCTCCTTGCGAAGGAGACGCTCTTCCGCTGAGCTACCGGCCCATAATTGCAAAAATAATTATGGAAGTTAAACTTAAAATTCCCCCAAGAATTAAAATTTTAGAAGCATTAGGTTCTATAGCAGATAAAAGATACATAATCTTAGATGAAAAAAGGATGAAAGTTTTTTCATCTGAAAAAGATAAAGAATATTTTGTATATGTAGATTTGGAAAAAAATATTGCTTATAGCGATGATAATGGAACAAAGCTAAAAGGATACATTGGTTATCCAATTATAGCATTTTTAATGATTAAGAAAATTCTTCCTTTTAATGAGAAAATTGCAAATGCGCTTTCCGGAATTCGTTGGAAAAAGCTAAACGAAAAATACAAAAATTATTACATTGTGGAAAAAGTAATAAAAAATATTTTAAAGGAAAAGGGAATAGAAGAAAAAGAAGTAGAAGAATTCATCAACGAAGTAATAAAAAGAATTTCATCTATTACACTTTTCTTTGATCCAAAAATAAAAAAAGATTAAGTTTTGATTTTAAACTTTAAAAATTTGTTTATTACAAAATTATATAGCAATGCCCATATTAAACCTATTATAAATCCTATAAGTACTACGAAAGGTAAAGAATTTATTAGAAGTTGTATTCGAAAATTTGTTGTTTGTAAATAAGAATAAATTTTTATCGTTAAAGTAAAGATTGTCATAAGTGCTATGCTCAAAACTGCTACTATTATTGCATTGATGAGAGCAAAAGTTATATATTCAACTTTTTTTTACCTTTTTCCACTTTTCTGACATAAAAACTTTTATTCATTTTTTATTTACTTTACCAAATGCGCCGGCCGGGATTTGAACCCGGGCCATCGGCTTGGGGAGCCGATGTCCTTCCTCTAGACTACCGGCGCAAATATATAAAAAGAAAATATTTTTATGAAAATAATAGATAATTTGAAAAATGAAATAGAAAAGACACAAATATTAATTTTTGCTGGAGGTACTGCAAAAAGAATGGGAAAGCTAGATAAACCAAAAGCATTACTTGAATTAGATAAAGAAAGAACTTTACTCGATTATGAAATAGAGCTTTTTAGTAATTGTGGTTTTAAGAATTTTGTTTTGCTTTTAGGACACATGCATGAAAAAATTGTTGAACACATAGAAAGTAAAGGTTATAGAAAAAGTTTGAACATAGAAATTTCAGTAGATCCAACAACGGAAAACTGGGGAAGAGCAAAAGCATTGAAATATGCTTATGAAAATGGAAAAGTAAAAAGAGAAAGATTTATTGTAACATATCCAGATGATTTAAAATTGGATAAATCACTACCATTAAAGCTTTTATTGCAACATTTATCTGTAAAAGAGAAAAACATACTTGGAACTGTTGCATTAACAAATGGTATAGAATTTCCTTTTGGAATAGCAAAAGTAAATGAAGAAGGAAAAGTTTATTCGTTTATCGAAAAACCATTAATAAATGCACTAACAAGCATAGGTCTGTATATTTTCGAACCAGAAATTCTAGATCTTGTAGCAAAGTATGTGGATTTCAATGTTCCAAAACCAATTGAATTGGAAGAAATAATATTGCCTTTCCTTGCAAACAATGGTCAATTATACAGCTTAATCGTTCCTCATGACATTTGGATTGCAATTAATGATATGAAAACATATGAAAAAGTAAGAAAAATGTTTTCTTGATTAAAATTGTTGTTAAACATTAAAAAGTATATATCCTAACTTTTTGATTAAAAAAATATGAAAAGTTTAAAAATAGCAGTTTTAATACTTTTATTTAGCACATCTTTTTGTTACAATGTAGAATTTTTTGTTAAAGATGAATTTGGAAAGCCAATAGAAAATGCAACAATAAGAATTCAAACATACCAATTACCAAAAGATCCTGTTACAGATTGCAATGGTTACACTTCAGCAGAACTTCCATATGGAACATATGTTATAAGTGTTAAAAAAGGAAATAGAGAAGTTTCAAAAACTGTAACTATAAGTTCTGATATAAAGCTAGAATTTTCAATACCAAGCGAATATTTAATAAATGTTGAACCTATTAATGGAAGTGTTTTAGTTTTTAGAAATAAGTGTTATAAAACTTTTACAAGCAATAAAGAAACTTTTTCTGGTTACTATAATGATAAATTTGAATTTATTGCAGTAGAAAGAGCATTAGTAATTTTTGAAAAATGGGAATTCGATAACAAAGTTAGGTATAATTCTTACCTTGAATTAACTCCAAACAAAAATTTAAATATAAGAGCAATTTTTAGAGATGTTGAAACAAAACTAAAAGAAATTTTAAATGAATTGAAAGAAATTTATCAAATATTGAACTCGATAAAAAACGATCAAGAAAAAATTAAGGAAAAAATTAGTGAAATTGACAAAAAATTGGAAAAACTGGTATTATTGTATGAAAAAATAAGCAACAAATTGGAAATAATTGAAAAGAATGTTTCAAACATTTACAGTTTAGTTTTTCAAATTAATGATTATGTTCAAAAAATAAGTGAACTTGTTAAAGCATTGATCAATGAAATTCCAAACATAAAAAGTGAGTTGATTAAAATTGAAGAGAAGATAGAATCATTCAACCACAAAATTTTAAACAAACTAAATGAATTGAAAAACTTAATTGTTTTATCTAAAGATGAAATTATTTTAACAATCCTTAAAAAAATGGAAGAATTAAAAGATCATTATCATTCAAAAGTTGATGAGAGTAAAGAAAAGTATTGCCTACAGATTTTAAATGATGATTATGAAAAACTTTACTCTAATAACTTTATACTTTTGATAAAAAACTGTGGAAAAGAAAATGTAACAAGTATAAAGGTTATAGTAAAATTTTTAGAAAACATAGTAGTTAGAAATGTTGATATAATTTATCCAAATGAAATAAAGTACGTTATTTTTCAATTAGATAAAAAACTAAATAGCTATGAGATTAATATTTACATTTTTTCTTCAAACATTTCAATAAGTAAAAATATAAGAATTTCATTTAGCAGGGCAATTGTAGAGATAGATGTTCCAGAAATAAAATTAAAAAACAATAAAACAGAATTTTATATTAAATTAACTAATTTTGGAAAGGAAGAAGTTACAGATATATTGAAAATAGAAGCTCCATTAAAGGTTTTTGTAGAAGGAGAAGGTAGAATTACTTTAATGCCATATCAAGAAAAATATGTAAAAATAAAAATTGAAAGTTTTGAAGAAAGAGATTTTGAAATAAAGTTTTCTTTTGCTGGAAGTGAAGTAATAAAGAAAGTTTATGTAGAAAAGAAGACTAATTTTGAACTAATTTATTTAATTATTGTAATTTTAATTTTTTCAATTTTGATAGTTATAATATTAAAAATTATTTAACTTTCTCTTATTAACTTCTTTTTCTAAAAAGAGGAAAACTGTTGAATGTTTTTTTCCTTCTAAAAGCATTTCAATCGCTTTTTTTGCCAATAAGATATCTTCATATCTTCCAATTATTGAAATAGAATTTTTATATATAGATATTTTTGTATTTGTCATTTTTTCTATAAATTTCTTTGCTTTTCCTTTTTCCCCAATAACTCTTCCTTTTAATTGAATTGCTCTATTTTTTTTTCTTGTAAATTCCTTAATATTTATAACAGAAAGAAAATAATCGTCGCTAGATAAAAGAAGTGCATCTTTTATTTCAAAATTTTTTCCAATAGCTTCAAAAATTTGTTTTGCTTTTAAAATCTTATTTGGCTCGCCCTCGATTATAAAAACATTTTCCACCTTTTTATCTTTTTCTATTTTAACATCTAACTCTTTACAAATTTTTTCTAAGACTTTCTCATCAACCTTTTTAGCTAATTCTATAGGAATGGAAATGACATCTATCATATTATGAATGAAGAGTTAAAAAAATTTATAATTAAAATTGCAAAAAGAGCTATTGAAAAGTACGTAAAATATGGAGAAATTTTAAAAGTAAAAAATTATCCAAAAGAATTAGAAGAAAAAAGAGCAGTTTTTGTAACAATATATAAGGATAATAAGTTAAGAGGATGTATTGGAAGTCTTGCAAATTTGCCACTAATAGAAAATCTTATAAATGCAGCTATTTCCGCATGTGAAGATCCGAGATTCCCTCCATTAAGCGAAGAAGAGCTAGATAAAATAAAAATTGAAGTTTCAATTTTAAGTGAATTCAAAAAAAGTAATATAGAGGAAATAAAAGAGTTTAAACATGGAGTATATATAAAAAAAGGATTAAAAAGTGCAATATTCTTACCGCAAGTTTGGTACGAAATTCCGAATAAGAGTGACTTTCTTTTTCATTTATGCTTAAAAGGAGGAATAAATCCAAGTGAATTAAAAAGTTGCGAAATTTATACTTTTGAAGCAGAAATAATAAAAGAGTAAATAAATTTATGCCCGGGTAGCTCAGTGGTAGAGCGGCCGGCTGTTAACCGGTAGGTCGCAGGTTCGAATCCTGCCCCGGGCGACATTAGGAATTTGGACTCCCTTTCCATCGAGTTCAAATGGTGTGGAAAGGAAGATGAAATATGGACATATATAATAGGGAAAAGGTATTGGAAAGTGTAAAAAAAGTTTAAAGAAGATTAACTGTCTAAAGAAAAACTTTAAAATCCTTTTTAAATCATATTTGGTCCATTTGGACCAGGGAGAAAAACTATATACATCTTATACTCTTGAAGAATATGAGAAAATTTTAGAAAATCTCCAGAATGTTTTAAAAAAACAAAAAATTGTCACTCCTTTAACCTCAATAATACCAGCTTTGTTATTAAAAGAAGGTCCGCGTTTTTCTTCTCCATTAGATCTCTTTCTTTTTCTTTTAAAAATCTCATGGATAATTTCTTCAAGTTACATGACAAAAATTACTTTGGACATATATAGGATGGATCTTAGCGAATTAAAAATAAATTTGAAAAAAATAAGGGAAAGAAAAGGAGAATTAAAAGATAAGTATGTTACTTTTAGATTTGTAACAAGAGATTTTCCAAGAGAAGTTTTAATAGATAGTGTTGGAAGTTGTAAGTATTGGATGGAAAAGATAAAGAAAAGGGAAGGTATAGAACTTCCATATTCAATTGAAATTGTAACAGAAGAAGAAACTTGTAAAAAGAACTCTTCTTGCAAAGAATTTAAAGAAATGGGTTTTGAAGTTATCGAAGTTCCGGAAGATTATTCTCCTCCAAGAGCAATATATAAAGCTAGAGCATTGGATTATGCTATTCAACAAACAAAAAATATAAGTGAGTATCATTGGATTGTACATCTTGATGAAGAAACGAGATGTAGCGAATCACTGGTTTATGGAATCCCTCAATTTATTCTTGAAAATAAACATGTAGCAGGTTTTGGACTAATAGTTTATGATATTGGCTGGAATGGATCAGTTTTAAGTACTATAGATGCTCTAAGAACTTCTTTTCTTTTTTCAAGCTTGGGAGATATAAAACTAATAGGATATCCGTTAAATATTTTTCCAGGTTCAAATTTTATAGTAAGATCCGATGTTGAAAAAGAAATAGGTTGGGATTATAGAAGTAAAGCTGAAGATTTAGTATTCGGAAAAAGGATCGTTGATAAATATGGGAGAAATAGCATTGGAATTTTGCCAGGAGTCGCTCATGAAAGTAATCTGTCTTCTTATATAGATTATCTTAGACAAAGAAAGAGATGGATAGAAGGTGCAATAGAGGCGCTAAAAGAAAAGTTAAGTATAAGAAGTAAGCTAGAGGTAGCCTATGGTTTAATTTCTTGGTTCTCTAGCTTACCAACTATTATTTCTTCAATTTTGAATATAATTTTTCAGTCTGGTGGAGTATTTGAATATGGTGGAATTCTTTTGGGAGTAACCTTATCAGGTCTTTCCAGTATTTTTAGTATTGCCTCTAAAATTTATAAAAATTATGACAATGCCTTTGACATCAGAAAGATTATTTCTTCTTTATTGCTTGAAAGCTTTGCTCCTTACTATTCAATTTTTTCAAAATCAAAAGGATTTTATATAGTTAAAAAGTTTTGATTTTTTATGAAGTTACCAGAGATAAATATAGGACTAGTTGGTCATGTTGCTCATGGAAAAACTTCTTTAGTAAAATCTTTGACTGGAAAGCTTACTTTAACTCATAGTGAAGAATTGAAAAGAGGTATTACTATTAAGTTAGGTTATGCAGATGCAGCAATTTTTAAATGCAATAATTGTGGATATTATTTTACTAACAATGATTCTTGCCCAAATTGTTTATCGAAAAATGTAGAAAATACTAGAACTATAAGTTTTTTAGATGCTCCTGGACATGAAACTTTGATGATAACAGTATTAACTGCTAGTGCATTAATGGATGGAGCAATATTAGTAATTGCTGCAAACGAAAAAGTTCCCCAACCTCAAACAAAAGAGCATTTAAAAGCTCTAGAACTTTCAGATATAAGAAATATTGTAATTGCACAAACTAAAATAGATTTATTAACAAAAGAAAAAATTTTAGAAAATTACAAACAAATAAAAGAATTTGTTTCAAAAACGTTCCTAAAAAATGCTCCAATAATTCCAGTCTCTTCAGTTTATAACATAAATATAAATTACTTAATTGAAGCAATCGAAGAATTTATACCAACCCCAAAAAGAAGCAATGGAAAAGCTAGATTTTTTGCTGTAAGAAGTTTTGATATAAACAAACCAGGAACAAAAATAAAAGATTTAAAAGGAGCAGTATTAGGAGGTTCTGTAATAAGTGGAAAGTTTGAAGTTGGAGAAGAAGTTGAAATAAAACCTGGAATATTTCATGAAGGAAAGTATTATTCTTTGTCTGGAAAAATAATTTCTATTCAAAAGTCTGGAAAAAACATTGAAATTGCAACTCCAGGTGGATTAGTAGGAATGATGCTAGATTTAGATCCATCTATTGCAAGGGAAGATTTTCTAGCTGGAAGAATAGTTGGAAAAATGAATGAATTACCAGAAGAAGTAAAAAGTTTAGAATTGGAAGTTACTCTTTTGGAAAGGTTTGTTGGAACGGAAGAAGAAAAAATTATTGAACCAATAAAGCAAAACGAAATTTTATTGTTACATGCTGGTGTTCAAAGAACTGTTGGGATAGTGAAAAAAGTAAGAGATAATATTGTTGAATTGGAATTAAAATTGCCAATTGTTCTTGAAAATTACAGAATTTTAATTTCTAGACAATTATTTGGTTCTTGGAGATTGATTGGTTATGGAAAAAGTTTACAAGAAAAATATTAGGACAATTGGCATAGATGATGCCTATTCAGAAAAATTAGAAAATGCATACCTAGTTGGAACAATAGTTAGAGGAAATAGTTTGATAGAACAAATTTTAATAAGAAAAATAGAAATAGATGGATTAGATGCAACAGAAAAATTAATAGAAATGATAAACAATTCCCCAAAAGAGCAATTAAAAGCAATATTTTTAAGTGGTATAACTTTTGCAGGATTTAATTTAATTGATATAGAAGAAGTTTATAATAAACTTAAAATTCCAATAATCGTTATAATTACAAAATATCCTAATTTTGAAAAAATAGAAAAAGCATTAAAAGAAAATTTTGAAGATTATGAAAAAAGGTTAGAAATAATTAAAAAAGCTGGAAACGTTTATAAAATAAATAAAATTTTTTGTCAAGTAAAAGGTATTGAAATTGAAGATGCAAAAAAGATTATTGATATAACAAGAAGAAATAAAGTTCCAGAAAGTCTTAGAGTTTCTCATTTAATAGCTAGTGCTATCGCTACTGGAAAAAGTAAGAAAAAAATTTAAATTTTCCAAACATGGAATTTCTTTTTTAATCTATCCTCAGGTCTTCCTTCTAACAAATCTCCCAAAACTTTTACTTTTTTTCCATTATCTAACCAAAAAATAAAAATTGTACCTTTTTTTGGTACAATTTTTCTTTTCCCATTTTTCTTTTCTATTATTAAAGTATGTTTTGTTTCAAAAATAACCTTTCCACAAATTTTTTTTAGACTTTTATTTTTTGCATCATAAACTTTTACTTTTAAACCTATTAATTCATGTCTTAAGATATTTCTTTCGTCTCTCATCAATAAATTTCTATTTGACTTTCCTTAAATCCAAGTTCTATTAATAAATCTTTTATCCTTTTTCTATGATCTCCTTGTAATTCTATTCTTCCATCCTTTATTGTTCCTCCGCAACCGAGCTTAGATTTCAAAAATGATGCAACATTTTTTGTATCATTTGTTATTCCCTCAATTATCGTTACTTTTTTTCCAAACGTTCTAACTTCAAATCTTACAATTATTTTTTGAGATGCTTTCTCAAATTGTTTACATACGCACAATTCCTTTGGTAATCCGCATTTTGGACAAATTTCTAAAGTCATTTACAACTTTGTTTTATATTTATTATTTAATATTGTTAGTATTCTTGCTATAGTTCTTCTTATTTCTCTTCTTCTTGAAGTATCTTTTATAGGTCTTTTCATTTGTATTTGCATTTCTATTTGAGAAAGTTTTTCCCTCAATTCTTTTAGTTTTTTCAATAATTCTTCCTTACTCATTTTATTCAATTCTGATTTTTTAATTATTGCCATTTTTCTAGCATTAACTCTTCTGGAACTTTTTTTAATATTCTTACTTGCACTCCAATTGCTCCAACCTTTAAAATTGCTTGTGAATAACCTACATCAACAAACTCTTCTTTATAATGGCCAGTATGTAAAATATATCCCTTTCTGAATTTATAAGCAGCCGATCTTTCCTTTCCTAGAAGTTTTCCAGCAATTCTAATTTCTGCTCCAGCAGCACCAGCTTCAATTATTTTTTCTAAATAGTACATTGCAACTTTTTTAAAATTTATTCCTCTTTCTAATGCCTTTTTTATTCTTTGTGCAACAATTTTTGCGTCTAAAAATGAGTTTTGAACTTCTTCAACTACTATTGTTGGATTTAATAATTTGAATTGATTTATTAATTTCTCTTTTATTTCATCTTCGTATTTTCTTCTTCTTATTTCTCCAATATTTTTTCTTCCAACGTAAATAACAATTCTTGTATTAGATGGAGTTCTCTCTATCTTCACTTTACTTACTTCTGCCTTATCAAAATAAGGAATTATAAAATCTTCTATTTCTTTATCTTTTAAAATTTGAGAAATTAACTTTTTATGCATTGAAATCATGTTAATAACTTAAAATTATTTCTAGATGGGAACATTTTAACCTTCTTCTAAATGGGGTTTTTCTTGGAGTTATTATTTTTGGGCCTTTATGAACTTTTATAGTTTTTATTCTTAACTTGTTTTCATCCATTTTTTTATTTCTTGCATTTGCAATTGCACTTTCTAATGCTTTTAAAATTATTTTACAAGTTTTTGTATAGAACTTTTTTCCATCTATTGGTTCCTTTCCACTTATTGCTCTCTCTAAAATAATTTTTGCTTTTTCAACTTTTTTCCCTATTAAAACTCTCGCAACTTTAGCAGCATTTTTTGTAGAAATTCTAAGATTTTTAATAAATGCAGAAGCAATCATTTCATAGATAAATATCTTGTACCTCTTGTTGCTCCAATTCCTGGTCCACCATGTTTTACTTCTTTTATTGTTATTGAAAATTCTCCCAATCTCCTTCCAATCATTTCTGGTTTAATTTTTACCGGAACATATTCTTTTCCATTATGTACCCCAATTGTTAATCCAACCATTTCTGGCAATATTACCATTTCTCTCAAATGAGTTTTAATAAACTTATTAGGATTTTTTTCTTTAATTTTTCTTATTTTTTCTAAAAATTTTTTCTCTTCTTCTGTCAACCCTCTCTTTAATATTTTTCTTCTAATTTTTGCATCAAAGACTTTTATAGCTAACTCTTCCAAACTCATTTTTTGCAATTCTTCTAAAGTATATCCTCTTAATCTAAATTCAGGCATAATATAGAATTATTTATGAATCTTAAATCAATAAAAAGAATTGCATCAAGAATTTTGAATGTTGGAATTTCAAGAATAAAGATTAATGCAAAAACAAAGGAAGAAAAAGAAGAATTAGAAAAAGCATCTACTGGAAAAGATATTTATAAATTGATAGAAAAAGGAATAATAAAAGTTAAAAGAGAGTTCTTAAAATGGGAAAAAGAAAAGAAAAAGAAGCATGTAAGAAAGGGTGGAAAGTATTCTATTGTAGATAAAAAAAGAAGATGGATAAATAGAATAAGACCAATTAGAAGATTATTAAAAGAATTAAAAGAAAAGAGAAAAATAGATAATAAGACTTATTGGATGTTATACAGACTTGCAAAGGGAGGATATTTTGAAAGTAGAAGTCATTTAATGCTATATCTTCAAAAAAACAAACTTCTTAAATAATGGTTCAAAATCCTACGTACAGAATGCCATATAAAAGAAGAAGGAAAATGAAAACAAATTATAGAAAAAGGATTGAATTGTTAAAAAGCAATAAACCAAGACTTGTTGTAAGAAAAACAAATAAATATATTATTGCACAAATAGTAATTTCTAAAGAAGCACAAGACTATACTATTATAGGAATAACTTCAAAAATTTTGAAAAAATACAATTGGAATTTTTCTTTTAAAAATTTGCCAGCATCATATTTAACTGGATTAATAATTGGGAAGCTTGCATTAAAAAAAGGAATTAATGAAGCAATTTTGGATATAGGTTTGAATAGAGCAACAAAAGGAAATAGAATTTTTGCAGTTTTAAAAGGTGCATTGGATGCTGGATTGAAAATTCCACATAGCGAAGAAATTTTACCTAGCGAAGAAAGAATAAAAGGAATTCATATAGCTTCTTACTTAGAAAAATTTAAAGACTTACCAAAATTTTTTGAAGAAGTAAAAGAGAAAATATTAAAAGATTATGGCTGAAGAAGAAATAGCTGAAGAAATAAAAATAAAAGAAGAAAAAATAGCTTGGCAGCCAAAAACAAAATTAGGAAAACTTGTATTAGAAGAAAAAATAAAAAGTTTGGATGAAATTTTAGAAAATGGATATAAAATAAAAGAGCCAGAAATTGTAGATTATTTAGAGCCAAATTTAAAAATTGAATTAGTATTAATTGGAAAGGGTGGAACAAAAGGAGGAGCTAAAAAAAGAATTCCTGTAAAAAGAAGTGCAAAAGTTACTGCAAGTGGAAGAAGGATAAGATATTCTGTAATGGTAATAGTTGGAAATGAAAATGGAATAGTTGGAATAGGTAGAGGAAAAGCAAAAGATGGAAGAAGTGCATATTTAAAGGCAATAAGGAATGCAAAAATGAATTTAATAAAAGTTTATAGAGGTTGTGGAAGTTGGGAATGTGGATGTAATGAGCCTCATTCAATTCCATGGAAAACTTATGGAAAAAGCGGAAGTGTAAGAGTGATTTTAATGCCTGCACCAAAAGGTACTGGATTGGTTGTTGATGATGAAAGTAAAAAATTATTTAGGCTAGCAGGAATAAAAGATGTTTGGAGTAAAACTTTTGGAAGAACAAAGCAACACATGAATTTAATTCAAGCAATGTTTGATGCATTAAGAAACATTCCAAAATATAAAAAAGATTAAAATTTGGGCCCGCTGGGATTTGAACCCAGGACCTCCCGCTTTCTCGAGCGCCGCCATATAAGGCGGGCGCTCTACCACTAAGCTACGGGCCCATGGGCCGGGGGAGATTCGAACTCCCGATCTCCCGGTTATCAGCCGGGCGCTTTACCGCTAAGCTACCGGCCCATAATTTTTCTATTACTTTTTCATAAGTTTCATTAAAGTTTTCCCTAGTTAACCATAAAATTTCAAAATTTTTAAACTTAGAAATAAATGCTCTATGAAGTGTTGCAACTAACGGAATTTCTAATTTTAAAATTTTTTCAACAAAATCTTTAAATTTTTTACTTTCCATTTCCATTTTTCCTATTTCATCTATTATCAATAATTCTGCTTCCCTAATTTCCTTTTCTATTTCATCTATTGATTTTTCAAGAACTTCCAAATTTAAGTAATATCCTGCACAAATTTTATTTCCTATTTTTTCTTTTGATGCAAAGATAAAAGATTTTCCATTATGTAATAAAAATATTTCAAATCCAATTCTTTTATTTTTTTCTCTTTTTTCTAATGTTAAAAAACCGACAATTTTTATCTCATTCTTTAAACTTTCATAAATTTTTTTGCATAACGTTGTTTTCCCAACTCCTGGCATTCCAGAAATAAAAATTTTCATATCATTCTTTTTAATAGATCGTTAATTCTTTCTCCTACGTGTCCCAAATCTCCTTTTGGATATTCTAATTTTTTACTTTTTAATCCTTTTCTTGGTGGATGCAATCTAAATACTTTCTTAAATTCTGGAAAATCTTTTAATGTTTTTTTGTTAGAAATCAAAAGTTCTGCAAGCTCTTCAAAAGAATTTATTCCATACTTTTTTAAATCTTCTTCAGTAACATTTTTGTCTCCAATTTTTTTCAACCTCTTTTTTAAAAGCAAAACTAAAGTATTCTTAGAAATTTCTCCATAGCAAACATAATTTTTTACTTTTCTTAACATTCCTTCAATCGATTTTGTCTTTGGCAATAAAACACAATGATTTATTTTTTTTAATCTTAAAAGCATTAAAGTATCTTTTATTTCTCTTGGAGCCTTTATACTACTTCTTAATCTTATTACTGCGTACATAATTAAATTCTTTTTATTTTTTCAATTCCTATTATATCAAAAATTATTTCATAGATCTTTTTCAAAATTTTTAAAATTTTTATTCTAAAGAATTTTTTAGATTCCTCTTCTTGCAATACTCTGCATTTTTCATAAAAAAGATTAAAGCACTGAGAGAGATTAAAAATATAATTACAAAATCTGTTAATTTTCAAATCTCTTAGAGTTTGAAATATTACAACCTCAAATTCTAAAATTTTTTTTAATAACTCTATTTCTTCTTTTTCCAATTCATATTCTTCATATTCTCCTTCTTCACATTTTTCCAAAATTGAATTTATTCTTGCATAGGTATACAAAAGATATATTGCAGAATTTCCTTTTAAATTTAATGCTTCTTCAAAATCAAATATTAAATCTTTATCTTTATCAAGTTTCAACATTTCATATCTTATGCAACTTCTAGCAATTTCATCAATATTTTCACTAAAACTTTCTCTTATTTTTTCCTTAAACTTTTCTATCAACTCATCTGCTAAAACAACAATTCCCTTTCTTCCACTCATCTTCAAATTTTTACTATCTATTCCGAAATTTTTCGCAATTTTTTCAGAAAGAAATACCAACCCATACGAATAATAAATATATTTTTTTCCCAAAGAATTTAAAAGATTCTCTATAAATTTTTGATTTAATGCTTGCTCCTTACCGATAACATTTATTGAAATTTCAAAACTTTCAAAATTTTCATAAACTTTTCCATTTCTATTTGTTATAAAGTATTCATCAAATTTTTCAAACAAAAATTTCCTATCTATTATTTTGTGTTTCCAAAATGCATATGCAATATCTTTTAGTAAATAAGTTAATGTTCCATCAGATTTTATTAAAACTAATTCGCTATCATTTTGCCTTACTACTAAGCAACCTTTTTTCTCTTCTGAAAAATATGAAATTTTTTTTTCTTTTAAAAAATTTAATGTAGGTTCTATTAATCCAAAGCTTATTATATCACTTTCTTTATTGAAAAAATCGTAATGAATTTTTAAAAATTTTAATGTCTGAAGTTGTGCTTTTAGAACTTTTTTAACTATTTCTTGACTAAATTTGTAAGTTTCAGAATTTACATCTTCAAGCTCCTTTACAATTCTTTCTTTTTCTTTTTTTAAGCTTTCATCATTTTCAATCAATTTATTTATTTCTGTATAAATCTTGCTACAATATTTATCAAATTTTTCATTGACTTGAATAGGATAATTTAATTTTTTGAATGCAAGAATAAGCTCTGCCATTTGAGAACCTGTATCGTCTATGTAATTTGCTACATATACTTCATTCCCTAAAATTTTAAAGAATCTGTACAAGCTATCTCCAATACAAGCATTTCTTATATGTCCAATATGTAGTGCTTTGTTTGGATTTGCACTTGTATGTTCAATTAGTATTTTTCCAATTTTTATTTTTGGAACCTTTATTTCAAAATCTCTAATCAATTTAAACCAATTTATAAAAATATTGAGGTAAGAATTTTTTATCTCAAAACTTTTTACATACTCTTTTATTTTTTCTATAATTTTGTTTTTAATTTCTTCCTCACTTTTTTTATTCTTTTTAGATATTTTTTTGAGATTAAAAGAAATATCTCCAAACTTACTAAACTCTATATCTTCACCTCCTACAACTTCTAAAATCCTTGAAATTAACATAATTTATGAATGAATTAATAAAATACTTTCTAATTTTATTTTTTCTTGCAAGATTTTCTATTGAAGATCTCAAAAAGGGTGAAGTAAGAGATTTAGAAATATTTTTATTTTTTGGAATAAGCATAGTTTTTTTTGTTTTTGAAATCTTTCAAAATTATTCTTTTGAGATTTTATTTTCGCCTTTAATTTTTCTGTTTTTTTCCACTCTTTTCTTCTTTCTCGGACAATGGGGAGCTGGAGATTCGTTTATTTTAACATCTTTAGGTTTTATTCTCGCAACGGATTTAAAATCTTCCATTTTCTTTTTGTTATCAATTTTTTCCTTTGGAATTATTTTCTCATTTTTTTATGCACTAATTTTTTCTATCATAAAAAAGAAGCATTTTTTCCTTTCAATTTTTCCTTTGCTCTTTCTACTTTTATCTTTTGTTTTGCAATCATTTTATTCTTTTATCTTTTTTTTAACATTTCTCTACTCCTCTTTGCCATTTCTTTTAAAAATTCAAAGAGAATTTATAAGAAAAATTAAAATAGAAAAATTAAAAGAAGGGGATATTCTTTTTGAGTTTAAAATTTGGAGAGGAATAACTAAAGAAGAAATAAAAAAATTGAGAAAAAAAAGAAAGTTTGTTGTTATAAAAGAAGGGGTGAGATTTGCACCTTCATTCTTAATTTCTTTTATTTTGTTTGTACTATTTTATAAGAAAGTGGTAATTTTGATGCCGCCCTTTTTAATGCTATTTTGGCATGTTCTTCAAAACCTTTTTTAACTCTTAATAGAAGAATAGTATCTCCTTCAAATGCTTGAACAGCTCTTCCTACAGGTCTTCCAAAAGCCAATCTCATTCCTTGGCTATATCTATCTGCACCTGCTCCCATTGCAATAGGATGTTCTCTCAAAACATGATGAGGATATTTTACAATTTTTAAAAAATAATTCTGCGAACCAACATTTTTCTCTAAATATTTATTAGCCATAACTCTTGCAGCTTCCAAAGCATTATCTCTTATTTGCAAATCGTGCTGAGAAATTAATCTAAATTCTGAATAATCTGTTAATTCTTTATTTCCCATTTCAAATTGTCTTATTTTTGTTGGAGGTGCACCAGCAACAAAATTTTTACTTTTTACTTTGTAAGAAATTCTAGTGTAAGGTCTTTCTATTCTTCTAAAGCACCTACCAGGCCTTAATGCCATATAAATATATTAAAAACTATATTTTACTATGGCTGAAAAAGGTTCAAAAAGAGACTTAGTAGTAAAAAGTGCAGTAAGAGAGCTTGTAAAGGATATGAGAATAAGTGACAGCTTTTTTGATGCCTTAAATAAGGCTGTTGAGGAACTAGTAAAGAGGGCTGCTGAAAGAGCAAAAGCAAACGGCAGAGCAACCTTAAGAGATTGCGACGTTTAATTTTTTATTCTAAGCCAAGCAACCTATCCAATATACTTTTCTTTTCTTCTTCATCTTTACCATATTTTTCCCAACTTTCTTTTATCATTTTCTCTAATTTTTCTTCATAAATGTTTGGAATTCCAACAGAATTTCCAACACCTACTATTACTATTTTATCTTCACTTTCATCAATTATTTCATTCAAAATTTCTATAACTTTTTGCGAAGCATTAAATATTTCTGGATTCATTGGTTTTATAGCTTCTTCTGCTGACATTTTTACTACAATTGCATCTAAATCCAAATTATATTTTGTCGCTAATTCTTCTATTTGAAACTTTTCAACACCTATTCCACCTATCGCAACTCCGACACCTCTTGCAACACTTCCAGTTTTTTCTTTTTCTAATTTTTGAGCAGCATCTATTGTTACTATTTTCCTTGGTTTATAAGTTTTTATAATTTTTTCAAGAACTCTATTCAATTTTCCTAATCTCGATCCAGGACCTTTTGCTCTTACTAAGATAACTCTTTTACTTCTTATTTTCTTTTTTACTACAATACATTCTTCGATTTCTTCTATTTTATCTTCCTTACTTATCAACTTAGAAATAACAAGAGGTCCTATTCCATCTCCTATTGGAAGACTTTTATGAACAGCAATTGCTCCTTTGTAGTATGCTGTTGAAATTTTCTCATAAATAGGCAAAACCATTTGAAATAATAGTGCTAATTGCAAATTTTTGTATTTTTTCAATATTTCTGAATAATGTTCCAAAACTTTTTTCAACATGTTCAATTCTATTAAAATTGCAATTGTTGTTTTTATATTAAGTAATTCTTCTTCATCCCCTTCAAATCTTTCTTTTGTAAATCTTCTCAACCTCTCTTCACTTTTGTTTATAATATGTTCAAGTTTTTTAACTATACCAAAAGGATCTAATGTTGTTGGCTGAATTACAAAATATTCCAATATTTCATCTAAAGATTTTTGATCTTTTTTTAACTTCTTTTTCAACTCTTTTTTTATTTCATCAATAGAAGAACTTATATAATTTGTTAGTGCTAAAATTCTTGAAACTACATATGAAATTATTACTCTTGGATAAAGTATTGGATAAAGAAATAGAAATAAAAAAAAGAACATCCAAAAGATTTCAATCTGAAAAATTATCATATAAATAATATATTATGGATATATTAAAGGTTGCTGGAATTATTGCAATAAGTGTTCTATTATTCTCTTTTCTTCAAAAAACTTTTAACTTTGATTTTTTTGATAAAATTACTGGATTTTTTTCTTCTCTACTTTTTCCACATAAAAAGGAAAAATTTGGAATAGAAATTTCTACAAAAGATTTTACAATAAATTCAAAAAATCTCGAAGTAAATTTGAATGGAAAAGTTTTATCATTTTCAATAGGAAAATCTCAAATAAAAACTCCTTCAGAAAAATCTCGAATAAAAGTTTTGTTTGATGGAACTTTAGAAAAAAGAAATTTATCAATAAAAATTTTTGGTGTCCCAACAAAAATTTTGTTTGATGATGTAGAAATTTCAAATTCTGAATCTGAATTTAGTTTAAATGTTGTTGGAGAAGTAGAAAAAATAACAGTAAGCAATTCTGAAAAAATGGAAATTAATGTTGAAAAAGCAAAAATAAAAGTTAAAGAAGGGGAGAAAAATTTAGAGTTTGACATTTCGAATGATAAAATAGTTTTAGAAGGTGTTGTATCCTTAGAATATTCTAACAATACTTTCACACTTTTTGCTTCAAGTATAAAGACAACACTAATAAAATTATGAAAAGGGAAGAAAAAGTTGAAATACCAGAAGTAAGGGAAGAGCCGAAATATTTTTTGAAAATAGATAAAATAATAGATACTAGAGATGTTGAGAGAGTAATAAAAAGTGCTACAAAAGGTAAGATTGTTTTGGCAAAATTAACTGAAATAAAAAATCCGGAAGAGTTTCATTTGGTTATTAAAGATTTAAAAAGGATGACAAATCTTTACAAATTAAATCTTTTGGTAATCCATGATGATTACGCTTTGATTTCTAAAAATTTGGAAATTTCTACTTTATAGTAGTTAATATTTAATTATTTAAATTATGATTGCAAAGATAGAAATAGCAGAAAAAGAAGAATTTCCACTGATAAAGTTTAGCTTAGACCAAAAAGAATTTGAGAAAAAAGAAATAACTGAAAATAAAGAGATTATTTACCTAAAGTATAAGGAAGGAAAGGAAATTTTTTTAGGATCTAAGACTTATGAAGTGTTGAAAAAATACAAGGCAAAATGTATTGATTTAAGCAATATAAAAGATCAAAAAAGTTTTATTGAAGGGCTTCTTTTATCTTCTTACGTATTTGCTAAATATAAAAAGGAAAAGGAAGAAACAATTAAAATTTTGAATGCAAAAAGAGAAGAAATAGTAAAAGCAAAAATAATTTGTAATGCAGTAAATTTTGCAAGAGATATTTCTAATGAGCCTTCAAATAAAATAAATCCAGAAACTTTTGTAAAGGAGGTTGAAAAGTTTTTTGAAGAAGAGCCGAATATTTTGATTGAAGTATTAAATGAAAATGATCTTGAAAGAGAAAAATTGGAAGGAATTCTGACAATAGGAAACTCTTCAAAAAATAAGCCAAAACTTTTAATCTTAAAATATTTACCTACTGATAAAAAGCCAATTGTTTTAATAGGTAAAGGAGTAACTTTTGATGCTGGTGGACTAAATGTTAAACCAGCAGAAGCAATGTATGAAATGAATAAAGATAAAAGCGGTGCTGCAGTTGTTGTATCAACAATATATGCAATTTCAAAACTAAAAATTCCGATAGATGTAATTGGAGTAATTCCTTTAGTAGAAAATGTTATTTCTGAAAGATCTTGCAAACCTGGAGATATTATAAGAATTGGAAATAAAACTGTTGAAATTGTTCATACAGATGCAGAAGGTAGAATAATTTTGGCAGATGCAGTAGAATTTTCTAAAAGGTTCGATCCTGAAATTATAATAACAATTGCTACATTAACTGGAGCGCAAATAGTTGCTTTAGGATATTTAATTGCAGCATTTTATTCAAATAACAAAGAACTAAGCAAAAAACTTTTAGAAGCATCTAAAAAAACTAAAGAATTTGTTTGGAAAATGCCTTTACCAAAATTTTATGAGAAATTACTAATTAAAGGAGAAATAAGTGATATAAAAAATGTTCCAAGTGTTACAAGTAGAGAAGCTGGAAGTATTGTTGGGGCTTTATTTATTAAACAATTTATAGATAGGAAATGGATTCATTTAGATATTGCTGGGCCAGCAATTGTTAATAAAGATTGGTATTTTCTAAAAAAAGGAGCTACTGGTTTTGGAACTAGATTATTAATTCAATTTTTAGAAAGCTTAGCATAATTATGGAAAAAATTGTTGTAGATACAAGCATTTTAATAGATGGATATATATCGAAAAACCTAGAAAAATTTAAAGATTTAAAAGAAATAGTTATTCCTGTTGCTGTTTTAGATGAATTGCAAAATCAAGCATCAAAAGGTAGAAAAGTTGGTTTTGATGGCTTAGAAGAAATAAAAAGGTTGAGAGAAAAATTTAATATTACGTTTTTTGGAGAAAGACCAAGCTTAGAAGATATAAAATTGGCGAAAAGCGGTAGAATAGATGCAATAATTAGAGATGTTGCAAAAAAGTTGAATTTACCATTAATTACTAGCGATTATGTTCAAGCACTTGTTGGAGAAGCAGAAGGAATTAAAGTTATTTATATAAGTCCGGAAGTAAAAGAACCTTCTTTTTTAAAATATTTTGATGATCAAACAATGAGCGTTCATTTAAAAGAAAATTGCTACCCATATGCAAAAAAAGGAAAACCTGGAAATTTTGAATTAGTAAAATTAGAAGAAAGAATTTTAACTAGAGAAGAATTGGAAGAAATGATAAAGGAAATAATTGAATTTACTAGAAAAGATGAAAATTCTTCTTTTGAAATTGTTAAAGAAAGTGCTTTAGTTATTCAAATGAGAAATTTTAGAATTGCAATTGCAAAACCACCATTTTCTGATGGAATTGAAATTACAATCGTAAAACCAATTGTAAAACTTTCTTTAGAAGATTATAATATTTCTCAAAAACTTTTAAAAAGGTTTGAAGAAAAAGCTGAAGGAATAATAATTTGTGGTCCTCCCGGCTCTGGAAAATCTACTTTTTGTGCTTCTTTAGTAGAATTTTATTTAAAAAAAGGAAAAATAGTAAAGACACTAGAAAGTCCAAGAGATTTATTGGTTCCAGATGAAGTTACTCAATATACAAAATTAGAAGGGTCTTTTGAAAAAGTTGTTGATATTTTACTATTAGTAAGGCCAGATTATACTGCTTTTGATGAAATAAGAACAACAAAAGATTTTGAAATTTTTGCAGATTTAAGGTTAGCAGGAATTGGAATGATTGGAGTTGTTCATGCTTCTAGTCCTTTAGATGCAATTCAAAGATTTTTAACAAGATATGAATTAGGTATGTTGCCACACATTGTTGATACAATTATATTTATAAAAGATGGAGAAATAAAAAAAGTTTATACTTTGGAAATAAAAGTTAAAGTTCCCACTGGAATGACTGAGCAAGATTTAGCAAGGCCAGTAGTTGAGGTAAGGGATTTTGAAACAGGAAAACTAGAATATGAAATATATAGTTATGGAGAGGAAAATGTTGTAGTTCCAATAAAAGAAGAAAAAGAAAATCCATTGTTAAAACTTGCAAAAGAAAGAATTTTGCAAATAGTTAGGAAATATGATGAAAATGCAGAAGTAGAATTTTTGAATGAAAATAAAATTCTTTTAAAAGTTGATAATGAAAAAATTCCAAAAATAATTGGAAAAGAAAGAAAGAACATAAAGAAACTAGAAAAAAAGCTTGGATTAAGCATAGATGTTGAACCAAAAATTCCCTCTTTAGGTAAAAAAATAGATTTTATAATTTCTGAAACTGGAAATTCGATAGAAATAAAATTTTTAGAAAATGTTGCATTAAAAAATGTTAGATTTTATCATAACGATGAATTTCTTTTTTCCGCAATAGTTGGAAAGAATAATTCTGTAAAAATAGCAAAAGATAGCGAAATAGGGAAAAAATTGATAAGATCAATAGCAAAAGGAGAAAAGATTGAAGCATTTTATTAATTTTTTAAATATATCGTTTTATCAAAAAAATCTATGGTATTATCATCCCTTCTTAATCCAATTTGTAAGAATATTTCTTAATCTCTTAACATTATACATATATTCATTTGCATTTCCATTTTGGGCTGCATTTCGTATTTGTAATATAAGACCTTTTATCATCTTTTTCTCGGCATCAGAAAGATACTTCCAGAGATCTATAGTCATGATACCTTCTAATCGATTAACACCCCATAACATACCATCCCTATCAAGCCTATCTATGGTTAAGGCATCATTAACAAGAATAATTGCGGCTGATGCAAACGCACTTCTTATATCTTTTTCAATTTCAAGAACTTTTTTAATTTCTGAAGTATATTCTTCTATCTTAAACTTATCTTCTATTATTTTTTTTAACCCATTTACTAAAAACACAGCTATAAATATTCCGGCCAATCCCCAAGCTCCATAAGCAAAAAATTCTAAAAGAACTGCACCAAACAATACTCTTGCACCATACATTGCAACAATAAAAGAAAGTAAGGAAGAAAATCTCTCTAACCCCCAACCGCTAAATATTTCTTTCATTAAAGCATATACAAACACCCAAATAAAGACAAAAGGTAAAATAATATAAAAAATAAAGAATGTTGCCCAACCTATGCTACTTAAATCTTTGGGAACATAACCTGAAAGAATACAAGAAGAATATGCCAGCACATCATAAACAATGTTTCCAGTTGTTTGAGATGGAGAAAAAAAGTTACTACATACTTGAAGATCAACTTCTGTTCTTTTCAAAAACGGTTTTATAATTTGAATTTCTGTGAATAACAAAAATATAAAAAGAGCAATATAGCTTAGAGTTCTAACTATTTTTCCAAGACGTCCGGGAAAAAGACATCCTATTATTAAAGTAATTGCAAAAGCAAGGAGAGAAATATATGCTATAGGAGTTGAAAAAATATAAGAAAGAAAACTTTTATAACCAAAAAGAGGTTGAAGAATAAGAAAATCTATTAAAAAAAGAGCAACAAAAATTCCAATTATAATAAGAATAGCAATACCAATAATTTTTACTCTTTCTTTTACCATAATAATAATAACTCTTTCTTTTACCATAATAATAATAATAATTTTAAAATATAAAAATATTTTTAATAATGAAAATCTTGAGAAAAATTGGAAAAATCATATTTTCAATTTTTTTTACAGTTTTTCTTTCTTTACTAATTTTATTAATTATTTTCTTAGATTTTTTAAAATATGAAAAATTAAAAAATGTTGCAATAAAATTGATTGAAAATCAAGTAAACATTACTGAAGGGCAAAAAAGATTAATATTGGAATATTTAAAATTTGAATGCCAAAATAAAGAAAAAATAAGTTTTAATTTTGGAATAAATATAACTATTAACTGTTCTATAATAAAAGATTTATCAGAAAAAAATTTAATTTTTTATCTTTCAAACTTAGCTTTTGATTATCTTTACTTTAAAAATTATTCTTGCAATTTCAAAGAATGTTTTGAGAAAAAAGAATTTACATACTTTATTAGCTCCCAATTTTATAACGAAATGAAAAGTTATTTTTATTTAATTTTAGTACTGACAATATTTTTTGGAGCAATGTATTTCTTTTTAATAGAAACAATAGAAAACAAATTATTATCTTTTGGAACAATCTTTATTTTTGTAGGCATATCATACTTTTTAATAGATTTTATCCCAAACTTTTTAAACATTCAAGTTTTACAATTAAAAGAAATAATTCTTGAAATAAAAGAAAGTTCAAAGTTTTTATTATATTTCTTAATAATTGGAGTTTTGCTTTTAGTTCCGTATTTTATCCTAAAATTTAAGAAACATTAAATTTTTTCAACTCCAAATTTACTTCTTACATAAACTTTTTCCAATTTCAATTTTTCTTTTAAATTTTTTGCAATATTAACCAATTCCTTGTGATTTACTATTTTTTCATTTAAAAAATTTTTATCTACTAAAGTTTCCATTGGATAGAATTGTTGCAAAACAAATATAGCATCTTTTAATATTTTTTTAACCTCTCTCCATGCATTTTCTATATCTTCATTACTTAATAGAGAAGGAACATATGTTGTTCTTATTTCAACAAACTTTACTTTTTTTGCAATTTTTAAACTTCTTTTTATTTTTTCCGTTATCCCATTTATTTTTATTCCTGTAACTTTCCAGTAAGAATTATCAATAAGTACTGTTTTTATATCTGTAGCATAATGATCTATCAATCTATTTTTTACAAGTCTCTTTACAGCTTCTGGATTGCTAGAATTTGTATCTAAGCTACACTTCAATCCAATTTCTTTTACTTTAAAGAACAATTCTTCTAATGCATCTATTTGTAAAGTTGGTTCTCCTCCAGTTACTTGAACATATTTTATTAAAAATTTATTTTCCTTTATTTTTTCTAAAATATAATCTATTTCAACAAATTTTCCCTCTCCATTTACTGCTTGAGAAGAAAAACACCAAGGACATCTAAAATTGCAACCAGAAAACCATATTACAAACGATATTTCTCCTAAAACATCTATTAAACTATTTTCTATAAAATTTACTATTTTAACTTTCACAAATCTTTGCTAGAATAATGAATTCTTCTTTTAAATTCCGCAACCTTTCCTACATTCCAAGAGCTTATTGGTTTATAGTATCCAACTATTCTGCTCCAAATCTCAGTATTTTTTTGACAATTTGGACATTTTTCGTAAATTCCTACTTCATTCCATCCACAATTTTTACAAGTTGAAATTGTTGGAGTAATACTAAAATAAACAACATTTGTTTTTCTTGCAATTCTTCTTACTAATTTTTTCAAAACGTTTGGATCTACAGATTCATTTAAAAATATGTGCATCATTACTCCACCGCTAAATTCTTTTTGAACCTTTCCTTCTAATATTGCCCTTTTTGCAATTGAAAAGTTTGAATAATATGGAATAATACAATTCGAATAAAATGGAATTCCATTATAGGTAGGAATAAAGAATTCTTTTCTTTCGAATGCATCTCTAAACTTTTCTAAATCTGAACTTGCCATTCTATATGCAACACTTTCAGCAGGAACTTCTTCAACATTGTAAAGAACTCCATCTTTTGAATAATATTCTTCTGCAATTTTTCTAACAAATCTTACAACTTTTTTCATCCATTTTACTGCTTCTATTATATCGCTTTTATTTAATTCACTCCACAAATCAAAATTCCTTAAAAAGTTTGCAGCAGCTTCTGGTAATCCTACCAATCCAAAAGTATTGTAGTGATTTGCAAAAGAACCTAAATAAAGTCTTGTAATTGGCATCAATCCGCACTTTAAGCTTCTCTCATATCTTTCTCTCATTTTCATCAAAATTCTTCTTGCAATTTCTAAATCTTCTTTTAGCATTTCTTCAAATTTATTTTCTTCCCCTTTGCTTAAAAATGCCAATCTTGGCAAATTTATTGTTACAACTCCAATAGATCCTGTTGCATCAGGTATAGTCCATATTCCATGAACTTTCGGCATTACTTTTTCTTCAAAGGAAGTTACAATATTGTTATTAATTTTGCTTACATCAATAGTCAATCTGCAACACATTGCATACAATGCATCTACATCTGCAACATAGCCATTTAGTAAGTAAAAAGTTCCTCTTTTTGCTAAATTCTCAAAAATTAAATAAGTTAATCCATCCCATTTTCTATCGTTCCAATCAAAATTTTTTGTTATCATTATAGTCGGTATTGGAAATGTGAATGGAGAACGCTTCAAATCTCCTTCATTGTAAAGATAAATTAATTGTTTAACAATTCTTATTGCTTCATCCAAATAATCTGATACTTTTCCAACTCTTTTTCCACCAATTATTGCATCCAATTCATTAAATGCTTTAGAAGTATCTAAACAAATTGTAATGTTTGAAAAAGGACTTTGAAATCCCATTCTTGAAGGAAAGTTCAATTCGAAAAGCATTGTTTGTAATTTTTGTTTTATTTCTTTATCGCTTAAATTATCATTTTTAACAAACGGTGCCATTAATAAATCAAAAGCAGAAACTGCCATTGCTCCAGAAAATTCTTGAGCAGCAAGAAATATGAAATTTACGAGCTGATTTATTGCAGCATCAAAATGTTTTGGAGGAGCAGAAAGTAATGTTGGAGTTCTTAAACCTAATTGAAGCAATCTGCTTAAAGACCAACCTATGCAGTATGGAATGTGTAAAGATTGTGGAAGTTTATGAATATGAATTTCTCTTTCAAAATGTTTCTTTACTCCTTCTGCTGGAAAAACTTTTTCAAGAACAGATGGATGTTTCAAAGTTTTATCAAGAATATAGCTCAAAAAGTTCCCATAACTTCTACTTTCATTAGCATTTTCCTTTACTTCCCAATCTTCCTCTCCAATGTATTCTCTCTCTATTTTTTCTAAATCAATAGTCATAACTTTTAAGATTTCATAACCTTTAAATACTTTTCTATAAACTAAAAAATATGAGAAGAGTTCAGACAAAAATTCCTGGTTTGGATGAGATTTTGAATGGAGGAATTCCAGAAAGGAATGTTGTTTTAATTAGTGGAGGTCCAGGAACTGGAAAAACAATTTTATCTCAGCAATTTTTATGGAATGGATTGCAAATCGGAGAATCAGGAATATATGTTGCATTAGAAGAACATCCAGTTCAAATAAGGCAAAATATGTTGCAATTTGGATGGAATGTAAGACCTTACGAAGAAAAAAATCAGTTTGCACTAGTAGATGCATTTACTGCTGGAATTGGAAAAGCTAAAGAATATGAGAAATACATTGTTACAGATTTATCTGATATAAGAGAGTTTATAGATGTCCTTTCTCAAGCAGTAAAAGATGTAAATGCAAAAAGAGTTGTTATAGATTCTGTAACAAGCTTATACATTAATAAACCTTCTTTAGCAAGAGGAATTATTTTGCAGCTAAAAAGAGCACTAGCAGGATTAGGATGCACAGCTTTATTCGTAAGTCAAATTAGTGTAGGAGAAAGAGGATTTGGAGGTCCTGGAGTTGAACATGGAGTAGATGGAATAATAAGATTGGATTTAGATGAAATAAATGGAGAGTTAAAAAGAAGTTTAATTGTTTGGAAAATGAGAGGTACTAGTCATAGCATGAAAAGACATCCTTTTGATATAACAGATAAAGGAATAATAGTTTACGCAGATAAAGTCTTAAAATTATGAGTGAAGAAATACCTTTAAATCCAATAGGAAAAAAAGATATACATAAACTAGAAACAATTTTGTTAACAGCAACTTTGCTAAGACCAGAAGTATTAGATATGATAAGAAGCAGTTCTGAAAGAATTACTTGGATAGATAGTTTAGCTATTGCTGCAGCAGCACTAGCTAGAGAAAAAGCTGGAATGACAATCACTCAAATTGCAGAAGAATTAGGTAGAACTGAACAAACAATAAGAAAACATTTAAAAGAAGAAAGTAAAGCTGGACAATTGGTTAAGGAAACTTATGAAATGATTAAATATTTAGTAAAAGAAGGTAGAGCAAATGATATTTTTTCACTTCTACCTTTTGAAAAGAAAGATGAAAGCGAAAAAGTAAAGGAAGAGTTAAAAAAAGCATTACTAAGAATAAAAGAGGAAATTGAGAAAATTTTAAATAAAATTTAATCTACCTAGAAACTGCGCTTATAGCAATTTTTTCAGAAAATTTTTTGCAAAAGATGCTAAAAGAGGTTGATAATAACTCTATAAATTAAATAATTGAAATTTTGTAGTTTTTTCCAATATTTTTTATCTTAGAAAAAATTTAACCCTCTTTCTTTATAACTCTCTACTATTTTAGATAACTCTCTTTTTTTAGTACTTTAACTCTTTAGTTTTCTTGTTTCTTATATTTTTAACATTATCGCCGGGGGTGGGATTCGAACCCACGCGGGCTTTAAGCCCACCAGCTTAGCAGGCTGGCGCCCTACCACTAGGCGACCCCGGCATAAATTTAATTTTTTGAAAGTATTATTGAAGTAATTATGAGTTTAAAAGAGAAAATAAGAAAAATAAGTGAATATGAATGGGAACTTCCTAAAGAAGCAAAACCAGGAATGAGAGTACCAGGAAGATTGTTTTTGTCTGAAAAACTTTTAAAAGAAGTCGAAGAAGGTGCAATCGAGCAAGTTGCAAATGTAGCATTTTTACCTGGTATACAGAAATGGTCTATAGCAATGCCAGATATGCACTTCGGATATGGTTTTTGTTTACATCCA
>Ga0326760_1000247_pt1 | contig 30731 bp, 31 predicted proteins | sample GCREP_S_FD_207668 | JGI IMG/M metagenome (GOLD analysis project Ga0326760, IMG submission 207668) | Hot spring sediment microbial communities from Geyser Creek Basin, Yellowstone National Park, WY, United States - GCR.EP_S | ecosystem: Environmental > Aquatic > Thermal springs > Near-boiling... | reverse complement strand
ACTATAGCCTTGGTTAAGAGCCTTCTTTGCACAGTTAAGTTAGCGTTCAATGCTAGTGGCGATAGAGCTGAGAAGATTTTGTCTACTGCGTGGCTGTTTAAGCTGGCTTGCCACAGAGTTCTCAGCAGGAGCAAGGAGCTATTGAATGCTCTAATACCCTCGAAGATCGCTGGATTAAAGTGTTCTACGGCGATGCTAGGAGCTTCATACCCAATAGAAGGTATGCTTATGGAGCTGTGTACCTGGTCTACGGCATTTGGGAGAGCTCTAGGAAGCTAGGAATAAACTACAGGGATGCAGAGCTCTCGGATTGACTAATGTTTCAGCACTACGATAGGGAGGTGAGTGGATACGTTATTAGGGTTCTAGAAGCTCGAACTCCAGGTTCTGAATACTAAGGTTTATAAGGGGGTAAAATGATATATCTGGTGTGTGGACATAGCCTGGCAGAGATGAGGCACGATGTCAGGTCGTGATGTCCAGAAGCCTCGGATCGGCTTGGGCGATCTAAGTAAGAATGACTTACTCTACCCGCTTTCAAATCCTCAGCTTAGGAGTATATATGAGGGAGCAGTGAAACAGCTACTGGGGAGAGGATATAATATTTCAAATGCATTATTCTTAGAAAACGCGTTTAAAATAGCTCTTAGTAAAGCTCGAAAAGCAATGCCTAACGCCATTCTCACAGAGTTCTCAAAGCTCTGGCTTGAAGAAGTCGTCAAACCCGAGGTAGCTGTATGCTTCTCCCAGAGGAAGTTGTCTGAAGAGTGCAGAGAGAAGTTCAAGAGTATTGCCTTAAGAGTCGTTGCTAAGCTTCGAGCACGTGAACTTGAGCACGAAGAGGGCTCGGAGAGACGTGTAAACCTTGTTGAGAGCTTAGCCAATAGATTTTACGCATTAATCACTCTTACCCACGAAGCCGCTGAAGGAGAAGTAGTGAAGATCATACAGGGTATGTGTAGCGATATAGAGGAAAAAGGCGATTTAGAAATCGGAGAAAGCTGCCGCGAGGCCTTAAAGCAAGCACAGAAGAGGATCGAAGTCATAAAGCTTGTTAGAAAGAGTGGTATTACTGGAAAGCTCACAGCGGAGTTAATTAGAGAGGATAGAGAGTCTAGGTGAAACCTAAATCCGCTAGGAAACCGCTTGCATTTATAGACTTCACACCTAATTCAATGGCTTTTTCCATTAATTTCTCATCCTCGGTAACTAAAACTAAATTCCTCTCTCTAGCATTGTAGACGTATGATGCATCATACACTGTTAGTCCCTTCTCAACAGCTAATTTCAACACCTTCGACATAGAATCCGCATCTAAGTTAATCGTGTGAGCGTTTTTGAGAAACCTTGAGACTTCTTCCGCGAGGCTTAAACCATCAACCAACGTGATAAGCCCCCTCCTAATGAACTTCCACAATGCATTATAACACTCATAGACCGTTAAGTCCAATACATTTACATTAACAGAGAGCAACTTGTATGCAAGAGCACCACGCGCAATAAGCTCTATAATCGCTGAAGCATCGAGTAAATAACCCTTCAATGACATGTTCTAGACACCATAACACAATATTTAACAAGCACATTAGGAAATAAAAACTTAAAGAGCTCTTAAGGTAGAGAGCATACAGTTTGTTCAAAACAAACTTTCCTCTACATAAATGATAGATCTCAACAATAAATCTCACCAAAGGATGAGATACCAATAAGAGCTATCGACTAGCTGACAATGGAGGAAGCGTGTTGCTTCTATAGATGCGTTTCAGTACTAGTAAGGCTTTGTAACCATGTTGATTTATTCTACCCCACTCTTGAATTACTCGAAGTAATGGTTATTCTAGAGAATGGCTCGGCGCTAGTAACAACCTACAACTATAATGGTTCTAGGGATGGGATGCTAGTAAAGGCGAAGCCGAATAAAGGCTACAAAGAGCTCTTAAAACTTATTATTGAGTCCAAGGAGAAATACATGCCTAGAGTGGTAATTAGAGGGTATAATGTTAGGGGTGGCGGGCTCTACGTGAATGGCGAAATCTATGTAACTATTGATTACAACTTCTACCTAAAGCATGCGACAAGGTATGAAAATCCTAAAGGCAGTCTCATTGGCGGTGTAGACGTTAATACTAATAGAATCAATCTTGTGATAGTAGATGAGAAGGGCAATCTAAGGGACTACAAGACATTCTAGTTCCCCGAAGTAGCAGCTAGGGACTGTCCCAGGAGAAGGGCTTGAAGCGTTATAGGCATGAAGATTCATGAAATGCTAAGATATGTCTATAACCATGGTGTGGAAACCATTGCTTTAGAGAACCAGAGATATTAGGCTACCTGAAGCTTACATGGATTAAGAACGGCTATAGAAAGCACGAGAATTACAACTACAGAGTTTCAGTCTTCAGGAGCTCTGTTATTGAGAGGATAGCAATGAAAGCACCTCTCTACGGGCTAAATACAAAGTTTGTTGAGCCCATGGGAACAGCAAGCTCCATAGAACATGACGAAGCCATAAAGAGGTTTAGGCTTGATAGATACACAGCATCAGCTTACATCATAGCCCTAAGAAGTATTCAGAAATATTTATAGTTATTCACAAATCGCTTCAAACCTGTAACGGCCTTGTTTCAGCTGATCTTGAGGGTTTACCGGGAGTTATCTCTAGTATAATGCCCTTACCTTAATAGTAACTAGGGATTATCAATACCATTGTAAATGAACCCAAGTCTAGTTTTTAGTAGGGTATACATCGCTGAGAGCTATGGATTAGTGATAAAGATAGATTATATTGAGTTATAATGACGTAAAGAGAATTGCCGAGGGAATTAAGAGAGATGAGTGAGAGAGATGAGATGTGGAGTAAGCTACACAGAGTTGCACTTGTCCCCAAGGACTCCTTAGCAACGGATGTTCTCGAGGAGAAGTTTAAGAGACCAGATATATACATAATTCACTTTGAAACCGAGAGTACTAGAGAAGCTCTCTCAGCAATAGAGTTAATAGTCATGGTAATCTATGAAGCTGAAGACCTTAAGGCTAGTTTAAAATAAAATCCCCAGATAATTGATATAGTCTAGATCAGGCCAGGCCAGCTTCTTCACAACATCTGTCGAGGTGCATTTCATCACTAATATTAACTAACACTATTAACCCTTATTAGTATTATTCTAAAAGCTCATTTAAAAGCATATGCTACGTGCCATATAACTACAAGATACTTACAAATTACTTTAAACCTGCAACTCTCCTTTCTCATTCATATTTTATATATAGTAATAGGAGTAGTTTAAAGGCCGAGTAAGAACTTGATATTACTTAAGATCAGTAGATTTATGTATATGAGAATTTTATGAAAACATAAAGTTCAAGAATAACGAACATTACACTACAACTTCTTCAATAATATTTATTCAAGTATTTTGATTAAATTATTTATAGAGGTTAAGCTTACCCGGGAAGAGGCATATCATGGGTCATGTTTATGTTACAGTTAAAATTAGTGATCCTCTTAAGAAGAGGGTTAAAAATGTTAAAATGCTCGTAGATACTGAAGCAACATATCCATGTATACCTATAAATCTAGCTGAGGATCTAGGATTAAAATTAGAGTTTAAAACCAAGGTTATTCTTGCTGATGGTAGAGAAATTGAAGCATGGTATGCTACAGCTTATATAGAGATCCTAGGGAGAGGTGATATAATGCCTATAAGAGTTTTTAATGTAGAAGAACCGCTAGTAGGGGTATTAGCTCTTGAGGCTTTAGGGTTAGCTGTAGATCCCGTTACAGGGGAGGTTAAGTTGACTAGGAGTTTCATAGCGAGGGCTTAAAATATTCTACCAGAGATTTCTCTATTACTTAAGTAAATTTTAAAACTGCTGCACCTTTAATTTTAGCGGCTTTGAGATTTCTGAGAGCTTTATTCACTTCTTCAAGTCTATATACTTCTACGTGTGTTTCAACACGGTGTCTACTGTAGAATTCTATAAACTCTCTAACATCGCTCCTCGTAACATTGGCTACGCTTTTAACTTCTCTCTCCTCCCATAAGTGTTTATTGTAGTCGAGAATTACTGGTGTCTGTTTTCTAATAGCATTAACTACTAGTCTACCACCCCTCTCGAGGAGCTCTAGGGCCCTACTCACAGTTTCACCTACAGGTGTAAAGTCTACAGCTATATTTAATCTACGTGGTGGCGTTTCAGAGGGATGTCCTGTCCAATCAGCTCCTAGCCTCATTGCGAGTTCTCTATGTTCACTACTCCTACTAAACACATATATCTCGACAGATGGGTGTAATTTTCTAAGGACTTGTATTAATATGTGTGCTGAAGAGCCAAATCCAAAGAGCCCCACTCTTGCACCATTATAGATTCGTGCTAGCTTATAAGCCCTCCAGCCTATAGAGCCTGCACACATTAGTGGCGCTAATTTCTCAGCTTCAATATTACTTGGTAATTTGTAAGCATAATCTGCATATGCAACCATATACTCCGCATAACCCCCATCGAGATCACAGCCAGTAGCTTTAAAATTAACACAGAGATTTTCATAACCCCTGACACAGTGTTCACAGCGTCCACATGTCCAAGCAATCCACGCAACACCAACACGATCACCTATCATGAAATCACTAATACCACCACCAATATCTACAACTCTACCAATAACCTGGTGTCCCGGAATAACCGGGAGTTTACATTTCACTCTACCCTCAATAATATCGATATCAGTATAACAAACACCACAAGCCTCTACAGCAATAAGTACTTGACCACTACTAAGACTAGGCGTTGAAACATCAACTACTTCAATAGGATCTTCTTTCAAAGGCAACTCAGGATACCTCCTCAATAAGCCCTCAACAGAAATCTCAGCTAACTCCCTTACAACACCAGCTCTCAATAAAAACACCCCTCAAAGAATCTAACCCTTAAGATAAATTTATTCCCTACGGATATAACAAAGCTAAAGCATTCTTTAGAAAACTATATTCCTACATAATTTAACTATTATTCCCAGCTATTGAAAACAACATTCCCAATTAAATTAGACATGTATATCTAGCTATGCTCTAAAGACACACCTAGAATTATTAGCCGTAGAAATGTAAGTACATATTTAGCTTAATTAGCTTATTACATCTAACACCGTTTCTCGGCAGATGGTGGTTCATAGCAGGGCTCTTCACCATCTGCCTCTCAACGGCTTTTATCTCCTCGACCACTCTACGGGAGTTGTTTACCCCTAGTCGCCTAGGGGAACATTCACTCCCATCAGGTAATCAGGGTTCACGGATTGTTCATCAACCTCAAGGCCTCATCGGCTTCGGGATTCCACAACTACTACAATATCTCGGAGTGATTTATAAACACACCTCACAGCCCTGAAAGACCTTAGACATCAATGAATGAGAGTGCCACAAGCGATTATGAAAACCGAAACAGCCAACTGAGTGATAGTTTTCTCTTCTATACTTTTGGTGTCTAAATTTAAATTTGATTATTTAGGTATTAATGTTCTGGGTTGTGTATTGTGGTGTGTTTTAACATACTGAGTACTAATGTTACAGTGGAAGTAGAATATAATGATCCAAGTAGCTTATTAAGGGCTCTCACCTCCACCTTCTCGAGGAGATATCTTCCGAGGATTCAGCATACTGAATGTTCCAGCGATGTTGAAGCACGTATTGTGTGGAGTAGTGATGTTGGTTTCAATGTAGAGTCTGTTGTTTATAGTGATGAGCCAGATAAATCAGACCACTACACTGTGCGTGGTGGTCTCCCAGAAGCCTACGTTAATGAGTCACCAGTATTCTTTCTACTACAGGTTTATGCAAGGAGTCTTGTTAAGAAAGGTTATGTACTATTAACAGACTCTATAGCTATTAGTAATGGTGATAAAGCTGTATTATTGTTAGGATATCCTCACACAGGTAAAAGTACTATTTCAGCTATAGCACTTACACACGGCTATAGTGTACTCTCAACAGAGAATACTATTGTGAAACCCAGTGGCAATTATATTGAGGTTTATGGTGGTACGAGAGTATTAGTCTTTGATCCTAGAGTTAGAGATCTCTACAGAGTCAAAGTAGAAGTATCTGAAAAAACAAAACATGGATATGAGATAGTAGATCTCGACCAGATCAATACTCCTAGACTACCACAGCGAATAATAGGCACATACTTGATCTACACATCATTCTCCTCCACTGGAGCAACATTTACACCCATTAAAGGAAGAAAAATTGCAAAAACAATATGGTATTTTGCTACAGGACCACTTAAAGGTATAGATTACTATGAGCCATTACCACTAGATATGCCTATAAGAGGTATAGTAGCAGAGACGCTTAAAAAACTCATAAATACATTCACAGAGAATTACTCAACAAATTTCTACGAGGTCTTTGGATCACCGCTAGAAGTATTTAAAACAATAGTTGAGAAAATATTTTGAGAAAAGTAAAAGACGATAGTTAATTAAACGAGTACATAGCTTACTTTTGTAACCGCGAATTCTATGTATATAGCAACATGTTACAAGTAGAATTGATTTTACTCTGTAACATACGTTCTTCTTTACACAAAGTATTTAAGTGACATGATTTTTACTTCTCTGTAACTAATCTGTAATTAGCGTATTTGTATTGTGGTGTTATATGTGAGCTGTAGAGGTAAAACCTTCTCAGTGATTGGAGCGGGTAGAATTGGTTCGGCTATTATACGCGCTATAAGAGATTGTTATGGAGATGTCGTTAAAATTATTGCTACTGGTAGAAGGAGTGAGACTTTAGAAAACGCTGAAAAGCTGGGTGCTATTGTGACTAGGGATAATAAGCAAGCAGTGAGAGAAGCTGATATAGTTGTATTAAGTGTTAAACCACAACACTTCCCTGAGGTTATAAGACAGACTGGTAGAGAAGTGTGGTCTGGCAAATTAGTAATATCAGTCATGGCTGGTGTTAGAGTAAAGACTCTTAAAGCTGTCATGCCTGAAGCTGAAATCTACCGTGCTATGACAAATATAAATGTGTTAGTTAAAAGAGCTTCAACTGCTATAGCTATTCCCGAGAACAATTCAGAGAACAAGCTTATTGTTGAGGAGTTGTTTAAGTGTATGGGTGAAGTATACTGGGTACCTGAGGAGTTTTTAGATGTATGGACTAGTTTAGTTGGAAGTGGACCTGCCTTTATTGCAGAGATCGTTGATGCCCTCGTCTTAGGAGCCGTTGCCTCAGGTATGCCGAGAGATATTGCTTATAAGTCTATATTAGATGTTCTAGAGGGTACAGCTATACTACTACGAAATATAAATGAACACCCGGCTGTTGTGAGAGATGAAGTTATAACACCAGCTGGTACAACTATACGAGGAGTTATGGTGATGGAGTCTGAGGGTGTTAAAGCTGCGTTAATGAAGACTATAGAAGCTACATATAGAAGATCTATAGAGATAGGTGTTGAAATAGATCAATACATTAAGAGGGAATTAAATATAGGTTAACGTGCTAGGTGTTTATTTCGGAATGCTCTTTAATCTCTCGCTAACATAATCTAGTATTCTCCTAGCAATATTGTATTTTAAGAGTAATCCTCTCTCTATTACACCCCTACTCTTTTCTACTATTACAGCGTCGAGAAAATGTTTACCAAAACCTCCTTGCTCTGAAAGCACATTATTAGCTACTATTAAGTCAAACCCATACTCGCTGATCTTCTCAATAGCTTTCACCACGAGGCCATCTCCACTAACTGTTTCAGCCGCGAAACCTACTAGTATTTTAGGCCTCTTCACAATTAATTTTACAATCTTAGGTGTAGTTGTAAGCTCTAGGATTAATTTTAAATTACTTTTACTCGATATTTTCTGGGCACTGGGCGTTATAGGCTTATAATCTGCTGGTGCCGCTGCAAAGACGACCACGTCATATTCATGTCTCTCGGTGAGATCTCTCACGATACCAGCCATATCTTCTGTTGTTTCAACTCGAAACCTATTAACCATGTAGGGTGCTTCAACGCTTAATGGGCCATGAATAAGGTCTACTATAGCACCCCTACATGCAGCTTCTCTCGCAATGAGAACACCCATTAATCCACTACTTGGATTACTAATAATTCTCACGGGATCTATGTATTCTCTAGTAGGACCTGCTGTAACAAGTACCTTATATCCTACTAGATCTCTTCCACGATTAACTACGGCATCTACACATTGAGCAAGATCTTCTAGTGGAGGGTACTTAGCCTTATCCTCCTCTAATAGTGGAGGTATAACAACTACACCATATTCTTCTAGTATTTTAACGGCTTTCTTATAGTGTGGTGTGTTAAAGAGCCTGATATTCATAGCTGGTACAACAATGACCTTTTTACCAGACCCGATCATAGTGACAGCTACGAGTGGTAAGAGTTCATCTAATACTCCATGAGCAATTTTATTCATAGTGCTTAAAGTAGCTGGCGCCACCACCATTGCATCACCCCACTTCGCGAGATCTATGTGTTCAGTTTCACCAGTCATCTCAATATAGGGTTTACTACCAGTAGCCCAGTAGAAGAGGTCTGGCCCAATAAGCTTAGTAGAAAATTTACTCATAACAACCCTCACAACAGCGCCCATCCTGATCAATCTCCTAGCTAAGTCCACAGACCTATATATAGCACTAGAACCAGTCACACCGAGCACTATATTTTTACCGACTAAAGACCGGTAAACAAAACTTGCAGCCTCCTCCCTCAAGCTCATATCAATCAACTAAATCTCTTTACTAATTCAAAGAATTCGCAGAGTAAGTATTAAATATACTTAAAGCTCCTGGAAAATATACTTGAAAAATTCAACGTCAAAGTGGAGTTAAGAAGCGTTTACCACTCACCAAGACTTGTGAATAGCTGTGAATACTTGGCGAGTGGTTCATCACGCTACCCCCGAGCCCCCTCACCGCAGTGGCTCAGCCTCTGTCGCCAGGGGCTTCAAAGCCCTGCGGATCTCGGAAACTCGGAGACACCAATAATTTTATAAGGGTTTAGGGTTTATATACTTGACAGACACGTGGCATCAGCATATCTCATAGCCCTGAGAAGTATTTAAAAATATTTACAGCTATTTACAAATCACTTCCAACTTGCAACAGCCTGTTTGCCCTTCAGCTCCTCAACATATTCTCAAAAGGTTTCTGAATGAGTATAATTTAAAGTATTACAATGAGCAATATAATATTGTATTATGGTGTTTGTTGTGGATAGCGAGCCGGGTATTTATGTGATCTTTGATGAAGCTTTGAGAAAACTATCTACTAAGGCGTCAGGTTATCGTGTTAGAAACGCCACTATAGATGATATAGACTTCGTCATAGATATTAATATGAATGAGCTTCCTGAACACTACCCCAGGAGTTTCTTCGAGGAGTTACTTGGTAAATGGGGTAAGGCTTTTTACGTAGCTGAGAGTCCTAGTGGAAGAGTAGTTGGCTATATTATGACCCGTGTAGAATTGAAACCAGGCTTCTTTAAACACTTTATTGTGAGGAGTGGTCATGTTGTAAGTATTGCTGTGAGAAGAGATCATAGGAGACTAGGATTAGGTTATGCACTAATGGCTTATGCAATGAAAAGCATGCTTGAAGACTATAAATGCAGTGAGACTTATCTAGAGGTAAGAGTCTCAAATAGACCAGCTATCTCGCTCTACGAGAAACTTGGTTACAGAGTAGTAAAAGTGGAAAAAAGTTATTATCTCGACGGTGAAGACGCTTACGTAATGGCTAGAAAACTACCATAAGTAATCATCACCTATCAGCTTACTATGAGATAATACATATGTATCAGAGATCATTAAGCTTTATTTACCTCTTAGTTCAAATAATAAGCTTGGTGTACTTATTGAGTATTACAGCAGATAATATTGTTAAACTACTCGAGGAAGATGTGAGAGCTAGAAAGAGACTTGCAGAGCTATTGGTTTCAGAACCAGACGTTAGATTATCATTAATAAACGCTGTTTTAAGAGATGTAGCTACTAGAAGTGATATTGATAAATTATATAGTCAAATAGAAACTCTTCGAAGAGATGTCTATAGCCAGATCTCTGAACTCCGTGAAAGGGTTTCTAAACTTGAGGGCGTAGTATTTCAGCTCGCTGAAAGAATAGGCGATCTAGATAAAAGAATAGACTCATTAGATAAGAGAATAGATGCACTAGACAAGAGGATAAATGCACTAGACAAAAGAATAGATGCACTAGATAGGAGAATTGATGCACTAGATAAAAGAATAGACTCGTTAGATAAGAGAATAGATGGTTTAGATAAGCGCATGGACTATGTAGCTAGGATTTCATGGTTACTGGCAGGATCAGTTATAGCCACACTAATAGCGCAGATACTTATACACACCTTGTTGAGATGATTCAAAAGAAACTTATTTAAATACATTTACCTTCTAAGCAAGGAAACTCTGCTAATAGTTTTTAGATAGATTAAAATAGCTTAGATAAAAATGCTTGTTATATATGTTCTCATGTGAGAACGCGCTGTCATGGTTATTAAAGCCTCTGTATAACTTGATATTTCAGTGTAGTAGTCTAGTGGTGTAGTGTTTTGGAGTTTAAGCATATCGAGGAGATTTTAAAGTCTGAATGTGTTGGATTACGTGTTTGTATTCGTGGCTGGATCTATAGGCGTAGTGTTGTGGGTAAGAAGGCTTTTGTACGTGTACGTGACTCTACTGGTGTTGTTCAAGTTGTTGTAGATGCTAGTAAACTCGGCGAGCAATTAGTAGATGTTTTAAAAGACATTGGTTTAGAGGCTAGTGTTGTTACTTGTGGCTTAGTTAAAGAATCTGAGAGAGCGCCAGGGGGTTTTGAAATAGAAGCTGATTATTTCACTATTATTGGGTATAGTAGAGACTTCCCGATTAAGGGTGGAGAGGGAATAGACTACTTAATGGATAATAGACACTTGTGGATTAGAAGCCCACGTTACTCTAAAATATTTAGGATCAAACATACTGTTCTCACAGCTGGACGCGAATATTTCATTAAAAATGGCTACTGGGAAGTCACACCACCAATACTCACAGCCTCGGCTTGTGAGGGTGGAGCAACACTCTTCCCAGTAGACTATTTTGGCACTAAGGCGTATTTAAGTCAAAGTGCACAATTATACTTAGAAGCATTAGTATATGTCCTCGAGAAGGTGTTTAGTTTAACGCCTAGTTTTAGAGCTGAGAAGTCTAGAACACGTAGACATCTCACAGAATACTGGCACCTAGAACCTGAGGCAGCTTGGCACAGTATGGAGGACATGATGAAAGTTGCAGAAGGACTAGTAGCCCACATTGTAGAAAGAGTATTAGAGGAAAGGAGGAGAGAGTTAGAAGACCTAGGGAGAGATATTGATAATCTTAAAAAATCTCTTAATACACCATACCCGAGAGTAAAGTATGATGAAGCCATAGAAATATTACAGAAAAAAGGTGTTAATGTTAAGTGGGGCGATGATCTTGGAGCTGATGAAGAGAGAATATTAACAATGGAGTTTGAAACACCATTCTTCCTCACACACTTCCCAAAGAACATTAAGAGCTTCTATATGAAGATCGATAGATCTAGGCCCGAGGTAGTACTCGGATTTGATCTCTTAGCTCCCGAAGGATATGGTGAAATTATTGGCGGCGGTGAGCGCGAAGACGACTATAATATACTTTATCAGAGAGTATTAGAGCAGGGATTAAACCCAGAAGAATACAAATGGTATCTAGATCTTAGGAGATATGGTAGTGTACCTCACAGCGGCTTTGGATTAGGTGTTGAAAGAGTTGTTATGTGGATTGCAGGTCTAGATCACATTAGAGAAGCTATTCCTTTCCCAAGATATAGGGAGAAAATATATCCGTAAAGTAAAAGGGGGCTTGAACTTTTTGCTACTTGGCGACTTAATTTACAGTAGGTTGAAATCTAAATACGAGCTTAACTTAGAAGACTTTGTAGCGCCCAGACTCAGAGGAATATCACTCTTTGAATTCATAGTTGCCGTCATACTCAGTCAAAACACTAGTGATAAGAATGCTTGGAGGGCTTACAGCAACTTAAAGTCCAGGTTAAAAGAGATCACACCTAAAAGAGTACTTGAAATAAATCCAGGTGAATTAGCAGAGCTCATTAGACCAGCTGGAATGCACTATACTAGATCTAGGAAAATATTGGAATTAGCCAGGGTCTTCGCCGAGAGGAATGTAGAGAGTCTTATCGAAGAGAACATTGAGAGAGGGGATATAGAGGAGTTAAGACACTTATTACTAAAACTGCCAGGCATAGGCTTTAAGACCGCTGATGTTGTACTCTTAATGTACTTTAATCAGCCAGCTTTCCCGGTAGACACTCATATTACTCGGATTACTAATAGACTTGGCTTTGTGAAGAGGAGAAATTACGAGGAGATCAGCTTGTTCTGGGCGCGAAACACTAGTCCAGATAAGTACTTAGAGTTACACTTACTACTCATTGAGCATGGACGTGAAACTTGTAAAGCTAGGAAAACACTTTGCATAGAATGCGTTATCAAAGATCTCTGCGAGTATTATAGAGCTGGTTTAAAATGACACGAGGAGATCTATTGAAGAGAATTGCGAGAGAGGTTCTTGGCGAAGACTTTGCTAAGAGAATTTGGAAGAGAGTAGAATTTATAGGAGACATAGCGTTAATTAGAACACCTCTCAACATGGACCCTAACGAGTTAAAACCCCTCGCAGAGGAGATCTTGAGGAGAACACCCTATATTAAATCTGTATGGGCCTCACTACCAGGTATTGAGGGATCTTATAGGCTTAGAAAAAACATATGGCTTGCTGGAGAATTAAGGAGTGAAACAATGTATAGAGAGCATAAATGCATATTCAAAGTAGATATTAATAAAGTATATATATCACCGAGTCTTAACTACGAGCATATTAGAGTAGCAAAACTAGTAGAGCCTGGTGAAATCATATTCAACATGTTTGCTGGAGCAGGCTTATTTAGCATCATTATTGCTAAGCACGCTAAGCCAAGCAGGGTCTACAGTGTAGATATAAATCCAGATGCATATAACTACATGGTTGAAAATATAAAACTCAATCGCGTTGAAGACGTAGTAATACCACTACTCGGAGACTCCAAAGACATAGCCACACATATGCTTGTGAAAAGTACTGTGAGAGTACTTATGCCATATCCTGAACTAGCATTAGAATATTTACCTTACGCACTCAATTCTCTCAAAGAGCGCGGGTGGATTCACATATATCTACACGTGAGAACAGATCGCGGCGAACACTGGAGGAGTAAAGCACGTATGTTGGTTGAAAAGAGATTAAATGAGCTCTCAATAGGAGACTACACTATTACTCTAATTAGAAAAGTGAGAAATGTTGGTCCAAGATTACACCAAGTAGTTGTTGACTTATATGTTAAATCTCCATATTAATCACTAAACACTAGATAAATATTAGAGAGTAGTAGGTGTTATTGTGAAACAAGCACTCATAGCTATTTTTATATTATTATCCCTGATCACTCAGCCCTCAGCACTAACATCTGAGTCAACTCAGAGCAATAGTGAGTTTGATTGTTTTACGCTTTACTTCTTTAACGGCATAGTGGTATATAACTCAACGATTACAGAAGATCTCTTGCTTGAAACACCGCGAAATATAAGTTTACCTAATGGTTTTACTCAGACAGTAGAACACTTAGTCTACTATAATGTAGCATATAATGAGACTCAAGGAGCATTTGAATTCACCGTGGAGAGTGGTAAAGGTTTTGAGGGCTTTATTCTTAGTAGAGTTAAGTTATGTACTAAACCATTGAGAAGAGTACTAGATTACATAAAATCAGCTCTTCAAAATCCTAATTATAATCCAAGTGAAAGCGAAATAGGGCAGAATGTGCCGAGTGATGTGAGAGAGAAGTATGTTGAAGAGCCTAGTAAAATAATAGTTGAAGTTGTAGTGCCCGAGTATGAGTCTTGGTTTAAATCACGTTATGGTATAAGTATTACTAATGCAACTAGTCTTGGAATAGCTGTAACTGCAGCATACTTCATATACATTGTATACATAGAGTACAATCCTGAAGCTACTCCCAGATCTATAGAAGACGTTGTTAAGTCGAGAAAAGGTGATTGTGATGACATGTCTAGAGTTCTAGTAGAATTACTCAACTATTACAATATACCGGCAGTTATTATTAACGGCTACACTGTTATTGAGAACTTTAATTACACTATACCAGTTGAAAACGTAACATATAAGTTTATTAATAATGGACCACACGCGTTCACAGCTGTTTATGTACAAGGGCTTGGATGGATATCCATAGATCTCTTGGCAGGCTCCCTAATAATATATCCATTTGTAATTGAAGAATATACCAGAGAGACTCATGTACCTAGTGAAGCCGTAGAGAACTTTATAGAGCTCCACAGAGCTATAAATGCTACACAAGTCATAGCAGTATTTACAGAAAACACCATTAGGAATACTATTGGTGAAAATATAACTTTAAACGCTGTTTACGAATACTTCAAAGGAGTAGTTGAAGAACTAGCTAAGGGGAGACAGGAATATACTACAACACAAACACCTAGAACACCTAATACAACTTCACCTTTAAGCCCTATTCGCACTATAACAGAAACCCCTGAAACAAAGCCCACTACTAGTGAAATAGAGGAATTTACTACTCAGATGCAAAAACCATTTAAAACTAGTAATCTACTATGGGTAATTACACTATTAGCTCTAATTGTCATCTTAATCCTACTGTCATATATTATATTATATAAGCAGAGAACTTGTTGCCGCCAGTAGGGGGAACTACTATTTTCTCCTAGTCTTCTTCTCTGTTTTCTTCTCTTCTTCTACTTCTACCTCATAGCATCTCACGCCTGTATCAAGTATTTTTCTGAAGAAGTGATCTATGAATCTAACATGTATACCTTTTTGACCAACAAAAGCACCATAAGCACTACTCTCCACTTTAACTGCAAGATTTGGTCCTGCAAAATCTACATCGACTACGTGTTTATATATCCAGCTCACCGGGTGTACTGCTCTAATAAATGGTTTAAAATCTAGTGTTAATTCTACAACTCTAATTTTCATTTCAGTATCTTTTTCAATAGCTTGTACCCTCTCTCCTCCCTTACCAATAACTCTACCTTGATAACCCTCCTTAGCAATTATTAAGACGTCTGGAGCATGTTCACTAGTAATATTATATGTTTTCTTGAGATCCACTATGTTAACAATAGTCACAATATCAGCGTCTGGTGCATGTACGCGCGCAGAGTTTAAAACATTCTTTTCTATGTCGTCTAATTGTCTACTCCTCATCTTAGATTCTAGTAGTAGCTTAATACCCCTCTTAGCACCTGGTCTTACAATGTCTTTTAGTCCAAGGTCAACTATTCTGGCATTTTCTTCACCTAGTAACAGCTCACGGAGCATTGAAGCTGAGTCGCGACTACCAATACTCCTCTGAAATACTGGGTCTCCAGCTATAATTAATCTACTATTTCTACCAAGCCTAGTAATAACCTCAATAGCACTCTCAACTGGGAGGCTTTGAGCGTCATCAAGTAGTATTACTGAGTCATCAAAAGTCCTACCTTTCAAATAATGTGAATCAGCTATGACTACTTGACCTCTATTAATTAACTCTTGAACTTTACTCCACTCTATAAACCCTGAGACTAGGTCTTCAATATATGACTGAATTATCTTATAGTAGAGTTCTCCGAGATCCGCCGCCGAGATCTCTCTACCACTAACAACATCTATTAGTGGCCTCGTAATAATAAATCTCCTATATCTGCCAGTTATAACAGAGTCTAAACCATACATTATACTAAACAGGCTCTTACCACTTCCTGTGGGTCCAAATAATCCTACAATCTCATATTTCTTATCAGCTAACACCTTAACTACTTCTTCTTGACCAGGTGATTGCGGCTGTATTTTTGCGAATACGCTTTCACCTGACATCTAGATCACCTATGAACACTCTAACACCCACCTCTCTACTTAACTAATTAGCAAGGCTTTTAAGTACTCAAATGAGTTTTTATCTAGTTCTTGAGGCTTAAATAGCGATAAGTGGTCAAATATAGATTCCAGCTCTCTAATTACATTTTTAACATCTATATTAGCGTTTTTAAGTAAACCTGCTAATAGTTTTAAATCTAATTGCCTAGTATTAAGCCACGTGAAGAGTAATGTATATCCATATAGTGTATAAGGGTAGAGTTTCATTGATAAGAGCTTAGTTATTAAGTATTCTAATCTAGGTATACACATCTTGTACTCCCCGAGATCAACTAGTTGAGTATTAAATAAGACATCTTTGTCTAGGCGTCCAGAGGCTATTTCAATAACTACTAATGGGTAGAATACTGTAGATATCGCTATTAACCCCTGTTCTCTTAGTTTTTTCAAGGCTTCTTCATAGTGTTCGTGTACTCCATGAGCTTCTAGTATAGTGCTTAATATGTTTTCAACATTATTTTCACTAATTAGATATCTCACTTCCTCAACTGGCTTAATAAGACCATATAGTACTGTGGCAATATCATTTAGTACTGTATACTCACAGCTATTAAGTCTCTTAGTAATGGTGTTGAGAGCTGAGAAAACAACGTGTACTAGTAAAGAGGTATTAGAGTTCAAAAAATGCACCAAGAATATAATTAGGCTGTTTCAAAAGGTGCTAGTAAATAAGTTACTTTACCAGAGCCCACAATAAACTCCGCTTTAAGAGGCATTTTACTTGCAAACTCAAGTTTAACGATATCAGAGATCTTGGTTACTGAGAGTATATTTGTTAACTTAGCGGCATCATATACTGCACTAGCAGGTTCTTTCACTTCTAATGATATTGTTGCAAGAGATCCTTTCGCAAATCTAACTTCAACTCTACCCACGCCTACAGCCCTAACTATTAAAGCTTCTTCTTTAGCATTAAACTCTGCACTACCCCCAACCTCCTCAATATCTTCAAGAGCTTTTTTCAAAGCCTGCGTCATAATTTGAGCTGACACTGTGAACTGTAATTCTAGTTCTGGTATTTGAGGTGTAGTCACTTCTAGATTTCTAAATCTAAATCTCCTCGCCGATACACCACCTTCTCCAATAGAGAACTTAACATAGTCTCCTTCAGGTATAATTGTGAGATTTTCACCTTTCTTTAAGTGTTTAAGTACCTTCTTTAAGTTACCTACAGAGACGCCTATAACTTGTGGTTCTTCAACCTCGTATTCTAAAAACATATCTTTAGGGAAGTTTACTTCTAATAGTGAAGATTGATCAACATCCATAGCCCTCATAACCATGCCATCAGGATTTAACACAATCGAGATCTCATCGGCCAAGTTACTAATAGCATCAATTATCTCCTTAAATATTTTAGCTTCAGGCAATACTACGCGAGTCAAATTCGCCACCATGTTTACTATAACTCCTAGAGCTATTTAAAACACACGTTAACCCCGCTGTAATTGTAGTGGTTTAACATCATAATAGTCTAATACTAGATGTATGTCTCTTAATAGTGCCGGAAACTCTCTTATAGAGACTAGTAGTACATTACTATGTACTCTAATACCCGGAGCTGTAAGTGTAACTATAAGTGGAATTAGTCTAGAAGCCTTATCTAAGACCCTATATTTCTGCTTCACGCGAGAATAATACCTAACTAATTTAAATGTTCTCTCAAAATGCCTCTCAGCAGCCTCTACTAATCTACTCTTCACCATAAGAGACCAGTGTTTACAGTCAATTACCAGTGTTAATCCACTAACAGGATCTACTCCGAGAACATCTATTTCAAATCTCACTGGAGAAGTCAATTTAACACTACGCTCAACTATATATCCAAACTCCTCGAGAATTCTAGAAGAAAATACCTCGAAGTCACGCCAACTAAGATGTTCACTAATCCTCCTTAACTCAACACCTCTCTCAACAAGTAGAAGTGCTAATTCTAGTGGATTTAAAACAAGTAATTCGCTAGCAGACATTCTTACTACACTACTATATTTCGCTACAATATCAAGAACAATTTCCTCACTACAGTTAAGAAGATTAGTCAACTCGTTAACCAGAACCCTCCTCTTAGCTAATAAAGCCTCTAATACTTTAAGCTCTATACTCATAGTACTCCCTAAACTCGCGGATAAAACCAACTCTCTTATTACAAGAATAAATGAAAACTGGAAATAAAATGACTATGTAAAGTATTCCTACGTAGATCTATGTGTTTTAATATGAGGTGTGAAGTACTAAGTGCGCTTTACTCTACATGGGAATTTATAAAAGGAATCTTATTGTTCATAAACTTGGTGCTTAATTTTGAATAATCGCATTAGTAGGATATGGACTCTAATACGTGAAGCTGAAAATATTGTGTATAATGTAGCCTATAAGACCCCACTAGAACATAGTTTATCAATATCTCATATGTTAGGCTGTAACATCTACTTAAAACTTGAAAATATGCAGAAGACTGGGGCTTTTAAAATAAGAGGAGCTTATTTTAAAATCTATAGGCACTTAGAAGATGCTAAGAATAGAGGAGTAATTACTGCATCTAGTGGTAATCACGCTCAAGGAGTAGCCTTTGCATCATCTGTTCTCGGCGTTAAAGCAACTATAGTCATGCCTGAGACAACTCCTATCTACAAGATAAACGCTACTAAGAGTTATGGTGCAAACATTATTCTCTATGGTGAAGTATATGATGAAGCCTATAAGAAAGCTGTAGAAATAGCTGAGGATACTAAAGCTCTTTTTATACATCCATTTAATGATGAAGAAATTATCGCGGGACAAGGAACAATAGGCGTAGAAATACTAAGTCAACTTGGCGATGTTGACGCTGTACTAGTCCCAATTGGGGGTGGTGGATTGATCTCGGGAATAGGAGTAGCGTTAAAAAAGTTAAAACCCAGTGTTAGAGTTATTGGCGTCGAACCTGAAGTAGCACCTAAATACTACGAGTCCAGGAAAGCTGGTACCTTATTAACGGTTAATATAGGGCCGAGTTTAGCTGATGGCGTCTTAACTAAGAGCGTTGGTGATATCACATTTGAAATTATGAATAATGTTGTTGACGACGTCGTAAAAGTTAGTGAAGACTCTATTGCAAGAGCTATATATTTACTCATGGAGAGAGCTAAGATCGTTGTAGAAGGGGCTGGTGCACTACCACTAGCAGCTATGCTTGAAGGATATTTAAATAATTCAGGTAAGAAAATAATTTTAATTGTGAGTGGTGGTAATATAGACTTAACAACCCTATATAGAGTTGTTACTAGGGGATTAGTTGCTGAAGGAAGAGTTGTAGCATTAAGATTGATAATGCCCGATATCCCAGGCCAACTCTACAAAGCACTCAAAATCCTTTATAAATATAGATGTAACGTAATAGATGTTAAACACGATAGGTTTAGTATTAATATACCAGTAGGTCACGCAGCAGTAGATATAATTTTTGAAGTCCCAAGTAAAAGTGATACTGAAAAAGTATTAAAAGAGCTCGCAGACATATTTCAGATCTTTAAACTATATCCATAACAAGTATCTCTATTTACATATTTATTCAATATCTTAGTTTATACCTCGTCTTGGAACACTAAGATCTAACTAATAAGAAAAGACATCAATAAAACTAATGTTATAAGTAAAATTAACATAGCACTCTTGTACGTTAGATATTTATGAAGTCCCCTATTATGCTTTCACAAAATATTTTTCTTCCTTCTACTTATAGTCTTTTATGTACATAATAAAACTCTCGGCGTTTTAATATGTGTGTTGAGCGTGAGAGGGCTGGTTATTTAGAGGGTGTTGTTTCAATAGTGGTGAATGTATTGCTTTTTATTGTGAAGTTTTATTATGGATTACTCTTTAACTCGATAGCTGTTATAGCTGACGCCATACACACATTATCAGATAGTTTAACCTCAGCTATTCTCATAGTTGGATTTAGAATAGCTTATAGAAGACCTGACTATGAACACCCATTTGGTCATGGTCGTGCAGAGCTCATAGCATCTCTAATTATTGGAGTAGTATTAGGGTTTGTCGCCTATGAACTTAGTGTTGAGAGTTATAGGAAGCTATTAGAGGCATCTACATTAGTATTCTCATTAATACTAGTGATTATATTAGCTTTTTCTGCTCTTGTTAAAGAGTTACTTGCACAATGGGCTTTTAGACTAGCAGATGAGTATAATTCTCAATCTATTAGGGGTGATGCGTGGCATCATAGATCTGATGCACTTGTAACAGGGATTCTAGCAATAGCTATATTTATTGGTAGTAAGTATTGGTGGTTTGATGGTGCTGCTGGATTAGCTCTCTCATTAATAATATTCTATGTAGCTATTAAATTAGTATTTGAAGCCTCAAGTGAATTACTCGGTAAAGCTCCCGAGAAGAATATTATTGAGAAGATCATATACATAGCTAAAAACGCTAGTCCAACAATACTAAGCGTTCACCACATACATGTTCATAAATATGGTGAACACGTAGAAGTAACACTACACGTAGATTTACCAGACACAATTACGCTTGAAGAAGCACACAAAATAGCTACACTAGTAGAAGAGAAAATTAAAAGTGAATTGGGATATGAGACAACAGTACACGTAGAACCAGTTACAAGTAAGCATAAAATTAAACATGAAGATTAATTTTCAAGAATACTCAAAGACTAGAATAGAAACATCTCAGTCTTTTTAAGTTTACCAGTACTCGTGTCAGGTATAAATCCCGCTGACTCCACAGTTGTCAACCCTAAGATCACTAGATCGCTGACACCTATACCTCTAAGAATTTTCTTAACGTTTTCGTTGAAGTTAACTACAAGCACTCTTTCATAATCTAAAAACTCGCCTTCGATAATAAATTCCCTGATCACTGCAACTCTCCCACGAAGCACTTCACCTGAAGCTGTGACAAGAGTTCTTTCTCTACTCGTATATTCAACACCAATAAAATCTGCTAAATCCTTATCAATAATAGTTATAGATGCTCCAGTATCAACTAAAGCATTAAGCTCAACAGAGTTCTTAAACCCCTTTAATAAAACTCTCGCTACTACATGACCCATAAAGATCCCTTATTTTAACTTACTAACTCTACATTTAGATTATATAGTCTTTAATAAAAATACATGTTCTTTAAATTAGAGATTCACTACGTCATTTAAATTAACATTTAGGTGATAGTGTAAAGTGAAACCGTGTAAAGTTCTCTTAATTCTCACGTATTAGTTAAATTTTAAAATTCAATATCTCTCCACTTATTACCTTCCCAGTTTTTACATGTATATGGGGGTTGTGATATGGGGGTGTTTGAGAGAGTAGATCTTCTCAGAGATTATGGTGTTAATTTACTTGTTGAGCTTCTTAAGAGGCCTGCTGTGAATCCTGCTTATGGTGGTGGAGGTGAATATGAGAAAGCTATGTTTCTCTATGAGGTTATTAGGGAGTGGGGTTTTGATGATGTTAAGGTTATTAATGTGCCTGATTCTAGGGCTAAATGTGGGGTTAGGCCAAATATATTAGCTTTTATTAAGGGAGGCGTTGAAGATAAATTCTGGATTCTCACACATTTAGATATCGTTCCTCCAGGAGATCTCAGCGCGTGGACTGTGACTAAGCCCTTTGAACCTATTATTAAAAATGGTAAAGTATATGGTAGAGGTGCTGAAGATAATGGTCAATCACTAGTTTCTTCACTCATAGCGGCTAAAGCTCTCCTCGAGGAGGGTGTTAAGCCCAGGAGGACTATTGTATTAGCGTTTGTTAGTGATGAAGAGGCGGGTTCAAAATATGGTCTCGGATATCTAGTAGAGAACTACAGGTATATGTTTAGTGAAAATGATGTAGCACTAGTACCAGATTTTGGAACGAGTAATGGTGACTTTATAGAGGTAGCTGAGAAATCTATATTATGGATTAAACTGAGAATTAAGGGTATCCAAGTACATGCTAGTACACCTCATAAAGGACTTAATCCCCATAGAGTAGCAGCAGACTATATTATAGCCCTCGAAAAACTTCTCAGAGAGAAATATAATGTTAAAAATGAATTATTTGATCCACCAATAACCACCTGCGAACCCACAATGGTTAAAAACCCCTCTGAATCCCCAAATATAATTCCAGGTGAACACGAAGTAGTATATGATTGTAGAATATTACCAGAGTATAGTGTAGACAGTCTTCTAGAAGACTTTAAATTAATCTTTGAACAGGTTTCAAATAAATATGAAAAAATAATTAGTGACATTAAATACCCAGCGTTAAATTTAGAGATTATTGAGCGATTAGACGCGGCACCACCTACACCGTTAGATTCGCCTATAGTGCAAGGATTAGTTAAAGCCCTAAGGGAACTAAGAGGTATTGAACCAAGAATTGGCGGTATAGGTGGAGGTACTGTGGCCGCTTTCTTTAGGAGACTAGGTATCCCAGCTGCCGCATGGTCCACAGTAGATGATACTGCACATATGCCTAATGAATATGCAAAAATAGATAATATTGTGAGCGATGCAAAAGTAATGGCTTACTTGATGTTAAATCTGTAGTTTAAAGTTAAAAATAAGGTGTTTTAAGCCTATTTAAAAGGAATTTTCTACTGTGAGTACATCTTAATTTTACTGTACTCTCAGCTATTTTAACTGTTACTAGAGTTGGATCTATTACTGGAACACCACACTCTCTTGACAATTCTTCTGATAGCCCTATAAACCCTCCACAACCGAGCACTATTACTTCTGCCCCATAGTTTTCAATTGCTTTTTTAATTTCACCTATGAGCATTTCTTTTACGAGTTTCTCGTTCTTTTTTAACTCTAATACTGGTATTTCTATGCCTGAGATATAAACTACGCGTTTTTCAATACCTAGCTCTCTTGCTCTCCTACGATAAGCTACTAGAGAATATTTACCTGTAGATATTATTGCTAAGTTATCTCCGAGAATTAATGCATAATAGAGAGAAGTCTCACCTATACCTAGTACTGGTATATCTGAGACTTCACGTGAAGATCGAAGCCCTGGGTCATCGAAGCAATTTATAATTACAGCGTCAAATCCCTCTCTATTAGCATTAATAACTTCCCTTACTACTAAGTGTTCTGCTAGAGTCTTATCATATTCACATTCAATAGCTGGTGGAGCCTCTTTAATATTTCTCACTATAATTTGAGTTGTAGGCTCAATAATTTTCTTAACATGTTCATATACAAGGTTATCCCATATAGTCGTTGAAACAGGATTTATAATAAGTATTTTAGTCAAGTGGTAGTCGCCTTTACATAACTTGTTTGAGTTTAAAGGCTAAATCTAATAGTTCTGGGTGAACATATTCACCATCTTTAATAATAACTTCGCCATCACCTATGAGAGTAGGCCTGGTACAAACTCCGTCCGTGTGTGTTGTTGCTGGTCCAACTTTACCCTTAAATGTTGGTGACTGTGAACCTAAACCCCACTCTACTACACCCCATACTCTCTCATCTTCTAGTATATTGCCTGTTAATTTTGCACCTGGATTACATCCATAGGATATGTGTGCTATATTGAACATTTTCTCGTCATTAAATGATCTAAGCCATTTTTCAAATAGAGTTGCTTCATACCCCCCTTCTACTCTATATATTTTACCATCTCTCACATAGAGCTTTATAGGTGATTTAAGAACTCCTAGTTCCTCGGGAGGCCAGACACTACCATCAAATACAATAACACCATTTATGCTGTCTTCTCGCGGAGCCCAGTCTACTTGACCAAATAACATATACTCTCCAGGCCCATCAACTTCACCTTCAACTAGTACTGGTCTTGTAGGGTCGTTTTCGAAAACAACATCCATTCCTGCTGGTGATGTAATATGCATGTGTCTAATACGTGCTGTTATCTCAGCAAGCTTTCTCTGAAACTTATACATAACCTCTACATTTACTCTACCAATCATTCTAACCATGGCCTCACTGTACAAGCCGACTAAACACATATATTTAACTCTTCCACGTGTAACAGCCTCCCAGTATGGTGTTGAGTAGAGTAGCCAGTTTCTATTATACTCGATCCACACATCTGCCGATGTTAATACAGCTGTAAGCGTCTTGACCGGTAGATAGGGGTCTGCTGCTTTACCAACACCGACAGGGGTTTCGTGAAGAAAAATCACAGGTCTACCTCCAATAATAGATGTAGCTCTAGCAGTAGCCATTACTACTCTCCAATCACTAGCTGTATCTGCTGTAATAACTACTTCATCGCCTCTAGAGATCTTGAGTATGTCTCTCACAAGCTTAATAGAGGCCTTCATTAATTCAAAGTCCAAAAACTCCACCATATAGCTCACCTCGAAAGTAGTGCTTCAAGGAGTTTAATTGAAGCCCATGTTGGATCTATGACAGGCACACCTAATTCCCTCTCAATGATCTTAGCTAAGCCTGCGAGACCCGTGCATCCGAGTACTATAATATCTGCACCACTGAGTAAAGCTTTCTTAGACTCAGCTATTAAAAGCTCAATTGTACGTTTCTTATCAACGTCTATATCTATAACTCCTAATGGTATACCGCTAACACTCACAACTCTTTTTTCAAAGCCTAAAGCCCTAATCTTCTCTTTGATTAATTCAAGCCCCTCTATACTAGCGCCAACAGACACTACAGCTATATCTCCATAAATCCTCGCATAGCTCAAAGAAGCCTCCGCCGGCCCAACTACAACTACTTGGCCTCTGAGCTTCTTTCTGAGAACATTAATACCGGGCTCGAGAAAACAGTTAATTATAATACCATTAAACCCCTTGTAATTTTCAAGAACAAAATTTACTGTTTCCTTCTCAGCTTCAAAATATGCATTTAAAGTCTCTACTGTGCGTGGTCCTCTTGGAAGAGACTTAACAACAATTTCAGTTTGAGGACTCGCGTAAGAGCGATAAATCTCGAGGTCTATATTATCCCATGTGGTGTGACCAACAGGGTTTACAACAAGTATTCTCACGTTATATAACACCTCGCTTAACTATAAGCTCTTCTACGGGAACATAATCGTAGTCAAAGCCGAAGTGGCGTGGACCAAAGAGCTCTAATCCACGTGGTGTTCTCCACACTCTAGGAGCTGGTGCCGCTATAGCTATAACCTCCATACCCTCTTTGAGAACAGTATTTGTAATTGGTGTTCCATTTGGTGTTATAAGTGTGAAGAGGTCTGGCGGCATTACTAGGGGTTCATTATCGATCCACACCATTATGTGTTCATTCATAATATATGATTTAACAAGTCTACCAGTATATCTACCCCTACCACGAATATATACTTCGCCTTTTAAGAAGCCTTTTTCATCTCTCCACGTATATTTCTCTACAAAGCCCTCGAATACAATCCAGCCATTTAAGAGCTTAGCAATTCTCTCAGCGGGAGACTCTTTACTCTCAATAGCTCTTAAAACTTCGTCACCTAGCTTATAAGCAAGGCTAATAGTGTTCTTTACAACAGCCTTATCAGCTTTTTCCCTTGTTAATGGAGTATCAACCACTGCTACAAATCTACCAGCTAAAATAGACAAATACCTAGCTATTGACTCATAGTCATCTATATCAGCATATTCTTTAACAACAATAATATTCCCAGTCTCACTAACTAGAACTGATGGCGTCATTGAATAGCCAAATATGTGAACAGTACACTGGTGTAGTTCAGGTGCAGCTCTACCTAATAAATCACCATCTACTGCTGGAAGCCCCTTTAAGACACCAATACTGAGAGCTATAGGCGTATTAAATCCGCCCATTTCAGAGGCAACAACACCTACAATTTTACCGCCAAGCTCTCTCTCGAGGAGCTCAAAAGCCCTGCCAATAGGATCTATTATTTTAATGGTTTTCCTAGGCTTTAAACCAGGCGCTATTGAACCCACATAGTAGGGCACTACAATAAATCCTTCACTAGGAATATCCTCAACATTAATTAACTCCACAGGCCTACCAGTTACCTCGATAGCCTTATAGAGAACTTTAAAACCCTCTTCAGGATCTCCTCCACCACCGGTACCCAGGATTGTTGCACCAAGAACAAGTTTTTTCACGTCAAGCTCAGATTTAAAACGAAGATTCAACTATAACACCACGACTAGAGACTCATAATCAATTAAGTCTAGAAGGCTTATAAAGGTTGAATTAAATTCTAGAAATCGAGGTATACTATAAAGGTGTGTTTTAGTGATTAAAATTTCAAAACGTATATTAGCCTTATTTTTAATAATACTCGTAGTCGCCATTGCTATTGCAAGTATAGTATTTATTTATAGGTCTCCGCCTTCACCAGTAAAGAAAATAGTTATATATGCCTCATTATCTGAGATGACAACAGCTGATCCCAGCACTGAGTTCTCTAACTCTATATTATGGCTACCTCTCGTTTATGAGACTCTCTTATGGTATAATCCCATTAAAGAAGAGTTCATACCTGGATTAGCAGTTAATTATACGGTAAGCTCAGATGGGCTTATCTGGACATTTTATCTGAGGAGAAATGCCGTCTTTCACGATGGAACACCTGTAACTGCACATGCTGTTAAGGCTTCTATTGAACGGACAATTACACTCGGACAAGGTGCAGCTTACATATTAGAACCTGTTGAGAGAATTGAAGTCGTAGATGACTATACTGTTAAATTCTACTTAAAACACCCAGCACCACTAAATAAGATCCTTGCAAGCCCCTATGCAGTTTACATATTTAGTCCTAGAGTAGCTGAATACGCAGGAGCACAAAACCTCACAGATCCCAAAGTAGCAGAGTGGTTTAATAAAGGAAATGATGCTGGTAGTGGCCCCTATAGACTAGTAAAGTGGGATCCTGAGAATGAAGTTATCCTTGAAAAATTTACAGATTGGTGGGGTTGGAAAGAGGCAGGTTATCCGCTAGCAAGTCCTAATGCGCCAGATGTTTTTATTGTTAAAATAATTAAGGATGCTGTTACTCAAGAGAAAATGCTACGTGCAGGTCAAATAGATATAGCACAATATGTGCCACCTGAAGTAGTAGAAGACTTTGAAAAAGACCCCAATTACGTTGTAGTTAAAACACCGAGTTTTCAAAACCTCTTATTACTCTTCAATACGAAGAAGCCTCCACTAGATAATCCACTAGTACGTCGAGCTATTGCCCACGCAATACCATACGACGACATAGTAAAAGCGGCAAGAGCGGGTTTAGCGAGAGTGGCTAGTGGAGTTATACCATATGGCATGTGGGGTCACTTTGAAAACTTCAGATATGAATACAATTTAACTCTGGCCAGACAACTACTAGCGGAAGCTGGTTACCCCGCCGGGATCAATAGAACCTTGATCCTCGTATATACCGCAGGCGATATTTATGAGCAGAGAACCTCGGAACTCATTCGTAGCTCACTAGCACAATTGGGTATAACAGTAGAGATTAGACCTTTAAGCTGGGAGGAACAATGGGCTTTAGCACAGAAGGGGTGGGAGGATCCTAATGCCGCCCAAGACCTCTTTATATTTTACTGGTGGCCTGACGTGCTTTCTCCAATAACATATCTCTATGGTATGTTTCATAGTGAAAATAAAGTATTTAATTTATGTTACTATGAGAACAAAGAATTTGATAATTTAATAATGGAAGCCTATAGTCTCGAAGGAGCAAATCCTGATAAAGCCTTAGAACTATATAGGAGAGCACAGGAGATACTCTATAGAGATGTCCCTGCAGTAGGCTTATGGGATATGGTCGACTTTAGAATCGCACGTAGTAAAATAGGCAACTTAGACAAAGCCATTAATCCAGCTATACCGACAGCTATACTTGCACAAGTGTTAGATGTAAAAGGGTAAGAAGAAATTTGCCCATAACGAGGACATATCTCGCTAAGAGAATACTATTACTTTTTCTCGTAGCTTTTGGAGTTCTCATAATTTCTTTTATAATTACAAGAGTTATACCTGCAAGACCAGAGTTACTTTGGGTGGGTATTCATGCTAGAGCTGAGCAAATAGAGAGAGCTAGGAAAGAATTACACTTAGATGAACCTATACATATTCAACTCTACTATTATCTCGCAGACTTCTTTAGGGGTAATTGGGGTGTTTCGTGGAGAACGAGGCAACCAGTTATTTTAGACATAATTACTAGTTTACCGGCAACATTAGAGTTAACAATTACTGCTTTTATATTAGCATTTATTATTGGAGTTATACTTGGACTTATAGCAGCTATTAATTATGGTAAGGTGATTGATAAAGTTATATCAGTGTTCAGTATAATTGCAGCTTCAATACCAGTATTTTGGCTAGGCTTAGTGCTTCAAACAATATTTAGCATATGGTATCCAATATTGCCTGGTGGTATGAGAGTAGATCCCTCCTTGGTGATAGGGACAGGGTTTAAACCTATTACAAACTTCTATATATTAGACTCATTAATACAGCTTAATTTTCCAGTGTTATTAGATGTACTTAAACGCATGATATTACCCGTAATAACGCTCATGATGTATCCACTGGGATTAACGATTAGAATGACTAGGTCTATGGCTATAGAATCTCTGCAGGAAATTTATGTTAAAGCACTTGAAGTATGGGGTTTACCTAGGAGTAAAATGCTTTATAAATATGTCTTAAAGAACGTTATTGCACCTGTAATTGCTTCTCTAGGGTTAAGCTTTGGCTATACTATTACAGGAGCTTTAATGGTAGAGCTCATTTTCGTATATCCTGGCATAGGTTACTACGTGGGGATGGCTCTATTAAGTTTTGATTACCCAGCTATACTTGGAGGAATAGTCTTTGTTGCCATTATATACTCCCTAGTTAACCTCGTAGTCGACATTATACACGCATGGATAGATCCTAGGGTGAAATTCTAGTGGGTCTTTTTCCACGTGACTTCTTTAAATTCCTAGTTAAAAGACCACTCTACACTACTGGATTCATAATAGTAGTAGCTTTTATCATCTTAGGGTGTATAGCGCCATATATACTTACTAAGCCTGAAGATGCCTGGGGAGTTACATATGACTTAAATAAAGCGTTTCAACCCCCTTCACCAGAATATCCCTTTGGCACAGATGCATATGGGAGAGATATGTTAAATAGAGTTATTTTAGGTTCAAGATACTCGCTCATAATAGCAGTGTGCGTCGTCGGCCTCTCATTAATAATAGGTGTTATTGTTGGACTAGTAGCAGGCTATTTAGCCGGCATCATTGGTACTGTTTTAATGAGACTCACTGATATGTTCTTAGCATATCCACCACTCCTATTAGCAGTAGCGTTTGCAAGTGTTCTTGGACGTGGTGTGTTAACTACAATTATAGCCCTGGCTATTTCTTGGTGGCCTTGGTATGCTAGACTAATGTATGTTAGTGTAAATTCTGTTAAATCAGCACTATATGTAGAAGCCGCTAAGGTAATAGGACTAAGTAAGTTTACAATTATGACTAAGTATATTTTGCCTAACTCCCTTATCCCAGTAGTAACTCAAGCAATGCTAGATATGGGTTCCGCTATATTAGAGGCATCAGCCCTCAGTTTTCTAGGTGTTGGAGTACCACCACCAATACCTGAGTGGGGTAGGCTGATAAGTGAGGGCTGGGTTTATGTTAGTAAAGCTTATTGGATAACTTTCTTCCCGGGACTCGTGCTCTTAGTAACAGTTGTAGGTTTTAATTTACTTGGTGACGCGGTGAAAGAGTATATGAATCCTAGATTAAGAAGCATTGTTGCTAAGAGGTAATACTTGATGAGTACAAGTAAACCTCTATTATCTATTCGAGGTCTAAGTATAGATTACTATACACTCAGCGGTATAATACACGCTGTGAGGAGAGTAGATTTAGAACTCTGTAGTGGCGAATCACTCTGTATTGTAGGTGAAAGTGGTAGTGGTAAATCAACACTTGGAGTAGCTCTTTCACTAGCATTACCACTTAACGCTGTTGTAAAGAGTGGTAGTATAATTTACAATGATATAGACTTGTTAAGAGCCCGCAGAGACGTTATTAATAAAATTAAGGGGAGAGAGATAACGATGATATTCCAAGATCCCTTGGCAACTTTTAGCCCACTACACACTATAGGAGAACACCTAGAAGACATAGCTATTAGTAAGCTTGGGGTATCAAAGAGAGAGGCTAGTAACATAGTAGTTGATGTTTTAAAGAAAGTCCGCATGCCTGATGTTGATAGAGTGTTAAAATCTTACCCACATGAACTCTCAGGAGGAATGTTACAGAGAGCAGCTATAGGTGCAGCAATACTCACTAAGCCTAAAATAATAGTGGCTGATGAACCAACATCAATGCTTGACGCTACTATTCAAGCTCAAATTCTAAGCTTACTGAAAGAACTCGTGAAGTCTGAGGGTACAAGTTTAGTATTAATAACACACAATTTAGGTGTTGCATTAAGGGTCTGTGAGAAAACGGCAATTATGTATGCCGGTGTAATCGTCGAAGATGGCAGTACTCTAGATATTATTAAGGAGCCATTACACCCATATACTAAGAGCTTACTAGCAGCAATACCTAGGAGTTCTCATAGAGTATCTAGAATAATTCACATACAGGGTGAACCACTAGATCCACGCTTAGAGGTGTCGGGTTGTCCTTTTGCAAATAGATGTCCAAGTGCACGT
>Ga0326760_1000244_pt1 | contig 30896 bp, 27 predicted proteins | sample GCREP_S_FD_207668 | JGI IMG/M metagenome (GOLD analysis project Ga0326760, IMG submission 207668) | Hot spring sediment microbial communities from Geyser Creek Basin, Yellowstone National Park, WY, United States - GCR.EP_S | ecosystem: Environmental > Aquatic > Thermal springs > Near-boiling... | reverse complement strand
ACTACCCCTATCTCGGTCGGGACTCGGAATTACTGAATTAGCATCGAACACTACCTGAAGCTCACAGAACCTAAAACACCCATCAACGAGTACAACCAATAGGAAACACGTAAAGCCTTCCTACCCATCCCTACCTTAAAAGATGAGGCTTCCATAAGGAGCTTTAGAAAAAGTAAAATAGTTCTTTTAGCTTAAACTACTCCTCGGACTCGATCGTTATTATGTTTTCCGGAGGTATTCCGAGCTCCTCGATAAGTATCTGCCTAACCCTTGCCTTATGGTTCCCCTGAAGCTCTATGTGGTTATCCTTAACGGTACCACCTACAGCTAGCTTAGACTTAAGTCTAGAAGCTATCTCCTTTAGGTTGTAGACGTCTCCATCTAAACCCTCTATTACCGTTACCTCCTTACCGAACTTCCTCTTCTCGATACGTATCTTGACGATCTGCTGCTCGGAACTTATCTGGACGCAGAGTTCCTCCGGTAGTCCTCCGCATACGGATTCTAGACTTATCCTCCCCCTACTCCCCATTCCACACCCTACTTCGTGTAGACTTAGCGTGGTACCTTATAAAGCTTTAGTAGTTTGATACTTTTTCAGAGTAGTTGGTAGTCCGTAATAGGCTCGTGGTGTACTAGTGTATTACGTTGTACACACTTATATACTCTACCTCGGAGAGTCCTCTGGTGCTGCTGTGTCTAGTAGGAGGTTCGTAGCTATTCCTGAGAGTGTTTTAATTGAGGCGATTAAGGTAGCTGAGAGACTGGGTATACCGTACACAGTTCTAATAGAGAGGATCCTAGTCGAGGTCCTAAGGGTTTTAAGGTATAGGAGGGATGTACTGGACTCCCTATCTATGGTAGATGCCTATACGGACATCAGGCGGCTAGGCGGTATAGTACTACCTGAAAATGTAGTTAAGGAGGTTCTAAGTAAGGTAGATAGGAATACCTTCGAGAAACTCTGCTCGGAGCTTACTAGGATGGGGTCCTGGTTTGGGGAACTTAGTAGAGCTAAGAGAGCTGTTACGGTATCCGAGGTTAGGAACTCCCTAGGATTGTGGTTCCCGAGTTCCTCGATCGACGTCTCCAGGGACTCCAACACTGGTGAGGTTAAGTTCGTTATAAGTCTTGTAAACCCCTCGCGGGAGCTTCTGGAGTTAGGTAGGTGCCTAGTTGAGGGGTTAGCTAGAGGCTACGACCTGGAGGACTACAGTATTACTGTAGGTAGCTCCCTAATAGTCCTCAGAGTGGGTAAGCTTGCCGAGGAGTAGGAGGACCCTCGGGGTAGACCTACACCTAGCTGAGGAGGTTAAGGCGATAGCCCACTCAAGGGGTATGAGCCTAGCTAACTACCTGAGGAAGCTCTTCGAAGAGGTTATAGAGGCTGAGAGAGCCGGGTACTTCGCACCGAGTCTACTAGCTGAGAAGAGGGCTGAGACAGTACTAAGTAAGCTTGGGTTTACCTACCTACCTCTAGAGCTACTCGACGGACCCCGCACACCTGAGTACACAGCTGAGGTAGGGTCTAGGGTGGGGTCCGCCCTTAAGGAACTGGGACTTAGCTGTACTGAGTTTATTGAGAGGTTAGCTACGGATATCAATATAGCTGTAGTAAGAGGGGATAGCCTAGTACTAGTACCAGGCTCTGGAGCTAGGGAGCTGCTGAGGAGGTTCCTAGCCGGACTTGCGGAGGGCTGTGAAATACCTACCTCTACGTCTGGAAACCTTATAGTGGTGAGGTTACTCAAGTAGGGTACCACACGTTAATACTTTTAAGCTGTAGCTGTAGATACTTACTAAGGGGCCCGTCGTCTAGCTGGTTAGGACGCCGCCCTTACGAGCTCTAGGAGCCTGCGAGAGGCGGAGGTCCGGGGTTCGAGTCCCCGCGGGCCCACTACACCTTGATGTACGCCCAACCTACTGGGGGGTTACTAATTGAAGGTGTGTGAGGTCTGCGGAGTTAGGGAGGCTAGGGTCCTCCAGAAGCACAGTAGGAGAGCTCTCTGTGCTGAGTGCTTTACTGCAGATATAGTTGAGAGAGTTAGAGGAGAGGTTGCGAGGTACAGTATGTTCTCACCATCGGATAGGCTCCTCCTAGCCCTATCTGGGGGTAAGGATAGCTTCGTACTTATGGATGTGGTTAAGGAGCTGCATGACGTAGGTAGGGTCGGTATAGTAACCGTTGTAGAGGGTATAGAGGGGTATAACAGGGAGGAGGACCTGGAGTGGCTTAAGCAGAGCTCTAGAACCTACGGTATAGACATAAATATCGTTACACTTAAGGATTTCGTAGGCTACAGTCTTGACGAGGTAGTTAAGCTAGGCTCATTAAGGAACCTAGGGGTGAGCCCCTGTACATACTGCGGTGTTCTAAGAAGGAGGGCTATAAACTACGTAGCTAGGGTACACGGCTACGATAAGGTACTCACAGCCCACAACCTAGATGACGAGGTCCAGACCTCCCTCATGAATATCCTGAGGGGGGATACCGCGAGACTAATACAGAACCACCCCCTGAGTCCAACCCTAAGCCGCTACTTCGTTAAGAGGGTAAAGCCCCTAAGGAAGGTCTACGAGTGGGAGACCTCGGTATACGCCTACCTAAAGGGCTTTAGATTCCAAGGTGCTGAGTGCCCCTACATAACCTCCAGACCGACCTTAAGGGCCGAGCTTAGGGACTACCTCTACGAGGTGGAGCTATCTAGGCCGGGTACTCTACTAAAGGTGCTGGAAGCTGTAGATAGCTATGTAGAGAGAGTACTACTCAGTAAGGCCTCCCAGCTCCCGGAGCTACCGCAGTGCGAGTTATGCGGTTCTCCAACCGCATACGGAAGAAGACTGTGTGCTACCTGCGACCTCCTCAGTAGATTGGGTATAGTGAAGGCAGTCCCGTACTGATGGTGTGTTCAGCTACTCGGCGCCTCCTCGGCGGGCTTGGTGTAGTAGTACTCCCCTATACTCTTCAAGTACCTATCTAGGTAGGAGCCCGGCTTGTTGATCCTGGGTCTCCCGGTCTTCACGTCCCGGCGGAACGTCACCTCCAACTCCCTAAGTAGGGAGTTCATACCCCTCCTAACGTCTAGGGGGCCTACACTCCTCCCACTAACTCCAGGCTCCCCCGAGAACACTATTATCCTATCCGATATGTAGTCGATTAGCATTAGGTCGTGGTCTACCACTAGGCAGGCCGTTTTCCTACCCTCTATTATCTTCCTAATAGCTCTCGCCACGGCCAGCCTCTCGTCTACATCTAGGAAGGCCGACGGCTCGTCGAGGACGTAGAGCTCTGCGTCTCTAGCGAGGGCTACAGCTATTGAGAACCTCTGGAGCTCCCCACCGCTTAACTCGGAGATCCTCTTATCGCGGATCCTGTGTAACCTGAACTTCCTTATAACCTCCTCACCGAACCACTCGGAGGAGGCTATACCCTCCTTGGTCAGCTCCTCCAGAGCCTCACCTACCGTAGTCCAGGGGTAGCTCTCAACCTTTATGTACTGAGGCTTGTAGGAGATCCTGAGCCCCCTAAACGGGACGTAACCCTCGTCAGGCTCCAACTCCCCCACGATTAGGCGGGCGAAGGTCGTCTTACCTATACCGTTAGGTCCCACAACACCCACTACCTCCCCTACCCTCACCTCACCACCCTCAACCTCGAGTCTGAAGCCGTCGAGCTCCTTAGACATACTGGGCCATGAGAGGTAGACCGGCTTACTACCGAGTTCAACCAACCTCTGCTCCGGCTGCATGTTGAACACCACCGGCTCGCTCCTAATCCTCACGTTCTCAGCCGGTAGGTAGCCGGTGAGGAAGTGGTTAACCCCCGAGCCTACGGAGTACACCTTCGAGTAGATCCCGTAGACCCCCGGCTCACCGTAGACTACCGACACTAGGTCTGCTACGTAGTCAACTACTGCGAGGTCGTGCTCTACGACTAGAGCGTAGGAGTTCTTGGGGATGTACGTCCTTATAGCCCTAGCCACCCTAAGTCTCTCACTTACGTCTAGGTAGCTAGCTGGTTCGTCGAAGACGTAGACATCGGCACTCCTCAGTAGTGCCGCAGTTACGGTTACCTTCTGGAGTTCCCCACCGCTCAGTGTCGGTACCTTCTTATCGAAGAGCTTGCCGAGGTCTAGGTCCCTCCTAACCTCCCCGAGGATCCCCCTCTCATCGATTCTCTCCAGTACCTCACCTACATACCCCCTAACGTAGGACCTCACGAGGTCTACGTGCTGGATCTTATGTACAACCCTGAGCTTCCTATCAGCTAGCTTAGAGAAGTAGTTGTAGAGCTCGGTACCCCTAAAGAACTTCAGAACCTCATCCCAGCTGGGCTTCAGGTCGTACCTCCCCAGGTTAGGTACGATCTCCCCAGCCAGGATCCTCACAGCCGTAGTCTTACCTACCCCATTCCTACCTATTATACCCACTACCCTCCCCTCCTGCGGTACGGGGAGTCCGTAGAGCTTGAAGGCGTTGGGGCCGTACCTGTGGACCACCCTCTTCTCGAGCTCATCTGGTAGATTCACAATACTTATGGCCTGGAAGGGACACTTCCTAACGCATATACCGCACCCGACGCAGACCTCCTCGTAGATCCTCGCCTTACCTAGTTCCTCAGGTACCTCTACAGCCTTCCTACCAGCCCTATTAACGGGGCAGAAGCGGACACACTCTAGCTGACACTTCCTAGGGTTACAGAGGTCCTTCTCAACGGTAGCTACCCGAACCATCCACCAGCCCCCATATACTGCTGTACTTTAGCAAAGGAAGGTCTAAAACATAAAACCTCTTTCGAACCTAGCTAGGCGGGACCAGCTAAGGAGCTGATCTCCTCCCCGCCCTAAAGGGCGAGACTTTCAGTTATAACTAAAAACCGGTAGCCGTTACTCTTCCTCTTCCTCCCACTCCTCCTCTTCCTCCCACCATTCCTCCTCTTCTTCCCACCACTCCTCCTCGAACATGGGTATCACTCAACCACAGCTTCTGGTACTAACTTATAAGCTTTCTCTAGGTGCTTCCTAGCTGAGGATTCTCAGTATCCCCGCAGACACTCTTTCGAGAACCTCCAGTGGGGGTCTCGGAGGTTCCTCAGGTCCTACCCTACACCTAGCTAGCAGGTCGGCTATGTACCTGCCGCCTCCCTCGGTTTCACTCGGCCCTACACACGCAAGTACGACCACATACCTACTCGACCTAGAGCTACCCAGCCTAGCTAGGACCTCGCTTATCTGTCTACTACCGAAGTAGTAGAGGAGGAACTCTATAGACTTACGTCTACTGACATTCAGACCAAGTCTAAACGCACGTATAGCTAGGTAGGCCACTAGAGCCACGTACCCCCTCCCGTAGTAGAACTCCTCCGGGATAACCTGAGCTACGCAGTTCTCCCCTATTGTATCTATGTGCTTAATAACCTCACCTGCGAGGTCTCTGTCGATGAAGCACACATTCACTCTCACGGAGTTCAGCTCCTCCAGGTACCTCTCAAGAGCGTCCACAGAGCCTCCGTGACTTACCGGTACCAGACTTATGGTATCGCCGTCCCTAACTACGTAGCTGTAACCCCCCAGTAGCTCGAGGTCACAGTTGTTTACGAAGACTATGTAGAGGGGTCTCACCTCACCCTGGGGTGTTACGACGTCTCCGAGCTCCCTATACCTAGAGGCTAGGAACCTGAAAACCTCCCTCGCGGTAAGACCGTCGGGGAGCTCTAAGCCTATCTCCGAGGACCCTACAAGACCTCTTAAATGACCGTACAGTAGGACCCTAACCCTCATCAGAAACCTCCGACTCTCCCAGAGCCTCTACGGTCTTCTTAGAGAGTTTAACCAAACGTGTTAGATAGCCGGCTACCTGATTCCTGAGTTTCTTAGACCTAACGTCTAGGTACTTCGATACAAGCTCCTTATTCTTAGTAAAGTCCTCCGAAACCTCACCAGGGTATAACTCCATCAACCTCCTGGCAGTCCTCTTCACCAGCGACGTGTAGACCTTACCCATACTCCTACCTATACAGTATCTAGGAGGTCCAGCTTTTAAGTGTAGGGTGTTTCTGATCCCACACCCTTCTTGCTGAGGTCTTCGCCGCTAGTTAGCTTAAGTGTCGTGGTTAGCTAAGCCCATCCCGAAAGTCTCCTACCCGAGGATATCCCCTCGCTAGCGAGGCCTAAGATCCATGGGTTCGTTGCCCCCTAGGGCTTAGCTCAATCACGTATGAACCTTTCTCAGCTACTACTACGAGAGCTCTGAACTGGGGTAGGGTCATTAGCTTGGAGGCTATTCTCTCGCCTAATCTGGGATTTTCAGGTGCTACGAGTTTAGCTATGTAGCGTGCGGTAGCGACTTCTGGGAGGGCGAAGGCTACGACTATAGCTGAGTTGAGTACTATGTCCCTGGGTATACTCTGGGGGTCCTGAGTCACCACTACCGCGGAGATACCATACTTCCTACCCTCCCTAAATACCTTCTGGAGGGCCCTACCCCGCCTTAGGAACCTGTGTACCTCGTCTACTACTACGACGAGTTCCCTACCCGACCTCTGGGCGAGTGCGAAGAGTTCCTCTAGAACTATCTCAACAACTATCTGAGCTACTCCATCGCTAAGTCTGGAGAGGTCTAGGACTACCTCTGAGTCTGCTAGGTCCTCTACACGTACCCTACCCGACCTGAAGGCGTACACTAGGTTCTCTACATAGGGTACTAGGGACTTAACCACAGCCTGAGATACCCCTAGGTTGACTTCACCCTGGGAGGCTCTTAGAACTAGGTCCAGTAGGTTGTTGAGGTCTGCACTCTCCCCCCTCTCCTTATACGTCTCCAGCAGGGCCTTGGATAGGGCTATCCTCTGCAGACTCCCCAGGGCGTAGAGGTCTGTTACAACGTCTACCAGGAAGTCTACCCTCTGCCTAACCCCCTCCTCGCTTACGGCCTTGAATATGTTTAGAGATAGCTCTGCGGCGTCTAAGCATTTAAAGCCCCGTAACTCACCACAGTACTCCCCGTGAACATCGAAAACCACCGTAGCTATACCTAGGTCTGCAAGTTTGGAGGCCAGCTCCTTAGCTAGGGTCGACTTACCCGTCCCAGAGGCACCGACTACAACTACATTCCGGTTAACACCGCGCCAGAAGGAGACCTCAAGCCTGGATACCGGGGGACCTCTAACTACCTCTACAACCCTACCTAGGGTTAGGTACCTCCTCTCCCTACTAGGTATGACCCACCCGAAGGTGTGGAAGACCGGGACCAGCGGTAGGGAGTACGGGGATAGAGATGAAGTTAAGGCTACCACAACTACCTGCGGGCAAAGCGAAGCTAGGTAGACCTGGGCTAGTAAGACAACTGTAGCTGATAGAGCTAACCCTGGAGTGGGGAGACCCCTACCGGATAGAAGCCCCCCTACTAAATCTACTACAGGACTTCCCAGTCTTAGCCCAAGTAGTTCTATGATAGCTGAGCAGAGGAGGGAGGTACCCAAAGACACTGGGACTGAGTAGTAGTACCTCGGGGTACCTAGGTAGACCTCAAGACCCCTACCAACCCTAACTAACCCAGCTACAACCCCAACTGCGTAAAGCCCTAGAGTAGCCGTTAACCTAGGATAGTACGGTAGTACCAGTGAGATCACGGAGGAGGTTTCAGCTAGTAGGAGTAAAAGACTTCTAGATCTAGACGCAACGTAACCACAAAGAGCTACCAACGCGGAGAGCGTGAGTACCTGAAAGGCGGGGAGTGTAGCAGTACCCGCAGAGTTAAGCACGAGTTCGGTAGCTAGGTTTAGACATGTGAGTACAAGAGCTACCAGCACCTCGGTTAAGTACATCGCCTCCAGATAGTTGTCGCAGAGTTATTAAAAACGGGTCTGACCCCCTCCCTACCCTAAAGTGTGAGGGTTCCTGTTAGTGTGGGGAGGTTTGGGACTACATTCCTCCGTCTCAGGGTTCAGCCCCGGGCTGGGTCTCCAGACCATTACCCCTACCCCTAATGGAGCTCGGGGTGAACGCATTATAAGTACCCCGCTAATCCGTAGAGGGGGTTCGTAGGTGTGAGGGTTATTAAGAACTGGGAACAGTTAGCTAGGTCTAGGCTACACGAGGATGTTCTCAGGGTCCTCGAGGTGGGTCTACGTGCAGCTGACCCCAGGTCGACCGTTAGGAGGGCCCTCAGCCTGCGGGGTAGCAGACTCTGCGTCCACGATCTGTGTACTGAGGCTGGGCGAGGCGTTCACGTAGTAGGGTTCGGTAAGGCTAGTATAGGGATGGCCCTAGGCTGTGAGGACTCCCTCGGGGACCGAGTACTCGGTGGTATTGTAATAGCTCCGACTAGGGATGTCCCCGAGTTACCTAAGGCTATTGAAGTATCTGTGGGGGACCACCCGATACCTAGGGAGGGGACCCTAAAGGCGAGTGCGAGGTTGGTTGAGTACCTAGAGGGGAACCTCAGGGAGGGGGATGTGGTCTTAGTCCTAATATCCGGAGGGGGCTCAGCCCTCTTCGAGATCCCGTACCCACCTCTCGACCTCAGCGATATCGCACTAACTACAGACCTCCTCATGAGGGCCGGTGCTGATATAGTTGAACTGAATACCGTTAGGAAGCACCTAAGCCTAGTAAAGGGCGGTAGGTTCCTGAGGATGCTCGAGAAGGCCGGCAGAGTCTTCTCCCTGATAATCTCCGACGTCGTCGGAGACCCCGTTGAGTTCATAGCCTCCGGACCTACCGAGGCCGATTCGACGACCTTTAGAGATGCTCTGGAGGTGCTCAGGAGGAGGGGTGTCTGGGGTAGGGTTCCGGAGAGGGTTAGGGAACTCATATCAGCTGGAGCTGAGGGTAGGGTTCCGGAGACCCTAAAGCCTGGGGACCCCCTACTAGCTAAGGTATCCAATGTGATAGTTGCGAGTAACGTAATCTCCCTCAGGGAGATGAAGAGGGAGGCCGAGGCTCTCGGATACCGTACACGCATACTGACATCGATGATGGTCGGCGAGGCTAGGGAGGTAGGTAGGTTCCTAGGGGGGTTAGCTAGGTACGTAGCTAAGTACGAACTGGAGGAGGGTAAGACCATGCTACTACTAGGTGGGGAGACCACCGTAACGGTTAGGGGGAGGGGTATTGGTGGAAGGAACCAGGAGCTGTGCGTAGGCTACTCCATAGTAGCTAGGGGGCTCAGGAATTCAGTACTAGCCTCCATAGGTTCTGACGGAGTAGACGGAAACAGCCCAGCCGCCGGGGGTATATGTGATGGGGGGGCATTCGACGAAGCTCTCAACCTGGGACTAAACCCCTACGAGTACCTCGATAGAAACGATACCTACACCCTACTAAGTAGACTGGGTAGAGCTATAGTCACAGGACCTACGGGAACCAACGTAAATGACCTAACCGTACTAGCTCTCTCAGTAGACTAGGCCTTACCAGCGGCTAGTACCTCGGTAGTTGAGGTTTTTTAGTTAACCGGTAGTGGAGTTCGTGATGGTAGGATTGAGGGGTACGGTACACTGTAAACCAGCGGGCACGATAATCGGGGGTTTCACATTGAGCTCTAGACTCCTGGAGACTCTCTCCAGCCCTAGCCTTACCCAGGGGACTCGCACAGGGCTGTTGACTGGGATACCCCCGAGGTTGGCTCACCTCTACGGATCTAGCGCACAGCGGGCTACGGACCAGTTTCACCTACCGCGAAGCTAGGGTGGGGGCCTTGAGCCTACTCAACGTGATCTTCATAGTACTCTTCTCCCCCTTAGTAGCTGTACTATCCCTTCACATACTCTTCCTAGCTAGCTCTAGGGAGCTTCGCCCTGCAGCTCTAAGGCCGGGGACTGAATGCTGTACCCGAAAGGCCGTAACCATAGCTATCCCGATAAAGAATGAACCTCTAGAGCTGGTGGTTACCTCGGTACTCTACCTAGATAACATTCTGAGAGAATCTGATCTAGATGCTAGGATACTGGTAGTGTCCGATGACGATGAGGATTACGTTAGTAGGCTTCAGCAGGCTGTACAGTCCCTAGGTATTAACGTACCAGTTAGGGTGGTTAGGAGAGGCGGTCCTGGTGGGCGTGTAGCTGCTCTAAACTACGCTCTTAAGCTTGTGGAGGGTGATTTCCTGGTAATCCTAGACGTCGATGCTAGACCGGCTAAGGACTTCCTCTACAGACTCTCTAGGTGTGTTGAGAGTGCGGATGCCTGCGTCTCGCACTGGGTGGGGTACTGGACTAGGCCTACTAGGATAGCTAAGGCCCTCGCCCTCTCGACGGACCTCGTAGCTACAGCCCTCTACAGAGGTAGGCAGAGGCTAGGACTGCTAATATTCCCCTTAGGTTCCGGTACTCTATTCAGGGTAAGCTCCCTAAGGGCTATAGGGGGGTGGGAGAACGGGGTACTCCAGGACGATGTAATAGTTGGTCTGAAGCTACACGGGCGGGGCTTCAGGGTACTGTACGACGATGACGCCATCCTAAGGGTTCTCGTACCCTCCTCCTACAGGGCTCTAAGAATACAGCAGCTTAAGTGGGCCTACGGCTCCGTTGAGAGTCTGAGGTATAGCTTCAGGTACCTCAAGGGTATGGGCCTCCTCAAATCCCTCGAGGTTAGGCTCTACCTGCTCCAGTACGTACCTGCACTCTCAACTCTAGCCGCGTCTATAGCTACACCACTCCTAGCTCTAGTCCTAGAGGTAGACCTCAGCCCGTTTAGCATTCTACCCGTAGTGGCTATAGCCTCTATCTATAGCTACGTAGTTGCTAGAACCGCTAGTAGTAGAGGTCTAGATCTTTCGGAGGCTCTAAGAACCCTAGGAACCTCCTCAGCAGCAGGCCTTGCCGTAGCCCCTGTAGTAGTGGAGGGGGTTCTACTCGGAGTAGCGGGGGCCAAGCTTAAGGCTCCGGTAACACCTAAGGGTAGTGGAGACTCAGAGAGGTTCTCTGAGTATCTAGAGGAGTACGCCACAGCCTTAGTAACCCTGTGCCTAGCGGTGCTAGCACTACTACGAGGCTTCTACCTAGCCGCACTTACAGGACTTACATACCCCGTAGCCCTACTCTACACCTTACTAAGGGGGGCTAGGTGTGTGAGAGGGGTCACCCGCCACAACCCGGAGGGAGTAGCCACCTAATCGAGGACTCGTCGATATTTACCACGTGGAGACCGCTCGGTGCTAGACGTACAGGTCCCTCGATATACAAGAGGGTCCCCTCGGGGATCTCGGCGAACCTAAGTCTATGGCTTACCAGGTATAGAGTACTAGGTACCCTGGTGGTAGAGGATCTAACTACCTCCGCCTCCACTACTGTCGGGGTTCGGTAGTCCGAGACCCTAACCTCGAGTAGGAGCTCCGCCGGTCTTACATCTATGTAAGGACCTAGGAGGGGTCTGATCCTATCACAGTTTACGAATCTTATGGTAAGTCTAACCCCTCTGTAAACCCCCTGAAGTAGCTTATAACTCATTAGCTGCACGTGCTTAGCTAGGTCGACAGCCTCCGAGACCTCGTAGACCTCCTCCCACAGCTTATCTGAGCTCATCCGCTCGAGGACACCGCTCTCGTACAGACCGCGTAGTCTCCCGTACGAGCCCGGTAGGTCTAGGCAGTGTACGTCGATATCGGATAGCCTACTGTAGTAGCCACCTAGGTAGGAACCCGCTATACCACACTTAAGACCTGCCCCCCACAGCTCCTCGAGTATACTGCAGACCAGTGGATGCTGAAGTCTAACACCCTCCACACCCCACCTTAAGACCCTCGATACCTCATGGTGCGGGACGATAGGTACCTCCCTACCTATCATATCAACATACCTGATGAAGTGCCTGTAGTACCTTAGAGTAACCTCATGGGCCTCTGAAAACCTCTTAAGCTTCCTCCCTAGAACAACCCGCGGAAGGGCTACTAGACCTCCGTACCCGTGCCAGCAGCCCTTAACTACCCATATACTACCGTCCCGGAGCTCCAGTAGGTCCCCCTCAACGGGATTGGGGAGGGCTTCAGATAAGGATAACTCGCTCATAGATCACCTCGGCTCTTCCTCATCACCGAGAGGTTGTCGTATGGGAGCTTAAAACTACCTAGCATACAGGGACTCTACAAAGCTCTTTATCCTCTCCACCCCCTCCTCTATAAGCTTAGAGTCTACGGCGAAGCTCAGCCTTATGAACTCCCGCCCAGCCTTATCCGGGAACACCGTCCCGGGTAGGGTAACGACGTACTTGGTGTAGAGTAGTCTCTCAACGAACTCCTCAACCGAGATCCCGACCTCGTCGAGGACCCTACCTATCCTTGGGAACACGTAGAACGCTCCGGTACTGGGCCAGGCCTCGAATCCTCTAACCTCCCTCAGTTTCCTAACTATTAGGTCCCTCCTCTGCTGGAAGAGCCTTATCATCTCCCTAACAGGCTCCCAGGGCCCTTTAATAGCCTCTATAGCAGCCTTCTGAGCGAAGGATACCGGACAGGACCACACGTTAACAGCTAACCTAGTTAGTTTCGTAGCGACCTCCTCCCTGACCACTAGATAGCCAAGGCGCCAGCCGGTCATGGAGAAGGTCTTGGAGAACCCGTTTACGTAGAGTAAGTAGTCTCTCCAGTCACCGAACGATAGGAAGGACTTAAACGGCTGGTTATCGTAGATGAAGTTATCGTATATCTCGTCCACCAGCAGCATTAACCTACGCTCCCTAGCTATCTCGTATATCCTATCTACCTGGGAGGGTGTGAAGAGAGCTCCTGTAGGGTTGTGCGGGTTATTTACTACTATAGCCTTGGTCCTAGACGTAATAGCCGCCTCTATGGCCTCAACATCAAGTACAAAGCCTCCTGAAGGTCCTAACCACTTAAGCGGTACGAAGACAGGTCTAGCACCTAGGAACCTAGTCACCTCCGGGTAGGCCGGGTAAGAGGGTTCCGGTACTATGACCTCGTCACCTGGGTTTAGGTAGGCCGCTAAAGCTAGGAATATCGCCCCCTTAGCTCCAGGAGTTACTATTACCTCCGTAGGTCTTACATCAGTTCCGTACCTACTGTTGAGGTACTCAACTATAGCCTCGCGCAACTCCCTTATACCGGGGGTCTCGGTATACCCGGTAAACTTCTCGTCTAAAGCCCTCTTAGCTGCCTCTATTATGTGTTGGAAGGTCGGTATATCCGGCTGACCTACACCGAAGCTTATGACCCTGTGGCCAGCTCTCTCCAACTCCCTAGCCTTAGCTATGTAGACGAAGGCCGCCTCACCGAGAAGTTCACTTACTATAGGCTTAAAGCTGAGGGTAGGTACCTGCACAGCACACCTCCGAGAAAACACTCTAGATATACAATAAAAGCGTTTCCTCCTATGGCTTGAACTCGAAGTGTTTATAACTCCCGGCGTAAACTTTTCAAGGGGTCTATACTTGAAGCCCAGGCTTTTCATAACTAGGGAACTGTTTGATGATGTTATTGCTAGGCTTTCCCAGTACTTCGATATTGAGATTTGGGATAGGTACTACGAACCACCTTACAAAGTACTTTTAGAGAAGGTTAGGGGTGTAGATGCCCTAGTCTCACTACTAACTGATAGAGTTGACTGTAACCTACTATCAAATGCACCAAGACTTAGGATAGTAGCACAGTACGCAGTAGGCTTCGATAACGTAGATGTAGAGTGTGCAACTAAGTTAGGGATATACGTAACGAACACCCCCGGGGTACTTACGGAGGCTACTGCTGAGCTAACGTGGGCTCTGATCCTAGCTGTAGCTAGGAGAATAGTGGAGTCCGACGTCTTCGTAAGGTGGGGTGAGTGGTATAGGACTATGACGGCGTGGCATCCTAAGATGATGCTCGGTACTGAGCTCAAGGGTAAGGTACTAGGGATAATAGGGTTAGGTAGGATAGGTAAGCGTGTTGCTGAGATAGGTGCTAAGGGTTTTGGGATGAGGGTGATCTACTACGATATCCGTAGAGATACTCAGTTCGAGGAGGAGGTAGGCACTACCTACAAGGGTTTAGAGGATGTACTCAGGGAGGCTGATGTCGTTAGTATCCACGTACCTCTAACCAAGGATACCTACCACATGATAGGTGAGAGGGAGCTTAAAATGATGAAACCCACAGCCATACTTATAAATACTGCTAGGGGTGCTGTAGTTGATACTGAGGCCTTGGTTAAGGCTTTGAGGGAGGGTTGGATAGCTGGTGCAGGTCTAGATGTATTCGAGGGTGAGCCCATACCACCAAACCACCCACTAACAGCATTCAAGAACGTAGTCCTAGTACCACACATAGGGAGTGCTACGTACGAGGCCAGACACGCCATGGCTGAGGCTGTAGCCGATAACTTAGTAGCATTCTACGAGGGGAGGGTACCACCAAACCTAGTCAACCCGGACGTCGTTAAGGTAAGGCCCCCGGGCTTCAAGTAGTTAAGTACTGTTATAGACTTTCTATATTAATGTTTTCGGTATTGGGTGTAGCTGACGGCTCCCCGCCCTTAAGGGCTGGGGCTCTGCACCCGTGGAGGGCTCCCGATAGATGAGGGAAAGTCCTAGAGGGTGTAGAAACCCCGCCCTTAAGGGCGGGGAGCCGTCAGCGGGACTTCCCAGATCCTTTTCCCTCTCCTAATCCATGCCCTTGCTGTACAGTTCTCGGAGTCGACTATGACCCAGGTTAGAGGCCATAGTTCCATGCCCTCCAGGTCTAGGTAGCTAGGGTAGGCACCTCCTGGGTGTGTATGGACTAGGGCGACAACGTCGCGCCCCTCTAGTAGTTCGGCGTACCTGTACGCCTCAACTATAGCTACCGGGTCTAGGTAGAACCTGTCGGCACTCTCAGCTAGGTTCTCCCCGATAACTAAGTCCTCAACTACCAGTACTCCGGAGACCTCAACCCCTATAGCTAAACCGGCTACCTCCCTACCATACCTAGAGTGTAGGGAGCATAGCTCGGATAGTATCTCCCTGGGTACTACTACACCGGCTACAGGCAGGGAGGTCTCGGCTCCGCATCCGGGGGTACTACTAGGGGGCTCTTTAACTACCCTCACCACCAATCCGGATAGAGATTGTTACGTTTTTAGCTCCGGTAGCCTACGGATCTCGGCGACCGGAGCCGGCTGGCAACTACGGGAAACCCTGGGGAAACACCGCCCTCCGCGCGGCACGGAGGCCCCGCAAGGGGCGCGGGGAGACCCGCGGCAACGGCACAGAAACGACACGGCCGCCTCCGTATGTCTATGATGCGGTGAGGGCTCCCCGGTAACGGGGGGTCAGTAACCCGCTGAGTATGGAGGTGGATGCGTTGAAACGGCCGTCCCTCCGGGAGTAAGGCCGAGCAGCGCCGATGAGTGGCCGTGTGAGGCGCGGGTAGGCCGCCTAGTCGGATGTTGCCGTAGTACAGAAGGCGGGTTATAGCCGGCACCGGTCGCCGACAATTACTACATCCTTCCTAGTTTCTGGGCTTACGTCTAACCTCCTCAGAATCCGCGGGCTCTACGTGTACTACTACCTCAATACCCAGTCCCTCTAGGACCTCCTCTACCCTACTTGCAATACTGTGGGCGTGCTCTATTGGGGTACCCTTAGGTAGGGTTATCGTTATATCGCCCTGGTACTTACCTGGAGCTATCTCCCTCAGTCTCACCTGCCTCACACCTACACCAACCTCTCTACGCACCCTTCTAGGTACCTCAGAGAGTAGGTGTACTGGTACTCTATCGCTTACCAGGTGTACCAGCTCCCGGGCCTCCATAGCTATCTCGAAGTATAGGTAGGCTAGTAGAGCTACAGCTCCTAGGGAGTCTATGACGTAGCTGACGAGGGCTCCTCCTAGTGCAGACGCGATCACGGTCCCACCTTCGATAAGCTCTATTGACGTAAACTTAGCGTAGGTCTTGAAGGACCTACCGGCACCCCTGGATAGAGCTATAGCAAATACGTAGGGGACTACACCGAGAGCTACGTAGAGAGGTGCGTAGACGTGGACTTCGTAACCGCGGATGGCGCTGAAGGCTAATTCAACTAGCATGGCTCCTCCAACAGTAGAGTACAGTACTAGCGTAGCTATACTACCTCCAGCAAACAGCCTGTAGTGACCGTAGTGATGGTCCCAGTCCGGTGGGCGTGTACTCAGGTACTCAAACCTAGTTACCGCTAGGGCTGATAGTAGATTCACTATACTAGTTAGAGCATCGACTAGGGCTGCTCTAGAGCCGTAGACCAGCCCTCCTACTACCTTTAGTGAACCACCTAGGGCACTAAGTAGTACTACAGCCAGAGACCCGAGGGTACCTAAACCCTTGGGGTCCCCACCCAACACTACTCTTCCTCAGATCTCTGGGACGTTTGTACCTGCTTAGTGTACTTACTTAAAGTAGTCCTAAGCTCCTCGAGCTGTTTCTTCAGTATGCTCTCCATCCTCTCCAAACTAGTTAACCTTATCTCTAACTCCTCCTTCCTACTCTCAAGATCCCTAGTAGCCTCCTCCTTACTCACCCTTATGAGAACGTGCCCCGTACTTCTGTAGACCACGGCATCGTTAGGAAGGTCCTTCAATATGCTTAAAGCCCTCTCAATCTCCTTAATGAAGGATATGACCGTACCCTTCTGGGTCATGACTGAAGCTAGTTGGGACTCAACCTCCTGGTACTTAGCCAGGGTTTTCTCGACCTCGGGAGGTAGCCTCTGCATTCCCCCACCACGAGGAGTTTAGCTCTTAGAGTTAAATAAGCTGAGTTTAAACCTACTGTACCCTATTACCTGCGGAGCGGACCTAGACACAGAGCTTGGGCTGTAAGCTCTAGTTACGTACGTAAACTACTTGAGTTTTTTCAATACCCGATTAAATACGGTCCCGGTAATAGAACCCATCGGCAAAATACTTTTGGTAACTTTTTGATACATTTCTTCATATGAACAATATTAAAGTGTTCGTAGACCTCGCGGAGGATTAGTTGAAGCAGTTAAGCAATGCTTAATATCCTCATAACCAAGCTCTAGGCGGTGGAACTATGAGCAAGAAGCCCCCTGTAAAGGTTAAGGACCCACACACAGGGCAGGAACTAGAGCTAGTACCTGAGAAGGTCTGGACTCTAGCTCCTAAGGGTAGGAAGGGAGTTAAGATAGGGCTATTCAAGAGCCCGACTGGGAAGTACTTCAGAGCTAAGGTTCCCGAAGACTACCCAGCTTAAGGTACCTACCGTTAAGGTCCTACTCCTATAAACCTTTTTAGTTCTCTCCTCTAGTTTATCTCCAGCTTTACTATGATACTCCTGGGGTCTGGTGCTATTCTTACTAGAGCATACCCTCTACCAAGGGACCTCATCCTCTCGATACGCTCCCAGCTTACTCTAGCTAACTTTCTAACCTCCCTCCAGTACTCCATACTGGTCGAGGGCATTACTACGAGTAGCCCTATACTATCTAGGAGGGTTCCTACACTCTTTGCTAGATCTGCGACAGTTTGGGTAGCTAACGCTAGGGGCACGCCGTAACCCCTACCTACCCTGATGAGCTCCTCCACGATTGAGACATGCCGAGGCTCCTTCATAATGCTCCACGCTTCATCAATAACCACTACAGTGTGATACCCAGTCCTACGCTGCGGCTCTCTAAACACAGCTCTTACAGCTATTGAGAGGATCTTCATTAGCAGAGGCACTACATAGGGGTCTACGGATAGAGCACGGGAAACATCCACTACGTATACTCCCCCAATCTCCCCCAGAAGCTTGACCAGACTCCTACTACCGGAGAGTTCTGAGAGGGTTAGCAGCACCTTACCTACCAAATACTCGGAGTAATCGTCCTGACAGTACCTTAAGTAACTTCTAACTAGGCTCAGTAACTCCGCATCGCTGTTTACAGCTATACTAGAGCTTTTGAGGGAGTTATAGAGGCAGGGGAATACATCTCTCCTCCCCAGCTCCCCATGGGCTGACAGGATTTCCAAGAGTACCTCGGCAGGCTCCTGATCCTGGAGACCTAGAAGCTTAACCAGCTCCCATAGACCTAGGGCTAGGTCCCTACCCAGCTCTAACCGCTTGAAGTCAGCCCCTAGAGAGCTGAGTATGCTAGAGTACTCGTTCCTAGGATCTACTATCAACACCTTAACCCCAGCTCTACCCACATCTCTAGATAGCCTCGCTAGAAACGTAGTCTTACCTATCCCGGACGGACCTACTACCAGTACGTGGGGAGTCGTAGACTCCTCCATATTCCAGTAAACACTCTCACCGCTCTCTACGTCTACCCCAAGCTTAACGCCCCGGGACCTTAGGACTGCCCTAGCCCTACCTAGGAGGGGGATGTGCGTAAGTACCGGCAGTGTAACTCTATCAACGATAGTTAACCCTCTCTTAAGTCTTCTCATCAACTTAGCCAGTATACCGGTACTTTCGTAGAACACTATGTCAAAGGTCTTCATAAAGTCCTCCGAAGACACGTCCTCAACCTCTATCCCTAGTGCGGATAGGACCCCCTTGAGAAGCCTACCCCGCATCTCGGTTACCTTGATGGTGCTGTCTAGATCCTCACTGCAAGCTGAGAGAGCTACGTAGGCCTCTACCTCGAAAGGCTGTACCGAGTCCCGGAGGATCCTATCCCTGAGGGCCTTAGCCCTCTCAGCCCTTACCCTACTATCAGTCTTCATGGGGTTTACCTCGTACACGATACTACTCTCCACGTAGATCCTCTCGAGGGCCTTCACGTACTCAACGCGGTCTACGGGTTTTACGAAGGTGTGGAACTCTATGGGGAAGCCTAAGTTGAGTGAGTTTACGTAGGCTCTGAGGTACTTAGCTGAAGAAACGTCATCGAGATCCTGCACCGCTGTACTTACATTAACAACCTTCATTACCTTCTTAACACATACCCTACCTCGGTCAGTTTCAAGAATAACGTAACTACCCTTAAACCTCACCCCATCCCCACCTAGGGAGAGTTAGTAGGGTACACCCTCATAGCCAGTAGGTTAGCCACGTCCTGGGCTACCCTCAGAGTCAGCTGTAGTAGGCTGCTCCCATCAAGCTTGAATAAAGCCCCTCCGTAAGATACCGCAAAGCCTGTAACTAACTGGGGGATGTCTAAGGGGAGCTCTGCGGTTCTAGTTCCTCCTAAGTATAGGGCAACGACGTATCTATCTAAGTACTCGACCTTGGCTAGGGCCTTGAGGTTGGAGTCTAGTATGAACATACTACAGTCAGCGTAGAAGCCACCACTAGAGACCTTCCCGGAGCTCTGGAGGCACTTCTCCCAGCTGGGTGAGAGGATCCTAGTCTTTTCAACCTCGAACACCCTATCTAGTACCTTAACCTCCCTCCTTACCTTAGCCACAGCAGGTTCGCTACAACCGCTAACCACTACCTCATCGCGACCACTAAGTCTATTACCATTAAAGCACATCAGCTCTACGTAGCTTCCGAGAGCCCTAATGATAGACCTAGACCCCTCCTCAATTACCGCGAACTCCGTACCTACACCGCTATCGACGACTACGTGCTCCTGCGGACTGTAGCCTACGGTAAGTACCTCCCAGACCTCCTCCCCGCGGGAGCCTAGTAGTGTGACGTAGACCAGCTCCTCTCTACTGCAGTTACCTAGGAACTTAACCAGTAACGTGCTAGGACCCGGCTTTATCTCTGCTCTACTGAGCTCGGCCTGTGGCTCCTTAACGCCCTGTACCAATACCCTTAGTGGTATGGGTACTGGGTGGTTACTCTCGAGGTCGAGTTCTAGTATGCCATAGCAGTTACTACTCTCGGTTCCTGACAACCTTCCTGCATCAGCCCTGAAGAGGGCTTTGTACCTTACTTCCCTAACCTCAACCCTACCCGATCTGACAAGCTCTCTTGTGCTGTACGTATGTGTTGGGCAGATCACATCGACCCTTACAAAACCCTCCCATCCCGGAATGTCTGGACACACCGCCAACCTTAGCCCATCGCCATCCACTACCTCACGAACTACTTCAACGACTCTGGGACTGAGCGAGTATCTACAGCCTGGGTACCAGGGTCCGATCACCAGCTCTACGTACTTATCGCTAGAGGTTTCCGTACTTAGGAATTTAGCATAGACTTCCTGAGTTGCGTTGGGGTCTAGCAGAAGGGCCAGCTCGTCGGTAATGCAGACAACACCTTCCTCTACTGCTACACAGGACTTTAACATAGGTGATGTAAGTACGTAAGTTACTCCTCCCCTGATAATCCTAAATACCCCCTCCGGATGCTCTACAACTATTGTAGCTCCCTGGGACGTCAACCTCCTAGCCCTCTCGCGTGTAACTAAGGTAAGTGCCCCACCCATTGCCAGTCTAACTCCAGTTGCATCAGCTACAACTATACCTCCGTCAGTACACGAAGCCTGAACCTCGGGTTGGACCCTACCAACTACACTGAGAACCCCGCCGATAAGTCTTACCAGGAAATTCTCTTTATCGATTAGGTATACTCCTGAACTACAGCTAGCTACAGCCCTAAAATGTCCGGGAACTACCTCAACTCCTTGATGGGATACCGCATACGTAGCCTCACGGCCGAGGACGGTAATAAGCCCCCGACCTACGTAAACCTTGGGGATACCCTCCCTAACACCTAACCTCCTCTTAGGGATATCGTAAACCTTGAGTATGCCATCTGCGAGGTCTCCAATACCAACTAGACATACAGACCTACCGCAGACTACGAGGTATACTTCCGTCTCGAGGACCTCTAGGAAGCCCTCCCCCCTCAACTCCCTACCACCTACCGATACTGCGAACTCCCTTCCGACTCTCTCCACGCGTACCCCACCTAAACTAAGTCCCTCAGGACTGGTAGAGGTCTTACTGATTAACCTACCCATCCTAAAGTCCAGCTCAAAGAACTCTAGAGAGCCTCCCGATAGGGCTACTAGAACAGGAACTCCCCGAATACTCCTAGTGAGTAGGGTACGCCTACCCCCCCTAGCTAGCTCCGCTAGCCCTATACTACCTACAACCGCGGGTACCCTCATGAGGTAGCACCGAGGAGGTAGAGCTCCAGCATTACCACACCAGTAGTTAAAGTGTTCTCATAGCTACCGAAGACAGTGTACGATGCTATGACGCTGTACACCACCGAAGCTGTGAGAGTGTAGACGTACATCTCGAATAGGGAGGTAGTGCTACCGTAGGCTAGGGTTAGGGAGAGTCTAGTGATAAGCGGTAGAGTTAGGGACGTTACTAGTACCAGCCCCTTAACCAAGGTAGCCTGCTTAACTAGGGAGAAGAGGTCCTCTATAACCTCCTTGAAGGCCAGGATCTTGACAGAGTTTACATCTCCCACCCTAGATGACTTTAGGAGGAAGTACCTACATAGAGCTGCGAATAAGCTGTGGTTATGGAGTCCTCCCACAATCTCCTCTACGAGTTCCACCGGTCTGCTACTGTAGGGTAGTCTACTAGCAGCTATAACAAGTTTAGAGGGCTGTGATAGTACCCCCAGGTAAACTCTAAGAAATGAGTATGTGTGTACAGCTCCAGTAGAAACCATGGCTATCCCCGAGATCAGAACTGCTATGGGAAGAGGTAGTGCCAGCATCGATACTAGTGCTAGGCTATAGGTGAGGAACGATACAAGTCTGAGCTTGCGGTTCCCGATATGCAGTTTAAGTATTTTAGGTGAGGAGCTCTCGGCCACTAAGCTAAGGGCTGCTACAGATAGGAACCCTACGTAGGTGGGGTAGGGTTGACCTCCTCCTACTACGTAGAGAAGAGAGAGTAGCGGTGGTGTTAACCCTGCGAATACTACTGCGATTAGGGTTAGAGTAGTCTTCATCTCCAGGAACCTCCTAGTAGTTGCCCTCAACTCGTAGAGAGCTTCCTGAAACTTAGCTGAGATCCACGTGAAGTACCCAGCGCTCTCCCGTATCACTACGTACTCTGAGAGTAACCTCCTCATAGGTCTCGGAGCTCTCCGAAGGTACTCCCTAAGTCCGCTCATACCGGGTAGGAACCTCATGAGGATGGAGATCCTCGAGTACTCGTTGCAGAGAGTCCTCAGAGAGTGACCCATAGAGGTGCACCAGTCCTCTATATCCCGGAGGAGATCCTCTCCCGGGCTCAGCCCCTGGGCAATCGTGAAGTACCTCAACTCCTCATCGAGATCTTTACTGTAGGAATAGCCTAGGACTACCTCAGTGAGTATGGGAAGGGCTGTATACAGGGGTATGGGTAGCACTAGGACTATCGGTACTAGCTTCGGTAGGTAGTTACTTAGGAGAGTGTAGAGAACTATGTGTAATGCTAGTAGGGGTAGCAGTAGCTTAGCTAGGTAGGTAACCACATCCCCTCCGACTAACCTCCTAGCCCCCCTCCTCACTCTTAGGCTGTTCACTAAGTCTACGTAGAGACCTAGGTAAGTACCAAAAGCCCTAGCAACCCTCGGTGTAGTCAGCCTCAAGGTACACCAGCCTCAGCGTTCCTTAGCCTAGTCACTCTACTGAGCAGTGTCTCCAGGTCTACCTCCTCCCCGTACCTGTATATGGTGTTGAGTACTAGGGTACCTAACTTCATAACGGGCTCGTCAACACGTATAACAGCCCTCTTCAATCCACCGTCCTTAACGAACCCTAGGGTTACGATGAGCCAGATCATCGATACCTGGTGTGGCGATAAGTCTATGGGAGGGGATGTGAGTCTCACTAAAGCCTCCTCGGGGCTACCCGCGTGGAACGTGGTGTTGTGTGTTAGGAATAGGCCCCCGGATACTGCGTAGATGTGTGTCGGTAGTACCTCTATGTCGTATAGTACTTGACTGCCCCCGTGTACAACCTCTACGTGAGCTACTCGTACCGGCTTAACCCCCCGAACCCCACTTTCCAGAGTCTGTGCAGTATCCCCTGGACCGGTCTCTGAACACCAACCATCCGCTGGGAAGGTGAAGCGTAGAGTGTATGCACTACTACTAGGTACTAAGTCCCCAGGGGGTGGGGCATCTACTGAGGCCTCTACACCTAGACTCTTTAGGAGGACTAGTAGCGATTCAGCTAGTCTCCTACCCACTACGATAAGCTCCACCCTACACCCCTCCACTACTTGAACCGAGAGACTCCCGTCTAGGAGTCCCTTGAGTAGACCCGCCCTAAAGCCCCTACCCGCTCTAAGAGCTATATCTAGTGGAACCTCTCTACCACCCACCTGCCTAGGGAGGGTACCCCGTAGGAGTTCAGCTAGTAGTGTGGAACGTGCTACCAGGAGGATACCATCAGAGCCCGCAGACCTCCTAACCTCTAAGATGCTATCAGGTAATCCCAAGGACTTGAGGGACTCCGTAAGCCTTTCCAAAGCTTCAGAACTCTTTACTGAGAACGCTACACCCCTCTCCTCCTTCACTAAGCGGCCTCCGGCCAGGTAGAACCCTAGTACATAACCGAGACTCTCGCCGAGCTCTACTAGTAGAGGCATGCGATCCTCATCCACGGTTACCTCGCAACTGGCCCCCGCAGTATACAGGCTTACGCTAGGCTTTACTGACCTATCTCCACATACGACCGCTGCCCTACTCCTAAGCTCCTCATCAATAACTTCCAGTAGGTTAACAAACCCTCTGGGAGGTCCTATGTGCGGTAGGTCGCCCACTGAGAGCAGTACATCACCAGGTCTAACCTCAGTAGCTCTCTTAGTTTTAAGCTGACCCCCCTCGAGTACAAGCAGTGGGTGGTCCTCGTGAACCTCGTGGGGGGGTCCAACCTCTGGTACTATCCTTACGAACCTACTGCTACCGGCCTTAATGACCACTCGGGAGACCGGTACCCACTCAGGTCCCTGCTTACTGTCTACTGAAATTACCTCAACACCCCCGAACCTACCCTCTATAACCCCCTCTACTAGGTCGCCAATCTCGTAGAGCCCTACCTTACCGTCTACTTTAGCTAGTACTAGCTGATCCCCCGGTAGGCAGAGGCCCCCCAAGCCCATGTTCATAGCTTGTGCGAGTACCTTAGCCTCAGCCCCCCTGGTCTCCCCGATTACTAGGAAGCGACTGACGGAGGCTCTCAGAGCCGCCTTAGCTAGGGCCATCTGATCTACCCCCCTCTCAGAGCCCCAAACATCCGTAGGTACTACGTACCTTACCCAGCTAGCTCCCTTCGGTATGTCTATCTCCGGGGTGTCCTCTATTATAGCTATCTTCCACGACCTAGGTATGGCGGAGTTTAGGAGTGCCTTAAGTAAGGTCGTCTTACCGGAACCGGGTGGACCTATAACCATTATGGACCCACCCATCCTAATAGCTAGCTTAAGTAGCTCTGCAACAGCCTCGGAGACCATGCCCTCCTTAACTAGGTCCTCTAGACTCGTTAGGCTGTAGCGTGCCTTCTTCCTTATAACTATCTCCCCCATACCGTAGGCTACGTCGGGTAGTACTATGTGAACCCTGTGCCCCCCATCCTCCTCGGGGAGGGTGAAGTCCATTATGGGGACCCTCCTGTTTATAACCCTCCCAGCTCTCTCGGCAAGAAGCTCCGCGTAGCTCATGAGCTCTTCGTAGGAGCTTACCACTATGTTGGTCTCTACGTAGTCAGCCGATGGGTCTATCTCTAGGACGTACCTATGCCTAACCCAAACAGTTCCTGGTCCGTTAATGGATATATCCTCAACGTAGGGGTCGTCTATGAGTACCTGGAGCTTCTTGTACTTAAGCTCCCTACTAACTACGTAAGCTACTAACTCAGGGTCGTAGCTCTTTAAGTACTGTAGAAGAGCTTTAGTAACCTCATAGAGCCCTACCCTACCCCTCGGATCTAAGGTCTCGACCGCCTTACCAACGTACTTAGCTACGGCCTCGTACTTCTCAGGGTCTATGTCAGTAACCACGTACTGGTAGTTACCACCCGGGGTTCGCACTATGCTTACACTAGCAAGGCCTACACTATAGCTGAGGAGGATCTCCAACTAAAAACACCCTAACCTTAATATCCGAGGAACCTAAGTTAGCTTAGGCTTATTGTTAGCTCGACCCTTCTATTTGTGGAGTCTGTAGCTGATATTACGATAGCGATCGTCCTAACCGAAGCGGAGACCGTACCTACTCTTGCCGTTATTACTACCTCACTACCTGGCGGAATAGATATGGGTGGTGTTGGTGATACTACGGTGGCACTCACGACGCTTCCGTTCGATAGAACAGCCCTGATGCCGTTATTAGCTATGGTGAAGGTATCCCTAGCTTGGTTTCTCACACCGAAGGTTAGTACCTCAGTACCCCCGCTATAGGTCCTCCCAACTAGGTACCCTGTGAGTGGCTGAACTACGGTTACGCTCTCCAGAGTACTAGCTCTACTCGAGAGCCAGCTTTGAAGTACTAGGATTAAGGGTACTACTACAGCTATTAGAGCTAGTATTACCACTAGCTCGCTTACCCCCCTTACGGCAGACCTCCGCTTAGTTCCCAAGGTTTCCCCCGGATACTGATAGCTTAAAAAGAGTTCCCCCAAGTACAGCTAACTTCGGTAGCAGAGGTCCTAACAACTACCGTGAACCCTGTACGTGGAGTACTTGAAGTCGTGATCAGGACAGCAGAAACTTCCTAAAATTCCCAAATTTTCGCAGTAACTATGTACTCTCGGCTACTAGGGGGCTTGGGGCCGTAACCTCGGTTGAGATCTCGGAGACCTTATTACCTCCGCTCTCAGCTACCTCTACGGATAGTGCTAGGCCCTGTCCTGCCTCCAGGGCTTTGTAAAGCTTCTCACCTAGCTTGGAGAGCTTGTAGACCCTGTAGTTACCCTTAGCTATAACTAGCTCTATCACGCCGAGCTCCTCTAGGATGTGGAGAGCCGCGAGTACCTCATACCTAGGTAGACCTGCTGAAGCTACGATATCCCCGGGGGTGAAGAGCCTACCGTACATGGAGTCCAGCAGTTTCTTAACCCTGTTCATCCTAACACCGGTAGACTGCTGGGGAGGTACAGCTTAAAAGACTTCAGAGTAAACAGTTAGCACCCCCACCTTAGGGTGGGGGCCGCTGTGGAGCGCGGCTTTCGGAGCAATCCTGTAGCACTTCGCCAGGTTGTGGGATGCACCCCTCATAGTCCTTTTAAGACCTCGGATACTTCTACTGTAGGTATCCCACGTGAAGAGGGGCTACAAGGAGGCTCTCGAGAAGGTAGGTATCCGGGTACTCGACGTATATAGGGGTAGAGAGGGGGACGTCCTAAGAGTTCAGTACAAGGGTAAGGTCCACCTAATAGACCTTAAACGGTTCTACGATACCATGAAGCCCGAGGAGTTGGTAAAGGCCGTCATCTCCCAGATAGAGGGCAGTAGCTAGGTACATAAGCCATCAGCCTCTAACACTACTGTAGTAAGGACCGCCGCCCAGAAGGTCGACCCATCCAGCAACCAACAGGCCATCCCGTCTCTAGCCCGGAGTGAGCAAACCGCTTTAAATATGTTGATTATACACACTGTTGTGTCTCTACCCACTAGTAGGGTACCAGGATGAAGTAAACAGCTACACGGAAAGAGAAGCACATAATGACGATAGCAAAGGAGCGACATCGACCTCCGTAAACCTATGTGAGCCTCGAAACAGTTACAAAAAGGCTGTTTCGTAGCTAGTGCCTAGGGGTTGGACCTGTAGTTTCCGAACGCATCCACACTCCGCGGGTCCGCCTAGGCAAAGAGGGTCCTGCTCCAAGTCTAGGCAGGTTAGACCTAGATGAGAGTCACGTGCCGTTGGCTCGCAGCCGCCCACAACCCCATAGGGGTTCTAAAGACCCTGCGGACGAAGTGAAGGTTCCTAGGTACGGTGAACGAAAGCCGATCGATGGAGGCGAGTCTCTATGGATAAACGGACCTGGAGGTAGGTTTCAAAAAGTCCTGTTATGCGGACTTATAAGCATGATAGCCGGTACACATACTGGAGGCGTTCGTGAAGAGTCTATCTGTACCTATAACACTAGCTGTAGCTTTAGCCCTAGTAATCCCCCTGACCGCCCTTACTGTAGTAGCCTTCGGTGAAGAGCTTCAGGTTATCGTATCCTACTGGCTTCAGGGTAGGCCTAGGATGCTCGTTAGGCTCGATATAGAGCTACCCAGCGTGGATGCTGAGCGCTGCCTCGTCCTAGTTAGGAGGTTCCCAACACCGTACAACCCAACTAAGGACGGCTGGCCTGAGGATATCTACTTCGATACCCACACACCGGGTACTACAGTAGCTGTTAAGAGGATCCTCTTCGCTCACGTAGCGAAGTACGAAGTAGACCCCCGTACCGGTGAGTACAGGGTAGGCTACTACGAGCCCCAGGAGTTCTTAGTGGCGGTGGGTTGCGTAGGTAGCGGTGGAGAGACGGTATTTAGGTGGAGTAGGGTTGTGGAGGTCTTCCCGAGGAGTATAATCCACGTAGAGAGGGTTAAGTTGGAGACTACTGGCGACAACCGCAGTGAAGGTGGTGGAGGGGGTTCCGGGGATCACTTCACCTGCAGCGTCTTTATAGAGTACGAGTCAGGTACCTACAAGAGGGGCTCGTGCCTTACGTGGGTTAGGGGTCCCTCGATCTACTCCATAGAGGGTCTTAGCGTATCGTTCGGCCTGGAGATATCCGCTAGGATTTCGGCTGTGTACCTAGAGTCCTTCGGGGATTCCCGGGCCGGTACTGGCCCCTGGCCGGAGTCTGAGGTGAGCTGGAGCTCCGCAGGGAGGAAGCTGACCCCAACGGTAATTGCCAGAGAGACAAACCCCCTGAGCGGGGGATTCACCGACGTAGTCTACTTTACAGTACGGTACCGCTACGAGTACTCCGTGCACTGTAAGATGGAGTCCTGCCTGACGGTCTGGACCCTCTACCCCTACGTAATTACAGCACTTGCACGTAGCGCTGAGGAGCCTACCCTACCCTACAGGCTCGCCCCCTATACACCACCCCCAATACCCTGGTACGCCTCTAGGGGACTACCGGGATCCACTAGGATATTCTTCGAACCGCCCTACGAGTCTGACACCGCCCTAGCGGATGCTGAGGTGACCTTCGAGTTCTCCTTCGGGGTATTCTCCCTCACCGTATCGTTCTACAAGGCTGGGAGGTCGGACAGCACGTATACAACCCCCTACGTTAGGATCGACTCTACACGCTACTACTGGTGGTGGTATAGGGACGACGATAGGATGACGTACGAGGTCCTCGTAGCACCTCGGTAGGTACTACGCCCAGCTAGTAGGTCCCCAAGCCCATCGGCTTTTCCCTAATAATTAAGGTGAGGGCGCGCAGTAGCTGGGAACCCTAGCAGCTGTTTCCGTTCCGTTTTCACATGGTTTACAGCTGAAAGCAGGGTAAGGATGAAGGGGGTCTACGAACCTCCCCGCCTTAGCGGAACCCTTGGCCGGTCTAGGAGCGCCCCTGGGTTCCTTAAGTACCGCATGGAAGTCTCTCGCCGAGTCCTACATCACTAGCTATTTCATTAAGCTCTCTGCAGACCCTCTTGTGTATCGGGATCCCTATCTTAAGTCTTGTCTGAGAGGTTAACCAGGCCTTCTCGCCAGGTAACCAGACTCTGTCTGCACTCGGGTGCTTTCTCAAAGACTTTATTTCTAGTACATACTTCTCGAGACGTTCGTAGAACTCCTCCCGGGGTATGAAGCTCTCTACATCTATGGCGGAAAAAGCGTGACCTACGTTTGCTGGTTTAGTGCCTACAGTATAGCCTACGTGTACCCCCCAGGCTGCACCTGAGAGTACGCCGCATATTATGTCTACCACTAGAGCTAGGCCGGAACCCTTATGCCCTCCGAACTCCTCGCCAAGACCACCCAGTGGTAGTATAGCTGCCCTCCCCTTCCTAATCTCCTCAAGAACCCCGACAGCGTCTCCAGCAAGGACCGAGCCGTCCTCCCCTATAACCCAACCCTCCGGTACCTTCCTACCAAGCTTAGAGTACAGCTCTATCTTACCTACCGGTACTACTGCTGTAGCCGCATCAAACAGTATTGGAGGGGGCTCCCGTCTAGGTATGGCTACTGCTATAGGGTTCGTACCTAGGGTTCTACCAACAGTATTCACGTAGGCAACGAGGGGCTCCGAGTTAGTGCTCGAGATACCTATGTACCCCCTCTCCGCGGCCTTAAGGGCGTAGTAACCGGCTATACCGTAGTGCTGGCTATTGCGTACTAGTACTAGGGATACTCCGTAGACCTCAGTCTTCCTTAGGGCTATCTCCATGGCTCTAACCCCAGCTAAGTGCCCTAGACCGCCGTCAGCATCGACCAGAGCTACAGCACCTCTATCCCTTACTACGCGGATGTTAGGCCTCGGGTTTACACAGCAGCGTAGTATCCCGTCAACATATCTGCGGACTCTCTGAACGCCGTGGCTTGATATACCCATTAGATCGGCTGCGACAAGTACATCCGATACTACCTCAGCATCCTCCGAGCTTAGCCCCACAGCCCTAAATATGCTAGTAACAAAGGCCTTGAGCTCGGAGTACCCTATCCTTACATACTCCTCCGGGGGTATTGGGGGTTCCCGCTCGTAGAGCTCCCCAAGCAAGGTCAAGGTAAGACCCCCCTAGGTAAGCTAGAGCTACGGCTACTCGATAAAGAGGTCTCTCCTACCAATTTTCCTAACAAACTTACCGCTTGACCCAACCCCTAGCTCCTCCTTATCGAGTTCGCTGAAGAACTCATCACTATCCTTAAACTTAACCGCAAATGCGCAGATACCGTTGGGTAGGAGGGCCTTCCTCTCACAGTAGGCAAACTGGCACTGATAACCTATGCACTGATCACCGGTTAGCCTACACATAGCTACCTTCTGGGTGTACCCCTTAACTACCTTAGTGGAGAGTACCTGAGCTCCCTTAGCACACTTAAATAGAGGGCATAGGTTATTACACTGTTTACCTATGGGCTTAGGCTCTAGAAACTCCCTCTCTCTAAACTCCCTCCTAGGGTAGAGCTCTCGCCTATCGGGGTTCTTCGACACAGAGATACTACCCAAGAGTATTTTTCAGTAGGCTATTAAATCTCAGCCACCTTCGTGTAGTAACTGGCTAAGGACTGCCGAATGCCGTACTCCTCAGTGAAACTCCTTAAGTACACCCTACGCGGAGGTCGGAGTCTAAACCCTAATAAAGTCCGTGTGCTATTTTCTGGGGCTGCTTGAGGCTTGCGGAAGGGTTCAGGTCTTAGCTTTGCGGACTACCTACTAGCTATTACGGCGTGGCTAAGCGTTTCCTCGGCATCGATACTGGTACTGCTCTCAGGTACTAGTGCGCTAGTATGTGCATTCTGGAGGTTAGTTATAGCTACCGCTGTCATTGCAGTATACTCCGCCCTAACGGGGCAGCTCGTACTAGTATGTAGTAGGACCTGCTTTATATTAAGTACCGCCGCGGGGTTCTTTCTAGCAACTCACTTCTTAACGTGGATGGAGTCCCTCTTCCACATACCAGTATCCCTATCTACGACGATAATAATACTCTACCCAATCATAGCACTAGTGTACGAGACCATCTTAAACATCTCTAAACCCAGTCGGAGAGAAGTAGGGGGCATGCTGGTGGCCTTCTTAGGAGCTGTCATAGCTGTAAGACCCTACGTAACCGGTGGGTCTTTCCTCGGGGTTCTACTAGCAGCTTTGGGAGCTCTAACTGGAGCAGCCTACTTCACCTTAGGTAGATTTTTAAGGAGGTCGGGGGTGAGCTTAGCTAACTACACAATACTCTGCTACAGCTCAGCAGCTCTAGTACTGCTATGCTACTCGGCAGTCCTGTCCCAGCCACTATTACCGCGTAGCAGTACTTCGTGGCCCTACCTACTTCTCCTAGCCCTAGTACCCATGATATGTGGACATACTGTCATGAACTACCTTATGAAGAGGTTCAAGTCGTATGTAGTGAGCGCAATAGGTTTTGGAGAAGCCCCCGGAGCCACGATACTAGCCTCCCTATTGCTTTCGCAGAGTGTAGAC
>Ga0326760_1000243_pt1 | contig 30907 bp, 25 predicted proteins | sample GCREP_S_FD_207668 | JGI IMG/M metagenome (GOLD analysis project Ga0326760, IMG submission 207668) | Hot spring sediment microbial communities from Geyser Creek Basin, Yellowstone National Park, WY, United States - GCR.EP_S | ecosystem: Environmental > Aquatic > Thermal springs > Near-boiling... | reverse complement strand
CTTCTTAGTAACATTTCTCAACTCTACTCTAGCCATACAAAGGCCCTTCTCCGCTTATATAAAATTATTCCCATTGAGAGTTAAATATTGAGCTCCACTGAGGCATCAAGCTAAAAAATAAAATAAAAAAATCTTCTCTTCCATTCTTCCTAGCGACCCTTTACTTTCTCTTCTTCAGTAAGAAACCAGCTATACCGGCTACTATGATGACTACTACTAGAGCTATTACTTCTATTCTCTCAAGCGGTAGTCTTGGTAAGCCTGTTTGTGTAGGAGTGGGTGTGGTGGGAGTTGGCGTTGGAGTCGGGGTGGGGATGGGCGTAGGTGTGAAGTGGTATAGTCCGTAGCGACCAACGCCCACAAGTTTAGCTAGCTCGCCAGTTTCTATGTTAAAGCTCTTGAGCATGGTGTACTGGTCTTCTGCTGTAGGCGCTAACAAGTCGAGTACGCGTGGAATAATGCCTTTTAGTGAGGCCTTGGCGTACTCTGGTGTGTTTGGTACTTCTACATACCACTCTCCTCCACCAATGATAAACGGCCTTATTCTGCTAGGTCCGTATCCATCGTGACTAGTTACCACTACTACGTATACCCAGTCCTTAATGTTCTCTACATCGTAAAGGACTTCTTTCGCAACTTCAACTATAATAGACTTCGTCGCGTGATCAGCGTACGCTCTGAGAAAGCCGTCTTGTACTAGCGGTCTCTCTTTATCGAAGTAGTAGAGAGCTGTTCTCTCTCCAGTAGGCAGTGGATCAGTACCCCAGCCAGGAGCCACTAAGAGAGCCATGTGCCATCCATGTGCTATAGTGACATTTAATCCGAAAGTGTCTTGACGCCCTGGTGCTTTAAGAGTTGTTAAGATGTAAACGTGTATTTGTTGCATACTCCAGCCGTTAGGACCACCCCACGGGTTTCCGCCGAGCTCTCTAAACGTGAATACAAAGACCACTCTATCTCCTGCATCTAGTACTGTGAATTTTGTTAAGTCAAATACTCCAGGCACAAATACAGCTGCTCTGGGGTACTTGAAGTCACCCGGACCATTGTCATCGCCGACGGGATCGCTCATTTCGAATACAACTTCTCCAATTACTCCTACTGGTTTAGGTATGAATAGTTGATAGGCTAGTCCAAGCCTTGAAGACCACTCAGACACCGTGTTATTCAAGTAGACTACTACGGCTATATAGGCAAGTTCGCCAGTAGCTAACTTCAAATCGCTTATCTTTACTGAGAACTCTGCCGAGTAAGAACCTGGGATACCCGTTACGAACACGTCAACTGCGCCGAGCTGACGCCACGTACCGTTAGTAGCTAAGCCTATATAGGCTTTACGCGCAGTGAAGTCTACTAGTACCTCTCTCATCAAGTATATTCCTAAGTCAACGCTATTGTACCTCGGGTATAGTACATAGTCGGGCTTGTATGGTGAGAGAGAGGCGTTGGGAGTCGCGAAGTATACTGCTACGATAACGTCCCTTAGATCATTTGCCTTAATATTCACTGCGAAGTATAAGTGAGAAGCACTCACCGCGACATATACAGTTGGAACTACTCTTCCAACAGTGATTCTCAGAGCTCTACTTTCATTTACAAGTGCTTCCCACAAATTCTCTATTTGGCCATCTATTACTGGTGGGCTCTCAACTAGTGATGGTGGAACTGGGTTGAGTGTTCCTATAGGTGTGCCGTCTGGATACGCTGTGAGGAGTAGGTATTGAGGCACCTGTATTCCAGCTAGTTCGTAGGCCCTCCTTAGATAGGCCTTGAAGAGCGGGTCGAAAGGTGCTGGAGACCCGCCGCCATCGCCTCCATACCACCACCACCAGTCACTAGCTTGGGCTTTTAACAGGTACTTTGCCACACTGTAATGCTTAGTATAGAGTTCTGAGAAGCTGTTCACGCCGAGAGCTCTCATAACGTCTTCTCTTGCTTTAATCATCCACATCCACGCTACGTTTTCTTGTCTATGCCCAATCCATATCGCTAAGTCTCCGCCCCAAGAGCCCTCTGGTAGCCTCGCACTGACAGTTCTCCTGGGTAACTCTGAGTACGCATCTCTGTAGCTGTCAGGTGGAATATTAGATATATCTCTCCCTACTAAGTCGAGGTACTCGTAGTTTCTTAGTGGTAACGCCTTAGCCGTGTTGGAAAATCTCTGTATAAACTCCCACGGTGTTATTGTCTCTATTACACCCTGATCCTGTAGCTCCGCCAGCTTAGAGTACAGTTTAGTGAGGAAAATTGTGCCGAATTCTGGATAGTGCTCCCACGGGTTCTCGCCGTCAAGCGCAATAACGACGAGTCGAGGACCTTGAGCTTGCGCTCTGTAAGCTAAAATTCTGCTCACGAGGTCGTTTACCGCCTGATCCTGGTCCCAGCCACTGTACTGGAAGCTTATTAAATTGCTAAGCGTTGTTTCCCTGAACACAATGAATATCCTGCCTTCTGGAAAATCAATATACCAGGGAACCCCTAGATTATTGATGTTACTTGCATCTGTCCCCGTGGCCGCGAGTATCGACTGATCCGTGACGGTCCAGTTCACACCAGCTCTCTTAAAGGCTCTAACTACATACTCGTTTACTGCATGCTCAGCTGGCCAAGTCCCTGCTGGCGTGAAGTTGAAATACTTCTCGAATAGAGTCACTGCGAGTTTAACGTGTATTTCAAGGTCCTCGTCGAGGCCGGCATCTACTAGTAGTGGGGCTAGTGGATGACTATACGGTACCGGTATGATCTCTACTTGTTTTCTACTCACTAGCTCCCTGTAGATCGGTATTAATTTGGACATTATATCTCTGTGAACACTTAATACTTGGCGTAGGTGCTCTATATTGAAGTTAGGATAAGGCTCCGTGTAGGCTTTTGTCATTAAACTGTAGATCTCTGGATACTGCTCTCTAGCTACTAGTGGATCTATCCAGAGTAAGTTAAACATTACTGCTAAGTCAATTACTTCTTGACTTAATAAGTTGCCTCCAGTAAAGCCTGTTACAACACAATTGATCAGCTCTTCTTCCGTTGTAGCAACTCGTGAGCAAGTGGAAAATAGTGCTTGAGCTCTATCACGTAGCTCCCTGTACCTAGGTGATCGGTTGACTATTCTAGCCCAATTTATATCAAAGAACCCGCCTGGTATTCTCAACATGTTAAATACGTCTCTCACTGTTACAGTGCCATTTACAATTTTCCACGAAATTATCTCTCTTAAGTCCATTTTTCCGTTTTCCACGTAGTCTATAACTTGCTCTAGGAGAGAGCCGGAGAACGTGAATGTTACTTTAACACTGGGGTATTTTGATAGTATGTAAGCCATTTTGTAGTAGTTTCCAACACTGTGCATTCTCACCCATGGCAGAATAAAGTGTGTCTCGTCTGGACTGTAGTACCATGGCTGGTGGTAGTGCCATATAAAAGCCACATATATCTTCTCCTGCTCCGCTCCTATTCTATCTAGGGGTGCTAGTAGTAGACATAGAAGTACTACTACTAATACCCCCAATATTATTCTTGAACGCGGCTTCATAAAGACACCACTTAGGCTAAGTATATAGTGCTCTTTAGAATTTAAATTTTTCATTTAACTAAGATTAACTAAGATAAGCTAGAAGTGTTAATATGGTGGTGCTTTGCCCGCCTGGAAGTGTCCGCGGTGCGGCTTTAGAGGCGACTTGTCTTCAGAGTACTACTGGAAGTGCCCAGTGTGCAGTAGTCCACTAAGCTTAGAATACTCTGTTTCTGGAGAGATCACTGAGTCGAAGAATGTGTGGGAGCGGTATAGAGGATTTATTCCATTTAAACCCGAGAAGTATCGAGGCGAAGGCCTAACACCTCTTGTAGTCGAGAGTACTGGAGCTCATGAACTGCTATTTAAATTAGAGTACCTAAATCCCGGTGGTAGCTTTAAAGATCGTGGTACAGCTCTCGCTGTTTACTACGGGTTTAAAATGGGGTTTAGAAAGAGCGTTGTCGACACTAGCGGTAATACCGGCATATCTGTAGCCCTCTACTCTAGACTCTACGGTTTGAACTCAGTGATCATAATGCCGAGAGAAGCCCCTGAAGGCAAGAAGAGAGCTGTTAGGCAGTTAGGCGGAGTCGTCATTGAGACAGAGGGTCGATTAGGCGCTAGTAAACTCGTATACGAGTACATTAACGAGCCTGGTACTTACTACGTAGCGCACTTGTGGAATCCTCTTTACATTGTAGGACACGCGACTATTGCTTATGAAGTCTACGAGGATATAGGTGTGCCGGATTACGTAATTGTGCCAGTGGGGTCCGGAGGACTCCTCCTCGGCGTAGTGTATGGTTTTGAGAAGCTAAGAGATCTGGGTCTTACTAATAAAGTACCCAGAGTAATAGCCGTTCAGGGGTATAGTACACAGCCAGTTTACACAGCTATGTATGGGGGGTCGCTATCAGGAGAGCCCTCTACTCTGGCTGATGGCATCATGGTCTCTAATCCGCCTAGACTAGCCGAGATAGTAGACGCTATTAAGAGAACAAACGGAGAAGTAGTCTTAATCGGCAATAGCGAAATAGCGCGAGCACATAAAACCCTCTGGGAGTGGGGCTTTACTGTAGAGCCTACATCCGCTGTTGTGTATGCCGCTTACGAGAAGATCTCTGCGAAGATACCGAGCAAGAGCAGAGTACTACTAGTACTCACAGGTTCAGGGCTGAAAACACTATAAATAGAAGAACTATATAAGAGGATACCTGCATAGTCATAGTGGGGCCCGTGGACGCGGGTAGGCCCCAGCTGTTGCTGGGGCAGATAACCGCGTAAGTGTGTAGGAGCACACGCCATCCCCCACGCACAGCGATGAACCCCGCCCCATGGGGCCTGTGGAGGTGGGGCCCCCCTCGGAGGAGGGGGGTAGACCACCTTAGCCGGGGGAACCAGGCCAGGCCCGGAAGGGAGCAACCTAACCCCGGACACAGGCGTTCATGGGTCACCGGGGTTGAGCTTGCGTGGAGCGGCTCTGGCGTGTGCTTCTACACACTTACGCGGAGCCGCGTCCACGGGCCTTGGGAGAACTGAATTGAGTTTAGTGGAATTAAATTTTAGCGGTGTTTAGCGCCAATATGCGTAGAACTAGAGTTAGGAGAATTCCCGAGTTTAAAGAAGTCATTTATGATGAGCACCACTGGCAACTCTTAAAGGAGCTCAGATCACGAGCACTTGAAATTATGAGAATTTTTGCGAGTAATGGCATCAGAGTGTGGCTCCATGGCAGTGTCGCTCGAGGAGATGTGCGCGCAGAGAGCGATATAGATATAGTAATACCGGTCAGAACCCCCGCGTACCTTGTAGAGTATTTGCTAGAGAAGAGTGGCTGCAAGCCGCGTAATCGCTACATAGTAGTAGCCACACCCACCTCTACGCCCAAAGGCGTTATTGTGCTCGACGACTTTGAGCGTGTTACTGTGAGCTTTCCGCTATTTGACTTTAAACCCCAAGAACTAGAGTTTTACAAGTTCGGCGGGTATTTAGAGTACAGTGAACTACTAGAAAATAAGCGCGTACCGGGTGTTAACAAGAACCTTGTATTAATTAAGCCCACGGAGAGGGGTCATGAAGAGTTACCAGTTATAGGGTGGGAGGACTACGTGGCGAGAGTTCTTGGCGTGGATATAGAAGTAGTTATAGAGCGAGTTAAAGTCTTAACGAGAAGAGACGAGGTGGGGAGAACAGGTATTTTCGCCAAAGTAGTCCTCCTGCCTAGTGAGAGCTTTGAAGAAGCGCTGGAACGCCTCTTCCGAGAAAGGAACATTCTCTATAGACTACACGGCCTACACTAGCAGTCAACGCTTACCTCGACACTTTAAACCTCAAAATAGCGATTACACCACCAAATCCCCGCACCTCACCACCTAGATCGCAACTCCCGGGAATGATAATTATCTCTGACTTCGTTTCGTAAGCTGTTCTTAGTAGAGTTTGTGCTTTTGTAAACTCTTCATCGCTACTCGATTTTAAGAAGTCGTCAACTATTACTAATACCTTTACGGCGCCTAGTTGACACGCTGTGAGCACGTCGTCGAGCCCATAAGCCACCATTTCGGGGTCCTTAATCAAGAGCTCCTTAAAGAGGTTAAGGACTTCACGTGCCTTAATGAGCTGAAAGTCACCAACTACTTTTTTTACGACATCTCTATTGAGAACTTCTTGTACACCAGAACAACCACCACTAGACGTGGAATCTGTATAGACGGGTATTTCAATTACTTCTCTAAGGGCCCTGGCTACTCTCTCTTTAAACTCTCCAGGACCCGCAACTATTATTACCTCGACGCGCTCTCTACTAGAAGTCTCCAGAACACTTCTCACGATGCGCCTAGTAAACGCCTCTAAGTGGCTTTCATAGTCTACGCTGTAAGCCTTGCTGGGCAGAGTATTAGCGTAGTCTAGTAAATACTTAACGCCCTGCTCTAAGAGCAACGCTATACAGACCTCTTCGTAGTCCACACACACAATTAGGACTCTAGGTTTACGTGTGCTAAATCTCTTAATGTACTCGAGTTCGTGATTTTCCCACTTACTCTTAATTACTGTTATAGTGTCTCCTACACCAATGGCTATAGTGTGGTGTTTACCTTTAACGCCGAGTTTCTCCGGGCCATCAACAATAATACCACTCACTCTCAATTTATCTGCAAACTGCTGAAATTCAACTTTTTTCACTACTACTCCGAGTACTACGGGAATTCTAGTACTTCCACTTTCACCAATTTTTACTTCTCGCGTCGTCTTAGCGTAGACAATGTCGCCTTCTCTAATTACATTGTAGAGCACCCACAAGTCATCTATGGTCTCACACTGAAGTTTTAGAACTCCTCGCTTCAAGTCCTCTTCAATAAGCTTCAATTACACGCCCCAGTAGCATACCCAGTATTTTTCAGGCTTTAAATTATAATTAAACTCTGGAGACGTGTAAAGTGCGTGAATATGGAAGTCGAGTTTTACGTTTTAGACGTAACTTACGAGATTGTGGGTAGTGAACCCCACATCATTATATGGGCTATTACGCGCGACGGTAAGAGAGTTGTTCTACGTGATAGGGCTTTTAGACCGTACTTCTACGCTGTACTGAGTGACCATTCCAGTGCTCAGAACATAGTAAGCAGAGTAAAGGCTATTGGAGAGCCGCCTTCACCAATACTAAACGTGGAGCTTGTTGACAAGAAATTTCTCGGTAAACCCGTTAAAGCACTCAAGATAACTACCCTCATACCAGAGTACGTGCGGAAGTACAGAGAGAGAGTCAAGCAGATACCCGGTGTACTCGATGTCGTGGAGGCCGATATCAGGTTTAGCATGCGCTATATACTCGACAAAGGTCTGAGACCCTGTGGCTGGCATATTGCTAAAGTAAGCGAGCTTAGACCTACTCAGAGTTTTCGAGTTCAGGAGGAGTACGAGATAGTCGGAGAGATCAGGTCTCTAGAAGACTCTACACCTCCACGAGACTTGAGAGTAATGGCTATGGACGTTGAAGTGTATACTGAGCATGGCTCACCTAAACCACAAAGAGACCCAGTAATAGTTATAGGGGTGGCTACGAGCAATGGGGATGTGCAGCAATTCACAGCAGAGAACCTCGTAGATAAGAGTGCTATACAGGAATTCACTAACTACGTTTTAAGCTACGACCCCGATATAGTACTTGGCTATAACAGTAATAATTTCGACTGGCCATACTTACTCGAGAGGTCAAACTACCTCGGCGTGAAACTAGACGTGAGCAGGAGAAAGGGCGCTACACTATCTACGAGCACATATGGCCACATCTCTATTCCGGGTAGACTACACGTCGACTTATTGAATTACGCCGAAGAGATCCCCGAAATTAAACTGAAGAGCCTTGATGTAGTAGCGGAATATCTCGGTGTAATGAAGAGATCTGAGAGAGTTCTAATAGACTACACCGACATTCCTAAATACTGGAAAGACCCTGAGGGCAGAAAACTCGTACTGAAGTACAATTTAGACGACGTTATCTCTACGCTTAAACTTGGAGAAAAGTTCCTGCCTTTTGCGATGCAGCTCTCATACGTCACGAGACTCCCACTAGATCAAGTGGGACCTGCTAGTGTGGGTTATAGGCTCGAGTGGTTCTTAATGTACGAGGCTTCGCGTAGAGGTGAGCTTATACCTAACAGAATTGAGAAAGAGAGCGAGCCGTACAGAGGAGCTATTGTCCTAAAGCCTATTCCTGGTGTACACAGTAATATAGTTGTATTAGACTTCACGAGCATGTATCCTAATATAATGATCAAGTACAATATAGGTCCGGATACAATTGAGAGAGGAGGGATCTGCAGCGAGGAGACACACTATATTGCGCCCGAGGTAAATCACTGTTTTAGGAAAGAACCTGAAGGATTTTTCAAAAACGTACTTAGTAGACTACTAGAATTGAGAAAGAAAATTAGAGAAGAAATGAAGAAATACCCGCCGGGCTCGCCGGAATACGTACTGCTAGATGAGAGGCAGAGAGCTGTTAAAATACTAGCAAACGCGACTTACGGCTACATGGGCTGGGTCCAGGCTCGGTGGTATTGTCGTGAATGCGCTGAAGCCGTTACAGCGTGGGGGAGACAGCTGATAAAGGGTGTTATTGAAAAAGCCTCTCAATTAGGCTTGAAGGTGATATACGGAGATACAGACTCGCTGTTCGTCACACATGACCCCGAGAAGATTAAAGCACTAATTGGCTTTGTCGAGCAAAACCTCGGCTTCGACATAAAAGTAGATAAAGTGTATGTGAGAGTGTTCTTCAGCGAGGCTAAGAAGAGATATGCCGGGCTATTGGAAGATGGTAGAATAGACATTGTAGGCTTTGAGGCTGTTAGAGGGGACTGGGCAGACATTGCTAAAGAAGTTCAGGAGGGAGTAGTCGAAATATTGCTGAAAAAAGGGAGCGTAGAGGAGGCTGTTGAGTACGTGCGTAGAGTTGTTAGCGACCTCACACAAGGCAAGATCCCCCTAGAAAAACTAGTGATATGGAAGACCCTAACTAAGCCCATAGAGGAGTACGAAGCAGAGGCTCCTCACGTACTAGTTGCTAAAAAGCTAATGCGACTCGGGTACAAAGTCGAAGTCGGCGACAAGATAGGGTATATTATCGTCAAGGGCTCTGGCAAAATCTCGGAGAGAGCTGAGCCTTACATATTAGTGAAAGATCCGCGCATCGTGGACGTTGAGTACTACATTGACAGGCAAATAATCCCTTCCGCACTGAGGATTTTAGAGTACTTTGGTGTCAGCGAAGTCCAGCTAAAAAAGGTTCAGGCTGGTAGGAAAAGCCTCTTTGACTACCTCACTAAGAAGTAAAGGCTAACTCAAAGGTCGAGAATGTTTAAATAAGCTCGCTGAATGTTAGCGTGACTACATTTGGAGACTTGAAATCGACTTTACCTATTCTCGCGCCAATGAGTATTTTAATGTTTTTCTCCGATGATATGTCTATTAGCCTCTGTGTAATTATGCCATCTAGCACTACTGCGTAAATAGAGTCTTTCTCCGCACTACTAATCTCGTTCACTAGATCTCTCACCGGTATTCTCTTGATCTCTTTCCACTCCCTAGTATACAGTACGGCTTCAAGTGTACCCTGAAGAGACTTGATAGTCTCAGTTATAGCGATAGGAATTGTGAGAGTCTCTTCCACTACTTCCTTTATAATTCCGTGTAATTTCTTCTGCGAATCTAGCAGTAACTGCGCGTCTCTATTACCCTGTTTAAGCAGACCCTCCAAATAATTAAACACGGGCTGAGCTTTATTGAGTACTTCCTCGAGCTCCTTTCCAGTCAGATCTTCAACTTCTCTATTTGGCGGAGCTCTAGCAACATAGTCTACTTTAATAGACCTTAAGACCTCTTTTAATACGAGGTCCCCGCCGTGATCGCCATCGACGAGAAGGATAATCTTCTTCTTAGTAGAGAGGTCTTTTATAGTGTTGGGAACCCTCTTAGCACCGCCGAGTGCTATTACGTTCTTGTACCCATATCTTAGTAAGTTTATAACGTCCGCTCTGCCCTCTACTAATATTATTGTATCGCTCTCGTCAATTCCAGGACCTGCGGGTAGGCCTTCTGGCCCGTAGTTTATGGGTTCTGGGACTTTTAATAAGTCCTCTATTCTCTTAATGATCTCCTTGACATCAGGTGTTTTCTCTTTTCTCCAGGACTTTAATAACTCAACTGCGCGATTAATGATCTTTTTAATCTTTTCCACTCTCAAGTCAATTATGTCGACGACTTTTATCTCGGCGTCGTAGGGCCCCACTCTCTCAACAGACTCGATCATAGCTGCTAGTAGAGCCGTTTCTACTCTGTCTAAATTGCAAGGTATTAGTATTTCTCCCTGCGTTTTTCCACCGTGTGTTTTTATAGATACTTGTATTCTCCCCACTCTGCCCTTGTCTTGTAGTGTCTGCAGGTCAAACTCCTCGCCGAAGAGTCCTTCTGTCTGGCCGAATATAGCGCCTATTATGTCGTGCTTCTCTACAATTCCATCTACTGTAATGGTCGCCTTAATGAGGTACTTAGCCATACACGCGCACCTAAACTACTAGGTCACTAAACTCCCAGCCTCTCATAGAAAGTGCTCGTTTTCGAGAAAACGCCGTCTTTACAGTTGCAAGTTAGACAACTCGGACTCTATTAACTTTTTTGTTCTGCCAGCTATAACGCCTAATTCTCTTACTTCTACCAAACCCACACGCCGCGCAATAGCCCTTTGCTACGTTGAAACTGTGCCTCCCACATCTTCTACATCTAATGTGGCTTTTACTCCTTCCGTGTTTTCCGAAACTCGTAGTACCCTTAACCAAGTATTATCACCCTAACTCGTCGACATGGGTGACACTAAGACGATTGTATCTCCCCGTATAATGACCATGCCTAGTTTTCTAACTGTACCGTCTTGCCTTAATTCCTCAGCGTTTTCTAGTACTACGTTCAAGTGCTGATCAAAGCTTTTGAGCCTACCTCTAATCATTACTCCTTCCTTTGTCTTTATCAGCACGTTGTTGCCCAGGTTTTCTTCGAGTATTTTATGTGCTGTTTCACTCACATAGCTACACCTTAATTAGTCATCGAGTTCCAGGCTACGGATAAGTGCTCTTAGAGATAGTAGTCCAACGTAGGTTTATAAGCTTAGATTATAGTGAGGAAAAACGGAGACTCAATACGACAGGTGTAGAGATATGCCGTTTAATAAAGGCGACTTTGTACTAATAGAGTACACAGTGAGAGTTAAAGAGACGGGGGCTCTACTAGACACAACTAGCGCCGAGCTCGCGAAGCAGGAGAACATATACGATGCTAACAAACTCTATGGTCCTACTCTAATAGTGCTCGGTAAGAACTGGATAAACAGTGTTGTAGAGGAGTGGATACTCAATGCTAATGAGAATTCTGAAGGGGAAATTGAAGTGCCACCGAGCAAAGCTTTTGGCGAGAGAGATCCTAGTAAAGTAAAAGTGTTTAGTCTACGGGAATTAGTGCGGCGGGGGTATACGCCAAGTATAGGCGACGTGGTTGAAATCAATGGAGCTCAAGGTATTATTAAACAGATTAGTGGTGGGCGAGTCATTATAGACTTCAATCACCCACTTGCTGGAAAAACCCTGGTGTACAAGGTCAAAGTAGTCAAGAAGCTGGAAGGCTTTGAGGAGAAGGTTAAAGCTCTCTCATCGCGACACTTAAGAATACCTCAAGAAGAGATCACAGTGAACTACGACGAGTCAGAGAAAAAGCTAGTGATTACCATACCAGGCAAGTACGTTTCGCGCGGAGACATAAACTTCGCCAAGATCACTCTTACTAGAGACGTATTTGAGCTATTTAAAGATCAAGTGTCTGTCCTCGTATTTAATGAGGTCTTTAAGCGACCACAGAGTTAGTTTAGAGAGCGTGGTTCAGGAGTAGGGATATTGCATAGATATTTTCAAGCTCTGCGTACTAGTTTAACTACTACTAGTCTATTACACCTATCTCCTTGAGGATTTTTGCAGCGGCTTCTCTACTAATACCGCCCTCTCCTAGAATTGTATACCTCTCAGGTCTTATAGTGTGAGCTATTGTTAGTGCTTTGATAATCTCTTCGCTGGAAAGCCCCAACTCCTCTGCTCTTACTGGTAGCCCAATTTTGCTCATTACCTTCTTAATTTTCTTCCAGAGAGGGTCGCCATATATGTAAAGCATTATTACTGTGCCGAGGGCTACTGCCTCTCCGTGAAGGACTCTCCCCGGCGCTATTAATTCAAGTGCGTGACTGAACAAGTGTTCACTCCCACTCGCTGGTCTACTCGAACCCGCTATACACATTGAAACGCCACTACTAATGAGAGCTTCAACTAGTATGCGAACACCCTCTGAAGAGCCGCTCGCAATGATCTCGTGGTATTTTAACACGTGCTTAGCACTGAGCAGTGCTAGTTGCGCCGCGTAGTCTCCGTAGTACTCTCCTTTAAGCCTGTGAGCTAGCCTCCAATCCTTAACAGAGACAAACTTGCCCAGGAGATCTCCTATACCCGACAGTATCAGCTTCTTTGGGGCTTTCGATATTAGGTCTATGTCGGCAATAATAGCGTACGGAGTAGCGACATGAATGCTATACGGCTTGGAAGTGCCTTTTAAACTAGCAAAGGGGCTTGCAATGCCGTCGTGACTGGGTGCTAGAGGAACACTTATAACTGGGATATTAGCTCTATAACCTGCATATTTAGCTACGTCAATGGCCTTGCCACCACCAACACCCAGAACGAGTTTTATTCCCTCGCTCCTGATCTTTTCAGCTACACTCTCAGCCTCTGAGAGAGTTGGTGTTTTAACTAGTAATATCTTCGGCTCCGCACAGGAGCTAATAAGGCTCTCTACTAGGGCTCCACCAGCTCTATAAGTATTCTCACCCGTCACTATGCCGACAGCACTACCTCTGCAATTAGTGATCTCTTCTACAATATCTCTTACTCTTGAAAGAGCTCCGCTACCGATAATTACCTTCTTGGGCAACTCGATATTGTGAATATTTGACACGAATTAAACCCCTCAAGCTTATTAGAGCTCACATGTGTCTAAAAAGATAAGAACTGAGGTGCCAGACATGAACACCCTCGCCTCGAAGACTACGACCGTGGGGCTTGTAGCCGGAGACTACGTGATACTAGCCGCTGATAGGAGAGCGACTGCGGGACCTGCTGTTTACCACAAAGCCGTGAAGAAAATTCACTTAATAAATAACTACTCCGCGCTGACTATATCAGGACTTGTAGCCGACGCCCAGTTTCTAGTTGAAAACGCGAGGTTTATAGCGAGGAGATATGAGCTCCAAATGAGAAAGCCCATTGGAATTCGCAATTTAGCCGAGTACTTATCCTTGCTCCTCTCAGTCTATCTCAGGGCATATCCATTTATAGTACAACTACTACTAGGAGGTTACGATTCAAAGGGGCCCAGCCTCTACTACTTAGATCTCTACGGTACGCTAACGCACGAGAAGTACATGGCCACGGGTAGTGGCTCACCAGTGGCTTTCGGTGTTCTCGAGTCTCTTTACAACGACAACATGTCACTAGACGAGGCCAAGAAACTGGCAGTAAAAGCCGTAGTAAGTGCTATCTCGAGAGACGGATTTAGCGGTGAAGGTGTAGACGTAGTGGTTATAGGCAGAGATGGCGTGAGAGAAGAGACTATTATATTGAAGAAAACTCTCCAGTAAGCACGCACTCTTTAATTGAGATAAGAATTGAGACGCTCTCACTGAAATCGTGGCGTAAACTTTAAAGCCGCCTGAGACTATTTAAAAACCTGCTTGAGAATAAGGTCGTAAAGAGCTCCTAACTTCGCATTTAAACGCTATTCAAGGGGCTTGAATGTGGAGAGTGGAAGACCACAGTTAGATAAAAACAAGCTTAGTCTACTAAAAAGCATAGTAGAGGAAATTCCACCAGAGCTAGAACTAGCTAGTATCGAGTTCGAAGGCCCATTCATAACGATCTACGTTAGAAATAGAAAAGCTCTCGCCGAGCACATGACACTAGCTCAAAATATTGCCAAGAAAGTCAGGAAACGAATAATTATTAGAGTAACTAGTGATATGAGATTAAAACCTCACGAGGCAAAAGCAAAAATAATAGAGTTGGCGCCTGAGGCGGGAATAGATCCTAATAGCATGTTCTTCGATGAAGCCCTGGGAGAAGTGTGGGTTAAGGCTCTTAGACCTGGCTATTTAGGAGGCAAGGTCAGAGCAGCTATATTAGCTGAAACAGGCTGGAGGGTAGTAGCGCAGAGAATCTCACCACTAGAATCTAAAACTCTAAGAGAAGTGACTAACCTCATACTCAAGCAGGCATCTTACAGACTCGAGTTCCTGAGAAAACTAGGAGAGAGAATTCACAGAGACGTTGTAGTTAAAAACAACTACGTCAGGGTGACTGCTCTAGGAGGATTCAAGGAGGTCGGCAGATCAGCTATATTAGTTGAGACCCGAGAGAGTAAAGTCCTACTAGACTTCGGAATAAATATAGGTGCTCTGGGAGATCCCAACAAAGCATATCCAATTGTGGACCTGGACTCTCTGAGACTAGACGAACTAGACGCTGTTATAGTCACTCACGCGCATCTCGACCACGCTGGGCTCGTACCACTACTCTACAAGTATGGGTACCGCGGCCCCACTTATGTCACTGAGCCTACGCGCGAGCTCATGGCAATAATGATCAAAGACTTGATAGACGTTGTGAGAAGATCTGGGAGGTATTTGCCATTCAGTGAGAAGGATCTAGCCACCACGTTAATACACACGATTACTATTAGCTATGATGAAGTCACAGACGTAGCTCCCGATATAAAGGTAACAATGTATAATGCCGGACACATTCTCGGCTCGGCTATAGTGCACTTGCATATAGGACCGGGGCTTTACAATATAGTGTACACGGGGGACTTCAAGTACGCTGATACAAGACTACTACCTAAATCACACACAGTCTTTCCAAGAGTAGAGGCTCTCATAATGGAGGGGACTTATGGCGCAACTCTACAAGAAGAGCGTCAAAAAGCCGAGCAAAGGCTCGTTGAGATAGCTAATAGGGTTGTGGAGAGAAAAGGCGTCATGCTGATACCAGTATTCTCCGTGGGGAGAGGTCAGGAGGTCTTACTCGTTCTCAACGAAGCTATAAAAGAGAAGAAGCTCCCAGAAGTCCCTATATACGTTGAAGGGCTCATCAACGAGGTTACCGCAATACACTTGCAGTACCCTGAGTACTTAAATAAGCGAATACGAGACCTTATACTTGAAGGTGAAAATCCATTTATTGGTGACAGCGTAAGGCTAATAGAGGGAGAAATGGCTAGACCCGATATAGTAGAAGACCGGCCATGTATAATTATCGCCACGAACGGCATGCTCAATGGAGGTCCCGCAGTGGATTACTTTAGACTAATAGCGAGCGACCCGAGGAGCGCCCTTGTCTTTGTTGGATATCAGGCTGAAGGCACTCTAGGCAGGAGAATTAAAGACGGAGCGCGAGAAGTACCAATAGTTGTTGAGGGTAAAGTTGAGGTGTTAAATATTCAGCTAGAAGTTCACAGCATTGAAGGATTCAGCGGTCATAGCGATCAGCGAGAGCTCATATCGTATGTTAAAAGCATATCACCCAAGCCTAAGAAGATTATACTAAACCACGGCGAGCCGAACGCTCTACAAGCACTCTACACACTGTTAAAGTCTTCTAAAGAAATTAGGCAGTTTGCAACGAGCATATACATACCATCTAATCTAGACTCGCTGAACTTAACATCGCAGTAAAGCGAGGAACAAGAAAGCGGGGACGGTATCTGTGAGTGTTAAGAGAGTCCTCTTTCCTGGGAGATTTCAGCCATTTCACAATGGGCACTTAGAGGCTCTACTACAGCTTCTCAGCGAGTACGACGAAGTAGTAATAGCAGTGGGGAGCGCCCAAGAGGGTTTTACCTGTAGAAATCCATTTACAGCCGGTGAGAGAATTGAGATGATAGACTACCTTCTCAGGCGGAGGGGGTTGCGTGACAGGGCGTGGATTATTCCAGTACCAGATATTAACATGCCCCCGGCCTGGACAGCTTACCTGCTCTCTCTAATTCCCAGAGTAGACGCTGTAGCGTCTGGTAATCCACAAGTGCTCTACTTATACGAGTGGCTTGGCTTTAAGACTAAGAGAATTAAGTTAGTAGAGCCTGAAAAATACCACGGGTTTAGAATAAGAGAACTTATAGTCCGCGGAGCCGACGATTGGAGAGAACTCGTGCCACCAGAAATAGCGGAGTTTATTGATAGTATACGTGGCGTAGAGAGAATTAGGAGGTTATGCGTAGATGAGCATAGTGGAAATAGATGGTAGTTTTGGAGAGGGTGGAGGGCAAATACTCAGATACGCTCTGGCGTTCTCGGCTTTAACGCTGAAGCCTCTAAGAATATACAACATCAGGGCTAAGCGCGACAATCCCGGCTTAAGACCACAACACCTTACGGCTGTCAAGGCGATAGCTACACTCACAAAAGGCGAAGTAGAGAACGCCTATGTTGGTAGTACTTCTCTCACTTTCAAGCCACGTGAGAGACTCTGTGGAGACTTTGAATTCGATATTGGAACAGCTGGTAGTATTTCACTAGTAATTCAAGCAATACTGCCAGTACTCCTAAATGCTGATTGCAAGTCTCGAGTAGTACTTCATGGAGGTACAAACGTCCCGTGGAGTCCTCCAATAGACTACATGATCCACGTCTTTAAACACAACTTAAAGCTCTTTAACATAGACGGCGTGAACATAGAGCTCAAGAGGCGTGGTCACTACCCCCGCGGCGGCGGTATTGTGGAACTCACTGTTACACCTCTAAAAGAGCCTCCTCGACCTATCAATATTATTAGTCGCGGAAAGCCCCTCTCGCTCCGCATTATAAGCCACGCCGTTAAACTACCACACCACGTAGCCAAGAGGCAGGCAGACTCTGCTTTGAAACTACTGCGTAGTGTTCTAGATGTGGAGTACAGTGTAGAATTAGAGACGTACCCGCCGGAGAAAGATCCCCACAGAGGGCCTGGTAGTGGCATACTCGTGTACGTGGAAACTAGTAGTGGTAGTAGATTGGGAGGAGACTCTGTGGGTGAGAAGGGTAAGCCAGCTGAGGTTGTCGGCGAAGAAGCTGCTAGAGTTCTAATTGAGGATTACGAGACTGGAATGGCTTTTGACAGGCACATGGCTGATATGCTAGTACCCTACCTCTTCCTCGCTAAGGGAATTAGTAGTGTAGGGGTTGCTAGAATAACTCTTCACACTATAACAGCTATTGAGGTGGCAAAAGCATTTATGCCAAATACCACCGTCAGTATTCAGGGAGAGCTGGAGAAACCAGGAATAATTACAGTAACTAGCGCTGGACTTTCTTCATAAAGTTCTCTACTAGAACACTCCTAACTCTCTCTAAATTTATATTATAGAGCGCAGAGATCGGAATAGGCTCTAACCCCGTCACTTCTCTAGTAATTCTAATAGCCTCTCTAAGGCGCTCTTCTGAGAGCTGATCAATTTTATTTATTACCACAGTCGTTAATTTGTCTCCTAGAACCCCCCTCAGCGAGAAGAAGACATTAAACTGCTCTCTAGTAGAAAAGTAAAAGTTCTCGCTAAAGTCGAACACATAGAGCATGTGATCTGCTAAGTACTTTAACGCGAGCACTGTCTTGTACTCAATTATGTTCTTCTCTTCTAGTGGCGAGTCTAGAACACCAGGAGAGTCTAAAAGCACTATCTTGCCGTAGTGATCTACACTCATGTGCCCGGCTATCAGGGTCTTAGTAGTAAAGGGGTATGTCCCTATTTCTGGCTTAGCATTTGTGAGTTTTGAGAGTAGTGTTGATTTCCCTACTTGAGGTAAGCCAGCAATGACAACTACGTAGTCCCCCCTGACATCTGGCATTTTAGCTATCTCTGCTAGAAACTCTCGTAGTTTTAAAATACGCCTATTAACTCTCTTATACACCGAAAGCATTCTCGCAATACTAGTTCTCATTAGCTCTGCTTCGCTGACTTTACTACTCCTAAGCTCTTCCAGAGCACTACGATATATTATTTTCAGTTGCTTTATAGACCTCTTAATTCTAGTACTTAGTACTTCAATATCCTCTCCAGTAAATACTCGATAGAGTTCTAAGTAGAACTCTCCTTGGGACTTTAACTCAGAGAGAACTCTGTGTATCTTCGTGAGCTCACTACTTATAGTTGTGTAGGTGTAGTTGAGTTTTCTCTTAACTAAACTAGTGAAGCTCTCCCCTACTTGAGGCCTTAGCCTCTTTAACCCCTTATTGACGTGCTCGTATAGTTCACTGTAAGTCTTAATGTGTACATAAGCCACGCTCACAGCACACGTGTCTCGTCTTTTTCCGAGTTGTGTTTAAGTCTCTACGTGCTTTTAAGCTGTGCAAGTGCTGGGTGGCGCTGTACGTTTATAGCAATTTGTCTAAGTCTCCTATAACTAGTGTCACTCACATTGAAAATACTCGTGACTTCTTCCTCACTGGGTATTTTGCCCGTTTCAACTATTCTCGCCACCATGTAGGCGAGCGCGTATTTACACCTCTCACTTCTCGCTAAGAGAGCTGGATTTATTGACTCTAATACCCTGAGACCTCTATTAACTACTTCCCAGTACTTGTGCTTCTCAATACTCTCGCGCGCCTTCTTAGACGCTATAGAGGTTATAGTCTTAATGAACTTGCCGGTCGTAAAGAGCTTATTGTAGTCTACTTCTAGCCACGGTCTACTACTGACTCTCCTGTCCGCGTTTAAGTAGAGCTTTAGTAGTCTCTTGTATTCACGCAAACGCTTCTTGAAGTCGTAACTTGTATAGCGCTTCTCGGCGAACTCCTCTTGATCGCTTCTCCCGCTCTCGTAGCCCGGAACGTCACTTGAAAATATCTTCTCGTGGACAACACCGCACTGTGAACACACAACCTCACCGTGCTCGTAATCCCAGACCAACACGCCACCACAGAATTCGCACTTCATGACTCTACCCCCCTAGAGTGTTTCCTCCTCAATTAACTTTATGCCAGGAGTTCACGTAACTAGACTCGGAGAGATGGGTGAAAGTATTCCATAGCCTCTTAAGCTCTGTATAAATACCTCTAGCACACTATAGTCACACGAGAAGGGGTGATGTAGACTGTTACCCGGGACAGCCGTTGGCTTAAAGATTAAGGAGGGAGTTGTACTAGCAACTGATAAGAGAGTTACATACGAAGGATTTGTCCTCAGTAGAATGGCTAAAAAAGTACACATGATCACTGGGAGAGTGGGGGTGGCCTTTGCCGGGCTCTTAGGCGATGTAGGCTACTTGACTAGGCTACTAAAACTTGAGTCTAAGTACTACGAGCTGAGAGTGGGTAAAGACATTAAAACGCGTAGTTTAGCTAAAATACTCTCAATAATACTCTACAACTACAAGCTCTTTCCAATGTTCACAGAGATTATTGTAGGAGGATACGATGAAGAGGGCCCCTCGCTCTTCATTTTAGACCCGGTGGGAAGCTTAATAGAGGAGAGATACGCTGCCGTAGGCTCGGGCTCGCAATTAGCACTGGGCTATATTGAGCCAAAATACCGCGAAGACCTCACACTAGGAGAAGCTGAGAAAATAGCTATAGAAGCTATAAAAACTGTTATTGAGAGAGACGTCTTATCGGGAGACGGAGTAGACCTAGTAGTAATAACTAGAGAGGGCTACACTGAGAAATCCTACCTCTTCAAGACCACACCTGAAAAATAAGAATCCCCTTGGAAACTACTCTCCTAGGGTTCCAGGGGCCCGTCGCCTAGCCAGGACAGGGCGCCGGCCTTCGGAGCCGGAGGTCCCGGGTTCAAATCCCGGCGGGCCCGCCACATAATTGAAACCCTTTCTATTCTAGTTATTCTAATCTAGGTTCTAGTCCAGGTACTTTGACCCGATTCCAGCTTGTGCTCTTTCTCGAGCTAGTGGAGTTAAAGCCCTTGAAAATCGTACTGGAGAAGCCGAGGCACAGAGGCTAAGAGCAAAAGTGTAGCGTGAAGCCCTAGCTTGTAGAGCTCAAACTCTAAAAAGTCAAAAAGCGATCAGCACACCTCAATGATGTACGCGTTAGAAGTGAAGGACCCTGCAAAGTATTAAGAATGGAGCTGTCAGCGCCTTGCTAAATATGCTGGGGATTTTGTGGAGTGAGGTTGAGTGATTTAGGCTTTTAGCCAGCTTGACTTGAATCGCTCTAAGTGACTCACCTCTGCTACAACTTCACACTTTGCTTCGAGAGCTCTGCACACAGATTCAACTACCTTTGCTGTATAGGTTTTTGACGCTCTATAGTCAAAGAATGATATGAGTCCTTTTCTACCTGCTGTAGCAATAGCTTTTAGTACTACGTGGTCGCCTCTATCAATCACTAAAACTGTTACAGCGAGGCGGTTGCCAACTCTAAAGAAGTACTTCTCGCCAACAGCTATGGCAATCCTCGGTGAGGAGTCAATAACCTCTATGTAGACATTAGAGCAAATATCACACTTCTCCACAGCCTCAACAGTAGCTAAAAAACTCGCGTAAACCCTAACTGCTATGCCATGAGCCAAAGGCACACTCACACACCCTACACTCTCTATAACAGTACAACAGTATTACAAGAAACGAGCCAAAGAATTTCGCTTCTTCGTCTGCCACGCTCTTTCTCACTCAATTACACACCTCTTGATTCCTGCACTTATCTCTCCACTAGTTACTCTATAATGCATTCACAACTAATTACAGCTATTCACGAGTAATTGCCTCAGGGAAATCCCGCACATCTACGCGGAGGGCGTGAATTCGCAGGTGCGTGCGATCGCTTAGTAGTCTCTAGTTTGTCTCTCCCCGTCACCATCAAGGTTAAAATACGCTTTTGCATTTCACGTGTGTCGCCATCGCACTACCAATAATACTGTATACGTAGACCTCGAGAACACAGCAATAAGAGACCTGATGCAACTTGGTAAATCTTACACAGTATATTGAACTAATTTAGAGAGTAGTTTTTCCTCGTATTTCACTACAAGCCTCACTAATAGTGCTACTAGTTTAATATTCGAGAAAGCACTCGCCACAAGTTCAATGTCACTCTTATTCACTACTCTGAGTACTGGAAGCAGAGTTGCGTATAGTAGTAGAAAGAGTAGTCCACTAGCTAGTAGTTTTACCAGGTTTAGTAATACTCCTCCTGTACTACTTAGTAACACTAGTAGGGCGCGTGCTGGAATAGCGGATAGAAGTGATGCCCCTAATATGCTCAGCGAGTAGTAGTAGTCTAGTTTAATCTTATACTCTCTGTGCGCGACGTAGAGAGCGTAAACCGTGGAAGCTCCATTAGCCACTATAATAGCGTATAGTAATCCGTCGACACCAAGGTACTGTGAGATTGCCGGTGCTAGTAATATAAACACCGCACTGTAAACTAGTGTCGACTCTAAGTTAACTCTCGTCTTCCCCACGCCGCTAAAGAAACTCCCCAAGACCATATACCCCACAACCACGTACAAGTAGTTTAGTGCCGCCAGAGTGAAAAACCGCGGAGTCAGCACTAGATACTCTCTTCCAAATAGAACAGCGACAATTTCTCTCGACATAGTGGCTACAAATACTGTTATGGGAGCTATTATAAGTGACGTGTACTTAACTGAAATTACAAACATTTTTCGAAGATCCTCACTATCGCTAAACTTCGAGAACGCTGGGAATAGCGCAGTGGAAATGGGAGTTATCGCTATAGTTATTATTGTTAAAAATCTATACGCCGCGTTAAAGCTACCAATAACATAGTCGCTCGCAATTCTAGAGAGCAGCACGTTCCTGTAGACGTCGACTAGAGAGAGCACAACGCCAGAGATATACAGCGGCACTCCATACGCAATCATCTTAAGGAGGTCTCTATTGCCACTAGACCTAGACTCTCTACTTAGTAGCGAGTAGTACTCGTAAAGAAATACCGTCGCGAGCGCGGCTGACAAGATATATGCTAGCGTGTTTCCCAATAGTGCTCCTCTAAGCCCCATCCCAAGAACTACTAGTAGTGGAGCTAGTAGGAGTCTAAAAGCCTGTTGAGTAATATTAATGAGGGCTATTCTCCTCATGTCTCCAAATCCGAGTAAAACGCCCACAGACACCGTTATGAGAGCTTGAAATACAACTATGGGTAGGAGAATTACTGCGGAGTCTGCAAGCTCCGGCCTATTAACAAGCCACGCAGTGAGATCCCTTATAAAAACATAGCCTAGTAGGTAGATAAGTAGAGACTCTAAAACAACGAAGAGAACTCCACTCTTAATCATCTCAGCTAGAGAGCCGCGGTCTCCAGACTTGTAGTGACTAGAAATGTACTTGGTTAAGGCCGAGTTAACGCCGAACCCTGTGAATATCATTAAGAAACTCGCTACTGTAAAAGCGAGAGAGTAGGCTCCGTACAGGTCGGGGCCCAGAAGTCTGGCAACAGCTATGCCACACAGCGCGGACAGTACAGTAGCGAGAACACTGCCACTAAATAGGTATAAAGCGCCTCTAGCCACCTCCTCTGCTACTATTAGCAAACCCTCACTATTCCTGCTCAAATATACTACCCCTTCTCATTAACTCCCTTCACTATGTCTTAAGTCTACAGCTATAATCAATAGTCACCACATTACATTGTGAGATTATAAAATTAATGTAATGTGAAGAAACTAAACACAACTCTACCGGAGATTGATTTCGTGAATAACAACAATTCCTCGACTAATCAACTAAAATTCTCTTTCTCTCTAGACATGACGTGGAGAACTAGTTTTACTAAACCTAGTACATCAATGTGATCGCAAGGCGTCTTGGAGGAGAGCGTTAAACCCCCGCCAGAGTGAGCCAAACTATTAACACTACGCACTTGCCAGGTAGCTGGACTCGACAAGATTAGAAGTGCCGGTATATCTCGGAAGTCAGCAATGCGGGAAACACATCACAATTCAGCGCGCGAACTTCTCATCACCTCTTCTACCAAATAAGAGGTCTCCCTAATATGTAACAGAGTTATTAGAAGACTCGACCGACGCGAGTCGTATTCTTTTGGAGGAGTAGGAGGCTAAGTCAATTATGTTGATCGTGAAGAGCCGTCAAACTATAGTAGTAAAACTCCACCTTACATACTCGGCTACGTTTAATGACATCTTCAACTTACGGGTAAGGAGCTGTAGTTGTTGACTATTTCGTTATTTAGCATTGTAATTCACATGAACAGGGCCTTGACAACTATAGATTTGCAATGAGTAAGCTATCGCGGAGTTGAAGATTCGCCAGATAGGATCTTTAGAGTACCCCTACATAGCAGGTTGTACTGGATTGAGACAGGGCACCAGCACGCGGTGGGCGTTGTGAAGGTTGTAGCAACCGAGATCAGTAGACCGGTCTCGCCGACAAACTCGGACTACGTCGTCTACATCAGGAGCATCAAGCTATACCATCTATACCATAGGAGAAGGTATGCAACAGTGACAGTGCCAAGCATGATCCCGGCGCTAAAAGCCACGAAACCCCGGTAGGCTGTCATGAGCAGAGCTTATACAGCATCACCTTCCTCCTCCCCTTAGTGGATGGCTCTTCACACACGACTCCCTCTGAGACGAGGGTCTTTATCGCCTTGTAGACACCACGTAGAGATGCGTCGGGTATGTGTTTCCAGATCTCGTATGCTGTAGCTGAGCCTAGTTGCTCCAATACCTTTACGAGCCGCTCGCTGAGCCGCCGCTTCCTCCTTTTAGGCCTGGGCTTGTAGCCTATGGTCAAGACTGCGAGCGCGTTCTTAACGCTGGCTGCAACGTGGAACGCGGTAGCGGAGAGAGGGGCTGTGAACACCCCCTTCTTGACGAGTAGTCTGTACGATTCTAAAAGCTCATCGTGTGAGACCCCGACTAGCTTGACCCTACTATCTGGTATTTGTGGGGGATTGAAGCTCTTAGGGTACGCGGCAATCACCTCGAGGTTCACCTCCAGACCTGCCTCCTCTAGATCTCGCAACCCCTTCCCCAGCGAGTATGCTAGCACGCCCGTCTTAGCGGGAACTACAATGCTCTCAACGCGTAGGCCTCTCTCCGCCACCTCAAACACTATTGTCTTTAAACCCTCAACTGTGAGAGCGCTCACATAGTCGACAATGAAGCTCTCGCCGCTCTTGCATGTTGAGACCTCTCCACGCCTAGCGATATCTATTAACTCGTCGACATCTACAACTAAGAGGTCATCAACACAGAACACCAAGTTAACGTCGTCTCCTACGTAGTGAGATATAGACCTAGCAAAGCCCGGCTCGTAGAGCACCTTAATAGACGACATGCCAACGTGCCTAAGGTAGCTCGATATTACGGCTGAAGCTCTATCAGCGTAGCTACCTGTAGGATTTAAACGCTCGTTCTTGATTAGGACTCCATCGACGTTGACTATCGGTGTAAGCCCCTCACCTTTACTAACAGTGTAAGAGAAGGCTGGAAGTATCGAGCTATATCTCCAGATGCCAGGCTTCGACCGGTCAACGCGGAATACGGGCCTCTCTAGTTGAAGCTTTGGAATCCCTCCACAGCGAGGACATCTCCTCGTCAAGCCGCGCGGTCCGAGCTCGGAGCCGCACGAGCTACAGAGAACAGCGTATGTGGACAAGAGTAGGCCCTTGAAAGAGCTACTTCTTAACAAATCTTAATAGATACTCGTAGAGCTTTCTCTCGGAAGAGAGCTCTGGGTGAAAGGTACAGGCGATTATGTTCTCTTGTTCTGCAAAGGCTCCCACTCTCCCAGCTCGTGGGTGGTCTACGTACCCGGTTATTCTAGCTGGCGGCCAAGCTTCAATGATCGCTGGTGCTCTTATGAAGACGCCCCTAACTACTCCGACCCCCTCTACATATACATCGGCTTCGAAGGAGTTGACCTGCCTACCAAAAGCGTTCCTCAACACACTGATGTTCATGAGGCCTAGTGTGAACTGGCCAGTTTCGCCAACTACCCTATCTGCGACCTTCTTAGCCAGCAGGATCGCGCCAGCGCAAGTCCCCATGACGGGCTTACCCTCCTCCACAAACCTCTTGATCGGCTCGTGGAGCCCCCTATACACTACCAAGCTACCAATAGTCGTAGACTCTCCTCCAGGGATGATTAACGCGTCTATGTCGTTGAGGTCTGAAGGTTTCTTCACGTACTTAGCCTCAACCCCCATATCTCTTAGTAGTTCATAGTGCTCTAGGAAGTCGCCTTGAAGCGCGAGCACTCCGACTTTAACCATGTTACTCTCCTCGTACTTGCATCAATTGCTCTGGCTTGAGAGTCCTAATGTCGATCCCCATCATCGCGCTCTTCTCCGAGACCATTTTCTGGGCTTCAACGACGGTCTCTGGGTCGTCGTAGAAGGCCGTTGCTAGGACGATCGCTCTAGCCCTGTTGGCGGGGTCCGCGCTCTTGAAGATCCCAGAGCCCACGAAGACCCCATCAGCACCAAGCCACATCATTAGAGCGGCATCGGCTGGCGTTGCTATGCCTCCAGCTGCGAAGTTAACGACTGGTAAGCGCCCGAGCTTAGCAGTTAGTAGTGCAAGCTCGTATGGTACTTTATTCTCCTTCGCATAGACCCATATGGCCTCGTAGTCTCTGTTTAGGTAGTAGCCACGTAGCGTCGCTATGTCCCTATTGACCAGCTTCATGTGCCTAACAGCCTCAGCGACATTGCCCGTGCCAGGTTCTCCCTTAGTCCTGATCATGGAGGCCCCTTCGTATATTCTTCGAAGGGCCTCTGGGAGATTCCTAGCGCCATTAACGAACGGGGTCTTAAACTTCCACTTGTTGATATGAGCCTTCTCATCTACGGGTGTCAGCACCTCGCTCTCGTCGATCAAGTCGACGCCGATCTGCTCTAAGAGCACGGCCTCCTCCTCGTGTCCAATTCTACACTTAGCAGACACAGGTATAGTGATAGCCTCCATAACGCTCTGAATGACTTTCAAATCCGCAGTTCTCGCTACACCACCAGCCATCCTGACGTCGTAGGGTAGCTTGTCGAGAACCATTACCCCAACAGCGCCAGCTTCCTCCGCTACTCTAGCCTGCTCTGGGTTTGTAACATCCATGATCACCCCTCCCTTAAACATGGAGATAAAGCCATACTTGGTAAGCGGAGTCGACTCTACAACCCCATAACCAGCCTCTTCAGCTCTATCTCTCAGCTCTAGTAGCGAGTAGATCAGGTCTCTCAACTTCTCGAGAAACAAGTAGCTATCAACGAGCTTCAAGTACGCCACCACGTTGAACTAATTCGGTAAGGGGATTAAGGCTTATTGAACGTTCAATAAGAATCTCCCTGGATACGAGTACAAATGGCTCTTCAGATCAGAGGAGCTATTTAGAGAGACGAGTAGGGTACTCGACGTAGCACTAACTAGAAGTGTGCTTGATTAAAAGCCGAGTTAACGTCAAATGTAAATCACTAAAAACTCTACATCACGCGTTGCGGACAACACACTTGCGAGAACACCACTACTAAATAGGTACAAAGCGCCTCTAAGAGTGACTTGTTTCGCGGGAAGTGAGGGTTTTATTAATTAGTCGGACTTTAACCTGTAAGCAGGGGTGATTATTTTGAACGAGAATATTATTCACTATAAACTGACGGAGAACGTCGAAGTTCTGAGGCTACTAGACTCCGAGACGAAATACTTTGAGGCTCTGTGGGAAATACCTGAAGGAGTTGTTTACAACGCGTACATAGTTAGAGGTAGTAGTGGCGTAGTTCTAGTTGACACGTGGAAAGTCGGATATGGTGGCAAGTTGGTGAAGACTCTCGAAGAGACTGGTGTTTTAGACAAGTTAACTCACATTATAACTCACCACTTAGAGCCTGATCACAGCGGCGCCCTACCAGATCTCATCAACGCTAAACCCGATGTCACTGTAATAGGACACCCAATGGCGGAGAAACTAATAAGGTCCCAGTACGGTGTCACCGTGAAGTTTAAGCCCGTTAGAGACGGAGAAGAAGTAGAAGTGAGCGGTTTACGTTTTAACTTCTACTATACGCCGTGGCTTCACTGGCCCGAGACTATTGTCAGCTACCTACACAGTGACAGAGTACTATTCACGTGCGACGTCTTCGGATCCTATGGACTGTTCAGAGAGAAGCTATTAAGCTCTCTCAGTAGCGAGGAGAGAGATCGCTACTTTAAATTAGCACGTAAGTACTTCGCGAACGTAGTAGGGCACTACAGGGAGTTTGTACTAAGATCTCTCAATCGACTAGTTGAGCTCATAGAGAAATCAGAGTACATCGCACCTGCACACGGACTTGTACTCGAGAAGAGCGACGCGTTAATTATGGCGAAGCTCTACGAGAAGTGGGCTAGGAGCGCTGGTTCTAAAGTACTAGTGGTGTACGACTCGATGTACGGGTTTATAGAGAGATTTGTATTGGAGCTTACAAGTAGGCTTAAGAGTCGCGGCTACAACGTATCTACTCACGCCTTTACGTGGAGTAAGAGGTCTCTAATAAGTGAAGTTGTGGGTGAAGGCGTGGAAGCAAACGCGCTGGTTATTGGGGTTTCACTATACGAGAATAAGCCGTTCCCACTAATAGAATACTTAGTGAGACTACTTGTTCACAAGACGGGCTGCAAGAAGACCATTATTATTAGTGCGTATGGATGGGGTGGTCGCGGCGCCGAGTTAAAGAGCCTTCTCGAGAGCTATGGGTGCCGCGAAGTGCACTACTACGAGGCTCTCCCCAGCGGACTTCAAGGTCTTATTGAAGACGTGGAAAAAGCCCTACTGGGGTAAAGAGGGGCGCGCGTTAACTACACTCCAACTAAAACTAGTAAAATTAGGAGAAGAATTAAAAGGGTATTTTTGTGTTTTTCTCTACTAAAATCTGGTTGTTCGCTTAGTCACGTAGTGAGGGCTGAGAGGTTATGAGTTTTTAGTTACAGCGAAGAGCAGTTAGAGAAACTAAAAGTCGATAAGCAGAAGCTACGTGAAATTATAAAAGAGCTCTCTAAGTGGAGGGCTCATGCCACTATACTCTTAAGCCTCTACATTCCACCTGGCAGACCAATAAGCGACGTCTTGGCACTATTAAGGCAAGAAATCGCCGTCGCAGAGAACATAAAGTTAAAGAGGACGAGAAACGCGGTAGAGTGGGCTTTAAACGTAGCTTATGATAGACTTAGTAAAATCCCCAAAGTCCCCGAGAACGGGCTCGTACTCTTTGCTGGCCTAAATCCCGATACTGGGGATAATATTGTAGTCATGCTTATACCACCTGAAAAAGTACCTCTCTTCTTCTATAGAACTGACAAGTACTTCCACACAGAGTTCCTCGAAGAGATGGTCTCAGAGACTAATATCATCGGACTGCTAATAATTGAGAGAGACTACGCAACTATTGGATTACTAAAGGGCAATAGACTCGAAGTAGTAGAGGAGATAGAGGGTTACGTGCCAGGTAAGCACCACAAAGGTGGTCAGAGTCAAAGAAGATTTGACAGGATAATTGAGCAACTAGCTGAGGAGTTCTATAAGAAGGTCGGAGAGCACGCGAACAAAGTGTTCTTGCCCCTACTTGAGCAGGGTAAGCTCAAGGCCATAATTATTGGGGGACCCGCATATGCTAAGTACGACTTCCTACAAGGAGACTACTTAGACTACAGGTTAAAGCAGATAGTGGCTCCAGAGCTAATTGATGTGTCCTATCAAGGAGAAGCCGGCCTGAGAGAACTTGTACTTAAAGCCGGAGACTTACTGCAAAACCAGGAGTACGCTGAGTCTCTTAAATACCTCGAGGAGTTCAAGTACCACATCGCTAAAGACGACGGTCTCGCCGTTTATGGTGAGGACGAGGTTAAATTAGCACTCGAAAGTGGTCTCCTTAAAGTACTGCTTATAGGAGAGAACAGAGAGGACCTAGTTGAGTGGCTTGATAAAGCGTCGCAGTACGGTGTAAAAGTAGTAGTTATTAGTAAATCTGTTCCCGAAGCCGAGTGGTTTTACAAGACGTTTAACGGCTTAGCAGGCCTCCTTAAGACTAGAATTAGCTATTTCTAATTCAAGCAACGCCAAGTATACTAAACCACCCAACTAGTATTACTTTTACTTGAGTCTCCTCGTTAAAAGTTCTCTCTGAATAGTGGTGATGTTATGAAAATGAGTGGTGTAGAGTCTATAGTTGGAGCATACTTGGCTCTAATTATAGTAGTTGGAACTATAGCTGGACTTTACGTTTGGAGTAAACAATCAACACTATACCTAAAAGAGGGTATTGATGCTGCGAGTACGAGATTTCAATATGTACTCAACCCGCCTATTCTCTCGCTGAGTTATAATGGAAATAGCTCTCTCCTCTTAACAATATATCCAAGAATGCCATTTCGAGTCAAAGAAGTTATTATTAAAAACCTCTATGGAGAACTCGTGTATTACAAGTACCTTGACGTCTTTGTGGAGAGCCCATATAAAATAGAGCTTCCACTTATAAGCGAACCATCTCACATTCTAGTAGTATCAAGTGATAATGTCATTTACTACTACGATCCGCGTGGAGACCCGAACTTACTAACAGCTCCAGACTACATTAAGAATAAGAGCTACGTTGACTACGAGTTAGTGGAGTACTTATCGAGTAATAATAACTCCACCAGCTCGCTTCTCGTTGCGTTATACAATTACGGCTACAAGCTTCACGCTGGAAAAGTCGATTTAACACTATATACGAACAACGAGGGCTTCAGAAAGTACTTGTTCCTAGTGGGCCCTGTTGACTGTAGTAGGGTAAGGGAGGTTACTAGTGGAGCTACATACTACTACTTCCCCTGTAATGTCGAGCTCTCTACTCGACACCACTTTATAACGTATGGACTATATGCTAGGCTCTCGACTAGCCCGTACTACTTACCTAGTGACCCCTACTACTTCGTGCAAAACGGAGATCTACTCACTATTGGCACCGGGTTAACCGAGTCGGGCTACAACTACTTCCAAGTATACAGACTCCTCAAGTTTACGGGGTCTCAGCCGCGAGAATTTAACGTCACTATTAAAGTAAGAGCCTATAATAAGTATGGGAGAGCTATACAAGTAAACTTCATACCTGTAGTCTACATCTACGATAGTGACGCGTCGCCATTTCAGCCAATAGCCTTAGTAATTGGTTACCAAGTAGGTCCAGATTATAAGTTATGGCTTAATAGAACACTACTCGAGACTAATTACATAGTACACAGTAGTGCTGACTTCTGGATGAGAACATATAAAGTAGTAATAGACCCGAGCACGGTTGGCGCAACATCGCTACTAGTTATCGTGGGAGTGGAAGTAGTACTTCCATCTACAGGAGGCTATGTTGAAGTGGAGATATCTATAAGTGCTTGAGAGCGCTCTAGACCTCAAAAAGCAGTAAGTAAACGCCTGTGATAATAGCTATTATTCCACCTACCACTCTAATTAACTCAGAGTACTTCTCTATACGACCCCAGCTCGCCGCGTACTTAGTTATTTTGACTAGTCCTACTAGGCTGAACGTTATTATTACTAGTGGAGACACGAAGACTAGTATATACAGGAGCGTCGAGAAGACCCACAAGTAGAGGGGCGCGTTTACTAACAATATATTGTAGACTACGTAGAGCCCCGCGCTACACGGCAATATTGTAAAAGACATAACTAATCCTAACGCTATGAGGTACGCGTGTCTTAGCGGAATTGATAAACTTCCCACTCTGCTAAGCTCTAATTTCCTCGCAATTCTACACAGCGCGCCGTTCTCTTCTCGACACAGTTGATCGGTCCTTAAACCACTCTTCTTC
>Ga0326760_1000242_pt1 | contig 31235 bp, 27 predicted proteins | sample GCREP_S_FD_207668 | JGI IMG/M metagenome (GOLD analysis project Ga0326760, IMG submission 207668) | Hot spring sediment microbial communities from Geyser Creek Basin, Yellowstone National Park, WY, United States - GCR.EP_S | ecosystem: Environmental > Aquatic > Thermal springs > Near-boiling... | reverse complement strand
TCGCTGCCGATGATGTGGAACTCAAAATGGTTGCCGACCTGTTGCAACGCTGGGACAACCAACGCAGTGAAGGGAGCGTGGCGGCGACAATTTTTGACGCTTGGTTTGAAGCGATGCAGGACATCGTTTTCTCCGACGACTTGGGCGATTTCGGTGACAAGAGTTTGTTCAGGATGGCAATCCAGCCGAGTTTGCTTTGGTATGTCCTTGCAGACAAGCCGCCTCGCAAGTTATCACGCGATTACCTGAACGGTGAAGACAAAGACCTTGTGATGGTCAAAGCCTTGCGGGCGGCACTTGAGCGGTTGAGGAAGGAACGGGGCGAAATCGCTCATTGGGGCTTTCGCAAACCCCTTTGGCGTTTTGACCCATTGCCGCCTATACCCGGACCAAATCGCGGCGCTTACATTCAAATCGTTGAGGTCACAAGTCCGCCTCGTGGCTTCAACATCCTGCCGCCCGGTCAAAGCGAAGACCCCCAATCGCCCCACTACTCTGACCAGCACCCCTTAGCCCTTCGCTGGCAATTCAAGCCAATGGAGTTGGTTGAGGCTTCAAAGGTCAAATGACACCTTTAGCCTACCCAACCTTACCAAAGTAACCTCTGACCAATCGGGGCATCGGAAGCCTCAAATTGAACCTGCACGAGTAACGCTCTTCCACATATCAGTTTCCTCGCCCATTTCTGTGTGATTCAAGGATAGCGAAGGCTCACCAGAAACAGACGGCTTCATCTCAAGGTTCACGACTAAAGTTTAAGCAATTTTTAGCCGATAAAGGGTTCGGACAGGAAAGTATCTAAACTCGGTCAACTCTCGGGAAAGGAATGATGTAGAATGACGCAGGCGCTTTTTCGCCCTGCCGTTGCGTTGATGCAACGGTTGAATTTCAAGCGGCGGATTGCGCTGATCGGTGCTGCCTTCACCGTGCCCTTGCTCTTCGTCGCTTACCAACTGAACGCCAAATTGCAAGCCGACATCACTTTCACCCGTCAGGAACTTAAGGGCAACGAGTGCTTGAAACCGTTGCTGCCACTCATCCAACACCTACAACAGCATCGGGGCGCATCAAGCGGTTACCTGTCGGGTGACCGTTCCTTCAAAGGGACGATGGAGCAAAAGCGGGCGGAAATCGCCGAGGACATCAAAGCCATAAACGCCGTGATGGAGCGCTACGGTGACGAGTTCAAGGTCAAGGGCACTTGGGAAGAAATCAAACGGGAGTGGCAAAACTTGCAAAGCCAAGTGGAGCGCCTTTCCCGTGACGAGAGTTTCCAGCGCCACCGAGACTTGATCAACAAAGTCCTGCATTTGCGCCAAGACATCGGCGATGCCTCCAACCTTAACCTTAATCCCGAACCTGACTCCTACTACCTAATGCTCGCCGTCGTCCAGCGTTACCCCGAAGCGACGGAACAACTCAGTTGGGTTTGGTCAGAAGAGACTGCTGCCATTGCTGATAGAAAAGTGACCGATACTGAGCGGGCGAAACTGTGGGCGGGTTACGAGATGGTATCCCACGGGCTGCAGCAGGCGCAAGAAGGTTTGGAGCGGGCGATGAACTACAACCCTGCTTTGCGCAACCGCATTGAGCAAACTGTCCGCTCCGCCCACGAGAAAGTTCAAAGTTTCCTGACGATGGTGAACGAGCGGTTGCTGCGCAGCCAGCAAGTCACGGTGACCCCGCAGGAATACTTTGCGGCGGCGACGGCAGCCATTGACGGTTTGTTTGACCTGACCAAAACGCTGTCGGGCGAGTTGGACAACTTGCTCAAAGACCGCATCCAAAAACTGCAACGGCAGCGAATGGTCACCGTCGGCGTCATCGTCGTGATGCTGGCGTTGGCGTTCGCGTGGTTCTTTGGCTTCTACTTCGCCACGACGCACGGGCTGCAAACGGTCACCGAACATGCCCATCACCTGAGCGAGCAAGTCTTCCCGCAATCGGTGACGGCGTTGGAGCGGTTGGCGCAGGGCGATTTGACGCATCGGCTTAATGTCACCATCGCCGACATCCCTGCCGACAGTAACGCCCAGACGGAAGAGGGGCAACTCTTTGCGGCGGCGGCTCAGTTGGTCGGCAGCGCCCGTCGCATCGCCGACGCTTACAGCCTTTCGTCCCGCCAGTTGGCTCAACTGGTCGGCGAAGTGGGGATGGCGGTCAACCGCTTGAACGAAGTCAGCGCCCAGATGGCGACGGCGACACAACAAGTCGGCGCTGCCATCGCCCAAATTGCCAACTCCGTCCAACAAAGCGCTCAAGGGGCAACTGAGCAAGCCGCTACTATCGCCCGAACGCAATCGGCGTTTGAGCAACTTAACCGCGCCATTGAAAGCATCGCCTGCGGCGCCCAAGAACAAGCCAAACTCGTCAGTGACCTTTCTCACGCCGCCGACCGCATCCAGCAAATCCTTCAAGACTTCTCACGCACCGTCACGGAAGGCGTGGCGGCTGCCGATGAGGCTTTCAACATCGCGTCTGCCAGCGTCCAGAAGTTGCGCCAGATGCTCGCCAGCATGAACGCCATCCGCAGTTCGGTGGAAACGGCGCAACAGCAAGTGGAAAGCATGAACCGATTGATGGCGGACATCGGGAAAATCGTTAACACTATCGCCGACATCGCCCAGCAGACGAATTTGCTGGCGCTGAACGCCGCCATTGAAGCGGCACGGGCAGGCGAACAGGGGCGGGGCTTTTCCGTCGTCGCCGACGAAGTGCGCAAACTCGCCGAACGCTCCGCTCAAGCGACGAAAGAAATCGCTGATTTGATCGCCACCATCCAGCAAGGGGCGGAAGAGAGCGTCAAAGCGATGGCGGCAACTTACCGACAAGTCGCTGAAAGCGCCGCAACCGTCAGCGAGGCGGAAAATGCACTGGGTGACATCATCGCCTCCGTCCAAAAAGTGCAGGCGCAAAGTGGCGAGTTAGAACGGGCGCAAACGGATGTGTCAAAGGCGTTGGAGCAAGTGTTCGGCATCGTTCAGCGGCTCTCCGCCATTGCCGAGCAGAACGCCGCAGCGACCGAGGAACTGGCGGCGACGGCTTCGGACATGAGCGAGCAAATCCGCAGCGTCGCCCACATCAGCGAGCAAACTTCGGCGGCGATGGAGGAAGTTTCGGCAGCTCCGGGGAAGTCAGCGCCCAAGCAGCGGAAATGGCAAGCAACGCCCAGCAGTTGGCGGCAACGGCAGTTCAGTTGCAACAACTCGTCCAACGCTTCAAGACAGACGAAGCACAAACCGCTGAACCTGTCAGCGAACCTCCTCGCAAGACGGACAGCTTCTCCAAAACCGATAGCGTCACAGTCGCTGCATATCACCGTTGATGTCCTATTTTGCGAGCAACAAAGAAGCGATCGGCACTGGGCACTAACCTTTGTTCTGGTGATGGTTTCCTAAAGGGAAAAGTGTTTGGTCGGCTTCACAGTGCAGGAAGGGCAGCGAAAATTTCAAAGGTTCACTCTTGCTCACAAACAAACACTAAATGAATTCGGCGATTTAAAAGTTCGTCATAAACCTCTGGCTGAAGCCAGCGGCATGAGGTAATCCAGCCCAGAACCACTCTTGCGATTTCAGAGATAGCGAACGGCTCGTCAGGGGTAGGCACTTATGCTTCAAGGCTTGGCGGCTAAAGTTTAATCAATTTTTAGCCGAAATAGTGGATGGATAACGAAGCCACCAAGCATTGAAGGAGGTGTTCAGAGATGTCACGACGCTCAAACGGTGCAATTTCTCAGTCGTTGAAGGAGATCAGTAAAGTGATTGAGGCTGTGGCGGAGGGGGACATCGAACAAGAAGTCTACTATGAGGGAAGAGACGAAGTTGGAGACCTTGCTAATTCCGTGCGAAAGTTAATTGCCTATCTCCGCGAGTTCTCGGACACGTTGGAACGGGCTGGTAAAGGGGATTTGACAGTGAGCATGTCTACGCGTTCTCACAAGGATGCTTTGAGTAACACCCTAAATTTGATGTTATCAAACATCCGTTCTCTTGTCTATCAAGTTAGAACGGTTGCTGATGAAGTTGAAAATGCCTCAGGTCAATTAGAAAATGCTGTAGGACAAGTCAAAGAAGCAATCTCACAAATTGCATCGGCAATTCAAGAAGCAGCGCAAGGGGCGACAAATCAAGCATCCATTGCTGCTCGGACACAATCGGCTTTCGAGCAAATAAACAAAGCAATCGAAAGCATAGCAAACAGTGGACAAGAGGTGTCAAGACTTACGCAAGATCTAACATCAGCATCTCAAAAAATACAAACAGTCTTTCATTCCCTGTCAGAAGCCGTTGCGGAAAGTGTCAATGTGGCATCAAATGCCCAAAATCTTGCTTCGGTAGGCTCTCAAAAGCTTAACCAAATGCTTACCGTAATGGAGGCAATACGAAGAACCGTTGAGGTGTCGAGTCAAAAAATTGGTGACATGAACAGGATGATGTCCGATATAGGCAAAATTGTCAACACAATCGCAGACATCGCTCAACAAACGAACTTGCTCGCCCTAAATGCAGCCATTGAAGCGGCGAGGGCTGGAGAACAAGGAAGAGGGTTCTCAGTTGTAGCCGACGAAGTCAGGAAACTTGCAGAAAGGTCTGCCCAAGCAACGAAGGAAATTGCTGATTTGATTGCTGCGGTCCAACGGGGATCAGAGGAAAGTGTTGTGGCAATGAAGGAGGTGTCCGAACGGGTTTCAGACGGCGTTTCAGCAATGGGGGAAGTGGAACAGGCGTTAGGAAATATAGTTGAGGCAATCCAAATAGTTAAGTCACAAGGTGGAGAAGTAGAGAAAGCGAGGGATGAGGTATCTCGTGCATTAGAACAAGTGATTAGCGCGGTTCAGAAATTGTCAGTGATAGCGGAGCAGAATGCTGCTGCCACAGAGGAATTGGCAGCAACTGCTTCTGAGATGAACGAGCAAATTCGCAGCGTGGCTCAAATAAGCGAGCAAACTTCTGCGGCGACGGAGGAAGTTTCTGCTGCTGCCGAAGAAGTGAATGCCCAGGCGACTGAAATGGCGAATAATGCGAAGCAATTGGGGCTTATAGTTGTTCGACTTAACGAATCCCTTCAACAGTTCAAGATGGACGAAACTGAGTCCGTTGCTCGCCTTAGGGAAGAACTCCCTCGTAGTGTCGCCCGCAGTGTCAGTGGACAAAAGACAGTTGGACATTCTGTTGCTTCATACAAAGGTTAGGTAAAAACTTCGGAAAGACTTCAAGGGCGAGCCTTCAAGGGCTCGCCCTACTACAAAAACCTGCCAAGGAGGGATGAGAGATGCCCCAAGTGATAGAGGAAAAACAAGAGCAAAAGGAAAAGCAGGAGCGAAATATTGTAGTTTTCCGGCTTAATGGAACACCGTTTGCTTTGGACATTCAAAATGTGCAGGAGATTGTTCAGCAAAGTGACATTGTTTCGGTGCCGGGTGCTCCCCCTTTCATTCTGGGCATTGTCAACTTGAGAGGGCGAATTATGGCAGTTGTTGACACTAAACGACTTTTGGGAATTGGGGAAACCTCTACGGACAAAGTCTTGGTTATGGTTGCACAAATTGACGAGCGCCTTGTTGGCTTCACTGTTGATGAGGTTGAACAAGTCGCACGAATTGCTTCCGACGCAGTTGAACCTGTCAGTAATTTGATCTCCTCTGAAGAGACAAGAAAGATTGAAGGTGTTCTAAGGCTTGGCGGGAAATTGGTTTTGCTCTTAGATGCAAATAGATTGTTGGATGAAGAAACGCTTGAGGCTGCTATGTCACAACAACACTGATTCCCTTGTGACTCAACGAGGGAAAAGGTGATTGGCAATGGTGGAACTTAGTCAGGACGAATTGGAACTGTTCGTCACCGAAGCGGAAGAGAACATCGCAAACTTGGAGAACGGTCTTTTGAAGTTAGAGCGGGAAGGGGACGCCGCTTTAGTGGCAGAACTTTTCCGATATGCCCACACTCTCAAAGGTTCAGCAGGGGCAGCAGGTTTGGTGGAAATGAGTCAACTTGCCCACGCTATGGAGAATTTGCTTGACGAGGTTCGCAATGGTAAGCGGAATGTTACGAGCGAATTGGTTGATACTTTGCTTGAATGTGTGGATGTGTTGAGGGCAATGGTCCTTGCCCTTCGCGATGGTGAGAAACAGCCTGACCCATCTCTGCTTGTCAGAAAGTTGAGTGCCTTTTCTGAGGAGCAGAGGAACCAATCCGACACTTCTGACCAAAAGGTTTCGATGTCGAGCGGGGAAATTTGTGCAACTCTTAACATCTTCATTAAACCTGAGTGCCAGATGCCTTCGGCAAGGGCTTTCCAGGCTTACTTGATTATGAGCAGGTATGGTGAAATCACTTTCCTTGACCCACCAGTTAGTGAAATTCAGGCTGGAAGAGCAAAATATCGGTTGGTCGCCCAAGTTAAATTGCCCGACGATAACTCCCTTTCAGAAATGGAACAGGAGTTGACGAGGTTTGGTGATTTAGTCGTTGAGGTGCAGCGGCAAAAAGATGGGCAAAAAATCAGCGAAATAGTGACTGCCCAAAGAGAGGTTGAAACATCCGCAGCGCCGCAAGCAGAACTGCAAAGTGTGCGCGTTTCCATTGAACAAATGGACGCGTTGTTGAACTTAGTTGGTGAGTTGGTTATTGAGCGGGCACGACTTGAACGAGGAGTCCGAAAAGTTGCGGAATTGAACGGTAACGGTATCGCAGAGGAACTACAAGGTGTCACGGAACGGGTGAGCAGGATAGTCAGTCAATTGCAGGAAGCGTTAACACGAACTCGAATGGTCCCACTGAATGTGGTTTTCGCTCGGTTTCCAAGGCTGGTTCGCGAACTTGCACGGAGCATGAATAAACGCGTTCAACTGAAGATTGAAGGTGAGGACACAGAAATCGACCGCGCATTGGTTGAGAAACTGAATGAGTGCCTCGTTCATCTCATCCGCAACGCCATTGACCACGGAATTGAACCTCCTGACGAACGCACCGCTGCCGGAAAGCCACCTGAAGGTCTCATAGAGATTTCAGCCTCTCAATCAGAAGGCAGCGTCATCGTCGTCGTCCGCGACGATGGACGGGGAATTGACCCAAACAAGATCAGACGCAAGGCTATGGAGCGCGGGCTGCTCACGGAAGAGCAAGCATCTTCTTTAAACGACGACGACGCTATTCAGTTCATCTTCCGCTCGGGCTTCAGCACGAAGGAAGAGGTCAGTGAAGTCTCGGGGCGAGGCGTCGGGATGGACGCTGTTAAAGCTGCAATGGAACAAATTGGGGGAACGATTGACCTCCACTCCCAAATCGGAGCGGGCACGACGGTGACGCTGCGCTTACCTTTGACCCTTGCAATTATCCCAGCGCTCTTGGTTCGAGTCGGGGGACGCTTATTTGCGCTGCCGATGCACAGTGTCACAGAGGTTTTGGATTTGCAAAGGTCAGATATTCAAGAAATAGGGACTGGCGAAAAAGTGCTGGTCTTGAGGGGCAATCCCTTGCCTCTCTTCTCATTGGCGAAACTGCTCGGCATTCCAAATGGTGGGACAGAAGGGACAGGGGTTATAGTCCGACAGCAAGAGAAGTTAATAGCGATGAGCGTTGAAGGAGTGAAAGGGAAAGACGAAATCGTCATCAAACCTTTGGGTTATCCTCTGCACAACCTTCGTTCTTTCATTGGCGCAACTATTTTGGGAGATGGCAGCATTGCCCTCATCGTTGACTTAAACGGACTGACGATAAGGAGGTGATGAGGTGTGGGAACTACCCGCACCCTTGAAGAGGCGTTAAAGTTTGCACAATTGGAATGCGAAACTGCACTCACGGAGTTCTTGGGAGCGGATGTGGAGTTTCATCCTGTAGAGTGGATTGAGTGTCACGCCGATGAACTTCTAAGTGTTGTAGGTCAATTCGTTGGCGTGGAAGAGGTATACCGCGCCATCGTGGTTGGTGTTTATGGTGACTTGCAAGGTTATCTCGTCATGTTTTTCCGAATCAAGGACGCAGAGGAGTTGACGACCTACATGCTGGATGGAGAGAGTGATCCAGAAGTTCAAGAATCCGTTCTGGCTGAGATTGGGAATTTAACGACAGCCCGCCTATTGATGGGCTTTAGCAAAGCCCTCCAAACTAATGGAGAGGCGATGCCGACACCGCCACAAACTCAAGTTGACTTCTCAGGTTCTCTGCTTCAAAGCCTTTCAGCGCTCTTTCTGAGTCAAGGGCAAATGAAGGTCTTTCACTCCGTCTGGAAACTTAAGGTTCAACTGCCCAAAGGACTCATCAACGGCACGGCTCACTTTTTCCTGCCAATATGAAAACCGCGGGGCTTAATCTCGCCACAATTCGTTTTAGAGGTGTTAAGCGACATGGCGCTGAGGGAACGAATGGTTAATTTGGGAGAAGTCGTGGTGACCGACGACCCTGAAGTGGTGTTAACTGTCCCGGGAATTGGTTCGTGCATCGTTGTGTGCGTTTTTCATCCAAGAACGCGTTTAGCAGGAATGGCTCATATTGTTTTACCTTCGAGTCAAGGGCGAAAGGAAGCCTCGACTAAGCCTTTTTGGTTTGCCGATATAGCAGTTCCCTACCTGATAGAAAACATGAGAAACAAAGGAGCAATTCGACCAAACTGTGCTATTGTAGGTGGTGCAAATGTCCTTAATTTTTCGCTTGAAGCGAGTTCTATCGCGAATATAGGTGAGTTGAACATAAAAGCAGTATTGGAAAACTTGAACGGATCTGTGAACATAGTCGCACAAGTTGTTGGAGGAAACAGTGGCTTTTCTGTTCGCCTATATGTCGATGATGGATTATTGTTCGTTAAAGACAAAATAGGACAAATTCGCGAAATTAACTTATCTTTACCGCGAATGGAGGGATGAAGAAATGCCTAAAGTGCTCATTGCAGATGACGCTGCGTTCATTCGCATGAAGTTGAAAAAAGTGCTTGAAGACTTAGGTTTAGAAGTCATCGAGGCTGCCAATGGTGCTGAGGCTGTCCAGAAATTTAAGGAGCAAAATCCGAATCTTGTCCTTCTGGACATTACTATGCCTGAAATGGACGGGTTGAAAGCACTTCAGGTTATTATGGAGACAGATTCTTCTGCCCAAGTAGTCATGGTTAGTGCATTAGGGCAGGAGAGTGTAGTGATGCAAGCGTTGCAATTAGGCGCTAAGGACTTTGTTGTTAAACCGTTCCAACCAGACCAAATTAAACAAGTCGTCCAAAGATGGATTATGTCGAGTTAATCGCCCTAAATTACGACGGAGAAATATCTTCTTAAAAGGCGGGATGAAATCATGAACCGATGGTGTAAAGTAGTCGTTGTAGATGATTCAGCCTTCATGAGAACGGTTATCACAAGGATGCTTAAAGAAGACCCTGAGATTGAGGTTGTGGGAACAGCAAGCAACGGTTTTGAAGCAATTGAAATTGTCAAAACTCATCGCCCATCGGTCGTTACCCTTGATGTTGAGATGCCTGAAATGGATGGCTTAACAGCCCTTGAACGAATAATGAAAGAATGTCCAACGCCAGTTATTATGGTCAGTGCCTTGACCAAAGAGGGAGCAGAGGTAACGCTGAAAGCATTGCAATTGGGGGCTGTTGACTTCATCGCCAAACCTTCGGGTTCAATTTCCTTGGACTTTCACAAGGTCAAGGACGAACTTGTGTCAAAGGTTAAGGCAGCAGCCAAAGCGAAATTAAGACCTTTATTGACACCCCCGATTACCCTCCGACAGGAAAAGTTAACGACTTACAAGTTCAAAGATTGGGCAGTCGTCGTCATTGCCGCATCGACTGGCGGACCAGCAGCAATTCGCTATGTTCTCTCTCAGTTGCCGCATGACTTACCCGCTGCGGTTTTGCTTGTCCAACACATGCCCAGAGGCTTCACTAAATTTTTCGCCGATAACCTCAATCAGGTTTCGCGCCTGCCAGTGCACGAGGCTCAAGATGGTGAAGAAATTATGCCCGGAAAAGTATACTTGGCACCATCTGGCTTTCACATGCTCGTTGAAAGGGGTGACCGGCTAAGTTTGGATTTATCCCCGCCCCTACATAATGTCCGCCCTGCTGCCGATAAAACCTTTGACAGTGCAGCACATGTCTACGGAAAAAGGTGCATTGGAGTTGTCATGACAGGTATGGGCAGTGACGGTGCTGTCGGGCTGCTCACCGTGAGAGAGCATGGTGGAAGGACGATGGTTCAATCACCGGAAACTTGTGTCATTTCGAGTATGCCGGAGTCAGCACTCAAATTAAACGCTGCCGAAGAGAGTGTGCCGTTGGAACTGTTGCCCAAACGGTTGAGTGAACTAATCCAAGAGACATTGAGCTCACAGAGAACAACGGGTGCTAAGGTGTTGAGGTGATTTGATTTGACGGAGCAACAAGTTCAACACCTAAGCCAAATTTTGAGGCTTGACTTGCATGCCTATCATCCACAGCAATTACAGCGGCTTGTAACTGCGTTTATGCAACGAAATGGATTTATCAATTTGGACGATTTGATTAGTGCCTTGAGAGTTGACCCTAAATTGCGACAGAACTTACTCGATAGTTTGGGCATTAATATCACTCAATTTTTCCGCGATCCCCAAATGTGGGACATTTTAGCGAAAGAAATCCTACCTGCCTTATTGAGCGAATTTAAGTCACTTCGCATTTGGAGCGCCGGTTGTTCTATTGGAAAGGAACCCTATTCGCTCGCGGCATTGCTTTATCAATTTGCACCCCAAGGGACGCATATCATCATCGCTACGGATATTGACGAAACAGCTTTGACTCAGGCAAAAAAGGGAGAATATCCTGCAAGTGATGTGAAGGAAATTCCTCCTATTTATCGCCCACTGTTCTCCGTTCAAAACGGCTTGTTAGTTGTTCCCCCTACCCTCAAGAAGTTCGTCAAGTTCCAATACCTGAACCTTTTGAGCGATCCATATCCGCAGGGCATTCACTTGCTTGTCTGCCGCAATTTACTGATTTACTTTCGACCTGAGGTCAAACCGAGGATCTTTCAAGGTTTTGCTCAATCTCTGGTGAGAGGTGGGGTCTTGTTTTTAGGTGCGTCTGAAGTTTTGCTTAACCCTTCATCGTATGGCTTCGCGCCCCTACAGTTTGGTTTTTACCAGAAAGTGTTGTAAGGGGGGTGAAAAAGAAAGCGTGCCGGAGGTAGCAGCAGTTTCGTCTTATAGCCTGAGCGATATAGCGAGGTGGTATTCAGAAATAACGAACCCGATCTTAAGAGCGGCATCGGAAGCGTTGGAGGGATTGGTGGGATTGACAATTGAGCGTGGAAAGCCTTCTTTGCGGACATCCGCTTACACCGAGGAGGACATCACAGTCGCCATCAGCGTTGAAGGCTCGTTGAGAGGTGTTATTTTGTTGGGGCTCAATTATCGAACTGCCTTTCACATGTTGCAACAAATGCTTGGAGAGGAACTAAACACGAACTTGCCAATAAGTGATTTTTTGAACGAGAGTGAGTTAGCCAGGAGTGCTCTTCAAGAAATAGCCAATATTTTGGCAGGGCGTTCCGCTATGTATCTTGAGGAGGTAGGCAAAACTTGCATCATATCCCCACCTGAGTTGCTTATGAGAAGAGGCATTTTGCTCTCCGAACGAGATTTTCAACAAATCGTCATCCCGCTCAATACTGAAGCAGGGGAGTTGCGACTATCTATTGCCTTGTCACCAGGCGACGGGAGCGAAGCACGAGGCGTTTTCGTTGCCCAACATATCATTCAACCCAGCCGTTCCGTCGCACGCTACGATTTTTCCAACCCAGAATACTTAGGGCGAACCGTTTATGCTGTCTTGCAACAGGTTCACGAACGATATCAACAACTACTTAATCAAGAGTTTGGCATCCGAATGCGTATAGGTCTTCGTTCCTCAACAGCGAGGTTCGAGAAAGACACCTTTACCAACTTCCTGCAAAGGGATTATCAATGGAGCGTCGCAGCCACCTTTAACACTGGCTTGGGACATGGAATTTGGATTTTAGCAATCAGCCAGTCCCTTGCACTGATCCTCATCGATCGTTGGTTAGGTGGTCCAGGGAAAGCAACTTCGTTTGAGAAGAAGGAATGGACCCCTCTGGAACGAGCAGCTTTGTCCCGCGTTTTAGGTCTTCTCGGTGACGCTTACGCTAATGCGTGGGTTCAACAAGGATATGGGCGCCCCACTCTTAGGTTGACGCAAATCTTCACAGGAGATTTGAGCGACCAAACAGTTAGTTATCAAAGCGGTGGTGGTGCCTTACTGGTGTCACATAGGCTTCAAATCGGTGAGGAGACAGGAGTGCTTCAGTGGATTTTGCCCGCTGAGAGTTTGTCGGCACTTATTTCGAGACCGAGCCGCCAAGTCTCAATATCGTTAGCGCAGACTTCTCCTTTGTTGCCAGCCGTTCGGTTGAAACTCAGTTTCGGGTGGCGTGGCTTCCCCATCAGCATCCAGCAACTGCAAAACCTGAAAGTCGGGACGATTTTGCCCTTGCAAAGCAACTTCCTGATTTGGTGCGATGGAAAGGTCATTGGTGTGGGGCAACCTTACAGGCGAAACGGCAGGCTTGTTGCGAAAATCGTTCAATGGCGTTTCCCTACATCAGCCTCACTTTCTCATCCTGACAACGAATCGGACGAAAGGACTGGGGGGACGAAGGGTTAGTGGCTGTGAGAGTTCAGGCTCGTTGATGGCACGAGGCAAGTGGTCAAGCAAATCGCCTGCGGTCAAGGAAACTTCACCTTTTTCCCAACTGGCGATGTCTCCCGCAAGCCCGTGAAGAAAGACGGCTGCTGCCACCACTTCAACGGGATGGACATCCAAGTGGCGGCAAAGGGCTTGAGCCAATAACGACGCAATCATGCCTGTCAAGACATCGCCGCTTCCGCCTGTAGCCATGCCAGCGTTTCCCGTCAAATTGACGAACAATGTCCCGTCAGGCTCGGCAGTAATCGTCCTTGCTCCCTTGAGCACCACAATCGCTTTGAACTCACTCGCTGCCTTCAAGGCAACCCCAACCCGGTCTCTTTGAACGGCTTCGGTTGAAGTTTGAAGCAGTGCAGCCATTTCTCCCGGATGGGGCGTCAAAACGGTCAAAGATTTTCGTTGCCTCAAAATCTCCCCGTAGCCTGCCAAAGCGATTAAGCCATCGGCATCAATGACCATTGGCTTGTCAACCTGGGCAACTAACTGGCGAACGAAGGCTTGAGTTCGCTCATTGCGTGAAATCCCGCACCCGAGGGCAATGACATCTGCCCAATCCAAACGGGTGGCAAGGGCTTCAATTGCTTCAGGTGCGATAGTCCCCGCATCAGTCTCCGGGAGCGGAAAACTCATCACTTCCAAAGCGGAAGTTTCAACTGCGATGTTCAGGCTTTGGGGCAGGGCAACTTGAGCCAGACCTGCACCAGAACGCAGTGCAGCCTTGCCAGCCATGATAGCAGCACCGCTCATTCCCGGTGCCCCACCCACTACCAAGACGCGCCCATAATCGCCCTTGTGAGTGTTGGGATGTCGCGGTGGCAAAACTTTTTGGACAAGTTCATGAGTTGAGGCGAAGCGGCGAATCCCTATATCTGCCAAAAGCGAATCGGGAACACCAAGCGAACCGACGAACAAGTCGCCAGCGTAATCGGCACCTGGAAAGAGCACAAGACCGAGTTTGATTGCGCCGAGGGTTACAGTCGCATCAGCTCTAACAGCAACGCCACAAACTTCGCCAGTGTCGCTGTTAATGCCCGAGGGAATATCAACCGAGAGGATGCGTGGGGCGGTCTCGTTCAGCAGGGGAATAACTTCAGCGTAAAGACCGCGAACTTCTCCAGTGATGCCTGTCCCAAGCAAAGCATCAACGACCAAATCGGCAGACTTAAGTGGCTCAATTAACTGCAAGAGTTCTGATTGCGCAGTGACGGGTTGGATAGGGACACCGAAATTCACTGCCACTTTGTAGTTGGTGGCTGCATCCCCTTTGAGTTCGTTTGGGTCAGCCAGCAGGAAAACTTGGACCTGAAAGCCGATGTTGTGAAGGTGGCGAGCCAAAGCCATCCCGTCACCACCATTGTTGCCCCTACCGCAAACGACGACGATGCGTTTTGGTGGGTCAAGTTCAAAGTGCTGTTGCAGAACTTCAGCGAGGCGCAGAGAAGCGTTTTCCATCAGCACAAGGGAAGGTAACCCCGCTTGTTCGGCAAGTTGGTCAAACTGACGACTTTCCGAAGCAGTGACGAGAGGAAGTGAAGTGAGAAGCAAGTTTGCACCCCGCACTCCGCACTCCGCACCTGACACTTCTATCCGCCCCCTTTGCGAATCACTGATCTCAGTTTCGCAGCCTCTTCCTTTGTGAGTCGCCGCATGATGCCTGATTTCAAAACCCGAATGTCAACGCCGTCGGCGATGCGCAAAGTGACCATGTTCTCGTCAACACTTAAAATGCGACCGCAAATTCCGTCAGCGGTTGCCACTTCATCGCCTGGTTTTAGCGAACTGAGGAATCTTTCCCGTTCACGCCGTTGCCTTTGCTGCGGCACAATGAGAAGCCACCAGAAGACCACGAAAATCAAAATCCACCAAGCAACAATGGGCAGCCATTGTTCCATGTCACATCACTCCTGCTTCTCCTCAACCACACACGGGTAGCCTTTGTCAATAAGTTCTTGCTTCAACCGTTCAGCGCTTTCTCGGTTGTCAAAAGCGCCGACATAAACTCGGTATCGCTTCTGACCGCCAACGAATTCCTCCTCAACATAGGGATGGTAGCCCTGAGATGTCAGCGATTCAAGCATGTTTTTGACATTTTGCTCCTGTGAGAACACACCTACGCGCACCCTGTAACTTCTCCTTGTCTCCGCAGCCGGTGGAGGCGGAGGCGCAGGCTTTGATACTGGTGGCTGAGGGGGCTGAATCACGGTTGGCGGCGATATGGGTTCTGAAACTTCGGGTTCTCGCTGAGTTGGTGAAGGTTGAGTTCGCCTCGTTTGCTGAGGTGGCGGGGTAGTGGGTTCGGGAGTCGGAGTAGGTTGCTCAGGGATTGGTGGCGAAAATGGTGGTTCAAGTTCGCTCCCGTGAGGGCGAGGGACACGCTCAACGATGACGGCTGTGTGGTCAGGAACGGAATCAACATCGCGACGGTAAACACCGTTTGGGACGCTTTCAGCAAGGGAAGGGGCAGGAGATGTTGCCTCAGCCTCAGAAGCCTTCGTCGGTTCCTCCGACTTCTGAGGCACGAAAAGCGGACCCAAAACATACATCCCCGCCAAAAAACTCAACACCGCCCCAATGACAAAAGCCAAAGCCAACTTCCATTCGTTGCCCTTCATCGCTTTCCCCTCCACTGGCTGAAAAATTTTCCTGTCGCCAACATTGTAGCGCATTCGCCCACGACTGTTGCCATACTTGACTTTAGCAAAGGAGGGAAGAAACCGTGAGGGTTTCAACGAGGGCATGGTATGGACTGATGGCAATGGTTGAACTTGGCTTGAGGGAGAGGCAAGGACGAGTTCAAGTTCGAGAGATTTCCGAAAGCCAAGGCATCCCCGAAGAATACTTGGAGCAACTGATGCTGACGCTCAAGCGCGCCGGATTGGTCAGGAGCCAACGAGGCGTTCGCGGAGGTTATGTTCTTGCCAAACCTTCAAGCCAAATCACTGTCCGAGAAATTTTGGAAGCGCTGGAAGGTCCGATTCTGGATGCAGAACCGATGGACCCGAACCTTCGGGAACGAGCCCGCAATTCAAGCATCTCTTTAGTCTGGGAGAAACTCGCCGAAGCGATGGAAAATGTCCTGCAGAACATCACCCTCGCCCAAGTTTGCGCATGGGAACGAGAGAGAAGGGCAAAGCAACCGATGATGTTCTACATCTGAGCGAACGCCAATGGGTTGAAAAGAACTGTCAACCGATTTCTATCGCCACAACTTCATGGTCCAAAACCTGAGGGACAACGACGGTAAGTTCATCGCCTTGCAGGTTCACAGGGACATCCAATTTTGCCCGCAGCAATTTTACCATGACCGGCTTTGCTCCCTCTGGCAGCACCACTTTCAACTCCTGCCTACCTACTGGCACGATTTCGGTTACCGGTCCACCAAACAAGTTTGGTGTGTTCAGGTTGACGAGGTGAACGGTGATGCTTCTCTCCTGCCGCCAAATTGTCACATCAAGCAAACCGTTCCCGCTCACCGTGACTGGCAACGGCTCACCTTTGCGAACCCAGTTGACAGCATTCAGGAGCAGTCGCTTGTGGTCTGGCAACCTGCTTCGCCAAAATGCGGCGTCAAAATCCATCGCCAAGTAAACTGAGCGTCCATTCCGCTCGCGACAAAAGAGTAATGGCAAACCCGTTTGCTTTGGGTCGGGATAAACCTTTTCAGGCGGGTGAACGGGATAAGTGGGGACGAAATCGCAGAGTGCTTCTGTGTCTCCCACTTTTTCCACACGCGACAGGTAAGTTGCTCCCGGCAAGATGTCGGTATTGTCAAAGCCATTGAGCAAAGGATGGGAACGCTGCTGCTCTAAAATTCGCAGGTAGCAATGTCGCAAGGGAGGTGGAGGTTCGTCAACTCTCAAGACGCCCATCAGTTCGCTCCACTTACCGCTGTCGTGTTTTTCGCCCCACAAGTTTTTTGTCCCAGCCTCAAAGCAAGCAACCAATCCGCCTCCGTTTGCGACGAATTCTCTTAAAGCATCAAAGCTTTCCTGACGAAGGCAAGTTTGGCTGGGCAAAATCAGGACTTTGTAGCGGCGGACAGTTTCGGTAGCAAGTTTCCATTCCGGCAGCAAGTCAAAGGGAACGCGCCCCTCAAGCAAAGCCTGATACCAGCCGTTGAAGGCTTCAGTTGGTGAGGGTTGCATGTTCGTCCACGAATCCAACCAAAAAGTTTGTGGCGACCAAACAATGGCTACATCAGCGAGCGATGCGATATTGCGCAAGTAAGGTTCAATTTCCGCCAGCCAAGAAAAGTAATCGGCAACAGGTTCAAGCCACCTTCGGTCGTAAAGTTCCGCTCCAAGAACATGCCACCAAAGTCTCTGTCCATTTGCCACTGCTTCAGCGGAGAATAAAGTTGTTTCGGCTGCGGGTTTAGCAATGTGTCTCACCAGCGGCTGACCAAGTTGCCACACGCCGCTGATACGAAGCACGGGTTTGCCTTCAGCGACTGCCATCATAACTTTCCCGCATCGCCCCGAAACCCAAAGCGGTTCACCGACCCTTCGCCCCTGTGAGTCGTCGTTGAGCAAATCAGCCAGTTGGACAAACTTATCCCATCTCAACCCCGTTGACAAACTCCCGTGCGAGTTCCAAACGAAGACAGCGCTTGGCTTGAGCCTTTTTGTGTGTTCAGTCCACAAAGTTTGGACTTCCTCAATGCTTTCCTGCACAAACAAAACGAAGTCACGCCACAGAGGGTCAGATGGGTCAGGCTTTTGGGGATAGCGTTCATGTCCTCGCTTCCGCCACTTTTCCAAACAATAGGGGCAGTAGCAAACCAAACTCATGTCCACAGGATGCCAATTGGTTGGCGGCCAACCGTTGGTGAAAAAGCCGTCAACATCGTAACGCTCCATTATCTCGGTCATGACTGCAGGGACAAATTCTCGGTGAAAAGGCGAGTTCCAGCAAGTTGAGTAGAGGACATCGTGTTGTGCGAAGGGAGTTGCGGAAAGGAACTGAGGTTCTCTGGCAGTCGGAGTTGCCTGACCTCTCTGGCGGGGTTTACCGTTTTCGTCGGTCAGAAACCAATCGGGATGGGCTTTGTAAAGTTCCTCGTGACCCCAGTTGGGATCAAGCCGCGCCAATACCTTCAAGCCCAACTGACGAGCAGCAGCCACCAACTCACCGAAAACATCCCGCTCGCCGAGAAATTTCGCCTTTCGGTGAAGCGGGATTTTTGTCGGGTAGTAAGCGACTCCTACACCTGCGTTAATCGTCACGCCTTGGATTTTCGTCCGCTGCCAATAGCGCTTCCAGAATTCCACATCAAGCGTCAACGGGTCATCTTCCTTCAGGTTCACTTGCCCCCACCGCATCACTTTGTCAAACCACGACTCATTCTTCCGCATCGCAAAACACCCCTACCCACTTGAGTTTTCTCAGCCAATTTCAGTCCCGCCAAGTTGCCCGAAAGACATTCAACTGTCTCGGTTGCTCTGCGTTGCGACCGCTGCACCAGACAAGCCACTTGCCATCGGGCGAGAAGTGAGGGAAAAGGTCAGGGGCAGGGTGGTAGGTTATTCGCTTCAGACCACTCCCGTCAGCGTTGATGACGAACAGGTCAAAGTTTTTGGGGTCGTGGTGGTTGCTTGAGAAGATGATGCGCTTCCCATCGGGAAACCACGCAGGGCAGAAATTAATGCCTCCCAACTTCGTGATTTGCTTCATGTTGCGACCGTCGGCGTCCATGACGAACAACTCCATCGTTGATGGGCTTATGACGCCTAACTGAAGCAACCGCTTGTATTCGTCAAGTTCGTCGGGCGTCTTTGGCAAATAGGCTCGGAAGACAATCCGCTTCCCATCGGGCGAGTAGAACGCACCGCCCTCGTAGCCGATGGTTTTCGTCAATCGCTTCAAATCGCTGCCGTCTAACTTCATGCTGTAAAGGTCAAGGTCGCCATTGCGGTAACTTGTGAAGACAATTCGCCCCGTCTTCCAGCAAATGGTCGCTTCAGCGTCGTAGCCTTCGTTATCGGTCAAGCGGATAAGTTCCATCGTTTCCAAACGCCGCAGGTAAAGTTCGTAACTTGGAAATACGCCCCAAACATAGCGTGGAATGTCCAGTTTGGGCACTTGCGGCGGTTCTGGTCCAGCAAGGTGGGTCGTAGCAAAGATAACGCCCTTGCCATCTGGCGTGAAATAGGCACAAGTGCAACGACCTTTGCCCGTGCTGACGACACGAACTCCCGAGCCATCCGCTCTCATGACGAAGATTTGGTCAGCCTTGTAAGGTGGGCGTGTGGATTGAAAGACCAACCATTTCCCGTCAGGCGACCAATACGCTTCGGCATTGGTGCCTTCAAAAGTCAGTTGACGCAATTGCGACAAATGCTTGCTTTCTTCAGCCAAAAGCAAGGTTTGCTGCCCCTGAGCGCGAACGAGAAGGGACATCTCAATTGCAACTCCTAAAAGTGCGGCAACCAATGCAACTACGAAACGGGACATTTGCTGTCACCCCTTCATCGAACCGCTTTCGCTCGTTTCCTTCACTCGTTCTGAGTGTGGGCGTAGCACCTGAGCGTGTAGATGGGATTTGCACCGTCGCTGCATGTCCACTTCCACACACAGCCGCGAGCCTTGCTATGTTCGTTGAGCCCCTCAGCGAAGATGCTCAACCATTCGCCCAAAGTGTGGGGTCTGTCCAAAGCGTCACCGAAAATCGCTCTCATCTTGCGCACAAAAAGCGGGATGTGAGGCTCGGCTGGCAAGGTTTGCCCGCGATATTCTGGCAGCAACTTGTAGTGGACATTTTGGTGCCATTCGGGGTCAATGTTGAAATAAACGCCAGCCAACTGCTTGATGCGGTCGCGCAAGTAGTCAAGGGAAAATTCGTTTTGCATCGGGCGAAGGTCGATGGGTGCTCGTTTGACGATATCGCCATCGGGTTGGACTCGCAGCCAGACGGTGATGATACCGCCTGCCGGTCCGCCTTTCGGTTTTTCCCACTTCCAGTCAAAAGCGCGATTGTTGCAAGTCCAAAGTTTCTTGCCGCCAACGACAACAGGCATAGGCGTTCTCGCAAGTTGGCGGTTAGGGAACTGAGACCTAAGTTCCCGCGGCAGCGGTGAACCTTCCCACCCCGCCCCAAACAGAAACGCCAAAACTTCGCCAGCATTTGCACCCCTAACAGTCACTCCGATCATGTGTGGCGGGAAAGTGTAGCGGTGAACGAAATTTCGCGTTTGCTCGTCCATCTTCAGTTGAGCCGTAGTCCGCCTCGCCAGCGCAGCCAGAATCTCCCCTAAGGTTGTCTTTTCGGTGATGCGAACTGAAAAAGTCGCTTGAGGTTGCGCAACCAAAAGACTCAATGCCGCCAACACCGTTACAGCCATAAGCCATCGCCAACGCATCCTTTCATCGCTCCTTTCGCCCAAATTTCTCGGCTACTATTTTGCCAGCGGAATTTCGGTGATGAACGGCTGACCGACAGCATAAAATCGGACGGTCGTTTCAGTGACCAAAGCGACTTTGCCCATCCTCTCCCTTTTTGTCCTAAACCCCTCCGTCCGAAACAAACGGCGGAGAAGGGACGGGAGTTCGCAAAGTCGGTAATCGGGAAGCGGAACACAGACGATGCAAAACTTCGGATGCGGTTTGACTTTCTTCCAAAAACCGCTTACATCGGTCGTCACAAAAGTCGGCTGCTTTTGCTTTGACAAAAGAAAAGGAATGGCTTCATCCTTGATGACTGTGTTGGGGCACAAAGTTTTGATGGAAACGACTTTGCCTTCATACCATTGCAACCCTGCCAAAACGCTTTGGCGGGTAATGTTCTCGTCCAAAACGATCATGCCGCTTCCCCAACCTCATGTGCCCACCATTCCAATGCTTCCGCAGCCAACTTCATGGCTTCCTCAATGGCTTCTCGGTTGATTTCAGGTCGGTTGAAGTCTTGAATAATTTGGTCAACTGTCCAACCGTGAGCCAACAAGTTAAGGATGTGGCGAACCTCAACCCTTGTGTATTTGAAGGTTGGGCGACCGCCACAAACCCCCTTTGCGCTGACAATGTGCTTGCCCAGCGGAACATACTCGTAAACTTCGCCCCCAACAATCTCACGAACAACTTTTGAGCGTTGCCTCTTTGATCTCGGCATCACTTTCACCTGCCGCATCGAAACTGCAATGCTGCCGAATAAGCCAAAGTCTCATAGCCTTGAGCCGATTTGTCCCAAGAAAAATCTGCCTTCATGGCGTTTCGCTGCAACGCTTGCCAAAGCCTTCGGTCTTGGTAGACGCTCAGTGCTCTCTCAATCGTCGCCACCAAGTTCGCTGCGGTCAAGCCTTTGAAAGCGAAACCGTTTCCCGTTTTCGCTTGAGGGTCAAAATCTTGAACGGTGTCAGCCAGACCGCCGACAGCGTGGACGATGGGAGCCGTCCCGTAGCGCATGGCAATCATCTGTCCCAACCCGCATGGCTCAAAACGGGACGGCATCAAAAAGGCATCGGCTCCCGCATAGATTAGGTGAGCCAACTCTTCATCCACAACGCCCAACCTCGTCGCCACTTTTTCTGGGTAGCGTTTCTGGAGTTCAGCGAACATCGGTTCCTGTTCGCCCGCTCCCAAAACAACGAGTTTAATTGGCAGTTTCATCAAAGCGTCCGCTGCTTCAATGACAACATCAAAGCCTTTTTGGTGAGCCAAGCGGGACACAATGCCGATAACCATTTCGCCGCTGTCGCTCAATCCAACCCGTTTCAGCAGCGCTTCCTTGTTCGCTGCCTTACCCTTGACAAATGTTCCGCTATCGTAGCGAACTGGCAAAAACTCGTCGGTCTTCGGATTCCAGACTTCGTAATCAATACCGTTCAAAATTCCAACCAATCGTCCTTGTTTGGCTCGGTCTCGCAACAAACCGTGCATCCCTTCGCCGAACTCCTCGGTCTGAATTTCCTGTGCGTATCTTGGGCTAACCGTCGTTAACATGTCAGCATAGTAAAGCCCACCTTTGATAAAACTGAGCCGACCGTGAAACTCCAGCCCGTGCATTTGGAAGGTTTCCGGCGGCAAGCCCAACGCCTCTCTCACCGATGGGTCAAAGTTGCCTTGATAGGCGAGGTTGTGGATGGTGAAGACAGTGGCGGTGTTAGAGAAAAACGGGTCGCCGTTGTAAAGCGTTTTCAAGTAAGCAGCGACAAGTCCACTTTGCCAATCGTGGCAGTGTATGATGTCTGGTTTCCAGTTGATGGCTTTCGGCAACTCTAAAGCCACCTTGCTCAAAAGTCCAAACCGAACCCAATCGTCATCGTAACCGTAAAGTCGGTCGCGGTCGTAAAGCCCGAAGTGCTCAATCAGGTATACGGTCACCCCGTCGTCTTTGAGCGCATCGCTTTCGTCAATGCCACAACCGAGCGTGAAATTGCCAAACTGAATTTGCGGCAAGTCAACCACTCGTTCAGTGCGATGGTCAACGCTGAAGGTTGCGCGATATTTGGGCATAAGCACTCGCACATCGTGACCCCGCTTTGCCAGAGCCTTCGGCAGTGCGCCGATGACATCGGCAAGCCCACCCGTTTTCGCCAATGGGAACATTTCCGAAGCCACGAACAAGATGCGCCAGCATTTTCGTGCCCGCGCCATTCTTCTCACCCGATTTGCCCTGCATCTTCTGCGGTTTCCCATCATTCCTTTTCGCCCCATCCTTTTACCCTCCTTCGCCCTTTACAGGGCAGTGATTTGCATCCTCGCTTCATCGACAGTTACATGCTCAGGGTTCAAAACTGTAAACTCTTCGCTTTGCGCTGCCCTCAACATTTGAACCTACCTTGCTTGCCGTTCTTCCTCCGTCAATTTGGGTTTGACTTTCGCCACTTCGCTCACCTTTCAAACAGTAGCGCTCACCTTACAGTTTGCGACCCAAAATCGCGTCTGTCATCCTCGCAACTTGGACCATTTCTCGGACATCATGGACGCGAACGATATCAGCGCCGTTGGCGATGGCAACCGCAACTGTCGCTGCAGTTCCCCAAATCCTTTCTGCCGGGACTTCTATGCCCAAGACTTTGCCGATGAAACTTTTGCGCGAAGTGCCGATGAGCACAGGGTAACCTAACGCTTTGATTTCGCTCAGCCTTCGCAGTATCTCCAAGTTGTGCTCAACAGTTTTCCCGAAGCCTATTCCGGGGTCGACGATGATTTTCTCCTTCGGCAGTCCCGCAGCGATTGCCTTCTCTGCTTGCCCTCGGAGGAACTCGGAAATTTCCCTAACGCAATCGGTATAGGTTGGGTTCAGTTGCATCGTTTGCGGTGTCCCTTGCATGTGCATGATGACGACTGCGGGCTTAAATTGTGCGACAAGTTCCAACATTCCCGGTTGCCTCAAGCCGTAAATATCGTTGACAATGCATACCCCCGCTTCCAAAGCCTTCCTTGCGACTTCGGGCTTGTAGGTGTCCACTGAGATGGGCAATGGAAAACTTTGGGCAATCAGTCGCTCAATAACGGGCAGAACTCGCCTCATTTCTTCATCGGCTGGAACAGGTTGAGAGCCGGGGCGAGTTGATTCACCGCCGATGTCCAAAATGTCTGCCCCATCTTCAACGAACTTCCAAGCCCGCGCAACGGCTGCGTCAACATCAACGATGCCGTCGCCGGAGAAGGAATCAGGCGTGACATTAAGGATGCCCATAACGAGCGTCCGTTGCCCCAAAGGAAGTTCGTGCCGCTCACAACACTTCCAAGCCATAAGACTTTCACCTTCCTGAATTCACAGGCAAAAGTTCTCTGACCCCTTGGAAGGGCTGGTTGGTCATAGCAGGTCAAACCTCTTCAACCCTCACCAAGTTTTCCTGAGCCGAAAGGGTCAACCTGAACCAGTTCAAGACATCGCGACCTAAGATGTTCTCATCAATGTCGTCGCGAATGTCAGTTCGGATTGGCACTTGCCTATTGCCGATGCGAACTATCGCGAGGAAAAGTTGCCGCGTTTGTGGGATGCCCCCAATCCCTGCTATGCGTTCCTCACCAACGGGAAGACGCCATAGGTCTATTTGGTCGGCAATGTCCCGCTGAATCAAAGTTAGGTCAGAGCCAGTGTCTATCACGAACTCTGTCTGAGTCAGACCCATTGGCATCGCAGGGCATTCAACTTCTGCCATCACTTTAGGGATGGGTGGGTCATAGTCAGGGTCATACCACCCGACGCTCACACTACGAATTTTCAAGACCTTATCCTCAAATCCAACGCGCTTGACATACATGACGGTTGCTCCCTTTTGAGCAAGGACCTGTCGTATAACTTCGGTGGCGCTGTTGCCCATAGCAGCAACTTTGCCGTCAACGATGGCGACCCATTTGCCGAAATGGGTTTGAAGCAACTGTTCTCGCATAGCGAAATAAGCCTGCTTTTCCCGCTCAAACTGTTCTTGCGCTTGAATTTCGTCCATGCAATTCATCCCCCTTTGAGGCGATGTCTTTCGGTCAAATTTTTGATGCCGCAGGTCAAACCTCTTCAACCCTCACCAAGTTTTCCTGAGCCGAAAGGGTCAACCTGAACCAGTTCAAGACATCGCGACCTAAAATGTTCTCAGTGATGTCGTCGCGAATGTCCACAAGCGTGAAGATACTTTGACCTGCCAACTGGAAGATAGCGCAGAAAAGTTGGCGCATCTGTGGCTGGGCGCCAACGCCACTAACCCAAATTTGTCCTGCAGGGTAACTCCTCAAACCCAAATTCTCCGCTTCGGGAAACTTCAAGAGGCTCAAATCGGCGCCAGTATCAATGATGCCCATAACTTCCACTTGCTGACGCTGGTAAGGGTCGCTGACCGCTACAGTTAGCATTGGCATTGGTGGCGAAAAAGTTGGGTCGTAGAAACCAACGCTCACCCTGCGAACTTTCAAGGTCATTTCTTCCTTGCCGACGCATGTAACATACATGACCGCTTTTCCTGTTTTTTGGAAGGCTTCAGCGGCTACCTTGCTCATTTGATCACCTACTGCGACAACTTTACCGTCAACGATAGCGACCCACTTGCCGAAATGGGTTTGAAGCAACTGTTCTCGCATAGCGAAATAAGCTTGCTTCTCCCGCTCAAACTGTTCCTGCGCTTTGGTCTCATCCATATCGCTAATCCCTCCCAACGAACCAATTCTTGCGCATTACGCTTTACGCACTACAAACCGCCCTGCTTCACCCCAAATGAGCGATCAAAGCCTTCAAATGTTCAGCATCCCGTTGAAGCACGCTTCGTCGCTCATCGGGCGCAAACTTGCCCAAACTTTCATCCTCGATGCAAAGGTCGCCGTTGTATCCTGCCTCCCTCAAAATCTCAACAACGATGCTGTGGTTGATGTCGCCTTCGTAGATCGGGCAGACATAGCGACCATACTCGTAGCCGATAGGGCGCTGCTGTTCCCTCATCTCTGGCGGGTAAGCGATATTCTTGACATGGGTGTGTTTGACCTTCGGGGCGAACTGGCGCATGATTTCGTAAACCCGCGAAAGTGGATGCCCGAACCAGTAGAAATTGCCTGTGTCCAAAGTCAAGCCCAATCTCGGCGAACTCACAGCCTCAAAGACTGCCTGCAGAAATTCGGGGCGGTTGCCCAATGTCCCGTGATTTTCAACGCCGAGTTGGACATCAGTGTCATCGGTGGCTTCAAGGACTTGTTTGATGTTTTCGGCGAAAAGTCGGATAGCACCATCAACACCGATGCTTTCCCAGCCACTGACAATTGCATCAACCCTGACTGCGTTGATGCCAAGTTGGTGTGCCACCTTAATCGTTTTGACCATCCATTCAACCTGCTCTTCCGCGTCGTCCCGACCGAAATCGTTGCCCAGCAAAAAGGCACTGATGCGGACGCCGTTTTGGGCTAACTCCGTTTCCAGCGCCTTCAATCCCTCAGGTGAAGACAAGTCGTGTAGTTGCGACGGATTCACCAACGACCGAACGGTCAAATCCCGCCTCACTTGAACCTCAACAGCGTCAATTCCCAAATCCCTCAACCCCTCAACGACGCTGGAAAACCCACCATGCAACACCACATCGTCCCGAATGGACACAAACATCGTCCTCACCCCTTGCCTCAAAGTTTTGGTCCGCTTCGCCCCTTGTGGGGCTCTCACAAACCCTTACGATTTCATCGGTCACCGACAAGTGCTGCAGGATGTTGCGGAGCAAGTGGCGCAGCGGCTTGAAGAACCTGATGTCTCTCGCTTGCGGGCTATGAAGGCGTTGAAAACTCGGTAGAACTCCCTGCTGTTGCAGGACGGACAAACCAACGACTTTTCCCGCTCTTCTTTCTCGGCAATTGAGCAGGTGAACTCCACGATTTCACCGCACTTGGCGCATGTGTAGGTGTAGGTCATGTCACCACCACCCTTCCAAACTATGTTGCCAATACCGTCCCTTTCATGACCAAAGGCAGCATCTTTTCGGCGAGTGGTCGGAGCGAACCTTCTCGCCCGTTGCGAACCCAAACGAGTTCCGCAGCGATGCTAACCACAATTTCCCAAACGCTTTCGCCACCGATGTCAATGCCGATGGGCGCATGGACTTTTGCCAACTGCTCAGGCGTTGCGATGCCTTGTGCGATGAGTTCGTCGTAGATGAGTTTGATTTTGCGACGACTGCCAATCATGCCGATATATGCGACTTCATCAACATGGCGAACGACTGCTCGCAAAGTTTCGGCATCGTGGCGGTGACCTCTGGTGACGATGACGATGTAAGTGTCTTTGTCCATCGGTTGTGACGCCACAGTTTGTGCTATATCGCTGACCAAAATGTTGTCAACTTCAGGAAGCCGCTCTCGGTTGGCGAAACTCGGTCGGTCGTCAACTACGGTGACCTCAAATTCCAACAGGGACGCCAAATGAGCCAGCGCTGCACCGATGTGCCCCGCACCTGCGATAATCAAATGCGGTCTCGGCAAAAGGGGCTCTATAAACAACTCGGCTTCGCCTGAAGGGAGTTGGATGAAACCGGTTAACTCATCCCGCCTTTGAATCGCTTCGCCAACCAATTCAAAGACGCTCAGCGGTAAATCGGTTGGGCATTCGGGCGTGCAAGCGACAATTTTGAGATGCTGGACTTCCGCCTGAATGCAAGCGTCTTGCCTTGCCTCAATAAGCCAGCGGGCACCGACCAAATTGGGTTCAGGCGCATTCACAATCGTGACAAATGCGCCTCTCTTGCGGGATCGAAGGAAGGTTGCAACTTCGTTCCAGAAAGATGCGTGTTCATAGGGCTTGCCGTCTATGAAGATGCGGGCAGTCCCACCACAAATGAGCCCGTCATCAAATCCGTAATCGCTGTCAAGGTGAATTGTCAGCAAAGTCCTTCTGCCTTGTTGAAGGCATTCAAGGGCGACCCGCCTTGCTTCCGCTTCGAGGCAACCTCCTCCCAAAGTTCCCGAAAGACCGCCATCAGCCCGAAAAACTGCCTTTGCTCCCGGCTTCTGCGGGGTTGAGCCGCTTGTGTCTATGACCTCAGCAAAGGCACACGGTATGCCTTCACCGACGATTTCCGCCAACTCATAGAAGACATGCCTCACGGCTTCATCACCTCACCACCCCCCTATTCTATCACGCATCAGGAACCGAAAATCTCTCGCGAATGCTGTCAGTGGGACACGAATGGGATGCCTTTCTATGCCTGGTTGCTTTGCAGCCCTGAACCGCCTCTTGCCTTTGAGATTTTTGGGCGCTAAATTTTTTGTGCCAATCCCTGAACGACGAGGGTGAGGCACTGTTTTTCACGGCGGACAAAGTGACAAAACTGTCAAGGAGGTGACCTGATGGGTTCCACGAAAAAATGGTGGCGCAAGAAGGCTAAAAAGCATTGGCGCAAGAAGCGCCGGAGGATGCACCGACACCGCAAGAAGGAGCGTTAGTGGCTAATGACCGCTGTAGGTTGGGAATATTGTGCCCCTTCCCCGACGCCACAGGCGGCGCAGTGCCGCTAAGGAAAGAAGCCCAACCACCATCAACGCCAAACCTAAGGCTGCTATTTTGTCGCCTTGGGGCTTTGTCACGAATAAGCCGAACAGGACTGCGCCTGCGCCGCCAACCATCATGCTTGCGATTTCGGCAAAAGTTTGGATTGGTTGCGGGAGGGGCGGTTGTTCGGGCACTAAAGGCTCACCGCAAGCCCAACACTTTTCAGCATCGGGGAAATTTTCGCGCCCACAGTTGGCACAATAGACAAAATCCGTAGCGAAAACTTGTTGCTCCTCCTCACCTTCAATTGGCACGGTCGTCGGTCGCTGGCGGCGGGAGCGAATCACTTCAACCAACTTGCCCAATTCGCCGTCATCCAACCACAGAGAGCCACATTGGGGACAAAGGTCAAAAGGAAGGTTAGGTGCTTCTGGCGGATAGAACTGCTGCATAGGGATTTGACAGTTGGGACAAAGCATCTCAAGGGCAAGCACAGGCATCGGGTTCGTGTCGGTATAAGCGTTTTCCAGAGCGAGGGCTGAATCCCAATCATCGCGGGCGATTTTCCATGCCTTCGGCGAAAGGAGCATCCCACCACAGGTAGGACAGACATCAGCCTCCAACGAACCCTTCATCTCCCGAATGAGGGGCACATCGCACTTGGGACAAACAGGCACCCTTCTCAGCATCGCCCTCACCAACTCAAAACATAGCACACCGTCGCAAAATAAGTGACAGGTCGCAATAACGCTTGCTTCACCGTGGGGGGTTGATGGAGATGGCGAAAGATGGGAAACTTGAGCGGTTGATTGAGCGGACGGGCGGAATTTTGAAGTTGCGACCGACATATGTCCGCAGGTTCTACAAGGACGGAGGTAGGCTCGGGTTAAGCAAAAAGCCCGGCGGGACATTCAACCCGAGAACGAAACTTTTCGTCCCTGAGAGGTGGATTGCCTCGTGCGTTGAGGCTCACAACCCGCACCCAATAAAAGGCGAGGGGCTGAGCAAAATTTGGTTGCCCAAAGATGAAACTCAAATCACGCTGAAGGAAGCGCTTCAAAAATTCGGCAACTTGCTTTTAGGCGAAGAGCGAAACCGCGCCCATAACGGTGAGTTCCGCGTTCTCGTGAAAATCCTTGACCCTGCCGAACCGATTGTCTTCCACTTTCACGCCCGCGATGAGGATGTTTGGGCTCACCCGGAATTTTTCGCGGGTCACCGCTTCGGCAAAGACGAAGCCTACTTCTTCCTCGACGCTCCGAAAGGTTCCTGCCCTTACACTCATCTCGGGTTGGTGCAAGGTGTCGATGAGACCGAATTGCTGAAGGCGATTGAGAAGGGACGAGACTACTTGCTTGAGTTGTCGCCTTACTACTTGCAGCGCATCGGCGAGGGCTATTTCACGCCTTCCGGTGTTCCGCACCGACCGGGAACTGCCTTGTGCCTTGAAATCCAACAACCGAGCGATGTTTATACTTTGCTCGAGACTGAGACCGATGGTCGGAAGATGAGCCCTGAGCAAATTCACCCCGGTTTCCCTGACCTACAAACAGCCATCAAGTTTTTGGACTTCAAGACGGCTCAAGACCCTGACCTTTTGGAGCGATGTCGGCTTATCCCGCAACCCATCAATGAGACGAAGCAAAAGGGCGGGCAGGAGTGGTGGATTTTCCCGCCGACATTGACGAAGAAGTTCAGTGGCAAAAAAGTGGTCGTGACGGGAACTTTCGAGAGCGTTGAAAACGACCCGTATGCTTTGCTCGTTTGGAAGGGCAAAGGGAAATTGAACGGCAAACCTGTCAAGGCTGGCGACGAGTTCTTCGTCGGCTACATTGCAGCCACAAAACCGCACAAATTTGAATGCACCAGCAACGAACCGCTCGTGGTCTTCAAACTTTTCCCGCAAGCGATTGAATGAAACCACACGAGCGCAAAAAGCGCTCCAAGGTGCTTGGGGAAGAAGGTGGCATGGGATGCAACTTGAGCGATACAGCGAGCAAGCGTTAAAAGCGCTTTTGAAGGCAAAGGAGTGGGCTGTGCGACTTAACGCCCGACAAATCAGCCCTGACCATTTGCTTCTCGGACTGATTGAGGAGCAAGGGACAAAGGCGAGCCAATTGCTGGAAGAATCCGGAATTGACATCGAGTCAATTGTCCAGCAACTCGTAGGACAAGTTGAACCGGCTACAGAACCGAGAGTCGGGGAGCCGGTGACGAGCCCTTCCTTGCAACGCATCTTGAGGAGGGCTGAAAGTGAAGCGAGGCTTTTGGGTGACGAAAATGTAGACACGGCACACTTGCTGCTGAGTTTGCTCCGCGAGAGAGGTTCAACCGCAGCGAAATTGCTTTTCCGGCAAGGTGTCCGATACGAAGATGTTCGCCGTCGGTTGTTTCGCATGAAGGTGGAGGAACTGGGTGAAGCACCAACGATAACCCTGCCTGAAACCTTCGTGACCGATTTGACGGAAAAAGTTTTGAGCGGCGAAATTCAACCAGTCAAGTTTTGGCAACCTGAGCGAAACTTCCTGAAACGAACCTTGCTCCGCCGCGAGCAAAACAACCCCCTCCTTTTGGGCGGTTACGAAACGGCAAAGTTGCTTCTTCAGCAATTCGCTTATGACCTGCAGTTTGGCTCGCTTCCGGAGAGTTTACTTGGGCGCCGAATCATCGCCGTCAACTGGGCTGGTATTTGGCTGCACAGGAAAGACGCCGACAGCGTGCTTGCCGATTTGCTCACGGAACTGCAGCGTATCGAACCGTCACCACTGCTTTTCATCGACAACTTGGATGAACTGGTGCGCAGCCAGAACATGCTTATCAAGGCTGTCCAGCACGGTCTCGTCCAAACCGTTGCCGTTTCCGCTCCGGAAACTTGGGAATCTCTGGTTCGGCAAACCCCGTCGCTCCTTTCAGTTTTCTCCCCCATCTCCGTGACTGAGCCCGACGAGGCATCCACCTTGGAGTGGCTTGAAGTTCACCGAAGCGTTTACGAGGAGTTTCATCGCGTTGAAATTGAGGACTCAGCCTTAGTGGCAGCGGTTCAGTTGGCAAAACACATTTTCCCTGAACAACCGTTGCTCGCAACAGCAAAGAGGTTACTGGACGAAGCCTGTGCCCATGCTCGTTGTCAAGTCTTCACACCGCCGGAACTTCGCTCCCTCGAGGACGAAATGGAACGAATTCAAACTGAAATGAGGCGGCTCCTCAGGACAAACCAACGGGAACAATTGTCCGATTTGATGGAGCAAGCCATAGCGTTGCAGGCGAGGATAGAACAACTGCGTCAGCAATACAGAGCCGCTATCCCCAAGGTTTCCGCCGAGACAATCCGAGCCATCGCACCGTGAAGGCGGTCGAGCAAATTTAACGAAGCAGTGTTCCATATTGCGAACCCAAGCAAAATGAAGCAAAATGTCTGGCGCAAGTCAAAAATCGATTGAGGCGGAAAGGTGAGCGAAAATGCCAATGCTGCAGGAAGTCCCTATCGTTAAGCGAAGAGTGGGGATTCCGAACAGCACCGATATAACCGTCTACATGGAGCATGACGGCTATAAAGCGTTGCAGAAGGTCTTGAGGGAACTGACGCCCGACGAGGTGATAGAAATTGTCAAGGCTTCGGGTTTGCGCGGTTGCGGTGGCGCAGGGTTCC
>Ga0326760_1000240_pt1 | contig 31362 bp, 25 predicted proteins | sample GCREP_S_FD_207668 | JGI IMG/M metagenome (GOLD analysis project Ga0326760, IMG submission 207668) | Hot spring sediment microbial communities from Geyser Creek Basin, Yellowstone National Park, WY, United States - GCR.EP_S | ecosystem: Environmental > Aquatic > Thermal springs > Near-boiling... | reverse complement strand
AGGTTAACGATTCAGTACATAATATTAAACACCATGAAGGAACCTTTCAATATACCTGAAGTTAGACAAGCATTAGCATGGGCTGTTCCATACGATACTATAATTCAGCAAGTATTTGGAGGACTCTACACAAGATTATACACAATAGTTCCTAAGGGAATGTTTGGCTGGACTGATTACAATATAGTTGAATATGAGTTTGATATGGATAAAGCTAAGCAAATTATAGAGAGTTTGAAGAAAGAGAAAGGATTTGATCCATCGAAGTATACCATAACTGTGATATATAACCAAGGTAATACCGCTAGAGAACAGATAGCCGCAATGCTCCAGAGAACATGGTCTGAACTAGGTTTCAATGTAGTTGTTGAATCTTATAACTGGCCTCAATACCTTGATAAAGTGGATCACTTTGATTTCGATGTAGCTTTACTTGGATGGATACCAGATTACTTAGACCCTGATAACTACTTAATGCCGTTTGTATGGGGTGGTGCAGAATTCAAAGACTTGAAGTACTGGGAGGAAGTAAGCCCAGCAGATGTAGGTAGATACCTATCTAAAGTTGAGAGAGTTGTAGATACACCGAATTATATCGTTGTTGTAGGTCCTCAAGGTAGTGGAGCTACCTATACCGGTCCAACGAATAAACCACTTCTTGTTGTAGGTTATGTACTTGACGAGGAGAAGACTAAGGCTAACTGGGAGAAACCTGTATCGATGGTTACAATAGGTGCTCCTGGCTGGAAAGATGTACCTGTTAGTGCTTTATGTAAAATATCTCAGAGAATACTAGACCCTAAGGTTAGAGAATCTGTAATACAGGCAGCGGTTATTGTATTTAACAATGAAGTACCTATGATAATGCTTGGTCAAGCTGTTTTAGGTCGTAACTACGGTAGCTGGGTTAAGAATATGTACTACCCGTTAACAGCTTTTGCAAGATACGACCTAGTTTATGAGGATCCAAAGGCACCTGTTGTTGATACAGGTGTTAAAGGTATTAAGAACGACCCGGAGACCATGGTTATAGCGACTATTGGATGGCCTGATACTTTCGACCCAGCTAAATCCTACGAATCATTTGGATGGGAGATATTCTGGCAAATATATTCAAAGCCTATAACGTATAACTATGAAGAAACAGAACCTGAACCTGAGCTAGCTGTTGCATGGGTGTTTAGCCAAGATGCTACAGAGCTATACCTAGTTATAAGAGGTGGTGTAGTTGCTTACGATCCGTGGAACAAAACTACGTATCCTATAGATGCTACAGATGTTCTATTCAGTATATGGAGAGTTGCAAGACTTAACCTACCTGGAGGACCTTCGTGGATGGTTACAAACTTTATAGATGTAAACGCATCGCAAGTTTTAACAGAGAAAGAATTTGAAGAAGTTGTATCTAAAGGATTGGTAGCTGTATACCATGGGCAATCGAAGACTGTTTATAGCTTAAGCGATCTCCTAGCATTCTTCGGATACAAAGGTAAAACAGCAGGTGTTGTAAAACTCAAGCTGTACTTCCCATACGCACCAATACTACACATACTTACAACAGCTATTGCAAGCGTTATACCTATGGAGTACGCCCTTGGTAGAAACTACGGTGTAGCTTTAGCAGAGTCTAACAACGGTAAGAACCCTGCTGCATGGGCTAAATACGTTATACCTGGTGAAGATGATCCATCGTTTAAGAAGTTGAAGGATTATCCGGTATCTACAGGGCCATACTACGTAGCTGAATATCTAGAGGATAGCTACATACTACTCGAACTCAACCCATACTACTGGAATTCAGATCTATGGGTACAACTATATGGATATAAACCATAAAATCTTTTTAACTCACTATTTTTTCTTCATTCTTTAAAATACGTTGAAACCCTGGGGGAGGTACATATATGGGTTTAGCTCACTACTTAGCGAGAAGAGTTATAACATTTATACCTACACTCATAGGAGTTCTACTCATAACATATATCGTAGCATACGCAATTCCGGCAGACCCTGTTAGAGCTTGGGTTGGCGAGAAACTTCTAAATAGAGAAGCTCTTGAGATGGTTAGGAAGAAATACAAATTCGATGCTCCTTGGTACGAGCAGTTCGCATTCTTTGTACAACAACTTCTCACAGGTCAACTCGAAGATCCTATAAGGTATAGAAATGTTTTTTCTGAGATATTCTTTAGATTCGGTATAACTGTTGAACTTGCGTTAATATCATTTCTATTCCTTGTAGCTATAGGGATTCCCCTGGGGATTGTTGCTGCTATGAAGAAGGATTCCCCGGTAGATTTCTTTGTAAGGATATTCGCTTTAATAGGAAGTTCTTTACCATCTTTTGTCCTCTACTACTTCTTAATATTGATACTCTTTGTATACTATAGAACAACGAGTTTAGCAGGAATCCCATTACCATCACAAACATGTACAGATTTCATCTCTTCTCTACCTAACCAGATCCCTGTTCTAGGATACATAGTTTCGGCAATAGGTTCTGTACCGATGTTCGGTGCAGCAATGTGTGGTGAAGGAGGTGTTGTTGTAGAAACTTTTAGAAGACTCTATCTACCAGCACTTGCATTAGCATTACTTAGTGGAGGTTTTATAGCTAGAATTGTCAGGAATAGCATTCTCGATGTAATGGGTTCAGAATTCATTCTCTACGCAAAAGCTAGAGGACTCTCAAAACTGAAGATATGGGGACACGCACTTAAGAACGCTATGATACCTATTGTAACTGTTCTAGGTCTGAACTTCGGAGGTCTTTTATCAGGTGCTGTAATAGCTGAAAACGTATTCAATATACCTGGTATCGGGAAGTATATGTACGACGCTATAACGAGGCTGAATTTCCCGGTGATAATAGCTTCTACATTTCTTGTAGCGTTGATATACCTGGTAGTGAACTTCGTTGTAGACATAATCTACGCAGTTATAGATCCTAGGATAAGGTACTGAGGTGATGATATGAACATCGTGTACAGAGCATTGAGAATATTGATAAAGATCTACACCGATATTAGGGATCGTATAACACCTGGATGGTCTCAAAAAAATTCTTCAAGAATAAGAGAATGGGAGTTGATGGCATACGCATTCAGTAAATCTAAGATAGGGGTTCTCGGAGGTTTCATGGTGTTTATAACAGTTGTCTTAGCTATTATAGGCCCTATAATTTCTTGGGAACCATACTGGATCTACAAAACTATTACCGATCCGAAACTCATGTATCTCCCACCATGTCTACCCCCATGGTGCTCAGGTAGACCTATTCTAGGTACTGATGAGTGGGGTAGAGATATAGTAGCTATGTCTCTATACGGTTTCAGAATCTCATTCGTTATATCTATAGTCGTTGTATTCTTCGGATCTGTAATCGGTATTGTGCTAGGCCTGGTATCCGGATATAAAGGAGGTGTTGTTGACGAGATTATCATGAGGTTGACGGATATATTCATGGCTTTCCCAAGCCTTATACTAGCAATAGCTTTTGCAGCTGTTCTACCATCTAGGATAAGGGGTTTTCTAGGGGAGAACATATGGTTTAGAAACATACTCTCAACCATCTTCGGTCTTAGACCTCAGGAATATCCTCAACTAGCTGCTCTTCTATCAGTATGGATAGCTATGGTTGTTGTTTGGTGGCCTGGCTACACAAGGATTATCAGGGGAACTGTTTTAAGTGTACGTGAACACCCATTTATAGAAGCTGCAAAACTTTGCGGTTTATCTACGTGGAGAATACTTGTTAAACATATACTGCCTAACGTTTTATCCCCCGTGATAGTTATGATAACCTTCGATATGGCTACAGCAACACTTTTTGCAGCATCTCTATCATTCCTAGGTCTAGGACCTCAAGAACCTGTTCCAGAGCTCGGATACATGATATCTAAAGCTGGTAGATATTTCCCTGAGAGAAGTCTCCATGTAGTTGCATACCTTGGACTAGTACTGCTGTTTATTGCTCTTGGATGGAATCTTTTAGGGGATGCTCTTAGAGATGTTTTAGATCCTAGAACTAGAAGAGCTCTAGAGTTTAGAGAAGAGAAGGTGTAGATATATGCAATCTAGTGGTGAAAAAGTTGTTCTAAATGATGGAGAGGTTCTACGGGTAGAAAAGCTTGAAGTGAGATTCTATACATATGCAGGTGTAGTTCACGCTGTATCTAATGTATCATTCTATGTGAGAGAAGGTGAAACTATTGCTTTAGTAGGAGAGACAGGCTGTGGAAAAACTATAACTACAAGAGCTATAACAAAGCTTATAGAGTCGCCAGGTAGAATAGAGTCCGGTATTGCTTTGTTTAGGAGGAGGAATGGTCAGATTGTTGATCTTCTAAAGCTAGATGATGAAGAGATTAGGAAGATTAGAGGTGATGAGATAGCGTACGTGTTCCAAGACCCTTCAGCAGCTCTAGATCCTCTATACACAGTAGGCTACCACTTTATAGAAACTGTTAAAGCTCATAGAAACAACGTTAGTAAGAAGAACATAATCTACCTAGCTATCAAGTTATTGAGAGAAGTAGCTATACCTAGTCCTGAGGTAAGAGTTAAAAACTATCCGCATGAGCTTAGCGGCGGTATGAGGCAGAGAAGCGTTATAGCTATAAGCCTTAGCAACATGCCTAAGCTGTTGATAGCAGATGAACCGACTACAAATCTAGATGTAACAATACAAGCACAGATCCTAGAACTTCTACAAGAGTTACAGAAAAGGTATGGTATGAGTATGATCCTTATAACCCATAACCTAGGTGTTGTAGCTGAGACAGCGAATAGGGTTTACGTTATGTATGCAGGTAAAATTGTTGAGGAAGGTAATTGCGAAACCATATTCTATAACTCTGCACATCCATATACACAGTTACTTCTAAAAGCTGTTCCAAATCCGTTAAAGAAGATAGAGAAACTAGAATCCATACCGGGTACAGTTCCATCACTCATAAACCCTCCACCTGGTTGTAGATTCCACCCGAGATGCCCGTTCGCAATGGATATATGTAGAAAAGAAGAACCTCCAAAGATAAAGCTAGACGATAATCACTACGTATTCTGCTGGCTATACACAAAGAGATGAAGGTGTTCTCTAATGAGTGAAACGTTGTTAAGGGTAGAGAATCTGAAGAAGTATTTCAGGGTTAGAGGTTCTTTTACAAAAAAGGTTAGAGCTGTTGATGATGTAAGTTTCGAGATCTTTAGAGGTACAACGCTTGGTGTTGTTGGGGAGAGTGGTTGTGGTAAATCTACTTTAGGTAGAACAATACTTAGATTAATAGATCCTACAAGCGGTAGAATTATTTTCGATGGAAGAGATGTGACGAAGGTTAAAGGTAAAGCTCTTAGAGAGTATTGGAGAAATGCTCAGATGGTTTTCCAAGATCCTCACACAAGTTTGAATCCTAGAATGACTATAGCTTCAATACTTCTTGAACCTATTAAAAGCTATAGAATCTATGTAGAAGATGAGGAGAAATTCCTTGTAGAACAGCTAGAGATGGTAGGTCTAGGGAAAGAACATCTCTATAGATATCCCCACGAGCTTTCAGGTGGGCAGAAACAACGTGTAGCAATTCTTAGAGCTATAATTGTTAAACCGAAGTTCGTAGTTCTCGACGAACCTACATCAGCTCTAGATGTATCTGTACAAGCACAGATACTCGAGCTTCTGAAAAATCTTCAGAAAATCTATAACCTGACATACATGTTCATATCCCACGATATAGCTGTTGTCAAGTATATGAGCGATGCCATAGCTGTTATGTATCTAGGGAAAATAGTTGAGATAGGAGATGCAGACACAGTTTTCTTCAACCCTCTACACCCATACACAAAATACCTATTATCAGCTATACCAATCCCTGACCCCAAGATGGCCAGAGATAGAAAGAAAGTTATTATCCAAGGAGAGCCACCATCACCCATAAACCCACCACCTGGTTGTAGATTCCACCCGAGATGCCCGTTCGCAATGGATATATGTAGAAAAGAAGAACCTCCAAAGATAGAAGTTGAAAAAAATCATATAGTTGCATGTATGTTATATGCAAAGAAGTAGTACTAAGATTAAAAGAGTTTTCTGTTTTATGTCTCTAGCTAGTTGAAAACATATACACAATACAGACCTTGAGCTTTAGCTTTTGGGGTATATGGATATGGGTTCAAGAACTTTGCTTGTTCTTGTTTTTATATTGATGTTATTTTCAAGTTATGGTGTTGTAGGATCTATTTTTGTTCTATATTTAAAGGATATCTATAAGTTAAAAGATGTAACCCCTATTACTCTCGCATTTACGATATCGAGTGCTATATCGATTTTAACAATGTTTATAGCTGGTTATCTATACGATAGATACGGACCATCGATAACACTAGCAATAGCAACTACAATGGCTACTATATGGGTTTTCATTGTTAATACTATGCAGAGGTTCCCGTCTTGGGATAAAGCTTCTCTACTATGGTATTTAGCAGGAGTTCCCCAGGGAATGGCTATGGCATCTACTATGATTAGTGTTAACCCTACTCTTATGAAGTTATTCCCGAATAGAAGAGGGTTCGCTATCTCGGTATCACAAGCTGCTCAAGCATTTGCACTAGCTTTCTTCGGCAATACAGTTCCATTTATGGCTAGATGTATAGGGTTTTTCAACACATTAACTCTGATGGGTATCGCCAACATTATGATAATGATTGTATCGCTATCCTTCTTCAGGAAAATAGGTAAAATTATAGCTAGCAATAACAAAGTTAGACAATCTATCCAAGGTATTCAGAAAAGCTCAAGTCTCTCCGTAAACTTGGGTACTTTATTTACTGTATATACAATGATTTTCTTGATAGCAACATCAACTATAGTTATTATGAATCTTTTAGCAGGAATCTTAGAAGAACCTTTTATAAAGAGTGGAGAATTTGATAATGAGTATGTACGTATATCTATCATACCTATGATAATGAGTATCGCTGGAATAGCGCAAGCTTTATCAGCATTCCTATGGGGTTATATAATAGATAAATTTGGCTATACAAAAACATTACCAACGATATATGGTTTTGAAGCATTTTCAACAGCTCTATCATATATATTCTATAGCTCTCCATGGTTTGTAGCATCAATGATATCGATAAGATATATATTCTTTAGTGCTGAACCAACAGTACACTGGATACTGGTACCAGCTTTATTCGGATTAGAAAACATAGGGAAAATCTCTGGTATAATTAATAGTGCACCAATGGTAGCATCGCTCGTATCGCCAATGATAAGTGGATTAATAAGAGATTCTACAGGTAGCCATAGATATATACTACTAGCATCAGCAACACTATCTATAGCAGCTTTAGCTGTCTATACATATCTTATACTAATATTGAAGAAAAGAAGATCTTGACATAACTCTAACGCGATTCCATGGCTATGATTATCGATACGATAGCTATGTATTTCACTATAGCTGTTCTTTCCGCATAATCCTGATTCTCCTATACTCCTTAAGTGTTATATAGAAGGCTATGAATATTAAGAAAGAGAATACAATTAATTGTAGAGCTATTCTTAACCTAAAATCTATTGGCAACGACGCTATGAATAAGTATATAGGTAGAGATAGGTAGATAATAACCAGTCCAGTTATAAGAGGTCTTAGATTAGGAAAAACTATGCTGAAGATTATAGCGGCTACAGTTAGTACCACTAGATACGCTATTATATCTAACAAAGACTACACCTTCTTCAACATTGCTCGATACTTAATAAAACTTTTAATGAATATGAATACAAGTATTGGTGTACATATCAATATTATTAAAGGACTTTCACCTAGTACTAAGTAATGCTCATACCTAGATACAGTTTTTATAGTGATTAAGGGTATCGGCGATGAATAGCTTTCAACATCAATTCTATCTCCGCAGATATCGAAGAAGTAAGTCTTGTTCACTATGTTATCGACTTTGATCATCTTTGTAGAGTTATCTTCGTTAACGATTTTAATCAGGAATTTCCTCACATTTCTCTCTTTAGATAAATCCAGTTTAATACCGCATTTCTGTATTCTCAATATGAAGTGGAATTGATATGGATAATAATCGATGATTGTATCGAAGCTTCTAGTATAGTTTGCATCAATATATGCTATCGGTATACCTGTAAAAGTTTTGTTTATTACCAGGTACGCTATATACTTTCTATTATCTAAGATAATACTAGACATGTAATTGATGAAGGTTATATCTCTACTTTTTGATATTCTGTGAATACCTAAGGATAGATATGTGAAGTTCTTAAGGTTCTCAATTATCTCTCTGATCGCAATATCTATCTGTATTAATGTATCTTTTTGAAGATTAGGTGAATAAACTTTGTATAGTATTAGTGATGTATTGAGTTTTCTATAGTTAGTAACGATGTTAAGATTGTTAACTAGAGGTATAGGTAGCTCTATATTTAGTACATACATAACGATTATCGTGATTAAGAAAGCGAGAGATAGTACAGATATAGGTATAGGTTTTGATTTATATCTCGGTGCCTTCCTTTTCCTCTTCTTACCCATCTTTATCAGCAGATCTCTAACCTCTTCTAAGTCTTGGATTAACTATCTCATCTAGAGCTACACCTATCAACACGAATCCTATCGATATAGCTATTATACCTAGTATAGGTGGCATAAACCACCACCATGCATTATGAAGGAACCCACCTTCTCTATAAGCTTCGCTTATCATTCTACCCCATGTAGCAGCAGTAGGATCTCCAAAACCTATTAACTGAACTCCTGCTTCAAACATAATTACACTTGGGACACTCATCACTATACTGTAGACTAGGTATGGTACTAGCTGAGGTGCTATATGTTTGAATAATATTCTCGATGTTCCAGCTCCAAGAGCTTTAGCAGCTTCAACAAATGGAGCTTCTTTTAAAACAGCTGCCCAATTCCTGATAACTCTTGCAGTACCAGGCCATGAGAGTAGTATTAGTGTTCCGTATATAATTGTTAAGCTTCTTCCATAGACCATCCCTATAACCATGACCAGGGGTAGCCATGGTATAAAGTACACGATATCTGTTATAAAGGTTATCACAGCATCTATTAGTGAACCATAGTTGTAACCAGCTATCAACCCTATAACTAGTCCTAGAACTATAATCGCTGTTGCAACTCCGACACCTAAGACAATAGCTGATCTAGCTCCGTATACGAATTGTGCCCATACATCGTTACCCATATGATTTGTCCCTAGGATACCGAAAGCTTTGCCAAGTATTCTTAGTTTCACAGGTTCTAACGATATCTCTAAACCGCTACCTGGTTCACATTTCATAAGAATATCATCAGGGTTACAGTAATATGCGATACTTATAGATATCGTTATACGGGTATCTTTTTCAAGAATTAAATCTTTAACAGCATTAACACCTTCAATAACACCACGCATTGTAGGATCTACATAAGGTTGTACAAGGTTTGTCAATGGATTTGGCAACACCACGCTTACAGATCTTTGAGGTACTATCCTCATATTTACATACTCATATAGCTGAACTACTTGCGATCTTGCAAGGTCGAAAGCTATGTAGAAACCTCGAGGTATATACTTTACCAATCCCTCACCTAGATTTAATCTATATGTAGCATTCCTATTCAACAAATCAGTATTCTCTATGATTATCTGCAAGTTATACCAAGGCATTGATTTCGATAAATTCTGTACTACTAAAGCAGATCTTATCTCAAGTGATTCAGCCGGGTCGTAGGGGTAGTAGATATAATCTTTAGACTTAAGAACTATCTGAGCTTTGCCAACACCTTTTATCCTTAAAATAACTCCGCTAGATAAAGATACATACTCTACAGCAATACCGGGATCAATACTCTGTTTATCTACCTGAAATACTGTGAATATTTTCTCGATATTTCTAGGAGTATTTGATGGTGCAAGCCACTCTGGATATGCATAGCTATCAGCAAGTCTATACTCTCTATAGCTATACTCCGTAATGACATCAGCTAACGCTCCAAGAATACCTATAACTATAATCATAGCTAGACCAGCTAATGCAGATCTCTTCCTCAATACCATCGCTAACTCTGACAATATTCTACTCTTCCTAAGTATAGTACTTGTTATTCTGTTTAACTTGGACATCGATTACCCCCTTAACGCAGTCTTACCCTGGGATCTACAATAGCTATCACTATCTCTGCTATAAAAAGCGATATTAGTAGAAGTACTGTGGATATTGTGAAGAATGCCACCATGAGCGGGAAGTCCCAGTTAGTAAAAGCGTTAAGCGATAGCTGTGCAATACCAGGCCAATTACTTATAAGTTCGAATATGTATGCACCTCCGAAGATCCCTGGTAATGTGTAGGCTAACCTCATTATTAGAGGAGGTCTTGTATTCGGTATCACATGTTTTGTTAAGACTTCTGTTTCTGTAAGCCCTTTAGCTAAAGCTGTAACTACATAGTCTTGAGCTAGCTCGGATACTATCAACTGCCTAATGAAGTATATCCAGCTACCTGTCCAAGCAGCAACAGCTGCTATTATTAGAGGCGATATATACCATAGCAAGTATTTCAACGATTCAAAATCTAGAACCGTAATACTCGGTGGTCTAGTTGGTAGAGGGAAGATATATGTATCCCATAATCTTTTCGGTAGATAAGCTAGGAAGTAGTATATAAGTAGGAGAACCAGCCATGCAGGTATAACATACGATACGATGCTTAGCTGTACAAGAAAACTATCTAGTTTCCCACCACGATGTTTAGCACTTACAACACCTAAGTAGTACCCAATTATTATCGGTAATATCGTTGCTGCTGTATACAACGAAAGTGTGTAAGGTAATCTTAAAGCTATATCTTCTAGAACTGGTTTCTGTGTATATAACGAGATCCCGAAGTTAAGGAGAAGAGTATTACTCATATATGTAAGGAATTGATGGGGGAATAGAGGTAGATGATAACCATAAAGTTTAGCTGTCTCCTCAACCCAATGGCTGAACCTAGGATCATCACCAGACCTCTTCAACGCTATTAAAAGAGGATCTGCATGAGGACCTAGAATAAGTGTTGGCAAGATCCTCACTATGAAGAAGAACAAAGCTATTATAGTTACATACGTGACGATTAATCTCAAACCCGTTTTTGCAATGAATGTACCTAACTTCATATCAGACCCCGATACCTATCCTTAACTTACGTTATACAGAATCATATTGTACAGAAAATAAAAAATTTATGTGTTATTTATATTAAACACTGTTTAACTACCTCCTCTTCTAATGAAGCCTAGAACCACGCTTATCAACACTATGATTATAGCTAACACTATCGTTGCTATACTTAGATCTATCACACTTACGATTTGTATTGGTTTAACTTCTACTGTAGGTTTGACAACCTCTACTACCGGGGTTGTGACAGTTATTGGTGATGGCATTGCTATTGTTACAGGTTTTAACTCTGGTACAACACCGACTCTCACCTCTATACGCCCTACTGTTGGTGCTACTGGAACTGTTGCTGTTGGTGTAGGTATAGCTGGGACAGTAACTGTCGGTGTAGGTGTTGGAGTTGGTGTTATAGCTCCTACAGCTACAGTTGTCTCGTATACATTAGTGAGACTCCATATAGCTAAAGGCATAGAAGCTTCTATGACTAATTTATACATTCCTGGCTCGAGACCCGGTAAAGTTAATTCATAAACCCCTTCACCTACATGTGTAGCTGCTAATGGTCCTAAGGTTCTAGGACCGCTAACAAGTACTCTAACAGTTCCGTTAATTACCGGTGTTACACCATCGTAGCTTACAAGCTGTACCGAGATCTTAAACGATTTACCTGCATCTACAGACGTCGGTACATCGACTTTCTTAAACAATACTGTTCTCTCTGGATGTCTCCATATATAGACAGGGTTCCAAACAACTTCTGCATAAGCTACATCTCTTTTAACAAGAACGAATGGTCCGTTACCTACCATCGCTTTTAGTCCTGGTATTGTTGGGTGAGGCAGTAGAGATGGATCGTCCAGTGGGTTAGCTAGACGTTCGAAGATATGTTTCGGCAATATCGCATACTCTGTCCATAGGTAGAGATCTACCCATCCATAATCTTTCAACACTACTACCGCTGCTGTTCTGTTAATTGTTTTTATCTCTACAACGTTTTTAAGTGATGGATCATAGTATCTCCTAGTCTTTAACTCTATACCGAACTTCGTTACCGTGTAGACAAAGTCTTCAGCTGTTATAGGTACACCGTCTTGCCATACCATTCCATCGAATAAGTTCAATGTAAATCTATATCGTTTTGATCCATTTGGTAATGTGAATTCTTCGAATTTCCAGTCCTTCAACAACATAGGTATCCTAGGTTCAGCATATATATTCTCAGGTTTTGTAACCATGAAGAATGTGTAGACTCTCCATATGAGGTCTGCTTCATGTGCCCATTGGTATAGTGCTGGGTGTAGTGTTGTTACATCTCCTGTGAAATAGTATCTAAGTGTACCACCGAACTTTCTATCTTTGAACCTCACATTATTCCACCAGAACCAGTGAAGACCTACAGGATCTTTTAGTGGTGGTGCGTATGATAATACAATTGAATCTCTATCTATAGCTCCGTTGAATGCTGTTATACCTACACCTGTGTACGTCGGTATCCATGGAAGCCAATCTTCTACAAGTATTTTCTGAACTTCGTGAGCATACTTCATAGCTTCATCGATACTCTTGGCAAAGTAGAACTTATCTAGAAGTGTATCAACTCTTGTATCGTTTACACCCCATTCATTCCAACCTCCAGGTCTAATCTCGCTACTGTGGAAGAAGTAGTACATGAAAGTGGGGAATCTGCCGAAGGCCCACCCTATAATCCATGCTTGTGCAGTACCTGCACCAGTTCTAGATACAAGCTCTACAGTACTTACAGTTACAAGCTTTATTCTAAGTCCTATTTTCTCAGCTTCACTCTTTATATACTCAGCTATCCAGTAATATGTAGGAGATAATGCTTGTGGTAGTGTTAGTAACTCTATTTCAACAACTTTCCCACCTTCTCTAGGATCACACCAAGCAGGTTTACCATCAGGACCAGTACAAGGTACAAAGACTTTAGATAGCCATTCTTTCGCTTTATCAGGGTTATAGGGGTACAGTTTTTCGTAATCGGCTTCCGGGTTTACCCATGCTCCATGGGTTGGAGGTGGTATTGTGGTACATTTAACAGCTATACCTGCTAACGGCGATTCCGCTATAATTTTATCTCTATTCCATAGATGTGCTATAGCTTTCCTAAGCTCTACATATTTAACAGGCCATAACCTTACATTAAAATGTATTGCACCTAAACTAGTTAAACCTACAGTCATTATTATATGTGCATCAGGTCTATTCTGTCTAACTCTACTTAAATCTCTTGGAAGAACACCTACTAGATCTAACTCATTAGCTTCGAAAGCTAGTATCCTCATGGTGTAGTCTCTCATAACAGGGAAAGTGATTTTATCTATATATGGGCCATATACATAAGATGGCTGTTTTATTTGTTGAGCTGTTATAGGTATAATTGAAGATATAGCTATAGCAATCATAATTAATACTACTACAGATTTCTTTAGATACATAAACACACCCAATACAGGTTTTGCTCACAAGATAGGTGTGTTTAGGGTTTAAAAAATTTTATTACGTTGATAAGTTGTTGAATACATTACTATACTGAATTGAAAAAGTTTTATTGGATATGTTTAACGCCTAGCTCTTAAAGCGATGATAGCTGTAGCTATTAAGATAGCTATCCCTAGTACTACAATTGATATCTGTAAGTTGTTTACCATAGATATTAATATGTTCTGTGATTGAGCTAGATTATCGACTTTATTATTTAGCGAACTAAGTGAACTACTTAAAGTGTTTATAGCTGTATTCAAGCTTTTCACATTATCTTCATGTTGCTTAGCTAAAACGTTAAGATCTTTTGATAGAGATTCTACTACTTTGTTAGTTTCGCTTGCATATTGCGATAACGCAGATCCTAGATCATTGACATAGTCTATTACACCTGTTAACCTTTTTGCTGTATCTTCTTGTTGTTTAGCTAGAGTATTCAGGCTATCTACGAGAGTTGATATAGCTTTACTTGTTTCATCTGAATACCTTGTTAAAGCTGATTCAAGAGTTCTTACATAACTGGTAAGAGCATCGAGATACCTTGTTAATGATGATTCAACGTTTTTAACATACGCTTCAACATTGCTTATTTTCGTATTCAGGTTATTTAATGTTGTAGTTGTTTCTCTAGATATTTTCGTCAGCTCAAGTAGTAGAGATGATAATAGTTCTTCAGCTTTAGATACAACGTGTTTGTATAAAGCCGAGGCTTCCTCTACCTCACCTAGAGTTAGAAGTTTTGAATCAGCATCTTTAAGCATTGCCTCTAGCTCTCTAAGAGTTTCCATAGCTTTAGATACGTCAACCCCCTGGGCAGAAGCTACGAAGCTTAATATCGAAGCTCTTTCATAAGCTCTATAAGCATTAACTCTATCTTCTTCAACAAATTTACTGCTCATAATCGTTACCCTATACCTTGTCGAATTACTGAACGAAGTACCTGCAGCAACTCCTTCAACTTCTACTCTTAGTAACGCAATTCCTGGGTACACAGCTTCTGGAACAATGACTCTCCCAATCGCGATGTACTTTACATCGTAAGTTACGTTCTTCACCGTTATAGGTATAGCTTCTAGTAGTTCAGTAAGAGTTAGATTAACAGTTATAGTTAAACCCGCGATAAGAGTTGCTCTAGCTATACTTAGCCTTGGGGTAGCCGGTGCATAGATGTACGCTTTAACTTCGATAGCTTGGTAACCTGCGTAAATACTTGTTTTATCTATCTCGAATTTAACAACTTTAGGTGGTAACGCTGCTTGTGTATATAGGTTCGGGATTGTAGAAGCTAGGGATATAACCATTAAGATTATCATTGTTAAGGGTATTAATTTCTGCATTTACTTCACCTAGAGAGCTTCCTAACTTGTTAAGAATTGTTTACATGCTCTGCTATATAAATCTTCATGGATGTTTTCTAAATATGAATTTATAAACCTTTACATGTTTAAGCTTTAAGAAGGTGTACGAACAGGATAACGGTATCGATATGGCAGGTATCTCTAAGAATGGTGTTGAGGATTATCTGTTAGAGGTTAGCGATCTAAAGGTTTACTATTTTACGAGTAGAGGTGTTGTTAAAGCTGTTGATAACGTGGGTTTCTCTATTCGTAGAGGAGAGATACTAGCTCTAGCTGGGGAATCTGGTTGTGGTAAGAGTACTCTTGGCTATGCGTTGATGAGGCTTGTTCCACCGCCTGGGAGAATAGTTGGCGGATCTATAAAGTTTAATGGTGTAGATGTTCTGAGGCTGAGCGAGGAGGAGTTTAGGAAGAAGATTAGGTGGAGAGGTATATCGATGATATTCCAAGGAGCTATGAATTCCCTCAACCCTGTTATGAAGATAGGGGATCAGATTGCAGAGATCTTCAGGATTCATCTAGGTCTCCCTAAGCAGGAAGGGATTAAACGTGCTAGAGAACTTCTTAAAATGGTTGGTCTAGATCCTGAGAAAGTCAATGCTTATCCGCATGAGCTTAGCGGCGGTATGAAGCAGAGAGTTGTTATAGCTATGGCTCTAGCTCTAAACCCGCCTCTAATTATTGCTGATGAACCTACAACAGCTCTAGATGTTGTTGTTCAAGCACAGATACTAAACCTGCTCAAGTCTCTTCAGAGAGAGAAGGGTATATCTATGATCGTTATATCCCACGACCTAAGCCTCTTAGCAGAGATAGCAGATTCTATAGCTGTTATGTATGCAGGTAAAATAGTTGAGTACGGATCTTCAGATATAGTCTACAAGAATCCTCAACATCCATACACACTCGGATTAATCGATAGCATACCTAGGTTAAGCGGTGAGAAAACAGAGCTTAAAGGGATTCCGGGAGAACCTCCAGACCTCATAAACCCACCACCTGGCTGTAGATTCCACCCAAGATGCCCATTCGCAATGGATATATGTAGAAAAGAAGAACCTCTAATAGTTGAGCTAAAGTATGGTCATAGAGTAGCTTGTTGGCTTATAGCTAAAAGGTGATGACCATGTCTTTAGAAAATGTTTATAGACCAAAACTCGATAGAGATACCCTTCTCTATGTAAGAGATCTTAAGGTATGGTTTCCACTACGTAGAGGATTCAAAGAGATTATAACTATGGCTCCTACAAAATATGTAAAAGCTGTTGATGGTATATCCTTCGCTGTAGGTGAGGGAGAAGTATTCGCACTTGTTGGTGAGAGTGGCTGTGGTAAAACTACAACAGGTAGAGCTATTCTTAGACTTGTTGAACCAGACTCAGGTGTTGTCGGTTACAAGCCTAGCGAAAACATTTTGAAGAAGATGATCGAGGTAGAAGGAGGCGATGTTTTTCTGGAGACCAAGATCCATATCGATGTGATGAAGGTTAGCTCTAAGAATATGAAGTATCTTAGACAGGAAATGCAGATAGTATTCCAAGATCCTTACGCAAGTCTTAACCCTAGACAATTAGTGTTAAGCGCTCTTATGGAGCCTCTAGAGATCCACAGGATAGGAAGTTCTAGAGAAGAGAGGATAGAGATGGTTGCAAAAGCTTTAGAGATAGTTAAGCTAACACCACCAGAAGACTTCATGTATAGGTATCCCCACCAGCTCTCAGGTGGTCAGAGGCAGAGAGTTGTTATTGCTAGAGCTATAATACTTAAGCCAAGGTTTATAGTAGCAGATGAACCTTTATCAATGCTAGACGTATCTATAAGAACAGATATCCTCAAACTTATGATTGAGTTGAAGAATAAGCTAGGACTCTCATACCTATTCATTACCCACGATCTCGCATTAACAAGGTATATAGCTAACAAGATAGCTGTTATGTATCTAGGGAAAATCGTTGAGATAGGTCCTGTGGAGAAAATTTTATCTAATCCTCTACACCCATATACAAAAGCGTTGATAAAAGCTATACCCGAACCTGATCCAAGTAGAAGAAAAGAACTTAAAGAACTAGAGGTGAAAGGTGAAGTACCGAGCGCTATAGATATACCACCTGGCTGTAGATTCCATCCAAGATGTATAGCGCTAGATGCTAATCCGCAGCTAGCGAATCTCTGTAAAGTAAGAGAACCCCCACTTATAGAGGTAGAGAAAGATCATTACGTAGCTTGTTGGTTATACAGAAAAACATAGTTAATCTCTTGATCTAGAGCACGGAAGTTCTCTCTAAAGAGATTTTAGAGAAGAGCTATAGGTTCTAATAGGTTCTATAAGCTTGTAATTTTCGGTGTAGTATGTGGAGATATATGTAGGTACCTCTGGCTGGGTATATGATTGGAATGAAGAAGGTACTCTCGATTGGTATCTAAGGTACTCAGGTCTTAACGCTGTCGAGCTTAACGCTTCTTTCTATAGATTTCCTTTCAGAAATCAGGTTGTTGGATGGGCTAAGAGAAGCTCTGTCTACAGTATTAGGTGGGCTGTAAAGGTTTTCAGAGGTATAACTCACTACAAGAAGCTTAGTTCTGAAGCTTTAGATACTTGGAGAAAATTCTATGAACTGTTCAAGCCTTTGGATAATTACGTAGATTTCTACCTATTCCAGCTACCCCCGAACTTCTCTAGAAACGAAGCTAATATTGAGAAACTTAAGAAGTTTGTACAAGCTATTAACATTGGTGAGAGATTTGCTGTAGAATTCAGGCATACGAGTTGGTTTAACAATGAAGTAGTTGATCTTTGCAAAGAACTAAGTATAACATTCGTATCTATAGATGCACCTATAGGGAGATTTATAGCTACATCGAATAGTATTGTCTACCTAAGACTCCACGGAGTCGATACATGGTATGCCTACGACTATACACAGGAAGAGCTAGAAGAGATTGCGAAAACTGTTCTAGACCTCAACCCTAAGAAGATTTACGTATTCTTCAACAACAACCACTGGATGCTTGAAAACGCTAGAACAATGTTAAACATATTGAGAAACCTGTCGTCGAAACTATGAGTATACAGATACCCTCTGCTAAGACCCTGTTTTTAGGTAGACTGTTGGTAGGTATACTTCTCCGAATCCGAACCTGGCCAGTATCCTCCTAATCCTCGCAATCTCCCCCATAACCTCCGACAGATTCTCCATACCTACTCTAGCCGAATACATAAACCTAAGTGTTGAAGGTGTTGTAAGCAGTATCTTTACAGAATGTTTTCTACTCCTCAAAAAGTTAGAAACAATAGCTACAGCGTTGATATCTAGATCATCTAGAGGATCTACAGCTAGTATAGCTATGCAAGGATCTCTACAAACATCTTTAGTAACTGTCTGTATAAACCATCTCAATACCCTATTACTACTCGTATACCTGATAACTGTTGCTGATAGATCTCTAGGCCATTTCACATCTGAGAGAACTCTATAAACTTCGTGTACTCTAAACCTATCGATAAACTCGACAATCTTTATATCTTCCTCCGTTATAACCCCTAGAGAAACCCTCATACCTCTAGATGTCAAAGTCTTCACAATATCTATAACTATTTTGAATAGGAATACAAGTGGAGGTGGGTCTCCTAGGTAGAAGAAGTAGTGGATAGAGATTACGAGGAAAGCATTTCTATACATCCTATGCTCGTACTCTTTAACCATAAACTTCCCTATCTTCGCAGTAGCTTTCCAGTGGATCTTCTTATAATCATCGTGAGGTGTAAACTCTCTAACACTTATAACCTCGGAACCAACCCCTTTTCTCCTAGATGAACGCCCTTCCACAATCGGTAGATAAGGAACAACAGCTTCTACATTAAACATATGTCTAGACTCTGTAGGTACAACCTTTACCTCTACAGGTTTAGCTAAGATGTATTTATAAACTATTCTTAGGATTGATAGAGGTGTTTCGAACTCTAGTTCAAAACCTTCAATAAGGTGTTTACCTGGGTACCCAGATACGTATACCTCTAAACGCTGATCTTCTCTAGAGAATCTCCATCTAGAGATCTTCAAACCTGTATCTGAGTACAGATAGATCTTCTTAACGATGAGGATACCTGTTGCTCTAGGCGGTTTGATTACAAATTCTAGAGATTTATCAGAACCCTCGACAATCTCCAGACTACCACTAGATACGATATCTAAACCAATGTATTTGAAGAAACTCGCTATAGCCATATCTATAGCTATAGCTAGCATAGTTACGTAGAGAATAGCTGGGCCTATGAAAGTAATCTTGTTTAGATCTATATAGGGGATAGGGTTCGATACGTAGAGAACAATCAAGATTACAGCTATAGATATTAAGATGTAGAGACCTCTAGATATCTTCACCGATATAGATACCCTGTTCTCAAACACTATAGATTCGCTATGGTTTCGGGACTTCAACTTTCGATAAAACCTCTAGAACAACTCTTTCACCTGTATACCCTTCAGCTATGAACTCAGGTTTCAGCAGTATTCTATGCGATAGAGTAGGGATAGCAGCTGCTTTAATATCGTCTGGAATTACATAGGTTCTCCCCTCAGCTAATGCAAATTCTTTCGCTAGCTGTAGAAGCATAAGAGCTCCTCTAGGTGTTACCCCTAGTCTAACAGCTTCGTGTTTATGGCTATACTCAACTATTCTAGCTACATATTCATATAGAGAGCTATCGACGTACACCTTCTCGATTTCTTCAGCTGCTACAACTATATCGTTTATATCTGCAACAGGTTTCAAATTCTCAAACTCTTTCTCTATACTCTTCAAACCTCTCTTCAGTAAAGCTATAAGAGATTCCTTATCGAGTAAACCCATAGTTAACTTGATGTAGAATCTATCTAGCTGAGCTTCTGGTAGAGGGAATGTACCTTCTAATTCTATAGGGTTTTGAGTTGCTAAAACTACGAAAGGTCTTGGGAGAGGAATAGTTTCACCATCTATAGTAACCTGTTTCTCCTGCATAGCTTCTAGCAAAGCACTTTGAGTTCTAGGAGAAGCTCTATTAATCTCGTCAACGAGGAGTATGTTTGTGTATATAGGCCCTAGTTTAACCTCGAAATCACCTATCTTCTGGTTAAATACTTTAGTACCTATGATATCTGATGGAAGTGTATCGATAGTGCATTGAACCCTGGAGAATTTCAGGTTTAGAAGTTTTGCAACAACTTTAGCTGTAAGCGTCTTCGCTATACCTGGTACACCCTCTATAAGGACATGACCTTCAGCTATAACTGAGAATACTAAGAGTTTTACATGGTTTTCTCTAGCTACTAAAACTTTCGATGCTTCTGAAACAACAAATTCAACTATTTTGCTTAAACGAGTCATACGCATTACAGTACTATAAACATTAATTCTAGTTTAAAAATATAGATTAATGTGAACGAAATGCCCTTAACTAAACATAGAACTTTTCTAGTTTTCGTAATTTTGTTAAACCTAGCTATCGTAAGTATTGCTAATACTGTTGCTGAAGAAGTAAGACATCCTAGTAACTTGGGTAGATTTGTTAAAGAGGGTATGGATAGCTATAGAGAATTCCTAAAATGGCTAAATTATACAGGTTTAACTTCTAGATACAATCTAAATTTATCTGATGTAAACGATATTAAGAGGAAATCTGTTCTTGTTCTAGAGGAAATCTATAGAAACACTACTTTAGCTATGTTTATAGGGGGTGTAGAGATTAAGCATCTAAAGATATTCGCAAATCTATCAGATGAAGTAGGTAGAGATGATATTGTTAAACTACTTAAAGCAGTTGCTAAAGAGTTCAATATAAGTAGAATAGACTTTAGCTGTAGAGATGTATTCACAAAATTCTTTACTAACATAGTTAAACCTAAGACATGTAGATACAACTTAACAGATCTAGACTACTTAACGTGGTATACATTGAAACTATACAGAGGTTTACCTAGCGCCGAGCTTATATCAATTCTAAGCAAGATCTATACAGCAAAGATTATACTGAGAACAGGGGCTGTTTACGAAGATGTACTAGGTAGAATTCTTGAAGAACTACTATTCAAAGAATCTATTGTTCTATACCTTATCCTGAAAAACGTTGTATATACTAACGAAGTAGCTGTTATAACTATACCTCGAACCACATCTACACCGATAATACAGATCATTAAAGTTGGAAATAAATCTACAGGAAAAGTAGTTACGTTAGAAGATATTGAGAAAGCTATGAAGTTGTTGAACAAGCTTATGAAGATCTCCGAGCATTACAGTATAGATATATCTTCTCAAGACGTTGTAAACATTGTTAGCTACATACTTAGCCTAGATATAGAGGAAGCTTTGAAATTTATAGAGTCTGTAGATATAGATTACCTAAGGTATATAAGCACCATACCTCCTACTATCTATAACATAGGTAGAGAAGCTGATAATCTCAATCCTATCGAAGAAAAATCCTCTCTACGATATCCATTTCCTCAGCCTCCCCAAAACATTCCTTTCGGAATCTATCCTTATTACGAAGGTGAATACTATGAAGAATTTATACGAGAATTCTATCCTGGGTATAGTGGTGGGTATGCTGGGTCTAGTGGTAGTGGATCCAAGGGTTCTGGGGATTCCATCAGCAACACCGCTTCTCTAGAGGTTTTAGCTAAGTCTATAGCTATTGACGATCTTGTTGAAAAGCTGAACTCTATACCTATAGCAGTACCTTCTTTGAATACGGTAACAGAGTTGTTAAACACTGTAACCTCTACATCGATACCTAGGAGAGCTACTGCTTCTACACAATCTTCTAGCGGTAAAGGTTTAGGATACGATATCTGGCTATACTTAGTATTGCTATGTCTACTACCGTTAGGTGTAGCAATAGTGTTCAAACATTACATAATTCTCAGCATATTTGCTAGGTTTACGAAAGTTTTTAGAAGTAGATCAGAAGGTGTTGTCAGTAGCAGAGATTGGGGTATACTTGAGTTTTTCTGGGTTCTTGTAGAGAGAATAGCATCGGTTCTCGGTGTAAAGATAGGTATTAGCGATACTCATAGAGAAGCTTATAAAAAGCTTGTAATACGTATTAACGATGAAGATCTTAAGCATAGACTTAAAGAAGTTGTGAAAGGTTATGAAGTTCTCCGCTTCAGCAATAAACATGATGTAGATGTAGAGCGCTGGCGTAAAGATGTAGAGATGCTTATGGAGAGATACAGGTAGGTTTTTATGAGGATAGCTACGCTAATAACCATAGCTACTCTATCTCTTATCCTAGCCTATACCGGGGTTATCAGAGGTTTTGGGTTACTAGATTTCTTAGTATCAGCTATACTGATCTCTATAGCTATCTACGTAGTCATTAGATACTCTCTACCAATTGTGTTAGGGGTTGAGCAAAAACCTCTAGTTAAGCTAGATATTCGCTATATACATTATCTATACCTAGCAATTCTCTACAGCTTAACCTTAACATTTCTAGGCTACATCGTTGATATATTCATGGCCTTCTTCTTCAAGAGAACAGTGCTGATCTACATGGTATCAGCAGCTATACCTATAATCACGGTCTACACTATCAGTAAATTCTTCGGTTTTAAAGGTCTTAGAATAGCTTTAACAGTATCTATAATAGTTCTAGGGATTCTACATATCTTGGGTTATGTTGAAGAGGTGGGTATGCTGTAGAGGTGGTTCTATGGATAGAGCTGAGGAGTACGATATCCACAGCATTGTTATAACTTATATAGCTATAGCTATAGCGATTCTATCTATTTTCTTAGCTATAACACAGAGATACGTAGCTTCACTGATATCTCTTGCATCTGCTATCGTTATCTTGTCATTTGTTAGCGATAGAAGGTGTATAGGGTGAAGTTGAAGTCTACTGCGTCGATCTTCATCCTCGCTATACTCATAATCCTAGCTATTGAGAACAGTAGAGAAGGTGTAGTTTATAGCGGTGCATCTCCTAGGAATACCGGGTGGGATGGTACATCGAATCTCGTTGAACATCTAGAAAACATAGAGAATACCGAGGTTTTAATAGTTGATGACTGGGCGAAGCTCAGGGATAGAAATTTTGATAGCTATAGCTGTGGTATAATCTTCATTATTTCTCCTGAGAAAAGTTTTACACAAGAAGAGGTAGAGTATGTAGCGAACTTAGTTCTAGAGAAGAACTTCAACCTCGTTATACTTGACGAAGGTTCTTATACTAACGATATACTGAAACGTCTAGGTGTTCAGGTAGAGATAGAAGCCTACAGATACGTGGAGATGACGAGGTCTAAGATATACATAGGTAAATCTAGCCGAAGTACTTCGAGTTCTGTGATTACACCAGGTTTCATAGAGCTAGATAGGGATACCTACTACCTCTTCTTCTCCTACGTATCACCTGTAACTATCAAGAACAACTCTACGTGTACAAAAATAGCATATACTGTTGAAGGTATTGGTGTAGGAGCTCTATGCACTACATCTAGAGGTTCTGTCCTAGTTATAGGTGATGGATCTATAGCTGTAAACGATGTTATACCTCCTTTACCGGAGGAGAATATCTATACAGAGGTTCTGAAGAGAGTAATAAATAAGTTGTGTGTTAACAGCGGTAAGAAGGTTATATTAATCGATAACTCTAAATACTTCTTAAAGATTTTATCATTTGGTGAACTACTTGAGGAGGGTTATGGTTTTCTAGAAGCGTTAGCTATCTCTATCAATATCTTTAGGTATATCTACCTCTATACCCAGAACCTCAACCTATCTACATCGTTAATAGCTATAAGCATAGCTATAGCCATTCTGTTCACGTCTATTGTAAAGCGTTTCTCTACTAAGAAAGGTGAAGGATACGAATTTTCTAGAGAACTCTACATAACTATCCCTGGCTATGGAAAGATAGTTGTAGAGTTTGTTGAAGATATATGTAGATCTGATAACCGATGTGTTAAAGAAATTCCCTGTGTAGCGAAGAGAGTTCTAAGTAGGAGATGTGTTGAAGAACTTTCTATCTATATGTCTAGGAATAGAGAGTTCAGGAAAAAAGTTGTTGAAGCTTTACTATATAAACGTTGAGCTTAGGTATAGCTATACATAGTAACCTCTATATAGGTTTAGATCTATGTCTATAGATGTACTGGATGATCTAGATAAAGAGATTTTGAGGATAATGGTAGAGGATTGCAGTTTAAGTGTTCGTAAGATAGCTAGGATGTTAGGTAAATCTCCTACGATTATCTCTAAGAAGATCCAGAGACTTAAAGATCTAGGGGTTTTAGAGAAGTGTACAGCTGTTATCAACTATAGGAAACTTGGCTACAACCTCATGGCTTTGATACTCTTCAATGTTGTAGGAGCTCATATAGAAGAAGTTGAAAAGATACTAGCTTCAGAACTTAATGTTAGAGGTGTATACGATATCACTGGTCAGTATGATGTAGCTGTACTAGCGTTATTTAAAGATGTTGAAGAACTTGATAAGTTTATCAAGAAGATTCTGAAGCATCCACATATAAAAGGTAGCGTAACCAGCGTAATTTTTAAAGCAGTTAAAGATGGTATCCACATAGGTATACCGTGAGGAAACTGTGTATGATGATTGTGGTGGGCTCTGAAAGGTGATGTCATGAATCCTCGCTGATCTTCTCCGGGTGGGGGTGTTGAGGGTAGATAGCGAAGATGTTTTGAAGAACTTAGGCTACAACTATATAAAGATTGTTGAACCTGCTCTAGAACCTCAGAGAACAGGTGTAAGGTTTAGAGATATAGCTCCTGAGCTAGAGAAACTAGGTGTGGAGATAGCTAGCGAGTATCTATATGAACACCAGCTACAAGCTCTAAACTTCCTTAGGCAAGGTTTCAACGTTGTATTGAAATCTGGTGCAGGTTCTGGTAAAACTGAGAGTTGGTATTTCTATTTCCACGAGAAGGCGAGGGATGGGGATTTCAAGGCTATAGCTATCTACCCAACACTTGCTCTAGCGAATGATCAGATAAAGAGGATATCTCTTTACGCATCTTCTGCAGGTATACTTGTTACAAAGATAGATGCTCTTCTTAGAGATGAACTTGTTCAGAAGATGGGTAGAGCTGGGTTGAGGAGAGAACTAGCTAGTGCAAAGCTCGTAGTTACTAATCCTGCATTCCTTCTCCACGAAGTTAAGAAACTTATCTTAACTCCTTCAGCATGTCTACTAGATCTTAGGAAATTGAATCTCGTGGTTATTGACGAATTCGATTTCTATAGCCCTAGAAGTATAGCTTTGATATTAGCTATGCTGAAGATATTGACAGACTATAGCGATGTTAAACCTCAGGTAGTTATTCTTACAGCTACCCTGGCTAACCCTGATGATATGTGTAGATACCTGGAAGAGGTTACCGGGAGGAAATGCGTTGTTATCGATGGTAAGCCTTTCAGAGTTGAGAATAGAGTTTACGTAGTTTTAGGTAAGAATATAGAGAATGTGTGGCGTATAGTTAGGAGGTATAGGGAGCAGGTTATAGCTAGGAACGATGTTGATAAAGATATAGTTAAAGCTTTAGACGATCTAGAGCTGTTTAAGAGGAATGCTTATAGAGTTCTTCAATATCTCGAAGCTCTAGGGTTCGAAGTACCTTCTATCTCTATAGATATCAAGGAGATAATGTCTAGGTATGTAGAGGATAGAGGTGTAACACTCGTATTCACTAAGAGTATCGCTAGAGCTGACGAAGTTGCTCGAATGCTTAGAGAATTTGTTGGAGATACCGTTGCTTCTCATCACCATCTAGTACCTAAGAAACAGAGAGAGGTTATAGAGGAGATGGCTAGGAGAGGAGAGGTTAAGATAATCGTCAGCCCTAGGACGCTTACCCAGGGGATAGATATAGGAACTGTTGTTAGAGTTGTTCATCTAGGTCTACCTGAGAGTGTTAGAGAGTTTCTGCAGAGAGAAGGTAGGAAAGGTAGGAGGAGGGAGATAGGGTTCTCGGAATCCGTAATAATCCCTTCAACGAGATGGGATTGGGAACTACTTACCAAAGGTATCGATGTTTTCTATAAATGGCTCTCCCTACCTCTAGAGAAAACCATTATAAACCCTAAGAACAAGTATATATACCTCTTCACAGGTTTAGCCAAGATTCTATCCCCATGGTATAGACGCGAGCTATCAGAAGATGAGCTAGAGGTTCTGAAGAAGGTTAGGGTTGTGAAGAAAGATGGTTCTGTAGACTACGAGAAAGCTAGGTGGATTTGGGAGAGATTGAATTTCTATGAATTTGGCCCACCTTACGGTGTGAAAAGGTATCTAGAAGACGGTGATAAGCTTGTACCTCTAGAACCTATAGGTCATTGCGATCTTGTTGAGAGGTTTCAGAAAGGGTGTATAGATCTATCACAAGACGCTATAGTTAAACATGTTGAAGCTGGGAAAAGTAGTAAGCTTGCTAGAGCTGTTGTAGAGGTTAAGCTAAGCAGGTTCAACTTCTTCAGCGATGATGCTATAGCTGAAGCTGTTGAAGAGTACAGGTATATAAAGTCTTCGTGGGGTGAGGAAGCGAATATACTTAGAGATATCGCTAGAGGTAAATTATCTAGCTATGTACTAGCAGTTGTTTACCCACCTAAACAAGGTTTTGGAGATTATATCAAGATACCTAACAGAGTTATATGGTATCTAGTAGCAAGCAGACCTAGAGTTGTAAAACTCGGAGATAAACATATTGTTACATACGATAGGAAAACCATATACGTACCTGTGGAAACAGCTGGGATGTATAGAGACTATACCTACGGTATCTACGTGGAAGCTGATGAAAGAGACGATGCAACATTTCTAAGGCTTGGGCTATCCTACCTCATGATCTTCCTAAGAAAGATCTACGGAATACCGTTCGAAACCATTATGTACAGCGTTGGGAAGATAGGAGAGAAGAAGTTTATAGAACTACATGAACCTGAATCAGCAGGTCTTCTGGAAACCCTTGACTGGGGTAAGGTTAGGAAAGATTTAGAGAACTACGTACCTGAAGATCTAGACCTGGTGATGCTACTACAGCTTGACGATATAGCTTACTCCGATCTTCTATCCCTAGGTTTAGACCTTAACACTTTAAAGAGTTTAGCAATGAGGGTTGTTGACTATCTGTTGCTTAGGGAGAAGCTATCGGCTGTGTTTAGAGGGTTGGAGATATCTATACCTAGACCTAGCAAGGCTCTGAAGATAGTTACACTAGATACTGTTGCACATATAGTTAATGAGGAGGAGGTTATTAGGAAAGCTATTGTAGGTTTAGCAGCTTTCGATGGTGAAACAGTTGAGAATGTTCTCGAGTTTTACACAATGCTTCCTTTCACACCTCCACCAAAAACTTTGAGAGATTTAGAGGTCTATGTAGAGGATATGGTTGTTTATAACAATATGAAGCTTGTTGTCCTAGATAGAGATACTCTATCTAAAGAACTGGAGAAAGTAGGTTTGAAAAGATTAGCTAAAACTGTTAAAGATTATGGCTATAGCCTAAGAGAAGCGTTATCTAGGCTAGGTATAGATCTCATCTCGTTAAGTACTATAGCTCAAGAACTAGTTATTAAAGGTATCGATATAGATTTGAGAGCTCTAGATGTAGCTGAAATCCATAGAGTTTACACAGAGTATGTAAGGGAGGGAGTTTTTAAAGAGCTTCCGAAGGATTTTAAAAACTCTATACAGAGATACCTAGAGGCAAGTACTAAACTGATATATGTTCTATACCTAGTTACTGAAAATCTTAGAGATAGATCTAGCTAAACCTCTACTCAAGCATATTAGCTAAAACCCCTCTCTTTATCAAAGAGGATACAAGTCTTTCAACTCTAGAAGGTGTTAACATAGATGTATCGAAACCCTGGTTTCTGAGGTACTCAACAACATTATCGTATAGATCTTCAACATTGTATCTAGTAAGTTTACCACCTGTAACCTCTAGTATCGCTTTCACTATATCTTCATTACTAGGCATCCTAGTTCTAGCCCTAGATCTAGAAACTCTCTGCCTCTTCTCATACTCATCTATCTCTTTAAGAACATCTTCAGGTACATACTTATCGTAGTTCTCGAAATCTTTACCCATAGAACCCCCAGATCTCTACAGATGTAAGCAGTATAGATTAGTTCTTGGTAGGGTATTTTAGATTTTCGTTAATTACTTCTTAAACGTTTCCCCAATTTTATTATAGCTAGGATAATTATTGCTGATATAGATGCAGACACAATAGATGTTGTTATCATCGATGTGATAGAGAAGCTATTCAAACTACTCGAAGATGTAACTGTTATCGTTCTATTGACAACCTCGATAATCTTCATAGTAGTAGTTACAGTAGTAGTTATAGCCGCTATCTTGGTAGTGGTCATCGTTACAGTATCTCTTATAGTTTGAGTTGTATAGCTTGTAAAAGTTCCTGGTTCTGGTATGTGTGTGTAGGTAATTGTTATGCTAGCAGTTTCGATATGTTTAACTGTGGTAACTTTCTCTACGTACTGTGTCGATGTTTCTACCAAGGTTGAGAAAACGGTTGTCGATATGTATACAGTAGCTGTTTCTCGTTGAATAGATGTTGTTGTTAGAACTCTTGTTATTGTTGTTGTTGAAATCTTTATAGATATAATCGTCGTAGTTATGGTGTAGAAATAAGCCTTGGTTAGAGGTGTTATTGAGTATATAACCCATTCAGTATCTTCAATAAATGGTGCTACACTTCTACAGATAGTTGTTGCAAAATATATAGCTGTACCATCTGAAGATATCTTACCCATTGAATCAGCACTACTACAACCGGTATTGTTATTTAAAAACAATGTTTTCTGTTGTTTAAGAAACTTGTTGAAAACATACACAATGTGTTTACCTGGATTTGCATATATCAAGTATATATCGCCGTTAACATACGCTATTTTAGAGCCGTAGTAACCGTAAACACTATACAGAGTATCTCCATTAGGACTGTATTTAACGATACCTACAACATTTTTATCGCTTGTAACACCGACTCCAGCTACATAAGCATACCCAGCTTCATCAAATGTTATCGATGTAGCAGATCCACCTAGAGTAACCTGTACTTGTTTCACAATATCGAGGTTTGTATCAAGAATTACGATGCTCCACCAAGCATCACCTGAACCTACAGCCCATATAGTACCTGTTACAGGGTTATATCTTAAGCTGTATAGCTGATCAGATACATCATCATATTTAAAGCCGTATGTTTTACTAATTACAAGGTTTAGATCTAGATCTCTTTTCTCTATATACCATTTACTATAAGCACCTACTCTCTGTATCCCTCCAACATATATATACTTTCCATCACTTGTAATAGAGGAGCCGTACGTATAATCAGGTCCTTCAACTATTTTCAACAAATTAAGATCTCTATCTAATACAGCAACAATAAGTTTCCCTAATTCAAACCCACTATACGTAGTAAACATACTCTTTGTTCCAACAACATAGAGCTTCTCTTCTACAACTACACAATCAAGTAGTAGATCATCTAAAGCAGTTGAAGGGTTGTAAGTCCACACCTTAGCTAGAGAACCATCAAATTTACTTCTCTTCTCAATTCTAAACATTGCATTAAACATACTTTTATCATAACCTACAACATATATATAATCACCAATCAAACACGTTGCATAAGGCTTATCATCAAAACTAGAATAGTTATTTCTTTGTATCCATATGATATCCATTGTTTGAGCTGAGATCACGAGATTTTGTAGTATGTTTAGATTACTAAGTATTAGAATAGATAATATGGAAAGAGATAGCATAAAAATTCTTCTATACATACCAAATCAGTGTTATGTATAGCGAAACAGATATTTAAATCTTGTTAAGCAATTCTTTTAATTAAAATAAAGATGAAATTCTACATGTATATATTAGATTTCTCAGCTCTTCTCTCAATATCCATCAATGTAGCTACATAAGATAAACCAGCTATGAAACCGTTGATAAGCATAGATTCATATTTACTAAACATTTCTTCTATTTCTTTCTCTATACCTTCTCTCAAAGGCTCTACTTCTAACGTTAAACAGATTCTGCTGTAATCAGCTATCTCAGCACATACCTTGATAGATCTATTACTTAGCTTCTCCGTTACTATCTTACCAACACCTGGTATAACATACTCAGATATAGCTACACCACCTTGCAAGATGTATACATATCTATCTAGTTATTATGTATATATGTTCAGCTTCCTGTTGTTGGTATCTACCGGGGTCTGCCCTCTACCTACGCTCTAAACCTCTATAGAGTTCCTCTAAATACTTCATATCATCGCTAGATAGATTTACATTCACCGCTTCAACAATTTCTTCTAGCTGCTGTGTATTAGAGACACTTGTTATAGGTATAATCGTTATCCCTAGCTCTTCACTTCTCTTGAGAAGCCATGCAATTGCTAGCTGTGTAGATGTCACATTTTTGCTTTTAGCAAATTCTATAAAATTCACTACTTTCTCAAGATTCTCTTGCGTGAACATTTTCCTTAAAGTTTCATCTATTTCAGCTCTACTACCAGGCGGGATAACCCATTTCTTCATCGCGATATCTACGTATTTCCCTGTTAAAAGTCCTCTAGCTAAAGGTGAGTATACTGTTAAACCTATTCCGAATTTCTTAGCTACAGGTACTATATCTTGTTCTACTTCTCTCTCCATCCAGTTATACTTATACTGTAGAACAGATATAGGTTCGAAACCGTACCTCTCAGCTATAAGCTGGTACTCTACTAATACGTAGGAAGGTATGTTACTCATACCTATGTAGAGTACGAAACCTTTTCTAACAAGATCGTTAAAACTTGACATAACTTCTAGAGGTGGTGTTTCAGGATCGTATCTATGGGCATAGTATATATCGATATACTCTACACCTAACCTCTTCAAACTCTCCTTAACCTGCCAATAGATATGCTTCCTACTCAAACCCTCGCCATTAGGTCTCTCAGCCATCTTATTACCAACTTTAGTAGCTATAACAAGAGCTTCTCTATCAAATCCAAGCTCTTTTATCAATCTGCCCAAGAGCTTCTCTGCGTAACCAACATGTGTTAGAGGTATAGGTGTAACAGCTCCATGATACCTATTAGCAGTATCTATAAAGTTTATACCTAGATCCCACGCTTTCTTCAAAACATTCCTAGTCTCATCTATATCTACTAGAGGTACCCCATACTCATCTCTTTCAGATCTCCTAGGTAGAAACCATGTACCTAAACATATAGCTGAAACTTTTAAACCGCTATTCTGAGACAATCTAAC
>Ga0326760_1000238_pt1 | contig 31407 bp, 35 predicted proteins | sample GCREP_S_FD_207668 | JGI IMG/M metagenome (GOLD analysis project Ga0326760, IMG submission 207668) | Hot spring sediment microbial communities from Geyser Creek Basin, Yellowstone National Park, WY, United States - GCR.EP_S | ecosystem: Environmental > Aquatic > Thermal springs > Near-boiling... | reverse complement strand
TACCGTGAATTCTAGCCCGAGTAACCTAAGGAACTCGGTCACCTCCTCCATACCGGCTATTACGCAGTCCTCCTTAACCCTGACACAGGCCTCCCCATATTTGTTAGGCACGATTACGCTTGTTAGGTCCCAGAATGGGTCGTCCTCCCTCAAGGCATCCAGTAATTTATACGCGAACAACCTGGCCTCTATCATGCCGCATCACCGCACCTAAATAGTATGTGGAACTTCGTCCCTGACCAACTCGGGTAATCAACCCTATAGTGAACACCAACACTCTCCCTCCTAATCATCGCCGCCTTGGCAATGAGGCTAGGCAGTAACGAGCCCTCAAGCTCATCAATAGCCCTCCTAAGCCCATCCTCACTCCTCACGATACCGACATACCTCCACAACACATCCCCGGCGCGCCCCATATCCACGTAACTCGCCAATCTACACCTCGTATGCGCAACAACATCGTACCTGCCAATCACAGGTAGCCCCCAGGCATCACCGCTGTAATAGGCCTTGAACGCCCTAATGACTAGATAGCCCTGCACGAGAGCTTCCAGCAGGCTGTTGCCGGCTAGTCTATTGGCGCCGTGGAATAAGGATGAGGAGGCCTCACCTATTGCGAACAACCCCCTAATACTCGTTCGACCCAGCGCATCAACCGCGACGCCACCGATTGTGTAATGGGCCGCCGGCACCACCGGTATTAGGTCCTTACCTGGCCTAAGGCCGTGCGCCCTCAGGAAACCGCTTATTGCCGGGAACTTCTCCTCGAAGTTCTCAATGGATGACACGTCTAAGTAAACACCGCCGGTCCTCACGAGTTCGTTATAAACAGCCCTGCTAACCACGTCGCGCGGCGCCAACTCAGCCCTCTCGTAATACTTCCCCATGAAGTACTCGCCATCCTTATTAACAAGCCTTGCCCCCTCACCCCTAACGGCCTCGGATATTAGGAATAGATCCCCATCAAGCATGGCGACCGTTGGGTGGAACTGTACGAACTCCAGGTCCCTGACCAAGGCGCCGGCCCTCATGGCGGTTTCAATACCCGAGCCACCCCCATCATTGGTACTGTACTGTATAGGTACAGCCCAGCATAGCCGCCAGTGGCGAGCACAACCGCGTCGGCCCTTACGAAATCGCCATCGTCAAGCGTGCGCCCACGGCCCTGTTATTACTAACCTCTATGCCGTCCAGCCTACCCTCAACCACCTGAACACCAACCTCCTCGGAAACCCTCGTCAAGACGCTCATCACAGCCTCACCAATCCTATCACCACCGATCCTAGCCCTAACAACCCTAGCCCTACTGTGACCACCCTCAAGGGACCTTTCCCTGCAGGGCTCAAAACCATGCCTAGTCAACCAATTAAGGACATCGCGCGCAAGCCCGATGTAGCTCCAGACAACCCCCTCATCATTCAGGTACCTACCTACCACGAGCGTGTCATTAACGTGAACCTTAACATCGGAGTCGTCAATGGGTACGGCTATGCCTCCCTAGGCCTTCCGCGAACTGCCGCCACGCGGGCTCCTCGTTATTACAATGACGTCGTCGACCCCCTCCTCCCTAGCCCTGATCGCCGCGCTTAAACCGGCAATTCCCGAACCAACGATCACAAGCCTCATACGCATTACCTAAATTCAAGCATCCTCATAATCGCGACCCTAGCCCTCTTGGCCAGGTCCTCGGGAACCCTCACGGGGTGCATTAGGTCCCTCAATGACCTATGGATCTTATCCAGCGTTATCAACTCATGAACTCGCAAACGGCATCCTTAAGAGCAGGAACGACCTTCACGTTCGGCACCTCCCTCAATATCCTATTGATTATCCCAGTCTCGGTGGCTATTACGAAACTGCCACCACCCGACTCCTTTACGGCCTTCACCATGCCCTGGGTCGACGCAACCCTAACCTTCACCCCCAGCTTCTCGGCATTCCTAAGTATGTCAACGGTCCCCGAGCACTCGGGATGGACGAGCAGTATGGAGCCCCTATTCTCCATTGCTGCCCTAGCGAGGGCTTCATACGTGATCTTATCATGGACGTAACAGGAACCGCTCCAGACGTAGAGGTTGTCCCTATTGGTGACGTACCTTATGTAGTTGCCCAGGTTCCTATCGGGCACGAAAAGTACTGGCCTGTCCCTGGGTATTGACTCGATTATCTTGTGGCAGTTGGCTGAGGTGCAGACGTAGTCCGAGACCGCCTTAACCTCGATCGACGAGTTTATGTACGTAACAACAACACCGTCGGGGTGCTCCCTCCTCCACCTAATTATATCCTCAGCCCTGACGGAGTCAACCAATGTGCAGCCCGCCCTCGTGTCGGGTATTAAAACGAGCTTGTCAGGGTTTAACACAGCGGCCACCTCAGCCATGAAGTACACGCCGGCGAAGACTATGACCTTAGCATTAGTCTTAGCCGCCTCAAGGGACAAATCCAGCGAATCGCCGAGGAAATCAGCCACAGCCTGAACCTCAGGCCTCTGGTAGTTATGGGCCAGGATCACGGCACTCCTCTCACGCTTAAGTCTCAAAACCTCCCTGACTAGGTCCCCCATCGCGTTAACGAATACCGCTAGTAAAATAGGCGCGTTAGTGTAAGGCTTGGCGTAGATAATATAACTCAATTCATTGAGCGGCCCGGCAAAGAATGCCGCCTAATGACTTCTCATTGACTAAGACTAAACCTAATCTTAACTATGGGGTCTACTATCTCGTACGTGCCATGCCCGCTCCTCTTGATTATGCTGAGCTTAACTAGGTTGTTGAGGACCCTACTCACCTCAGTGGGCTGCACATACTTACCAAGCCTAGCCGATACGTAATCCCTAATCTCGCTAAACCTAGTCCTACCCCTCGCCAAAGCCTCAAGCACCGTCGCATAATACCTCGACCTATTTAAGAGGGACCTTAGCTCCTCGTTGATTAATACTAACGCCTCGTTATACACCTCCACGGGCTTAACGCCCCCTAATGGCCCTCATGTAGCCGTAGTATGTTAGCCAACCAACAATACCATTGAGCCTATCAACGACCTCCCTAATCTCATCCTCATCAACATCGACGCCGTACTGCCTAAACCCAAGTCTCAGGAACTCCATGGACTTCTCCCTACTGAATGGCTCAAGGGTTAATTCATCCATTATCCTACCATACAGCGGCGACCTCACGTCATTGAAACCTATGAAGTCGTGGAGAAGGCCGACCTCCGAGCCTGTGAGGATAACCTTTACATTGCTTAGGTTATCATAGACGTAGGCAAGCACGAGAGCCATATCCATCTTACCATGCCCCTTAAGTAGCCTGAGCCATTGGGCCTCGTCAATGGCTAGGACGAACCTGTCTAGATTATCCGAAACCCTACTCAATAAATCCGTGAAGTAGACCTCCCCCTGCTCAATATATTATTGATAAATCAACACCGCTACCAAGTACGTGAACGCCATGTAAAGACCTAGCAATCCTACGAATAACATCCTCAAGCCTAAACCTAACCGCAACCTCGCTTAGGCACCTCGAGACCAACCCATACAACCTCCTAACCGATAAGTCACCCTCGAGCGCCTTAGCATCAATGTAACAATATGGGATGCGGGATTCATTAAGGGCAACCTTAAGCACGGAGGTCTTACCAATACGCCTAATACCGTAAATCACCAACAACCTAGACGAACTACTAAGGAAGTTGCTTATTCTACCCAACTCCTCATCCCTCCCGAATAAATCGGCCCTACTCTCCTTCGGACCTGGGTCGAAAAGCACTAATTCACACCCCTGTTAATTATTAACACCCCTGTTAATAAACCTTCTTTTCGGAATGCCCTCATGGAAAAAGCATTATTATTCAACCTAGCATTATATGTAGGTATCTGTGACGTCGAGACATGCACATCCATGGCGAGGCACCATGCAATACATAGAACTTAGGTTAGAGGAGGCAATGCGGGAGGCAGAGCTAGCCCTCAAGTTCCCTTGACCAGGGTCTTCATAGGAATGCCTCAGGGAAGGTCTTCCAGGCGTGGAAGGCCGTGATATCCGCCGCAGCCGCAAAAAACAGGGAATTAATTGCCAAGCACTACACGGGTATTGTTAAGGACAGGACCGGCAAGGTCAGGTCCAAGGCAGCCCTCATAATAGCCCTAATGCCAACAACAAGGCTGAGGGAAGTAGCATCAATACTTGAGGAGGTTTATGGTAAGGAGATAGTCCACCTCACAGACCTTGCACTTAACCTACACGAATTTCAATATAACGGTCTGGACTCGGAGGGAGTGGTGAGTAGGTACACGAATCTAAGCGATGTGGAGAAGGACATTGCGCTCTCTGCACCGGCAAGCGCTGCCGGGCCACGCCCCCATTCTGGGGCGTCACTCCTCGAGTCCCGGCATGGCATACCCGAGCTCAGGAGGCCGCGCGGCGCGGCGTGCCCGGGACACGCAGAGACCGGGTGCCGGCAGCGCGGTGGGCTGGGGCGCCCTCCCGCCCTCCGGTGCGGGGAGGCAGTAACATGACTATGCTCGTCGGTGCTGCCATATCTCCCTACCAGCACTTCGGCCTCTGCAACTGCGACATGCCGGACGAGCCCGGCGCCATGCACCTGGCGCACTACGGGCGCGACCTCGACATCGCGAGGCAGGTGGGCCTCGACGTCTTTAGGACGGGCGTCGAGTGGGCGCTGGTGGAGCCCAGGGAGGGCCAGTACTCCCGCAAGTGGCTTGAGTTCTTCCGCGGGTACCTGGAGGCAGTGCGCGGCCGCGGGATGAGGCCCTGGGTCGCGCTGCACCACTTCACGAACCCGCGCTGGGTCTGGAGGCACGGCGGGTGGCTATCGGGGCACGTCGTCAGGCGGTTCCTGGCCTACGTGGAGCTGGTCGCGAGGGAGCTGGGCGACTTGATAGACGTCGCGATTGCCTTCAACGAGCCGAACGTTTACGTCATGCTGTCCTACGTGAGGGGAGTCCTGCCGCCGCACGCGTTCATGGCCCTGAGGCTCGCCCGCGCCGCTGAGCGGAACATAGCGGAGGCCCTGCTCGGCGCGAGGGACGTGCTGAGGAGCTACGGCGTGAGGTGCACGTTCACGTACAGCTACGCTGCAGTTGAGGGCAGGGATCCCGTCTCGCTCGCGCTGAGGGCCCTCGCGGCGCTCCAGCGCGCCGAGTACGCGCGGCTGTTCCGCGAGATGGACCTCACCGCCGTCAACTTCTACGTCGTGTCCTACTTTGACGGCTACGGCATCCGCCACAAGCTCAAGCCGAGGGCGCTGCTGGCCGCGAGAAGGTGGGCCCCCGGCCCGCTTGCCGTCACGGAGTTCGGGATCCCGGCGAGGAGCGAGCCGCTGCGGTACCGTTACCTCTGCACGATGGCCATGGTGCTCGCGGAGCTGGGGCCGGTGGCTGCAGTGTGGTGGAGCTTCCTCCACGGCTACGAGTGGGGGCTGGGCTACCGGCCCTTCTTCGCGCTGGTTGACGTCGACCGTGAGACGTGGGAGAGGCGCCTCACGCCGCTGGCGCTGAGGTTCCGCGAGACGCTCCTCAGCCCGCCGGCGGGGTGCGAGGAAATCAGTGAAATGGACATGGGCTACGAGTGGCGCTATGCCCCGCTCCCCGCATCCCAGTGACCCACTTCACCCCTCCGCACAGTCGGGACACCGCCCCCATTCTTGGGGCCTCACTCCTCAGGCCCCGGCGGGGCCCGGGAGCGCCCGCCTTCACGGCGTTCCGCTCCGGCGGGCTCGCCCGAGCTCTTGTTGCCACATTTAAGCCTTTCTGTGGTTAAAATGCTTGAGTGACGGCTTGCCAACGGCGTGCGTGACCAAGGTCTGGCTCATAAGGGGAACCGTGCAGCGGCACGGCAGGCGCCACGTCCGCATCTACGTGCATGCAGACACTGCCGGCGACCTCGCGAACTACGCCGGCAGGACGGTGATCGGAGTGCTGGTTCTGGCAGAGGAGGGATGAAAGCATACCGCGCCATCCTGATCCCGCTGCCGCGAGAGTGCGACGCGCGCTACATTCAGCGCCTGATGGCACTGGCGAATTTGGCATACCATGGCTACGCGGTCACGATCCCAGACCTGTTAAGATACGTGCAGCACCAACTACTTTCTTGTTGGCAGCGGTTCAAGCAGAGCCTTGCCTTCGGCACCGCGCCGAAGAGGTGGCTCGCGAGGGCGTGGGTTCCGCTGAAAACGTACAGGGTCTTTCCGGAGGGGAGGCGAATCGGAGACAAAAGCGCGCCGGTGGCGCTGGACTTCGCGCGCGGCGTTGTGAGGGTGCGGCAGGTGTGCCACAACCGCCCGCGTTATGTGGTGGAGCTCCCCATGCCAGAGTGGGCTCTGGAGAGGGTCACGGAGGGCGCCGACATAAAATTTGCTGCAGTGGGCCTCAAAAACGGGAGGCCACATCTTGTCCTCGCTGCCGAGCGCGAGGTTCAGCCAATACAGCCGGGCGACTACGCTCTGGTCGTTGACGTCAACTCGTGGCGCCACGGCATTGCGTGGGCCCTCGTCAGGGCGGGCAAGGTCGTTTCCATGAAGCAGGAGAGACTGTGCCTCGACGGCCTCTACCGCGAGCTGTTAAGGCTTGAGCGCAAGTACGGCGCGCTCAGGCGGCTGGGCCTTCACGAGACGCCGGAGGGTAAGAGGCTGCGGCGCGAGATCGGGCATAAGAAACGGAAGCTGCATGCAATCGTCAAGGACAGGGCGCAGTGGCTGGCGGCAAAGCTTGCAGGGAAGGCACTAAAGTATCGCGCAAAGGTCGTCATCGACGACGTGCTTGAAGAGTCCAGGCGCGGGCTGCTTGAGGAGAGGCTGCCCCGCGGCCTGGCAAAGATCTACCTCTCCGGCGTCAGGCGGTTCGTGAGGCTGCTCGCAAACCAGCTGCAGTGGTACGGTATCCCGTTTGAGTTCAGGAGACTTTACAGTACGGTCTGCCCGAGGTGCGGGGGCAGGATGAGAGAGCTCCCCGGCAGAATCGTGAGGTGCGAGAGCTGCGGTCTCAGCATGCACAGGGACCTAGTACCAGTAATGTGGTACCTCAAGGCTAACGGGCTGCCGCTAACGCCAGCATGAGGCGCGACACGCTGCTGGAGCTGCTCCGCATGGAGGCCGCGGAGGCCGCCGCCGGAGTGCTGGCGGGCTACCTGATCTCGGCGCTGATTCCGCAGCGCTGGGCCCTCGCACTTGCCCGGCCCGCCCTCCGCGCCATGAGGCTGGGGCCAGACCTCGCGCCGGCCGTTGTCGCCGCGCTCGCGGGGCCAGGGCGGCCGCGGCGCGCCCCGACAATTGCAGTAGTGCATCTCGGCGCGACGCCGCGGCAGAGCTCCTGACCGCGGCGAAAATGCTTAAAAGAATGCGGGGAGACTTGTCAAGAGGGCCCGGGAATCTCAAAAGAAGGATTGAAAGGGGCTGGAGTGTGAGTGCCCTCGAGCGCCTCCCGCGCGGCCCTCCACGGCATTACGTCTTTGCTCTTGCCTATGACAACCCACGCAATTGTCTTGGCCAGAGGTCTCGTCTCGGCAATTATGACCTTGTCGCCGGGCTTCACCTCAATACACTCGGGAACTCTCACGTGAATTCTTCTGCGTCTGCGCTCGTAGCGCTTGTACTTGGGAATGTAGTGGACCCACTCGCGCACCGCGACTGCAGCCTTCTGCATCTTGACCTTCTCGACCGTCACCTCCATGAGCTTGAGCTTGATTTTTAGGTGCCCGTGCCACGGGCACAGCGGATCGTCGCAGACGGCGGGCGGGGGCTGTATGTACGGCACGCCGACACTCCTAATGCGAATTCTCTTCCCGCCGGGCAGCGTCACGACATCTCCCACACTCGGTCTCGTTTGCAGCTTAATGGCGACCACCGCAGCAGCGCCTCCCCTCATTTAAAAGGCTTAGCCCATTCTGAGGCCGGAAATGTAACGCCCGCCGCGCTGCCGACAGCCCCGCCGGCACTCGGGGCCGGCCGGGGTCCTGTATGTGCGAGGGGCTGCTGTTAAGCAGCGAGAGTGGTCACGTCAGGAGTGCGCTCGTTGACGCCCAGAGGCGCGAGACCAGCGCGGGAGGGCTTTGCGCCAGCGCGAGCGCCCTGGCGCCCGCGCAGAGGGCCGGGCGGTCACTTTGCAGCTATGTGCAGCGATGACCTCGTAGCCTTCAGGCCGGGCTCGCCGTGCTGAACAAGCTTGCACGTTATGGCAAACTCGCCGAGGTAGTGGCCGATGTGCCACGGCGATATGAATACAGGTATGTAAGTGATGCCGTTGTGCACATGAATTGTCAAGCCCACCATTTCCGGCAGTATTATCATGTCTCTGCAGTGAGTTTTTACTACTGCCTTCTTGCCATGCGCCATTAACCTCTTCGCCTTTCTTATCTTGTCGAGCAACTTCCTGTGCTCCGGCCTCAAGCCGCGTTTCAATGACCTCCTCTGGCGTGCCGGCAGCAGCTTTATAAATTCGTCCATCGGCATGCGCAGCAGCTCGTCGAGAGTCTTTCCCCTGTACTTAAACGTTGACCACTCACTCGGCGGTATTGCGGCGGGTACTATCCACCCCTGCCTGCCCTTCTCGGCCGCGGACTCCTCTTTCTGCTCTCTTGGGGCCTTAGCTGCCCCTTCCTCTGTCTCCGGTCCCCCGCCGGAGCCGGCAGGAGGCATCGGTGGACCTCTCGCGCGCGTTTTAAAAAGCTTCAAGGCCGGCCGGGACGTGCACGGCGCCCCCGCTGCTGGCGTTGATTACGACGTGATAGTAGTCGGCGCCGGCATAGCGGGGCTGACTGCGGCAATATACACGGCGCGTCAGGGGCTTAGAACCCTAGTCATAGGCGCCGACCTGGGGGGCCAGCTCAACATGGTCTCGGTGATAAAGAACTACCCAGGCATTCACGAGATATCCGGCCCGGAGCTCATCAAACGCGTCGAGCAGCAAGCGCGCACGGCGGGCGCAGAGATAGTCTTTGACGAGGTAACGCACATCGAGAAGGCGGGCGAGATGTTCGTGGTCAGAACCGCCGGCGGCGACGAGTATAGAAGCCTCGCCGTGATACTCGCGATAGGCAAGGCGCCGAGAAAGCTGGGCGTGCCGGGCGAGGCGGAGCTCAGAGGCCGCGGGGTTTCTTACTGCGCCGTGTGCGACGCGCCGCTGCTGAGGGGCAAGGACGTTGCGCTCGTGAGCTGGGGCGACCTGTCAAGGGAGCCGGCCACGGTGCTCGCGCCTGTGGCAAGAAAGCTCTACTGGATATTCCCCTCGGACGAGCCCCTCGGCGACGACAAATTTCTAGGGCAAGTGCTCGGAGCCGGCAGAGTCGTGCTGATTCCAAATAGCGAGGTTGTCGAGATACGGGGAAGGTCGCGGGTAGAGCTCGTCGTGATAAAGAGCAGAAAGTCAGGAGAGGTCATGGAGCTGCCAGTCTCGGCAGTGATCATAGAGGTGGGGTACATTACAAAGAGCGACTTCGTGAGGCACCTTGTCGACGTTAACGAGCGGGGCGAGATAATAGCAGACTGGGAGGGCAGAACGAAAACGCCGGGTCTCTTTGCCGCAGGCGACGCCGTGGCTTACCCATACAAGCAAGCCGTGATAGCCGCTGCAATGGGCGCGTCGGCAGCGCTCTCGGCGCTCTCGTACGTGGCGAGGCTTAAGGGACGCGCTCTCCTCAGCCCCCGGCCGCTCTCCGAGAGCCGGAGCCCCGGAACGCCGTAGGAGTTCCGGGGCTCGGCAATAGATAAACATCCGGGGGAGGAAAAAGAGGCGGCTGGGACTGCCCGCCGAAGCGCCTCTGCGCTCACATGATGGGCGCCTCGTCCCTGTCTGCTTCAGGTTGGGCACCTAATAGCGGACTCAGTTTCGGTCACGGCGCCTGTCATGACAGGCCCCGCGCCCGGCCTGCAGACGGCCTTGTCGCTGGCAGGACCCCCGCGACCACTGACAGGTACCCCGACCTGACGCGCTTTGCAATGCCCATTGACTGGTCCGCGCTCTGCAGGCGGGCGGCATCAGCCGGCTGAAGTCACGGCACGCGGCGCCGGGCTCAGCGGTCTCATCACGGCGAGCGCAGAAAACTGCGCGCAAAGTTTTAAAGAGGCCGGCCGTGGGAATGCCGGCCGTGGGCGACGCCCCCGCAGGGGGGTGCGTGAGCCCGGCGGGTTCCCCCGGCATCACACCGCCGGCTTGTCTTGACCTGCGGCGCCATGCCCGGGCCCCTTACAGGCGGCAGGCTTCGGCGATCCGGCGAGGCAGTCAGGCCTGTCCGGTGCCCCGGCATGAGGCGCGGCGGAAGGCATTTATTGGCCGCCCGCAGGCGCGCTCAATGCCGAAGGAGGTCTTTCTGCTCGAGTTATGGAGGGCTTACGGAGAGAGGGCCCAGGAGGTGCGCGTGAAGAGGTACCCCGAGTATGTCAAGCTGAAGGCCAGGCTCGCTAGGTACCTCTACACCATAAAGCTCCCGCCGGAAAAGGCTGAGCAGGTACTCGCGGAACTCAAGGCCAAGAAGGTGAAGGTCGTCGAGGTATAACTTTATAAGCGGCGCGCCACACTGCCGCACATGGAGTACATTTACGGCGCCCTGCTGCTGTACTACGCCAAGCAGGAGATCAGCGAGGAGAACCTGGTGAAGGTCCTCGAGGCAGCAGGCATAAAGCCGGACGAGATCAGGGTCAAGACTTTAGTTGCGGCGCTGAAGGAGATTAACATAGAGGAGGCCATTAAGTCGGCGCCGCTGGCACCCGCAGTGCCACATGCGCCGGCCGCTGCGCCCCCGCCTCCAGCTCCCGCCGCCAAGGCAGAGGAGAAAGCAGAGAAGAAGGAAGAGGAGAAGAAGGGGCCGAGCGAGGAGGAGATCGCGAGCTCCCTCGCGTCGCTATTTTAGGGACTTTACCATCTTCGACGACAAAATCTTGTCGAGCTCCCTCACGTTCTTGCAGTAAATCCTGAATGTCTGATTCCCTATCCTGAACTCCACAAACTTGCGCTCCTCGCTCACTCTGTACTCGCTCACCTCAAGCGGAGCCTTGAGTCCGAACTTCCCGTCTATCACCAGACCCGTGTCGTAGACTTTCAAGCTCATTACTATTCTCGGAGCCGTGACCGGCCTCGCTATCTTGCCGAAGAGCGCCGACATCGCGCCGAAGACTAGCAGATAGCTGAGAAATCTTGCGGCTAGGGCCCCGACGTGCGGGCTGAGTGCCGACTCGAGGGCCGGCGGCACTGTGGGGAACAGCACCATTGCGAGCACCACCGCGGCGGGGATCAGGAGGAGCGGTATTATCGAGGCGCGCGCTATTTTCCTGTACTCGCCAGCCAGCTCCCTATCCCTCTCCATGACCTTTCTGACCTCCTTCTCGTCTACCTCCAGTACTAGCCTCCCCTTGGAGATCTCTGCGGCCGCGGACACCCCGCGCTTGTATGCTCTGGCGCCGAGAAATATTGCTAGGCCAAGGAAGATCGCAAAGTACGCGAGGACGAACGCCATGTACTCCCCGGGAAACACCGTCAGCACAAGTGCAAATACTACAACGAGCGCCGCACTGAGAATGCCCTGTCTCATCTACAAGCGCGCTGCCCTCACTTATAAGCATTCGTAAAACACGCATTAAAACTGACAGGGCGCGGCCTCCGGTGATTGAGAATTCCTTGTGGCGACAGATGAGCGGTTCACCCCTTGCTGAGCCTGCCCCTCAAAGGGGGGATTACCCGGCGCGCCTCACCATGTTTAGCTTGTAGCGCCTCGGCATGACCTCGGCAGGAAGCTCGGCCCCCACAATCTCAACGTGAACCGTCTGCTCGTCCCACCTCGTTGCGCGGCCGAAGGCTCTCTGCATTATGTTGCGAATTTTGAACCCCTTGTGAGCTGCAGCGTAAACTATCACGACGCGACTTGTGTCGAGACCCTTAAATCGCGCGTTATTCTCGAGATTCTCAAGGACCTGCAGGAACCTCTTCGCGACCTTAACAGGCCACTTGGCAACCGGCCAGCCCCTCCACGGCGTTGCGTGGTGGGCCTGTTTCTTTTTGTAGGTCTTCACCGGTACTGGCCTCTTGAGCCTCACGACGTCACTCAGCCACGTAACTGCCTGCCCTAGGGTCATGCCCCTGATGAACCTCGCCACCTCAACGCTCTTCTTCCACGACATTCTCTGCTCGGGCGCGTAAGCTCTGACTACCTGCTCGGGCGAGATCTTGATACCGTATTTCCTGAAGACCAGCTCGGCGACCTCTGCGTCGCTCATTGAATACTCCTGGCGGCGCGGCACTGTAGTGGGCAGTTTTGCCCTACTTAAGTCATTTCTCCGCGCGGCCCTCGAGGCCGTCAAGCGTACTGCAGACCGCAGCTGGAGGGATCCGGGACTGCCTCCCAGGCGGGGAGCCTGGCCGGAAGGGCGCGTGCGGGCTACCAGCGCGGAGAGGAGAATATAGTGTATTTGAAGCGTGCAAATACGGGCGCGCCACCCCTGCGGCGAGCTGTCACGGGGCAGTGTGACAGCAGGGGGCTGGACTGCGCCGGTACAGGGGCAGGGCGGAAAGCGCCATCTCTCGCAAGCAATAGACACTCTTGGCACGCGGCAGCCGCCCCTGCAATCCGACTGGGCCCCGGAGCCGCCCGGAAGCAATCGGAGATCCAAGAGCTGGCGGCTTTCTGGCTCTGAAGAGCCTGCTTGGGGAGTTATGCTTAAATAAGGGATAGCTGTCCCGCACTTATGAGGTTCCGCAAAGCTCAACAAACAGCGCTGGAGCTCCTTGTCAGAGAGCGGCGGGCGGCTCTGCTCCAGAAACTCTCGCTTGCAGCTGCCGCGGCCGGGCTGGCTCTCTTTACAATTCCAGCCCTGCTGGATCACGTGCTAGGCGGGGCGCTTCAAGCTCTGTTGCCGCAGGCCGTGTACAACGCCATCCACGAGTTGCGCCACCTCCTGGGCATACCGTGCCACTGAAAGACATATTGAGGGGCCCGTTGGGCTACGCGGCCATCGGGATCGTTGCGGCAGCCCTCCAGACAACTTTCCAGCTCCAGTTTGCCGCGCCCATGGCAGAGAGCCTGCACGAAAAATTTACTGCGGGCGCGGAGGAGGAAGCAGCGTGCTGGGCCATGTACGCTGCCGCCGCGCTCTACGGCGCCTCTATCGGCGTTATCTTCAATTTCATCACGAGGCGCGTGGAGCCGGCCCGCGCCGCAATCTTGATGTTCGTGGGCTACTCGCTCATGCCGACTCTCAAGTGGCTGCCCACGCCGCACGGCATAAGCTACGAGGAACCGGTCTGGTGGCGCGAGGCCGTCTATGCCCTGTACCTGCTCTACAACATGCTGGCTCTGCTGCTTGCGCGCCCTGCTAGCTTCCTGTCCCTCAGGACGGCAACGGCGGCGGCCTTGCTGGCGCTGGGATTCGCGGCATTCCCGAGCTTCACCATCCCTGAGAGGTACCGCGATCTACTGCCCGAGCTGAGGGCGCTTCAGGGGCTGTCGCTGGCGTCGTGGGCTCTCTTCTGGTTCGTTATGTCCGTGGGCGCCAGGGCGCTAATGCCGATAAGGAGGCTGTAGCGTGCCGCGGGCCTGGCGGCGCCCGTTCCTGGAGACTGCGTGGAGGGGCGTGGCTATCGTGCACACCGGGGAGGCCCCGCCCGTCGTCAGCCGGATTAAGGGAGTGCTGGAACTTTCCGGCGTCCCCGCCCACGTGCTGCCGGTCGGGGACCTGGCAAGGGCGCTTAGGTGTTACGACGCCGTCATCTTCGCCGGGGCCGTCGGGGGCGCCGTGCGCCTCCTGTGCCCCCTCCTTAGGGGCAAGGAGGTGGACCCGCCGGTAGTCGTGGTGGACAGAGAGGGCAGGTTCTTCATACCGCTTGTCGGCGCCCACAGAGGTGCAAACAAGCTCGCCGAGGAGCTGGCGTCCGCCGTGGGGGGCACTGCAGTTATAACCACGGCCGCAGAGGCGGCAGGCGCGCTGCCGCCCGAGGAGCTCGAGAGGGCGCTGCTGTGCAAGATGTCGCGGGAGGACAGGCTGCGAGTTGCCGCAGCGCTGAGGGACGGCAGGGAGGTTTGCGTTGCGGGCGTGGAGGAGGCGCCGCCCGGCTACAGACCCGGCGAGGGCTGCGAGACCGTCATTAGGAGGGCTCGCGAGTGCCGGGAGGGGGAGGTTTGCTGCAGGCCCCTGCGCCTTTACGTGGGCCTTGGCTTCACCTCCACAGCCAGCGTGGGCGAGCTCGTAGAGGCGGTGCGCAAGGCGCTGGAGGACCTGGGCGCGGATCTCTCTGCGGTGGGCGCGGTGACGTCTATCAAGCCTGAGGCGGCCGAGGCGGCGAGGGCGTTGGGCCTGCCCGCGGCGGTTTTCAAGCCCGAGGAGCTGAGAGTGGACTGGGAGTGCCTGTCGCCGGCGAGCAGAAAGGCACTTGAGGTCTCGGGCCTCCCGGGCGTGGCGGAGCCCGCTGCCCTCACGGCGGCAGGGCCTGGCTCCTACCTGCTGTACAGGAAGAGGGTCTTCGGCTGCGTTACCGTCTCCGTTGCTGCCGCCGTGTGACGCGCTTACCGGCACAAAATTTATATTGCGGGGTGTGCAGCCGGCTTTAAGTCGTGCACACGCTTTTCCGGTCGCCCCCTGCGACGGTCGTTATGCAGCTAGACGAGCCGCCTGAGATGAACTACGTGCGCAAGCGCAGATCTCTGGGTGGACGTCGCTGGAGAGCTGCTAGGGGTCGTCGACAACAGAGTTGCAACTAAGAGAGGCGTGATCGCCCGGCTTCTGAACCCCAAGTGGATTGAGGAGATGCTGAAGCATGGCTACTCCGGCATCCTGCAAATAGCCGAGAAAGTGGACAACCTCTTCGGACTGTAAGCCACGATGGGCGACGTCGAGGACTGGGTCTGGCACGAGCTGTTAAGGGGGTACCTGACGGGTAGCGTTAAAGAGAGAATCAAGCAGCAAAACCCGTGGGCGCTCAAGCACATAGCCGACATGCTGTACGAGGCATATCAGCGGGGGTACTGGAAGCCCGAGGAGAGCGAGCTAGATGCGCTGTACGCAGCAGCCTCTGAGGCCGAGCTCCTTATCGAGAGGTAGCCGCGGGCAGTCACCTGCCTTCGGCGCGCTGTCTCAAGGCATGCGCACACTTCCCGACCAGTATCACCAGGCTTGAGGCGGGCCTCGTGTCGCCCAGGCCCTCCACACGCCTCACGCTTTCTGTCGGCAGTGTCAAGTCCTCCATGAGCCACACGTCGCACCCGCGGCTTCTCAGCTCGAGCGCCACCCGCCTCACAGCCTCGACGTCGGGCGGGGGTATCACTACCAGGTCGCGGCTGCACTCAGGCGGCGGGAGGGGCTGGGGCTCTCTCGCGTGCTGCGACACCACTACGACGCGCGCCAGGTCCAGTCCCGCTCTTGCCAGCGCGACATTTACAGAAGACACCCCGCTTATGATCTCGAGCGGCACGCCCAGCGCCCTCACTCTTTCCATCAACTCCCAGTCCGAAACGGCCGGGTCGCCGTGAACGGCGAGGCAGACGTCTGCGCTTAGGGAGAGTGCCGCCAGCCTCTTCAGCTCTGCCTCTTGATTCTGGTATGAGAGCGCGACGACCTCCTTGCCCTCCAGGGGCAGCCTCCCCAGCACGCTGGGCCACCCGGCAACCGCCCTGCACCTCTCGAGGGCTTTCAGCGCCTTCACGGTGAGGTACTCAGGGTCGCCGGGCCCCACGCCCACCACGTAGAGCACGCCGCGCGTGCGGCCGGCAGTTTAAAGCTCGCCGGCCCCGCCGGCTGGGAAAAGCTTAAATATTGCGTGTCCAAATTCGGTCACGATAATGGCGCGGCAGATGAAATGCGCGCCGGCCGCGCCCGCGCAACTCTATAAATGAACTCCGGCACCCCGGCGCGTGAGGGCGAGAGAGGTGATACTGGTGAGCCATGGCTCCCGGCGCGGCGAGTTTAACGCGCTAATGGAGAGGCTGGCGCGCCGGCTTCAGGAGGACTTGGGCGTGCCTGTGAGAGTTGGCTATAATGAGTACTCGGAGCCAAACTGGCGGGATCTCATGCGAGACGGCGACGGCCCCGTCGTGATCGCCCTGGCATTCCTGGGCTCGGGCAATCACGTGTGCCGGGACATCCTGGGCGAGCTGGGCGTTGAGGCGGGCAGGTGGCAGATGAGCAGGTTTGGGCGTCTTGTTTACGTGACGCAGCCGCTGGGAGAATCCCCCCTCGTATATCAGGCGCTGAGGGCGCGGGTTCAGGCCGCACTCGGCGGGAGCGCGCCCGCCGCGCTCGAGGACCCGGAGGAGATCGAGTCGGAGTCCCTCAGCGCCATTGCCAGAGCGCTGGGCCTCAACATGTCTGACTGGAGGGACAGGCTTAGGGCCCGCGCTGCCTACGCTTCGGGAAACCTTGAGGTCGCCAGGGCGCTTAGAGTTTCGGACGACTTGCTCGAGGCCTTCAGTGAGTGGTTCGGGGGGCCCGTCGTCGCTGACACGCACATGGTCGCGGCGGGCCTGAGATACCGGCGGGACTTAATTCACGTTGCGCTGGACTGCGCGGACGCAGCTCGGGGGAGCACGAGGTCGCGCGCGGGGATGCTGTGCGCGCTGAGAAGGCGCGGGGCCGCGGGCGTTGTGGTGGGAAACGCTCCCACCGCGCTTCTCGCAGTCCTAGAGTTCTGCCTAGAGGGCGGGGAGCTTCCCTACGTCATCGCAGCCCCCGTGGGCTTTGTCAACGCTGCTAGGGTTAAGGAGGAGTTCCTCGGGAAGTGCAGGGTGCCGTCAGCTGTCATCGCGGGGACGTACGGGGGGTCGGGAGTCGCCGCTGCGATCTTTAACGAGCTCGTCAGAATAATTCATGGCGGGTGAGGTGTATGTCGTTGGCTTTGGGCCCGGGAGCCCGCGGCTCAGAACTCCGGAGGCGGTGGAGGCAATTAGGAGCGCCGACGTCGTGATAGGCTACAGGACCTACATAGAGCTCATCTCCGACCTGCTGGACGGGAAGGAGGTTATCTCAGCAGGCATGCGGGAGGAGCTGCGCAGGGCAAGGGCGGCGATCGAGCTGGCGAGAGAGGGCAGGCGCGTCGCTGTCGTTAGCGACGGAGACCCGGAGGTCTTCGGCATGGCGCCCCTCGTCCTGGAGCTCGCGAGCAGGCTGGACGAGCAGGTGCCCATAAGGGTTGTTCCCGGCGTCACGGCCGCGCTGGCCGCGGGGGCCCTTCTCGGCGCCCCTCTGGGGTCCGACTTCGCCGTCGTGAACTTAAGCCCGCTCCTCACGCCCCCAGACGCCATCTTGCAGAGAGTCCGGCTCGCGGCAGCTGGGGACTTCGTGCTGGCGCTTTACAACCCAGTAGACGGGCGGCTGCTGAGAGAGGTCTTAGAAGTGCTGCGGCGGGCTCGCGGGGGCGGCACGCCCGTCGGGATAGTGAAAGACGCGTACCGCGCGGGCCAGCGAGTCGTTATAACCACGTTAGACCACGTCGATGCGAGCTCTGTGGACATGCGCACAATCATAATTGTTGGCAACAGCGAGACGTACGTGTGGCGCGGCTTCATGATAACGCCGCGGGGGTACCATAGGAAGTATGCTTACCCTTAGGCGTCTCGGGATAACCACAGGCGCCGCGGCCGCGGCTGCCGCAAAGGCCGCAGCGCTCTGCTTCAGGGGCGAGGCCCCGCGGAGCGTGACCATACCAACGCCGGTGGGGCTTAGGCTCGAGATTCTCGTGGAGCGCGTGTACAAGAGCGGCGAGTGGTGCTGCGGCGAGGTGAGAAAGTTCTCTGGCGACAATCCCGACGTTCTCAACGGCGCGCTTGTGAGAGCGTGCGTCAAGCCTGGCTCCGGGGGCCTTAAAATCACGTGCGGCGAGGGGGTCGGCATCGTGACAAGGCCCGGCCTTTCCGTTCCACCCGGCGAGTGCGCGATAAACCCAGTCCCGAGGCTGATGATAACAGAGGCCCTCAGAGAGGCCGGACTTGCCGAGGGGACAGTGCTAATTGAGGTCCCGGGCGGCGAGAGGCTGGCAGAGCTCACGATGAACAAGGACGTGGGGATTGTCGGCGGGATTTCTATTCTGGGAACCACGGGGATAGAGTTCCCGTCCAGCAGCAAGGAGTACGTAAAGCACATCAAGACAGAGCTTGAGGCCGTCCGCGCGGTCTCCCGCGCGGCCGTCCTTGCCGTGGGCAACAAGGCAGTGCAGTACGCAAGGAGGGACTTTGGCGACGCGGTAGTCAAGGTGGGAGACTGGATAGGCGCTGCCGTCAAGATGGCGGTAAGAATGGGCTTCGAGGCGGTGACCGTGGCGGGCCTGCCGGGCAAGCTTGTCAAGGTTGCCGCGGGCGCTATGAACACGCACAGCAAGTACTGCGACGCGCGGCTTGAGACGCTGACCTACTGCGCGCTTGCTGCCGGAGTTCCCCCCGAGGTGGTAGCGAGGGTCCTCGGCGCTGGGAGCGTCGCGGAGGCGCTTTACCACCTGGGAGGCTATCGAGACGTCGTTCTGTCCGCCATTGCCAGGCGGGCTAAGGAGAGGCTCGTGAGGTTCGCGAAAAGGGACGTGCGCGTAGTTGTATATGACGAGGGCGGCAGACGTGTGGCCGAGGCATGAGGGCGCCCGGCATACCAGACGAGGAGTTCATCAGGGATCCCGAGATCCCCATAACGAGGGAGGAGGTCAGAGTAATAGTGCTCTCAAAACTGAAGGTGAGGCCAGGCGATGTAGTGCTCGACGTGGGCTGCGGGACTGGCAGCGTCTCCGTAGAGGCCGCGCTGATGGGCGCGAGAGTGTACGCAATGGACAAGAACCCGAAGGCAGTTGAGCTCACGAGGAGAAATGCCGAGAAGTTTGGCGTGCTCGACAGAATTCGCGTCGTGCTGGGTGAGGCGCCCCGCGACCTGCCCAGACACACCAGGTTCACATCGGCCTTTATAGGGGGCGGCGGGAGGGGCCTGCCGAAAATAGTGCCAGAGGTCGCGAGACTCGTCGAGCCGGGCGGCAGGATTGTGCTAAGCGTGACGGCGCTGGAGAGCCTCGCGGCACTAATCCCGGCGCTGGAGGAGCTGGATTACGAGGTCGTGCTCGTGCAAGTGGCTAGGGGAAAGCGAGCGGGCGGCTACACGCTGCTGAGCCCCCTGAGCCCAGTTTATGTCGTGACGGTGAGGCTGCGAGAGACCCGCAAAAATTCAACGTAGCTGCGCTCTCACGCGCCGGAGCGGCGTGGCGCCCTCCCGCGACCCGCCGTGCAGCGCGGCGATCCAGCGCCCGGGCCCAGACCTGCTGGCGGAGAACGCCTACAAGTTATTGAAAAATACCGCCGGCAGGGGAATGCTATGATCAGGGTTGTCGGCCTGGGACCCGGCAATCCTTCGCTTGTGACTGTCAGGGCCGTTGAGATCTTGCGAAATGCCAGCATGGTTTACGTGCCGGCGTCCTCGCGGTCTGAGAGAAGCCTAGCCGAGCGCATCGTCCGCGCGTACACGAGCGCCGATGTCGTGACTGTGGAGTTTCCCATGGGCGCTGCCGCTGAGAGCCTGCTGAGAGACATTGCCTCCAAGCTTGAGAGAGCGGGGGACGCGGTGTACGCGCAGCTGGGGGACCCGGCCCTTTACAGCACTTTCGCCAGGCTCCTCCCCTACATAAAGTCGCCAGTGGAGTTCGTGCCAGGGGTCTCCTCAATAATCGCATGCGCCCAGTACGCCGGGCGCGTCTTAGTCTCGCGAGATCAGGCCGTGGCGATAGTTCCGGCGTCAAGGCGAGACTTGCTAGAGGCGGCCCTCAAGCTCTTTGACGTGGTCGTCGCGATCAAGGCAAACACAAATATAGACCTCCTGAACGAGCTCCTGAAGAAGTTCGACGGCGTGGCGGTGAAGAGGTGCTACATGGAGGGCGGCGCGGTTGCCAGGGAGATCTCATGGCGCGACTACTTCACGGTGGTCTACATCTGGCGGAATCGCGAGCCGGCACCGGCCCCCTTTAATCGATAACGCAGGAGAGAGCGCCGAATTCATCGCCTCACTTCCTCATTCGAAACCCCCGCCCCTCGTTAATTTTTCAATTACCTCTGCCGCGGCCCCCTCCAGCGAGGCCCGGGCGCAGATCGCGATGGAGCTCCAGCCGCGGCCGGAATGCCCCTGAGGGTCGTGCAGGGAAGCGCCAGAGGGCCTGGAACCTCAGAGGGACGGTTGAAAGTAAAGTAATAAATGCCGGCGCGCGTGCAACGCAATGGCGGCGGTGGCCAAGCTCGGAAAGGTGGTCTTCGTCGGCGCAGGCCCCGGCGATCCAGAGCTGATAACCGTGAGGGGGATGAAGTACTTGCAGCAGGCCGACGTGATTATATACGCGGGCTCTCTTGTGAGCCCGGACATTTTGAAATACGCAAAGCCGGAGGTCGAGATATATAATAGCGCGACCATGACGACAGAGGAGATCGTCGATATTATGGTTAGGAAGGCTATAGAGGGGAAGCTCGTCGTGAGGCTAAAGTCAGGCGATCCCAGCATTTACGGCGCGCTGTGGGAGGAGGTAATGCCGCTACAGCGGCTTGGAATCCCGTTCGAGATAGTGCCCGGCGTCACCGCTGCACTGGCCGCCGCCGCATCCATGAAAATTGAGCTCACAGTGCCGAAGGTAGTGCAGACGGTGGTCATCACGAGAGCCTCCGCAAGAGTGGAAATGCGCGGGGATCTGAGGACTGCCGCGAGGTTCGCGCGAGAGATGGGCGCCGTGCTGGCCATATACACGGGAGTTCATGTCATAGACAAGGTCGTGAGGGAGCTCACGGAGGGTGGCCTGCCTCCCGAGACTCCCGTGGCAGTCGTCTACAAGGCGTCCTGGCCTGACGAGAAGATAGTCGCGGGGACTCTGGCCGACATAGCCGAGAGAGTAAAGGCGGAGGGCATCACGAGAGACTCCGTGATCATTGTCGGCGAGTCCGTCAGGCCGGCTGAAGTGCCGCGCAGCGCCGTCTACGACCCTGCGCGCGGCCACAGCTACAGGAAGGCCAGGACGTAGCGCGCCAGCACAACTTATTAGTCACGTCCCGGCCCCCGTCATGAGGGAGGTTGACCCGCGTCACTTCCACTACGTGATGTATCCCGCCACGACGCCTGTGATTGCAGCAAGGGCCGGCGGCGAGGCCAGCGCTATGCCGGCGGCGTGGACCGCCGCGGTGTCGTTCGACCCGCCGATGCTCATCACGGCAATAGCGCCCGAGCGCAAGACATACATGCTGATAAGGGAGAGCGGGCACTTCACGGTAAATTACCTCGACTTCTCCAGGGTGGAGGCCCTGGCCGTGATCGGGAGCGCCTCGTCGAGATTCCTGCCCGACAAGCTCGAGAGGGCCGGTCTGAGACTCGTAGAGGCCAGGAAGGTCCCCTCGGTCGCGCTCGCAGACGCAGCCGCGGTGATAGAGTGCTCGCTGAGGGAGGTCGTTGACGTGGGAGGAGACCACGACATAATAGTCGGGCGCGTCGAGGCGGTATTCGCCTCGGAGGACTTCAAGGACGGCGCGTGGTCCCTGGAGAGGTACAGGCCCATCCTCTACATGGGCAGGACCCGCGGCCCCGGCCCCTCTAAGTTCCGCTTCGCGACGACGGGCGAGGTCAGGGATGTGGAGTACGGCGCCGGAGTCCGGCAGGCAGTCGAGGAGCGGAGGAGGGCCCGCAAGCTCGTCGAGGGGGCAATAGACGAGCTGGCGAGGAAGATGGGCAGGAGCCCCGAGGATGTCGCATATATGCTCCTCGACGCGCTGAAGGGAATTCTGGCGAGACGCTGGAGGGTCTGAGCGGGGGCCCGGGCTACCGCTCCCGCCTTCTCAACCTCTCCAGCAGCTTTCTAGCCCTGCCCGCCACGCGCCTCACCTCCTCAACGACCTTCCGCCCTTCTTTGTGCGGCTCGACGCGCGGAGGCTCCGAGCCTCTGAGGCCCGCGAGGAGGGCGGCTATCGACCTCTTGAACACGCTCGGCGTTGATGGGCACTCCACCGATATGAAGAACGCGCGGCCTGAGAGCAGCCTGCCCAGCTCGTAGAAGAAGAGCTCGGACGCGAAGAGGTACCCGGTCGGGTCGTCCCTGTGGATGTCAAATCCCAGTTGCACTACCAGCGGCTCTCCCGCCGCGTCTATGGCGGGCGCTAGCACTCTGACGAGGCTCTCGTCGCCGGCGCCTGGGGGCAGCGGGAGTGGCACTACTGCATGCCCGCGCCTGACCAGGTGCCCGAACGACGGGCCGTCCACGCCCCCGTAAACGACAAGTAGCGGGAATGCGTGCTCGAGGTGGAGCTCCCACGTGCCCCTCGGAAAGTGCAGGTCTATGCTCACGACCGCCGCGCCGGCCCTCCTCGCGATGTAGGCCGCAGCATTGAACGCGTGGCCCATTCTAGGCGCGTGAAATCCTGCCATTATAGTTCCGCCTGTGTAAAACACTGCCCGCCCTCTCGCGAGGGCTGCTTCCGCAACGGCCGCGGCGAGTAGCGCCTCGCGGCGCTTTGACACCGCCCTGACGAAGATCTCGCTGTGCACGGCGCGCACTGCATCGAGAGAGCCCTCGCCGCTGACAGCCTCCGCGCCCACCTCCCTCAGCGCTTGCGAGACCCAGTCCTGTAGCTCCGCGTGCGTCAGCACGGAGATGCCGGCTCCCTGCACTGCAGGGAGCTCGGTGCCGCCATTTAAGAAGAGCGCGGGGCGCGAGCACCTCAGGGCTCGGCACACAACGGCGGGAGAGCACAAGCGCCCCCTTAACCCGGCACCGCGTCTGCCGTCTGCTGGGGCGCCCTCTCCGCGTCGGCGCGCTTAAAGCGTTTATAAATCGTCGTGCGGAACCCGCTTTACACTGATAGAGGCAGTCTGCTCTGCCGCCGGGCTTTGCTCTGCAAGGCGGGCGCCCAGTTTAAAAAACGCCGTGCAGGCTTGAGGCGCCGGGCGGCGCCGGCAGCTCGCTCTTGCGCTCGCGCGGGTCGAGGCCGCGCGGCGCCAGCGCTAGCCTGCCGAGATGCACTACTGCAATTGTCGGGGCGCGCCGCGGTAAAGCTCCTGATGCGGGAGGCGCGGCCGGAGGGCCCTGGATCTCAAGAGAAAGGGCTGAAAGATATTTCTGGACGGCGCCGTGCTGTACTACCATTGCCGTGAGGATTGAAAGGTTAGTTTATCACGTCAGCGCACGCCAGCACGAGCGCCAGGCATGCGGCGCTTGAGACCTCCGAGAATGCAAGCGTGTATGCCGTAAGCCTCACGGCCATCCTCGCGCCGAAAATGCCGACTCTCTGCGGCAGGTAGGCCCTGAGGTGCACGAGGGGCGCGGACACTAGCTGCCCGGCGAAGAGCGCCAGCAGGGCCTCCCTCACTGTGAGCTCTCCGCGCGCGAGAAAGACCCCCGCCACGTACATCGCAGAGATATAATTTGCTGCCGCTGCCGCCACTACAGCGGTGCCGGCCTCCCCGAGGGAGAGCGAGGCGCCGAAAAGCGCGCCGAGAAGCCTAATGGCGCCTGCTGCGTCTAGCGCGGCAACGGCTGCCGTTGCCGCCGCCAGTCTGGCCGAGATTTTAAGCCAAAGCCGCGCCGTGCTTGCCACCACGCCGCGCCACGAGGTCTCTCCGCCCGCGGCGCTTGCCATTATCGCGTCAAGGCGGCCGAGGTGCGCGAGGTAGAGCCTGGCGGCCGCGTAGCATAGGGCGGAGAACGCGAGCAGCCTGAGCGCGGTGAGCGCAATGTAAGGCGCGGCGGCCTGCCGGAGAGTAGACAGCGCGATGGGAATTGAGAACCTGAGCGCGTCGTACAGAAAGCTGAGCGGCGAGAGCAGGAGAAACGCCGCAATGACACCCCTGGCATCGCCGAGCTTGGCCAGAATGGCATACGCGGCGGTGGGGCTGGCAAGAGAGAGCGCCATTAACGGCACGAGGCCTCTCGGCAGCCCCAGGGCAGAGGCGAGAGGTGCGGCGAGCGACGTCAGTCTCCGGAACGCGCCCAGCTTCTCGAGCGCCCCGGCTGCCAGCAGGGAGGCGAATACGAGGGCCGAGGTCTCGAGGAAGAACTTAGCGTAAAACCACACGGGCCCACCGTCCCGGCGTTCCTTATTAAGCTGGAGCCCCTAGTGGTTACTACCGCGCGCCCAGCTCTCTGGCCGAGTAGCTATTACAACATCGCTGTTGGTGAGGTTTATTAATGCGGCACAGGCGCGCCGGCAATGCTGATTCTTGAGATAGACGTTGAGAGACAGAGAGTTAGCAAGGTGGAGCTTGACGCCTCAGGGCCCATCGAGGCCGCGCTGGCGCTGCACAAGAGGCGGGAGACGTGGCGTCTCGACCCGCTCTCGCCCGAGGTGCCGTTCGTCTTTGGCTTCGGCCCCTTCGTCGGAGGGAGGCTCTTTGGCGTGCACCGGCTGGTCTTTGTCTTCAAGAGCCCGCAGACTAGGATGCTCCACGTCTCGACAATGGGCGGCGCGGCGTACAAGGCAATGGGCATGGGGGCGCAGGCCGTATCGATCGTCGGGAGGGCCTCGAGGCGCACTGCGCTCCTCATAGCGAGCGGGGAGGTACAGTTCGTCGAGTTCCAGCCCGGCGGGGACGTGTACGAGACGGCAAGGAGGCTCTACGAGCTGCACAGGGACTTCTTCGCGAGGAACGACGCGAGAGCGCTAGTGGTCGGGCCTGCGGCCTTCACGACGTACAACGGCGCCGTGGTCTCCGTGGACGTGGACGTGCGTGACGGCAGGCTCAGGCCAGGCGCGGAGGACTTTGCCGGCAGAGGCGGCCCCGGCACTGCGCTGGCGCAGGGGCATAACGTCGTTGCGGTCGTCGCGGGCGGGCCCAAGAGGCCGCTGCACGACAGGGTGGCAGACGCCAAGGCCCTGGACGAGATCTTCAAGGCGAGGTTCGGGAAGCCCTACCGCGACGCGCTCAACGAAAAGACGGTGAAGTACCGCTACGATTCAAAGGTCGGCGCCGGCGGGACGTTCGGCGTCAACTACCCGCACTACCGCGACCTGCTGCCGCTGTTCGGCTACAAGTCGATCTACATGCCAAGGGAGGAGAGGAGGAGGCACGCGGAGCTCGTGCTCGAGCTCTTCTGGAAGCCGTTCAAGGCGGAGCAAGACAAATCGAGGGAGTGGTACAACTGCGGGGAGCCGTGCCCCGTCTTGTGCAAGAAGGCGTGGCGCGGCAAGAAGGTGGACTACGAGCCGTTTCACGCAATGGGGCCCTTCATAGGCAACTACGTCTTCGAGGAGGCCGTGCCGCTAGTCGACAGGGTCGACAGGCTCGGGCTCGACGCGATAGAAATGGGGCACGTCATTGCGTGGCTCTTCGACGCCGTCCACGTCGGCCTGCTGAGACCGGAGGAGGTCGGGATAGGCGACGTGCCCGCGTTCGACCCGGCAAAGTTCGAGCCCCTCGGGGACTCAAGGAGGAACGCCAAGCTCGCGTCGGAGCTGGTAGACGGCTTCGTCAGCGGGGCCACGGAGGCCCTCTCGCTCGTCGCGAGGCGCGGCATTAGGGCGGCCGCGCGCGAGCTCGAGCGGCGCTTCAGCGACAGGGTCAGGGCGACTGGCTGCAGGTTCAGAGACCTTGCCGTCTACGCGGCGCTTGGCTCCGAGGGCTACATGACGCCGAGCTTCTACTGGGCCCCAGGCCTTGTCGCGCCGATGTACATGCTCGGCCGCTACTGGAGCAACTACACACCGACGTTCATGCCGCCCGAGGACTTCGCCGAGTCCGCCTACAGGCGCGCCATTGCGGAAATGTTCATAGACAACGCGGGCGTCTGCAGGTTTCACAGGGGCTGGGCCGAGGAGGTGCTCGAGGACCTGTACAGGCTGGCCGGGCTGAAGCCGCCATCGCCAGCGCTGTACAGGGAGCTTGCATATTACGCGAAGCTCTCAGGGGCCGAGCCGCTGCCGTGGGAGGGGAGGCGGACGAGAGACCTCATATCCACGCTGGCATCAGAGCTGGGCGCCAGGGAGTGGAGGTTTGCCGAGTACGAGGACTACTACGAGTGGTGGATGCGGTTCAAGAGCCGGCTTGACCAGCTTGTATTCTCGGAGTAATCGCGCGCCCGAGCCCGTCGGGCCGGGCGGCGCTCGTAAATCCGAGCCTGCCCCGCAGTGCGCCGCCGTTAACTCTGTTTACGCGCCTGCTGCCATACTGCGCGGTGTCGAGACGCTTGCGGCGCGTGCTGCCGCGAAAAAATTAAAAATCCAGTTAACGCTGTTAATTGTGAGGACGGTTAAGTACGTACTTGTTGGCCCTCCCAATACCGGGAAGTCGACGCTGTTCTACGCGCTGACGGGAATCTACGTCAGGACGGCCAACTACCCGGGCACCACGGTGGAGGTGCGCCGGGGGAGGTTCCGCGTGGGAGACGTCATCGTGGAAGTCGCCGACACGCCTGGAGTGCTGAATCCCGACAGCCCGAGAGACCTCGACGAGAGGGTCGCGCTCGAGGAGGCGCTGAAGGGGGATTACGACGGCGCGGTGGTTGTCGCCGCGCCGCACGCGCTCCGTGAGGCAGTGAGGCTGGCCGAGATAGTGAGCAAGAGCAAGCCCGTGATCTTTGCGTACAACATGTCTGACCTAGCCCCGCTGCCCCTGCCGCCCGAGGAGCTCTCCGCCAAGCTGGGCGCGCCCGTTGTATGCACCGTGGCAGTGAGAGGAAGGGGAGTTGCCGAGCTCAAGAAGTTAATGGCCGGGGGCGGGGGCGGCAGACACGTGAGGGCCGTGGATGTGCCCCTCCCGACCCCCGGCGCGGGAATTGCGGCGGTGCTATCGAGACCCCTCGTGGCCGCGCCGCTCCTGGCGGCAGTAGGCATACTGACCCTCCTGGCACTCCTCGCGCTTGTGGAGGGCGTGACGCCGCTCGGGGACTTTCCCTACGCGGTCGTGCCGCTGTTCGAGTCTGCGAGTGAGGCGGTGGCCGAGTACATAAAAGGTGCGGTTGCAAGCCCGCCGCTCGCCTCCTTCCTTGCGGACGGAGTTTGGAGTGCCGTGTCCACGATAGCCGTGCTGTCTGTCTACATCGCTACTGCCCTCGTGCTGGTAGTGTTCTACGAGGAGACGGGGCTAATAGGGCTCCTGACGCGCAGGCTGGAGGGGCGCTTGGCACGCACGGGGGTGCCCCCGAGGGGCGTGGTCTGTCTGCTCGTGGGAGCCTCCTGCAACGTCCCTGCAGTAAACGCGGCGGGAGTTCTATGGGGCGCCGGGAGTAGGTTCCTCACGGCGCTTCTCGTGCCGTACGTCCCCTGTGCCGCGCGCCTCGCGATATTCGTGGCGGTGGCTGCCGCAGCGCTGAGGGGCGCGCCGCATTTAGTCCCGCTGGCGATCTTCCTGCCGTACGCTGCCGCGCTCGCCGTAATCCCGTTGGCCTCGCACCTGTACCGGAGGCTGTTTAAGACGCCGCCGCTTATTTGCGGCGAGGTGCCGCCAGCCCCGTTAATGCTACCTAGCCCCAGGATCTTCGCGCTGAAGCTTGCAGTATATCTCAGGGATTCGCTGAGAAAGGTCGCGCCGCTGCTGGCGGCATTTGTTCTCGTGCTGTGGCCTCTCGAGTCTCTCGGCCCCGGCGGGATTGTCGAGAGCATTTCGGAGAGCTATCTGGCCTGGGCCGGCAGAGCCCTCGAGGCCTTCTTCGCGCCCATGGGCTGGACGTGGAATATAGCCGCGAGTGTTATCGGCGGCTGGGTGTTCAAGGAGGTCGTGCTGGGCTTAATGGAGGCCACGGGGGCTCTCGAGACCCTGACCGTGCTGCCGATCTCCTCAACGCTGGCCCTTCTAGTATTCATGGCTTTCTACTCTTCATGCATAGCCACGCTAACCTCAGTGCGCAGAATCGCGGGCCTCAAGCTCGCGCTGGCTGCCTCAGCTCTGCAGTTTGCTATTGCGTACGCAGCCGCCCTCGCCGTGAAGCTGGCAGCTCCTGTGGCTTGAGAGGGGCAATAATGAGGCGCTGGTAATGGTAATGTTGGCACAGATGCCCTCTTTCCGTTAAGAAGGCCTTAAAATCAAAAAGGTGTGCCTGTACTTGTAGCGAGAGGGAAAGGCAGGGGAGACAGACTCTGCAAAACTATAGAGTAGCTTACCAATACCGCGAAGGAGGGGGTCTTGAGACAGATGTAATAATACTTGACATGTCTCGAGGTCATGTTATGGGTCTAGAAAACGCAGTTAAAAATGGAGGGGAAAGTGACAACACAAAAATTATCGCACGGCTCTGAAGAGCGGCGGAATCCCGCAGACGGGCGCCGGGCACTTCTCCGCTGCCGAATCTAGAGCCGCTCTCTGTTCCCGCGAGTGAAGCGGCGGCCCGGCTGAGGGCACCTCTGAGTGCTTTTAAGCAGCCCCGCCGCTCCGACCGTGGCGGCTGTCGCGATTCCCGAGACGCTAGCGAGAGAGCTAAAAAAGAGGGGCATAGATGTTGAATCCTGGATCGTCGACATGATAGTCAGGGCTCTGCAGCTAGACCCGAAGACTGCAATCGCGGCCCGCTTAGAGCTTGCCGCCAGGTATCTAGAGGAGGGGGGATCGCTCGCGGATAGAGATCCAGTCCAGGCATCCGAAAAGCTGTACAAGGCTGCCGAGGAGGCCGTCAAGGCACTGGCGGCATGCCTCAATCTGGACGCTGCCAGCAGGGCCGAGGAGCGCGGCCGCTGGACTGCGGCAGAGCTTGACAGGGCAGCCCGCGACGCAGCCAGGAGGCTGGGAGGGTGGCTCCTCGACGCGTGGGACCACGCGTGGGCCCTCCACGTCTGGGGGTTTCACGAGGCAAAGCTGGACGCCGACGCGGTGAGAGAGAGGGAGCCATACGTGGCGAGGCTGGTGGAGGAGGCGAGGAGGGTCTGCGCGCCGGGCTGAGGCTGAGAGGGCCCGCGGCGCCGGCGTGATAAAGCTGCATGGCCTACACTATCGGCTACGGCGGGTTCCCGCCGGAGCGCCTCCTCAGGGCTCTGAGAGAGCGGCGGGTTGAAGTTGTCGTTGACATCAGGAGGTATCCGCGCTCGCGCATTGCGGCTTACTCCGGGGAGAGCCTCAAGGAGGCCCTCGCCCGCGAGGGCATCGAGTATGTGTGGCTTGGAGAGCTCGGCGCGCTGGGCGTGAGGGGGCCGAGGGCCGGCTGCACGGGCTCGCGGACATTCGACTCCTACGTGTGGAGGCTGTACCACTACGCCCCCGCAATACTCCAGCTCGTAGAGCTGAGAGACCTCGCCAGCCGCAGGACTGTCGCGCTGCTCTGCAGGGAGGAGAGCTGGCGCTACTGCCACCGGCAGTTTCTCGCCGACTTCCTGACAGGCGAGGGAATCAGGGTAATACACATAAGGAGGGGCGGCGAGGAGGCGCACGAGAGGACGCCGTGCTTCGGCGCTTACGAGCTGCCCCCGGCGGACCTAGTCCGGCGCGCCTACGCAGAGCTGCGGCGCGCGTGCGGCAGCGCGACGCTGTACATCCCCGGCTGGTCGCTAGAGGGGCAGGAGGGCGGCATCGACGTGATAGCCTACGGCAGCGTCAGCGACGTGCCGCGCGGATATAACGTGCACGCAGCGCCGGCGCCGTCTGAGGACCTCTTCCACTACTTCGCGACGCAGTGGGGCGTTCTGCTGTGCGGGAGGCCCTACGTAATTGACTTCGAGAGGGCTCTCGAGGGCGAGATTGCGGCGGCGGGCGAGCTGGCGCGGGCAGCGAGCGCGAGCGATCCCGCGGCGGCGTGCAAGGCCGCGAGGCGTCTGGCCCTCGCAGCGGCCGCGTTACTGTGCGGGCCGCGGGAGGCCCACACCTGGCGGCGCGCTGCCGGCTGTCTTAGAGGGCGCGGCCTTGAGGTTCCCGGCGTCGCCGCGACAGCGGAGGGCCTCGCGGAGTGCAAGAGCGCGCTTGAAAAACTCGCCGCCCTCGTCGCCGCGCCGGCAAGGCGCGCGGTCAGAGAGCCGCCGGCGCCGTGACCGCCCCCCTGTCTGCCTGCTGGACCAGCGCCGCGTACTTTGCCAGAAGGCCCGTGAGCTGCTTGCGCGGCGGCTGCCACCTCTTCCTCCTCCTCTCCAGCTCCCCGTCTTGCACGTCGAGCTTGAGAAGGCCCGACTCCCCGTCAATGACTATCCTGTCGCCGCTCTCCACGAGCGCGATGGGACCCCCGACTGCAGCCTCGGGCGCCACGTGCCCGACCATTATGCCGCGGGTGGCCCCGGAGAAGCGCCCGTCGGTGACCAGCGCGACTGACTCGCCGAGCCCGGCCCCGACTACTGCCGCCGTGATTTTCAGCATTTCAGGCATGCCGGGAGCCCCCCTGGGCCCCTCGTAGCGTATAACGACCACGTCGCCAGGCTTGATCTCGCCTGCCGCTACGGCCTTGAAGGCCTCGGCCTCCCCGTCATAAACGCGCGCCCTTCCCTCGAATTTCGTCAGGCCGGCCGCCCCGATTTTCATCACCGCGCCGCTTGGCGCTAGATTGCCCCTCAGAATTCTAATGCCCGCGTGAGGCTTGTAAGGCCTGTCGACGTCAAACAGCACTCCGGCATCGGGAACTGGCGGCGGCTGCCACCTATCCAGCAGCTTGCCTATCGGCTCGCCCTCCACTGTGAGGGCGTCAGGCCTCAGCAGCCCCGCCCTGTGGAGCTTTTTCAGAATTCTAGGCACGCCGCCGACTCTGTCGAGGTCCTGCATTGTGTAGGGCCCCGCCGGCTTCAGCGCCGCTATCACCGGCACCTTCCTGCTGATTTTGTCAAGGTCGTCGAGCGTGAAGTCAACGCCCGCCTCGTGCGCTATCGCCAGCAGGTGAAGTATTGCGTTCGTGGAGCCCGCAGTCGCGAATAGCACTACTGCCGCGTTGTGCAGCGCGTCGTACGTGACAATCTTTCTCGGCGTGATCCCGAGCTCGGCTGCCGCGAGCACCGCGCGGCCGGAAGCCGCGGCCAGCGCTCGGCGCCTTGACGACGTCGCCGGCGGCGACGCCGAGCCGAGAAGCGAGAGCCCCGTGGCCTCTGCCAGCGCGGCCATGGTATTCGCCGTGTAGAGACCCTGGCACGTCCCGCAGGTCGGGAACGACAGCTCCTCCACCAGTCTGAGATCCTCCAGCGAGATCTTTCCGGCAATGTAAGCGCCGACGGCCTCGAAGGCGTCGCCTATTGCCACCTCCCTATCGCCGAGACACGCCGCCTCGGCGCTACCGCCGTAGAGGAAGACCGCGGGGAGGTCCAGCCTGACCATTGCCATCATTATGCCGGGCTGCGTCTTGTCGCAGCAGCCTATGCCGACCCACGCGTCCACCCCGTGGGCGTTAAACTGCGCCTCGATGGTGTCTGCAATTAGGTCCCTGCTTACCAGCGAGTACCTCATGCCCGGCGTCCCCATGTTAATCCCGTCGTTGACGACAATAGTGGGCGCCGCGAGGCCCACTCCGCCCGCCTCCTTAATGCCCTCCTTGACGTGCCTAGCAAGCTCCAGCGTGTGGTAGCAGCAGGGGCCCAGCTCCGACCACGCCGCGAGGAC
>Ga0326760_1000237_pt1 | contig 31778 bp, 25 predicted proteins | sample GCREP_S_FD_207668 | JGI IMG/M metagenome (GOLD analysis project Ga0326760, IMG submission 207668) | Hot spring sediment microbial communities from Geyser Creek Basin, Yellowstone National Park, WY, United States - GCR.EP_S | ecosystem: Environmental > Aquatic > Thermal springs > Near-boiling... | reverse complement strand
CTTAGAAAAGCTATTCTAGAAATGTATTGGGATGGAGAATCAACACCAAGCGTTATAACACCTGTTGGTGATTTCTTTGGATCTGCTGCTAATATGGGTGAGTATATACATCTAGGCCCTACTTCACCTATAGGTTTGGGTAGGTATATACATTTCTAGTCTCTACCAATAGGATGTACTAGTGGTGGCTACTACACCTTCTTCCCAATGCCATTTAGTAAAGCGTTGATCAAAATCGTTAATCTAAGTGAGTTAGATATAGATCTTCTATACTACATGATAGGATACATAACTGTTGATAATACAGATGATAGGGGTAGATTCCACGCAATGTGGCGTAGAGAGAGAACTACAAAGATTGGCGAACCTTACACAATATTAATTGCTAGAGGTAGAGGACATTACGTAGGTACTTTATTAGCTATGGAAGGTCTCGATAAAGGAGCTCGTTTCGGAGGTTTAACATTTCTCGAAGGTAATATGGAGATTATATCAGATGGAGAACTCGCATACGGATCAACAGGTACAGAAGACTACTTCTTAAGCGGATGGTATTTCATCAAAGGAGTTTTTAACGCACCATTCCACGGTCTTCTAATTAAAGATTCTGAAAACTTTAAGATACTTGCATATAGATTCCATATACTAGACCCAATACCATTCGAAAAAGAGCTTATAGTAAGGATACACCATGGAGAATTCGACGAAGTTCTAACAGATTATAGCAGTACTGCTTACTGGTACCAACTAGAACCACACTACGAATTTATTACAAAAATAAACCCATTAGATCTACTATAATTAAACAATACAAAGAACACTAGTTTATTTGTTAAACCTCTAAATAATTCGATAGATTAAATATATCATAATTTTTATTCAGCATATCTTCTTTGAATATTTAAACATTTCTAAATATATTGGATCACTTAATTCATTTCTCTTCAAAACTATGATACTCAGAGGTATACTAGCTTTTTCATAAACCTTATCTTTACAGCTATATCTATTGGATCGCTATTATCGTTAATAACTACTACATCGAAATCACTCAAAGGAATTGATTCTCCTCTAGCTCTTGATCCTACTAAATAGACTCTATATCAAGATACTCATTAAAAATCATTAAATATTGATACTAAGTTGATGTAGATCAATCACCTTATTAAATATGTTGTATCTATCAATATAGAATTTCTTTAGAGAACTACGATTTAAATTCGCTAAGTTTATATATCTAACCTCTATATTTCTACTCTATGGGTTGGAGGATATATGTATACTGGATTCATTGAGAAAATATTTGAGTATGCTGTAAGTGGTAGGATTGAAGCTGGAGAAAAGCTTTATAGAGATTTCATCGAGATTCCTTTTGTTGTTAAAAATGAAACCAATTTCCTATTAATAGAATTTACTTATGAAGGTGAAGGTTGTAGACTTATGATAGGTCTCATTGACTCTACGAATTCGCTGAGAGGGTGGTGTAGTCGTGGAGATAAAAAGTATACAGTATTTATATCTAGGAACTCTGCATCTCTAGGCTACATACCTGGGGATATCGTTGAGGGGATGTGGAGAGTTTTTGTAAGACTTGATAATGTACCTAAGTACGGGTGTATCTATACACTTAAAGTAGTTGGTTACAATACTGAGCTTAGTAATATGGATTTCGATAATCTTGGTAAAGTAGTTTCTAATTTAGCTAAGATTCTTGATCTACAAAAATTCTTGAAAGAGTACCCCGAGTTTTTCCTTGTACATGTATTCCCATATCCATGTAGAGAACATCTAGAATCTAGAGAAAAGAATACTCAAGAACGTAGTAGTTCTAGATGGTATAGAGGGGATCTACATATACATACAGTTCATAGCGATGGAAGGTTTACAGTTTGCGAAGTAATTGATTTAGCGAGAAGTAAAGGTCTAGATTTTATAGCGTTAACAGACCATAACACTATCGCTCAAAACATAGAGTTCACGAAGATAGGTAGATCTAGGGATATCTTGGTAATTCCCGGGATGGAGATAACTACGTTCTATGGACATGTTAATGTTTTTGGTATTAATAGATATATAGATTTTAGGAGGAGAAGTAAAGAAGATTTCGAGAAACTTATAGAAGAGATAAAGAACGAAAGAGGATTAGCATCAATAAATCATCCTGTAGTATCTAGAGAACCTATATGTAGGGATTGCGATTTCAAGTATAGAGATATAGAGAATTTTGATACTGTAGAAGTTTGGAACGGTCTTTGGCATCTATTTAATAACGAAGCTTTATCGTGGTGGCACAACCTACTAGCGAAAGGTTATAGAGTTACAGCTATAGGAGGAAGCGATTATCACGGAGTATACGTTGTAGCAGATATAGGAGAACCAACAACATGGGTTTACGCAGAAAATCTAACAGTAGAAGACATCTTGAAGAATATTAAGAAAGGTAGAGTATACATAACATATAAACCTGATACCCCTATAATAGATGTAAAGATCTTCGATAAGAAAGGTAACGTATATACTATAGGCGATGACGTAGAGAATACCGATAAAAATGTAGACCTCATTATACAAGTAGAAAAAGCTAAAGGAGCTATACTCAGAATTGTAACAGATAAAGCTATACATAGAATTGCTAATATAACAGAAAACAATTTCATATATAGAGAACGTATAGATATTGAAGATACTAAATTTATTAGAATAGAAATAGGTAACTATAGCAACCCCTACGAATTAATACCCCAAAACTCCGATGATATACTCGCAATAACAAACCCAATATACATAAAAACACCATAAAACATATTCTATAAAACATAAAACAAAAACAAGAATCAATATTAAACACTGACCTCCTACCTGTACTAAAAGACAAGAACCTCATTAAAGTAGTTCACCGGTTCTTCAAATCTATTCTAGTTCATAACTGTAAACATCTATACTATTGGTATCAACAAAATTATATCAATAGGAATGTTATAGATGTTGCTTTCTAGCAACATTTTAACCTACATTTTTGTTCCACATAGAGAATATTTGGTTAGTTATTGTTATAAATGTTTATAACTTGGGGTACTCCAAGTATACTTGGGGTAGCCCAAGTTATGCTGTTCAGTATTAAGCCTAAAGAGAGAAGAGATGAATTATACGATTTTGAGAAAGAGTTAGAAGAACTTATGAAAGGTATTGAGAGGAGCCCTATAACTATTGTAATTGGTATGAGGAGAACTGGTAAAACTTCTCTTCTTAAAGTTGCTTTGAATGAGCTTGGAAATCCTTATATATATTTAGATACGAGGTTTTCTGTTAACCCTACTTACAGAGATTTTATATATATTGTGAAAGAATCTCTAGAGGATTTTGTGAGAAGATATAAATCTTTTCGTGAGAAGATAGTTGAGGTTTTAAGTAGTGTTAAAGGTGTATCGATATCTATACCGTTTTCTTCTATCGATATCTCTTGGAGAGGTAGTAGTAAGCTAGAGTTTCCAGAGTTTTTCACAGCATTGAATAGGATTGGATCTGAACTTAAGAAGAGTGTTGTTGTAGCTTTTGATGAAGCTCAAGAGCTTCGGAAAATAACGTGGATTAATTTTGTAAGACTTTTTGCGTATATCTATGATAATCTAGACTATGTTAGAATAGTGTTAACAGGCTCTGAAGTTGGTCTTCTCTACAAATTTCTAAGACTAGATGATAGAGATTCTCCACTCTATGGAAGATATATCCATACCGTATCGACAAGAAGATTAACATTTGAAGAATCTATAGATTTTCTTGAGAAAGGTTTTAAAGAAATCGGTATCTCTATAAATAAACAAGTTATTGAAGAAGTAGCAAAAACATTTGGAGGGATCATAGGTTGGCTTACACTTTTCGGATATAATTGCTATATGAACCCAGATCTATGTTCACACCAAGTAGATAAAGTTCTAAAAATAGCTATCGATATAGCTAAAAACGAAATAGAAAACTTTTTGAGCAGTAGGAGAAGTGTAAGATATAAAACACTCTTAAAAATATTGACTGTTGAGAGAAGTTGGAGTGAAATAAAGAAAAAACTCGAAGATATTGAAGGTAGAACAATAAACGATAAAACACTTAACGAATTACTGAATACCTTAATCGATCTCTCTATAATTGAGAAAAAAGATAATAAGTACATAGTAGCAGATCCCATCACTAGAAAAGCTGTTGAAGAACTCTAATTCTTGTTGGAAAAGATATTTAAATAATTGAAGATTTAAATCATGTGTTCAACAAACTGCTGTAAAAATAATTTTATAGGTAAACTACTTTGATTAAAGATCTTAGATACTTTAACTAAATTATAACAAAGATATATATATCTTTGTTTTGGTATTAGATTGCTAGGGGTGTACTTTATGAAGTTATCAACTATTGGTATAGCTATGCTTGGAGATGAGAGAAGATCTGTTATGGAGCGTCTTGAAGGTGAATGTATTAAACGTATGAAGAGGCTTGCCGAAATTATTAAGACTAAGGTTAAGTATTATAATGGTGAATCTCCAGAAGTTGTAATTGCTCCTAAGGTTATATCGTCTGTGAAGGATTCTAAGGAGGTAGGGGAATATTTCGTTAGAAACAATGTCAAGATCTTGGTTCTCCAATACTATATCTGGGATTACCCGTATCTCGTATAGCCTCTAGTAAACGTTCTTGGGAGAGATAAACCAATTCTGAATGTGTCTAATAATGAGGGGGAGTACCCAGGTAACGTAGGTTTACTAGCTACATCTGGTGCTCTTTGGCAAGCTGGGTTAAAAACTCATAGAATTATTAGTGATATCGAGGATCCCAAGGTGCAGGAGGAGATAGTTGATTGGATAAGAGCAGCAGAAGCTTATGTATCTCTAAGAGGTCAGGTCTTCGGGATCTACGGAGGGCACTCCATGGGTATGGAGACAGGGTACTTCTACATGATACCTATTCAGAAGACGCTGGGTATTACAGCTTATCAAATAGATCAGCTACTCCTCGTTAAATATATGGAGAAGGTTGACGAGAACGAGGTTGAGAAGGGTTTCAAATGGTTTACAGAGATGCTTGGAGATAGAATTAAGTACGATGGGAAGATGTTAACGCCGGAGAAGTTGAAGATGCAGATAAAGCTCTATTTAGCTATGAAGAAGATAAATGAAGAGTATGGATTCGATTTCTGCGGTATTAAAGGTCAGAGAGAATTAACAGAACATGTTGTTATAACAGATGTAGCAGAGATGCTTATGAACGATCCATACGATTGGAATGGACTTAAAGAACCTTTCGTATGTTCAACAGAAGCTGACGCGTTTGGCGCTATAACTATGCAGATACTCAAGTACATAGGCGGAGGTGTACCAGTACTATTCGCAGATGTAAGACTATACGTTCCAGAGAAAGATATATGGATATTCGCAAACTCTGGAAACCACCCAAGCTGGTACGCAGCTAGAAGCTGGAACCCAGCAGAAAACTTCAAGAAGGTAACCCTATGGCCAGCTATAGAGATGTACTTCCCAGCAGGTGGAGCATCAGTAGAATTCGATGCTGCACCAGGTGAAATGACATTCGCAAGACTAGGTATATTCGATGACAAGCTATACATGGTTATTGTAAGAGGAGAAGCAATAGATTTACCAGAAGAAGAAAAGAAGAAGTTGAAAGAACAGACAAACCCAACATGGCCACATATGTATGTAAAACTTAGAGCATCATTCGAAGAATTCATAAATGTCTTCCCAGCAAACCATATCCATGGAATACCAGGAAACCATGTAAACGCCTTAGTAAGGTTCTGCGAAATAGCAGGTATAGAGCCTATAGTCTTAGGAGAAAAAGCTCTTCCAACACCAATATGGAAATATCTCCACAAATAAATTCACTAAAATATCTACCCATCTATTTTTTAACTAATCCAAAGAATATGGAGTTTCTCTAGGGGATAGCGATAGCTTTAGTATAGAGAAGAATTAAGCTGATTTCTTTTCAGATCTTTCTCTCTGTAATCTTAAAGCTATTCCTTTCCATGCAACAGCATACCAGTATATCTTCCATATCTCAGGTATTTCATGGCAATACTCTTTACATGCTTTTTCTGCTAGTTGTCTAAGTTCTTCAGCTTCTTCATACGTTAACTCTTCTTTCTCTATAAGGTACTTCATCCTCTCTAAATCCTGTTTCATAAATGGGTTAACTTTATGAGAATATCTATATTCTAAGGAACTATATATCCTCCTTATCTCAGATTTCATAGGTTCTGCAGCTTCTTTTCTAACAATAGATTCATAACTTAAAACCTCGATTAAGAACTCAGTTGAATGTTTAATACTATGAACAAGATCTGTAAATAATGATATGAACTTCCTATCCATCGTATCGATTTTCTCACCTAGTTTTCTAACATCTGCTTCTAAAGTATTAACCCTATTTTCTAGTGAACCAACTCTCTCCTCTAACAAGCTTACTCTTTTATCTAACGATCCTAGTTTTTCATCAATTAAACGAAATACACCATCTACTTCAGCAAACTTCTTGCCAAGCCAATGAGCAACACCAATAACTACTCCTAAACCTCCGATACCGCCTATAGCCGCCAAGATATTTAAAAGTAGAGCTGTATCTATCAATCTTTTACACCACACATATCAATAGCTACACAAAACTACTTATATTTTTCCTACCTCGTATATTTACAGAGCTCTACAATGATTTACAACAAATATTTCACAGCATTTAAGCTTTGGAAAATCTAAGATAAAAAAACTATCTATGAATATTTGTTTTGAGAGCATGTTTAAAGCTAGTACTGTACATGGAGTACCATAGCCGATTTCTTAGGCATATCTATATCTATTGCTGTACTTGTCCACGATGTTACTATTGCATCGCCACCTATTTTTGTGATATTCTTTAACTGTTTTGTGCTTGTTATGGTTATTTTCTTGCGCTCTCCGTGGTTTATAGCTATAACTATATCTGATTGTTTTCCGTAGAAAGGTTTAATCTCTATCTCTGGTGATGATGTTTCATATCTTATCTCTATACCAACTTCTTTCGCTATAGATCTATAGATTTTCTGTATCTTACCGCTCCAATCCATATACTCTACAATGATTTGCGATTGTATAAGCTCTATAGGTAGAAGCATTGTATATACATAGCCTCTACCTCTTCTAGCTTTAAAGAGTACAGGATTGTTATTGTTATCAACAGCTATAACCTCGGAGTCGACAGGTCTAGCTCTATATGTGTAAACAGGTACAGGTATATCTATGGATATCTCTTCACCTTTCCCGATAAACCCTAGATCTTTCTCGAACTTGATAACGGTTTTCCCGAGGTATTTAATACCTGGGGATCCTGCTTCAAGAATATTCTCTACCCCCATAAGCTCTATCCATAGATGTGTAGCTGCTTCATGTAGAGCTCTGAATTCTCCTAACCCTTTCACAAAGGATGCATATAGATTCCCGCCTTTCTCTACGTAGTTCAGCATTTTTCTCCATGTTGATGAAAGTGCAACTATTGTTGATGGCGATACAAGAAGTTTCTTAGTGTTAAATGTTTTCTCTATATCGAGTTCATAAACTACAGTATTATCTATTCCTGCTGATGATAGGAGTATATTTGCTGTAATTACTGGTTGTATAGATCTCCAGAACCCTAAAATATTTCTATATCGTACAAATTCATAGTCTTTAAACACATAGAAAGGTGTTATAACGGATACCTCTGGTCTCCTCTTAAACTCTGTATAGATACCGAGTTTCTCTATCTCTTCAATCTCTTTAGCAAATCTTTTAACAACCTCGGCAACTGGTTTCAGAGAACCATCCTTCCTAACGATACCGAAACCTATTTCTAGCGGTCTCCATTCATATGGAGGATCACTTTCATGTATAAAATCTGAGAAACACCATATAAATGCACCAGAAGCATTGTGAGCTAGAGCTGCGTAAAGTACTTCGTTTACGAATTTAGCATGGTTATCTTCTGAGTACTGGTATGTGCTGAACCCGAATTCTTCTAGAATCACAGGTATATCTCCATCATTTGAGAATAGCTCTAGCATAGCTCCATAGGTATAGCCATGTCTTATAGAATCTGTATCATATAGATATAGATGAGGACCTACATAATCTACATAATCTTTTACATTAGGTGTTTCCTGTAAATAGCTATCAGGTATATCACCAGAAGACACAACATGATCTTTATCAATACTTTTAATAGTTTTAGAGAAAACCCTTAGTAACGCTAAAGCTTCTTCTCTATTCTCACCACGTTTAACTAAACTTATCTCATTACTAAGAATCCAACCAGCAATAGCTGGATGATCTTTAAACTCCTTAACAATCCTCTCAACAAACTTCATAGTTTTCTCAATAGATTCAGATCTATATAGATCTTCAAACTTTGTCCAAGGTATTCTCCAATTCTTACCACTCATATGACCAACAATTAACGAAACAAACCCTGCAACACTATTCTCATAAAGTATATCTAGGAACTTCCTAAGCTTCTCAAGAGCTTGCGGATATATATCAGCATTCTCATTAGCAAAATCCTCATCTTTTATAAAGAATCTCACAGCTCTAATACCAAGACTCTTCATCAAAGATATATCCTCTCTAATAGCACTCTCATCCCAGTCCCTCCACATCCTAATATTAAGCTTCCTAGGCCAATAATTCACACCCAACAAAAACTTAAAACCGCCATCAACTAAGAGAATCTCTTTCTCTCTACCCACCTTCACAACAACCACCATGTACTAACCTAAATTAAAGCAAAAATTTAAAAATCTTAATAAAAATAAGATTTTATGTAATTGAATTAAAAATATTTATTTTAAGCTATCTTTTCTTTATTACAAACCATCCTATTGCTAATCCTATTATGAATAATACTACTGCTAATGCTGTTGTTATTCCCCATTCTGTTTCTCTAACTGTTGTTGATATTGTTGTTAATAGTGTTGATAGTATTGTTGTTGGTTTAACAACAGTTGATATAACAGTTCTCTCAATAGTTGATGTAACAACGATAGTAGTGGTAATTGTTGTAGGTCTAGGTGTGGGTGTCGGAGTAGGTGTTGGAGTTGGAGTTGGTGTCGGGGTGGGTGTGGGTGTTGGGGTAGGTGGTAGTTCTGGTGGTATTAGTTGTCTTCTTGTTGGTGGTGTGTATGCTTCTTTTGTTGGACATCTACCTGTTGGTCTTAGCTGTAGCAGGATTATTTGGAAGTGTGGCCACCAGTATACAGGGTCATTGTAGTAGTTGTTTGGATATTCTGGGAAGTTATCCCAGCAGTATCTGTTGTTTAGTGTGTAGAATGGTACTGGGAAGAATTGTGGCCATGGCATTTGCTCTAACCATATTAGGAGAGCTTTCTTAGCTAAATCTATTTGTTCTGGGGTTCCGGGGAATGACATCTCTAGCTGTTCTAGTATTCTATCTAGTTCAGCTCTTCTTGGGAATTTGTAGCAAGCCCAGTTACTATAGGAAAGCCATGCTAACCCTGGTAACTCTGGATTACAGTATTTGCTATGCCATCTAGGTAGGATATCTCCTAAGTCAACTGGTAAGAAGTTACATGATGGGAAGTACGTGACTACTTCCCATTCACCTCTAACTAATCTTGAATCGAAAGGTCCTGGTGCAACAGGTTCTACATTTACCTCAATTCCAAATCTTCTCCACTGCTCAGCTACAATAAATGCTAATCTCTGTGATTCTAACTCTATTTCTGCAAAAGTCATTATGTTTATGACCCATTTCTGACCTGTTGGTAGATACCATTTACCGTCGGGTCCTCTATAGAATCCATGTTTCTTCAGAAGTTCTTCAGCTTTAGCAAGATTTTGCTTAAACCAACCTAGTTCAGGATCGTATCCATACTTAATAAGCTCAGATTCTAAAGGCTTTATATATATCTCTACACTCTTTGGATAAGGTATTATTGGGAATGGCGATGGTATAGGTTTAGATCCATCAGGACCTGTAAACGCTTCTATTGCTTCACGGATATCTAAAGCGTATGTTAATGCCCATCTCACATCAGTTATGTTATATGGGTACTTTAGAACATTGTATACAGGACCTTTCTTACATGCATCGTATGGCCATGCATAAGGTGCTTTCATACCGTAGAATCCGCCTAGATATTTAACAGCTTCCGGATCTCTATAAACAGTTTCAAATACTTCAGGTAGCCATGTTCTTACAGAATCCATTTCAAATCTTCTCCAAGCTAAAGCCTCCTTTTCATCAGGTCCGTAGTGTATGAATAGTACGTATTTTGGTGCAGGTTTAATACCGTAGAGTTTTGTAGCCCACCAATTCTCATTCCTCTCCCATAAGAACCAGTAACCAGCTGGATCAACATCTTTAAGTACGTATGCTCCTAGACATACAGGTGGATAGAATTTGAATTTCAGTATATCTTCTCCTCTCTTTAGAACAGCTTCGTATACATGTTTAGGTAGTAAAGGCATTCCTAATTGAGACATGAGGTAGTAGTGGAATCTTGGGTTAGGCTTAGTTAGCTCAAATTCTACTGTATAATCATCAATTTTACGAATATCTTTAACCCATGCAACTACAACAGAATACCAAGCGAGCTTTGAGTTATTCTTAATCAAGTTAATCTGGAATACTAGATGATCAGCAGTATAAGGTGTTCCATCACTCCACGTAACACCTCTCCTTATATAAACTTTCATCTTTGTAAAATCTTTAGAATACTCAGGAACAGTACCAGCAACCCATGGGATAAGCTCACCATTTGTTGTGTTATAGAACCATAGATATCCAGCACAAGCATGTGTGTGACCATATCCTACTGGTACACCTGGCACAAGCCAGTTAAAATGGTATGGATCAAGGAATCGACCCCAGTGATTCTCCGCAATATATACATCTCCTCTTGGAACTCCTGGTGGTATAGGTGGTTGAGCTCTAACTTCTTCTAGTGGGAAAGACATGAACACTGATAATGCTAGTAATACTATAGCTAGTAGTTGAAATGTTTTTAGTAATCTAGGGACAGATTTGTACAACATTATGTATACCCCAAGAGTATTTACGTGGTAAGTTTTTTATACTTTTATGGAAATAAAGATGTTATATTATATATTTAGGATCTCTACTTCTTTTCGTAAAGCCAGCATCTAACCTCGGTATCGTCAACTTTTATATATGGTGGTAAAACATGTTTACATTTATCTATTGTGTACGGGCATCTAAATACGTATTTACATCCTTTAATTACAAATTCTTCCTCTTCTATATACGTACTAAACTTTATTTTTTTCTCCATCCAGTATCTTCTTTTCTTAGGACTTGGTTCTGGTAGTGATTCTATTAATGTTTGTGTATATGGGTGGAGCGGATTTGATAAAACTTTTCTTGCATCACCTAGTTCTACAACTGTTCCTCTAAACATTATAGCTATCTTATTGCTCATGTAGTATGCTGTTGCTAAGTCATGAGTGATATATATGAATGATATCCCTAGATCTTCTTTGATCTTCTTGAATAAGTTGATGATGTTTATCCTTAGCGATGCATCGAGCATTGATACAGGTTCGTCAGCTATTATAAGTCTTGGTCTTGGTATTAAAGCTCTTGCTATAGCTAGACGTTGAAGTTCTCCTCCAGAAAATTCGTGTGGATACTTATTCACAACATCTACATAGTTAAGACCTACATACGATAATGTTTTAGCTATGCGTTCTTCTACCTCTTTCTCATCTCTTATCCCAGCTATATTTCTTGCTGTTTCTCTTAAGTATCTGATAGGTTTCTGCATAGGGTTGAAAGATGCGTAAGGATCTTGCATAATAGGCTGTATACACCTATGGTATTCATTATCATCAATTCTATAGATATCTCTACCCATGAATAGTATCCTACCTTGTTCTGGTCTATATATCTTTAGAATTAGTTTAGCTAAAGTTGTTTTACCTGAACCACTTTCACCCGCTATCGTGAATATCATCGGCTTATCCTCTATAACGATACTAACATCATCAACAGCTCTAAACTTGAACCCAAGTATACCGTACCTAAATACCTTAGTTACATTCTCAACTTTGAGTAGATGTGTAGACATCTACATCACCTTTTTGCGTATAGCCAGCATACTACGTAACGATCTTTATCTATTTTTACTCTTAGTGGTTTCTCTCTCCTACAAATATCCATTGCGTACGGACATCTTGGATGAAATTCGCAACCAGGTGGTGGATTCCTAAGATCTGGTGGAGAACCTGATAAACCTATTCGAGGTCTATCATCACCTAACCTAGGCAGAGAATTTATCAAAGCTTGTGTATATGGATGTTTAGGATCTTCGAATAAAGGTTCTGTAGGTGCTTCTTCAACAACTCTACCTGCATACATAACAGCAACTTTCTGAGTAATCATAGCGTGTACACCCATATCATGTGTTACTACTACAAGTGTTGCTCCAAGTTCTTTCTGTTTATCTGTTAAAAGTTGGAGTAAAACTTTCTGTAGAACTACATCAACAGCTGTTGTAGGTTCATCTGCGAAAATTATACTTGGTTTCAGTAGTAAAGCTAACGAAACTACTACCCTCTGCCTCATACCGCCAGAGAGTTGATGTGGAAATGCTTTCAAAACATCTTTCCTCATACCCATACTCATTACGTATTCTTCAGCTACTCTATATGCTTCGTCTTTCTCAATTTTTAGATGTTTTCTTAAAAGTTCTACAAAATGATCTCCAATCTTCATAAATGGGTTCAGTACATTCATAGAGTTTTGAGGAATATAAGACATTATTTTCCACCATATATTCTCTCTCTTATAATCTTCAGAAACACTTAACAGATCGAGACCTCCCTTAGTGTTCAGCAATACTTTTCCACTAGCTGTTAACGGGGGTTGAAGAAACCCGTAGAGAATTTTTATAAGTGTAGATTTACCGCAACCAGATTCACCAGCTATACCTATAACCTCATTCTTCTTTAGCTCGATAGAAACATTGTTTACTGCTTTAATCGATACTTGCGGTGAGATTACGTATTCTCCGAACACATTATCTGCTTTGAGGACTACATCTTCCTCTAGAGTTACTATGCTACACCACCTCTAAGCCTCGGGTTTAGATATGTTGATACACTTACCGAAATTAGGTAGAATCCGATGAATATCAGTATCAGGAGGACTATCGGTGGTAAGATCCACCACCATAACCCTCTAAACAAAGCATTGAAGTTAAGTACCCAGTAAAGCATTGTCCCTAAAGTATCTTCTGATAGTATGGATAACCCGAAGATAGCTAGAGCTGTTTCCATACCTATAGCCCATATAATGGTGTTTATAAAGTTTGTTAAATGCCATCCAAGTACGTAAGGCATAACTTCGTAAAGAAGTATACTACGGAATTTAATACCGCTAAAAGACGCTATCGTGATGAAATCTCTGCTCATGACAGAGAGAGCTATAGATCTAACGTTTCTAGCAGGCCATGCCCAAGCTATAACCGATAGAATCAACGGTATAGTGTGTATTGTCATGGATTGTTTAAGAGCTAATGCTAAAACTATCAGTATAGGTAGCCCCGGTAATACAACAAATGAATCTATTAAAAGTATAAACCCTAACTCCGTCTTTCCACGCGATATACCTGCAAGCAACCCTATTAACAACCCTATATGGGAACCTATCAAAGCTGTTAACAATCCTATACATAGTGAGTTAGCTAATGCATTAACCATTATCCAGAATACAGATCTACCGTTAGTTGTTGTACCTAGTATCATATCTATAGAGGATGTTAATTGCGGTGGTCTGTCCTTGGGATATACGTACCACTGTTTGTATCGAGGAGGTGAAGCTAATGATATCAAGGATAAAGCAATGAGTATAGCGATTATAGCTATACCTACTCTAAACCTGCCGTATCTAGATAACGATTTGAGTACATCTATGAATACACGTATTCTAGTGTTGATATACATCTATATCATCACCGTGCATACCTTATCCTAGGATCTACGAGGTAGTATACGAATGTATCGAGAAACCATGTAGCAAGTGTAACTCCTATCATTGATAGTGAAAGTATTGTTAACGCTATAGGGTAATCCCCAATAATTATTGCTTGGTATAAAAGCGAACCAAGACCTGGGTATGCAAAGATATACTCTGTAACAAGAGCTCCACTAAATATAGCACCTAGAGCTAACGCTAAAGCTGTTACCTGAGGCACCATTATACCTCTTAAAACATAGTCTCTCCTTATCCTCCCAACATCAATTCCTCTAAGTCTTGCATAAATAACGTAGTCCTCAGTCATCGCTACTAAAGATAGATTCCTTGAGCTTATGAACCACCAACCAAACGCGCTTATCACTATAATCGAGATAGCTGGTAACGATGCTGCTTTCATTAAGTGGATAACTACGTTTAGAAGATCATGTAGTGTAGATATTCTGATTGCGGGCATTGTAGCTGGACTCAATGTAAATATAGGTATTAGGAATGCAAATATGTATATCAGAGCAAGAGAGAATACATAGTATGGTATAGGGTACAACACTATAGCTAGGTTCTCAAGAAATCTACTTATATATCTATTCTTAGCAAAACTAACAGTAACACCAAGGATATTACCTAGAGACCATGATATCACTGTTGTGAAAAGTAGTAGACCTACAGTCCAGGGTAGATATCTTAAAACAACTTCTCGAGCAGGTCTCGGAAAAACAATAAACGATGCTCCGAAATCTAATGTAAAGAATCTTCTTAAGTATGATAAGTATTGATCTAGTGGAGAACCTGTTAACCCGAATAACTCTAGAAGTGTTTGCCTCATCCTCATAAACTCCTCTGGATCTAATCTTTGACCCATCTGAGCTATCGCGTTAAGCATTGTATCAACAGCACTTGTTGGGATAGCTCTTAACAGAAAGTAGCTTATGTTAAAAGCTATGAAAAGAGTTACTACCAATACAATAGTCCTGTTTATGAAATGCTTAACAAATGGATGCATAACGAATACCTTTAACTAAATATGATAACATGATCTGAAATAATAAATCTTAATGAAAATATTGTAACGTGTGCAGTATTATGTTTTAAGAGATAGGAATTCTTCTATGTTAAGTTATGTACTATAGTACGTATATCTATATACCTGTCTTATTTTCTTTAGCAATTCTTCAAATAATTCGTAGCATTTAGAATAAGTTTTGCAAAGATCTTCTCTAGGTTTTATAGTATCTACTCTCCCTCTATCGATTATTTCTATCTTAGCTGAATCTATATTGTTGATATATCCAAGAGCTTTTAAAGCTATAACTGTAGTTCCGTAGATACTCGCCATCTTCGCTATATTCTCTTCGTATACCACGATATTTTTGCAGCAGATATTCGAGATAGTTTTCAGTAGTTCTCCTACTCTACAACCACCACCACCGCAATGAAGTTCTAATAACCTGATGTTGTTTTCTTCTAATGCTTTAATTATTGTTTTAAGTATATAGCCTACTCCTTCAAATGAGGCTTTCACTATATGCTTCTTCTCATGGTTTATGCCTATACCTAGTACTGTAAATCTTAGGTACGGATCTCTATATGGAAATCTTTCACCACCTATAAACGGGAATACTACTACTCCTTCACTACAAGGTTTCACGTTCACTACTTCTCTACTTAGTTCACCCCAATCTCTATCTCCAGCAATATTTCTTCTAACCCATTCAAGAAAAGTCATACCGTTGTTAGAAGCTGCACCGATAACTCTATAACCATCAGCTGCGTAGTAGCAGAAGAACCTCATCTCCTTATCTCTATCTACAACAATATCTTTCTTTAGAATCCTTATAACAGCTGTAGATCCTAGATTAAGAACAGCTCTATCTTCGTATACTGAGTAACCTATGTTTTGTAGAGCTCCATCAAAAGATCCTGGTACTAATGCAACTTTATCTAAACCTAGTTCAGGTATAGATATGTAGTCGAGAATCTTAGCTCCTTCTACAAGTTGTGGAAGCATATCCTCATCAACACCGCTGATACCAAGTACATAGCTATCCCATCTAAGGCTACGTATATTGAGTAAACCTGTACCCGATGCAACACCGTAGTCTAGAACCCAGCTACCTGTAAACCTATAGATTATATAGTCCTTGACAAAAGATACCTTGGTATCTCTACCTATCTTCATAGCATCTCTAAGCCATAGAAGCTTAGTTAAAGGGTAGACAAATATCTGTGGACACCCTGTTCTCTCATAAACCTCTCTACCCATTTCCTCAACAAGATACTGATATCTACCAGCTCTAGTATCTAGATGTGTATAGATATTCGTTAGAGGGTCCATAGATTTTCCGAGAAGTGCAACACCATGAAGATAACTACTAAGAGATAAAGCTTCAACTCTATTCTCAAACCCTTTAACAACAGTTTTAACACCATTAAAAACAGCTCTATATATCTCTAGAAGATTATGTTCAGCAGCACCTTGCTCAGGTATTAAAAGATCTATACTTGTATTGTACTCTTTAACAACCTCGCCATAATCATTAACCAAAGCAACTTTAACAGAACTTGTACCTATATCAATCCCTACAAACATTACTACCACTAGATATTGAAGAGGTTCCCTAAACACCTCTACATATTTCAGCTTATATAAGCTTGTATAGGTATAGATTTAAGAAGAGATATCGAATAATGATGGTGATGCTGTGAAGGTTCTATCTATAGATATAGGTACTACGTATATAAAGTCTGCTATAGTTGAGTATGCTGAGGACAGCGGTTTTCTACGTATTGTTAGTAGTATAGATATACCTCAACAAGCTATTGTAAACGATATTGTTTACGAGCATTCCCCTAACTATGTACTGAATGAACTGGTTAAAATAATAAAACACTACGTTAAGATATACAAGAAAATCGATGCCGTATCTCTTTCATCTTATCTATTCTCGCTAATCTTCGTGAATAGGGGTAGAGGTCCTTTAACAAATATCATTACATGGGTTGATAGAAGAGCTGAGAAGATCCTACCCGAACTTCTACCATACACAAAGATTATCTACGAGAGAACCGGTTGCCCATTACTACCTATATACAATCTCCCCAAAATACTATATTTCGCTAAATATCATCCAGAGATACTTAGTTCATCAGATCTCGTACTCGATATAAAATCCTTAGTAACACTATATCTCTCAGGCGAACCTGTAACTGATTACTCTTCAGCAAGCGGTTCATACCAATTACTAAACATATACAACCTTAGATGGGATGACCATATACTTACACTAGCAGGTATAGATGAGAATAAACTTCCGAAACTAGAAGAAGCTGATTATAGATTAGAACTCAAGCCTAGTATTGCCAAAGAAGTAGGGCTAGATACTACGATACCGCTGATCTTAGGTTTATACGATGGAGGTTCTATGATATTCGGTTTAACTGGTGGTAGAGAAGGTGTAGCTGTTGTTAATATGGGCACAAGTAGTATGTTGAGAATTGTGAGTAGAGCTTGTGTTATCGATAGAAGTGAGTATATGTCTATACAGACATACTATCTCTATAGAGGTTCATGGGTTCCGGGAATAGCTTGGAATAACTGTGGCATTGTATTTGAACATCTAGTAAAAATTTTCAAACTTAAACTTGAAGATATAATCAATTACCTTTACAAGATTAAGCCCCAGGACTACCTCAAATCATCTCTCCCAATAACTATACCGTTGCTATACCCTGAACGTTTAATGAAACTCTCATTCGAATCAGGAATCTCTATACTCGGTATAAAAGCACAGCATACAGTTGAAGATATCGTAGCTTCTGTTATAGAGGGATTTATACTTCTACTGAAATACTCAGACGATATCTTGAAGAATGCTGGTCTAGATTACGACTATGTTGTTGGAGGTGGTAAAATACTCTCAATACCATTAACACAGCTACTTCTTGCAACAGCACTCAATAAAGAGTTATTCGTATCAGAATTCATAGATGCTACACATCTAGGTAATACATTGATAGCATTAAAAGCTCTAGGTATATTAAATAGTGATGGAGTTGTAGAGATATCTAGAAAAATACTTAAAACATCGGTAAAACCTGTTAATGAATTGAAAGAACGTTTAAACTTCTCATACAAAATATTTAAAGAATATCTTACAAACATCATCAACTACTTCAAATCACCTTAAAGTACTCTCTGACCTCCCCCTTCATGAAGGGTAAGGGTTCCCTTGGGCTTAGTTCATAGATCCCCTCATCTATTCAGGGATACATCTGTAATCAACTAAAGATTGAATAAACTTTCAATTGATTGCTAAGATAATTATCGCTAAGGAATTGATAAAACTTTTGAACACAGAAATCCCTCAATAAACTATCAATAAGCTATTTAAATCTGTTCTCTTTACTGTTTGTAAGAGGTGAAGATTTTGAGAGTAGAGGGTATTATAACAGCTCTTGTAACACCTCTGAATAGTGATGGTGATCTATGTGTTGAGTGTTTGAAGGAACTTATAGAGTTTCAGTATAGGAATGGTGTTTCAGGTCTTTATCTAACTGGTACCTACGGTGAAGGTGTAGTTTTACCAGCTTCAGTAAGGTTGAAAGTTTTTGAGAAAGCTTTAGAGTCTGCACCATCGAGTATGTATTTGTTGCCACATATAGGTAGTTCAGCACTTGATGTCATAGTTGATCTCGGTAAGAAATTACGTGATATGGGGTATAAAGAGGTAAGCGTTGTTGGCCCTATATACCATAAACCTTCGAGAAAAGGTTTAGCTGAATTCTATAGCTATATATCTTCGAAAACAGAGTTAAATATATTGATATACAATAACACAGGTCGTCAAGGATACAATATAACTCCTGATGATTTCCAGTTTATAGTGGATAGAGTTAAGAATGTTGTAGGTATTAAGGATACTAGTAGAGATGTTGATCAACTTCTAGAGCTTGTTAAAAGATTTGGAGATAGATACTTTATAGCTGGTGGTGGAGATAGCTTCATGTTCTATACATTTATAGTAGGTGCACCAGCACATATATGCGGAATTTCGAACCTTGTACCAGAAGCTGCTGTAGCTCTATACAAAGCTGTTAAAGAAGGTTCTTACCGTAGAGCTCTCGAAATACAGTTTAAATTAAATCAGTTACGTAAGATCTTAAGCAAACTTACTCCGGAGACTCAGGAAGCGTTAAGGGAGTTAATGAAGAGGAGGAATATCAGATCAGGCTATCCACCGAGACACCTTGTATACGATCTAGATCAGAAACTTGTTGATGAAGCTTATAAACTTGTTGTAGAGATTCTAGAGGCTATTAAGATATGATTAGGATAGCTATAGTTAACTCGAAATCCTTCGGAATATATACAAACGCTATTGAGAGACTTAAGAAGATTGGCGATGTTCAGAGGATTGAGGTTCCTAAAGATTTCAGAGGTAAGAAGTTAGCAGATGCTCTTAGCGGATACCACTTCATAATAGCTAGTGTTACACCTTACTACGATAGAGAATTCTTCGAGTACAACAAAGATGTTGTTATGATTGTTAGACATGGTATAGGTTACGATAATATAGATATTAAAGCTGCTGAAGAATTTGGTGTTATTGTTGCTAGGGTTCCTGGCTGGAGAGAGAGGGAATCTGTAGCTGAACATACGATAGCCTTAATGCTAAGTGCATTAAGATTCGTTGTACAATCTTATGAAGCTGTTAAACAAGGTAGATGGGGTGATAGAGCTAAGTTCATAGGTAAAGAATTGAAATCTCTTACAGTAGGTATTGTAGGTTTAGGTAATATAGGGTCTAGAGTAGCAGAAATACTATCGAAAGGCTTCGGCGCTAAAATAGTTGTCTACGATCCTTATATACCTAGAGAAAAAGTTGAACAACTAGGCTATAGATATGTATCGAAACTAGAAGAACTTGCAGAAGTAAGCGATATAGTAACACTTCACGCACCACTAACAAACGAGACTTACCACATGATAAACAGGGATATTCTTAGTAAAGCAAAGAAAGGTATTATAATAGTCAATACAGCTAGAGGAGAACTTGTAGATGAAGATGCTCTATGCGAATTCATAGAGAATGGAACTGTAGCAGCATATGCAGCAGATGTAGTTGAAGGAGAGCCTATAGGCCCTGACCACAGATTACTGAAATACCCGAACGTAATAATAACACCGCATATAGCTGCATATACATACGAATCGTTAAAAGGTATGGATGAAGCAGTTGTAGAAGCTATAGAGAGCTATCTCCAAGAAAAACCAATAGATGGAGTAGTAGTTTATCCACGAAGTCCCAGAAAACCACCTTTCTAGACCGAAACTTTTTACTAAAATAAGGATTAAAGTTTTCATTATTGAGCATTATTGTCGAAGAACTAGATTATTAAGTATTTTCTTAGCTTCTCCATATCTACATGGCTATCTCTGTATTTCTTTTCTAAGCTCTGTTAGTATCGGTATGAAGAAGGATTTCAATGCATTGACATCGCTCATCAATGTAATGAATCGGAAACCCGTAGATATATACTTCTTCGCTAACTCAATACTATCAGCATGGATACCAGGGGTTTTATCGTATTTCTTACAAACATTTAAGATCTTTTCTAAAGCTTCTATAAACTTAGGATGGTCGAATTGAGCTGGTATTCCTAGATTTACTGATAAATCTAGAGGTCCTACGTAAAGCACATCAACACCATCAACATTTGCTATCTCTTCAACATTTCTTAAAGCTTTCTCAGTCTCTATCTGAATAATTATAACGAGTTCTTCACGTTCAAATCTCTGGTAATAGTCTAAGAAGTTGATAGCTCCATACATAGTAGATCTTCTAGGAGCAACACCTCTAACACCTCTAGGTGGATATAGACAGTATTTAACAGCTAGTTCAGCTTCTTCACGACTACTCACAAGGGGAACCATAACCCCTTTAAACCCTATATCTAGAACCCTCTTAATCACAACCATATCATTCCAAGGAACTCTAACAATAGGGGTTATATCACTCCCTCTAACCCCCATAACCATGAACTCTAGGGTAAATACATCTAGAGGTGCGTGCTCCATATCAAATATAAACCAATCAAAGGGCAACGTTGAAAGTATCTCAACAACATCTGGATGAGCTATAGTAATCCAAGTTCCTAATGTTACCTTATGTTCTTTCAGAAGTTTTTTAAGTCCCGACATACAGTCCCCCATGGATGTACATATTGATGTGAAGAATTAATAAAGCTTTATTAACACATAATATATAGGAATTCTTATAGATGGTGTATATCTAGAGAAGTAAGGAAACTATCGAATTCTATCGAATTCTTGGCGAAGAATATAAAATTGTGAAAGTTCCTGATCCACTACCAAAGCTAGAAAATTACTGGTATAGTTGTTCGTGGTAAAAGTGAGTATAGAAGTGCTTTAATGGAGTGTTTAGGTAAAGTATGGTTATTTGATTACACTGGTTCTGGAGGATTTGCGGAGCTAAAGCTTTGGAACAAAGTGCTTATCCAAGATCTATTAGGTATATATCTACCTCTAGTACTCTATGGATACTCTATATTTATGTATTTAACAGGTTGTATACTATTCCCAAGAGGTATCGCCTCAACCAGATTCGCTACTGTCACAGCTCAAGGAGAATACTTTAGAGTATTGATAGACGACATCGGTTACTACCTCTTCATATTCTTCGCGGTAATTGTACTTAATACAACAGTACTGAGTGCATAAGATTGAACATCGAGATATCCTGCAGATTTTATCCTAAGTTTTAAGGATATGTTGCGAAGAAGATACTAGATATTCTTAGCCGTTTACAACAACACCTACAGGAATTCTCTGTACAACTATCACCATAATCTTATGGTTAGCTACATACTGGTTAGCAATCTATCGTCTTAAAACGTTTAGAAGTATATACCATCATACACCATCTATTCGTTATAGTAAATGGGATAACACCTATGATAATGATGTGAGTTGCACCACCTATCTAGTTTATACTTCTAGGACCTGTTATCGTAGTATCTTTATTACCTGCTGGACAAATAACAATTCTATATACATGGCTAAAAATACCTAAAGAGATTAAGCCGAAAACAGTATTACTGGTATGACAAGGATATGCCCTGGTCTTCTGGATAGTGTTTACAGTACTATTGCGGCTCTACCTCCTCGGTATAATTAAACTGTAGAATATATTTAAGTGAAAAATGTTTTAAATATACCTCCATTCTGTGGTCTCCACCTATCAACGATTTCCCTAAGACATTTATCTTATTATGTACTTAGATAACTAAAGTATTTCTATATACGCTAACATATGTAGTCTACGTATTGATTCAAACTTCGATGTATGGATTTTTAGGATTTCTATACGATCTATTCCTGGTTCCCACATTTGCAAAATACAAACTACTTTCTACTATAACTTATTGAGTAGCTGTTTACCTTATCTGTGGACTACCTCACGAATTATTTACATATAAATACTTAGAGTACACTGGATACGCTATATTTACATCAGATATACTATCATTAATAGCGTATATATTATTCCTCGGATTTTGGCATGGTATAATCTTTGGATTTCTTATCATAATATTCTTAAGACATTGGAAAATAGATAAGAAGCGCAGATGATAATATAATTCAAAGAATTTTAGAGATACGATAATATATTTTAAACTTTTCAACATAGTTGTAATACTAGGTGGGAACTCTATGGTTGAATACGTTAGGGTTTCTACTGATGAATTACGCAGATTTACTTCCGAATGTTTTGTAAAATACGGTGTTCCTAAAGATGCTGCAGATATAATTGCTGACCACTTGGTGTTGGCTAATCTAAGAGGTGTTGATTCCCACGGTGTGATAAGAATCCCTGTGTATATCGAAGGTATTAAGAAAGGCTATGTAAAACCATTCTCTGAACCTCGGATTATTAGAGAAAATATGACTATAACTCTTATCGATGGTGGAGGTGGTTTGGGAATACCTATAGCTACCAAAGCTACAGATATAGCTATAAAGAAGTGTAGATCTGCTGGATTAGTTGCTGTAGGTGTTAAGAATCTAGGTCATGTAGGTATGCTAGCTTATTACACCTTAAAAATAGCTAATAATAACTTAATAGGTTTAGCAACTGCTAATGGCCCTGCATTAGTTGTTCCTTGGGGAGGTATAGACCCTGTGTTTGGGGCTAATCCTATAAGCATAGCTTTCCCAACATCATCTAAACCAATAGTTATAGATATGGCTACAAGCGCTATGGCGCATTTCAAAATTTTGTTAGCAGCTTTAAAAGGTGAGAAAATACCTGAAGGTGTAGCATTAACAAAGAACGGTAGACCTACTACAGATCCTAAAGAAGCACAATTATTACTCCCATTCGGTGGATATAAAGGTTATGCATTTTCGTTAACTGTTGAAGTATTTTCAAGTATATTAATAGGAGGACAATTAAGTAAATACATAGTTCTACATGGTTCAACACAAGGAGGTTTCTTCGTATTAGCTATAGACCCGGCAATGTTTAGAGATTACAACGAATACCTAAGGGATATAGATACACTTATCAAGATAATAAAGAGTTGCAAACCTGCACAAGGATTTAACGAAGTACTACTCCCAGGAGAACCTGAAGATAGAGTTTATGAAGAACGGTTAAGAAATGGAATACCAATAGATATAAATACATGGAAAATGTTAACAGAAATAGCTAAAGAATTAAACATAGAACTACCTAAAACATTATAATTGACTACATTCTTAGACTTTATATGTATCTCAATAGTATTACACTAAGAAAATTAACGTAGTATAATTCTTTATATCTCCTCTATCGAAGTATTTTTAGAAATCTATTTTGTATTCTTAGCTAATCTAATAAAATCTATTATCGTTAACATCACATGTTTTACTCCTTTGATGAAATCCTCAATCCTAATATTTTCGTTTGGTGCATGAACCCTTGAATCGTAATAACCTATACCTGCGCCTGTTAATGGTGTTCCAATGTAGTTAGCTATGTAGTAGAATGGTCCTGAGCCTGATGATAATGGAATTAACTGGGGTTTTGTTTTATATACTTTCTCAGCTGCTTTAACAGAAGCTATAACTATATTTTCGTTTGGTTTTGTATAACCTGCTGGATACATTCCATGGAGAATCACCTCGAAATTCTCTATACCTAAGCTCTTCACGTGTTGTTTGAATTTCTCTAGAATCTTGCTAGGGTTCTGGTTAGGGACTAGCCTTATATCGATTTTTGCACCTGCTGTAGACGGTATAACTGTTTTAGATCCTTTACCTATGTAACCTCCATATATCCCAGAAATGTTTACTGATGGCGATAGGTATAGTGTTTTCAGAGCTTCGAAACCTTCTAGACCTTTATTAAACTTGTCTATACAGAGCATCGTTTTCAGCTCGTTCAACTCTTCTAAATCTACCTCTTTGAGGAGCTCAACAGCTTCTGGATAGATATCGATATCTTCGTAAAGCCAATCTATTAATACCTTGCCATCACAGCTCTTTATAGAGGATAACAAGTATGTTAAACACCAGATCGGGTTAGGGATTATAGGTGAATAACCGCTATGAACATCTCTACAAGTACCTTTAACAACTATCTCTATGTATAGCATGCCTTTGAAACCTAGAGGTATCTGGAGCCTCCCCTTCCTATTTATAGATGCTGATTCCCAGAAACCACCATCAGCTTTCAGCCATGTTCTAAGATCTTCAACAACCCTAGGAAATGTCGGAGATCCTATCTCTTCTTCACCCTCTATAACCCATTTAACTTTAACTCCAAGTTTATCTAGGTAAGGTTTCAAGGTATCGATAGCAGCTAATCTTGCAATGATGTTTCCTTTATTATCGGATACACCTCTACCAAAAAGCTTGCCATTCTTCTCCACAAGTTCGAAAGGAGGTGAATCCCAAAGTTCTAGAGGATCTGCTGGCTGAACATCGTAGTGGTTGTACATGAGTATCGATATAGGTCCTTCACCTATCTCTCCAACAACGACAGGGTGTCCACCATAGCTTTTAACTTCTGTACGAAAACCAATCTCTGATAGTATCGATGATACGAAACGAGCTCCTTCCATCATCTCGCTACTACTTCTAATAGCAGAAGTAGTATCTATAGCAACAAAATCAGCTAGTAAACGTATGTACTTTCTATAACTCTGTTCCACAGTATTCAAAACATTTACTTCTAGATCCTCAAACATAAGGTCACCAATAATTAACACAAAATACCTCTATTAAAATCTCTATCCCTGAGTAAGAGGTCTTGTAGTTCAATCTAGAGACAAGATATGCTAATAAAATATTCTACATAATCTTATTTCGGTTGACTAGATATGTTGAAGCTTTGTGAAAACAATTGTTTTCCAGATAATATCGATTACCAGAGAACGCTGAGTATCTACAATCTTTGTTACTGGTTTAACGGTTTACAAAGCTATATATTTCTAGGTAGAGATGTTGTAGTTGTTGTTGATATAAACGGTTGTTACAAGATATACGCTGAGAATTGCAGTATTGATTATGTTGATAAGCTTAGGTGGGTTCTAGGGTTGGATGAAGATCTGGAGGAGTTCTTCATCTTAGCTTCTAGAGATCCTCTTTTAAAAGGTTTTGCTGAAGAGTTTAGAGGTTGGAGACCTAGGGCATCTGATCTGTGGTGGGGTTTACTTGTTGCTCATTGTCAAAGAGCTGCTTCATTTAAACAAGGTTGGAGACTTCTGCATAACATTGTTAAAGCTTATGGGAGGGTTGTAGAGGTTGGAGATACGAAGGTTTTGAGACCTCCTACACCTGAAGAAGTGTTGAGTGAACCTAGTAAGCTTGTTGTGAGTGGTGTTGGTTTTAGAGCTGAAGGTATTCTAAGAACAGCTGAAGCTATTGTTAAAGGTGTTCTAGACTATGAGAAACTGAGGAATTTACCTGATAACGATATAGAGAAAGAATTGATGAATATACCACATGTTGGTAGCTATGTAGCTAGGTTAACACTTATACTAGCTTTCAAGAGATATAGTCTTCCACCTGTAGATAAATGGGTTACAGCTATTATTTCAAAAATTTACGGAGTTGAACAGAAAGAGAAAGTTGTAGAAGTTTTTCTGAGATCTAGATGGGGAAAATGGTCAGGTTTAGCTGTTTACACAACAACGATAGCTCTCGATGCTCAACCTCTTTCAATAGCTTTAAAAAGAATAAATGAAGGATCTATAAAACCTAGAAAAGATGTCTCACCTTCACCATCTAATATGGAGGCTTTCTGTAGAGAATAACATGGATAAAAATGTGTATCTCAATATTTTGGATTAGAAGGTATCTCTACATAAGATCTATACGTATAACTGCTTTCGGATCCGGTTCCCCTAGTTTAAACGCTACTATAGAGTTTCCGTATCTATGGAGATCAATAACGTTTTTACCTGGGTTAATCTTCTCAATATCTTTCGATGCTTCTTGTGGTGATAAACTGAGGTCGTATTCGTAGATTGTTAATGTATTGCTTTTCGAGCTGTTTATAACTAGTTTAGCTTCTTTATAACCTGTTAACGGTATTCCTCCAAATACCTTATCCTCTACCTGTATACCTCTAACACTTATTCTTACTGAGGGTGGCTGGGAATAGGGTATAGATGTCGGTATAGATATTATTGATCTGTATCCAGCATCTATTGGTTGTGCATCGTATCTACCTGTATTAGCCATAGTGTTGCAGGCGAGTAGTATCTCATCCCCTATAACCTCTATACCTGTAACCCTAGCACCGAAAACACTAACAATTCTAGCTGTTGGAGGTGTTATGTATACTAAAAGACTTGGAGCTACTATAGTATGTGTAGCTGTAAACAGAATCTTCTCGAACTCACTGGCAGGTTTAATAATACTTTCTGTGAAAGCATTGAACGCCACTAAGATCCCTCCACCAACAGGTTTAGCCATAGTTCTTCTAGCATTGTAACCAGATTTCACGAAATCAAATAACCTCACAAACTTAACTTCCTCGATACTCTCATCGATAGGATTGCCAACGAATACACCACCTCTAACAAATAAGAAGAATCTTCCGTAAGCAGAGGCTGCTACACCTGTTAACGGCCACAGAACCCCCTCTCCATCTATAGATCTTTTAGATATATCGCCGAAGTATAGATACTTAACCCTCCCTTCAACTATATCTAGACACTGAACCCCGCTTACCCCTTGAACCCAGCTCTCCAATATATCGAAACATACATGATCGTAGAGTATAGCTCCTTTCAATGCAGGTTTCTGAGATAATTGTCTATAGTTTCCACCTTTCCTATCTATCTGGTACACCCCTAGGTTAGCCATACCATCAGCTCTAGCAAGTAAAAGTCTATCGTTAACCTCGTCGTATACTATCTCAGATATTTCGCCAACCCAATCAGTTTCATGGTGAAGACTTTCTCTCCATAGGAGCTTAACACTGTCTTCGTATACATCGTAGGCATGTACATGGCTATACTTATTGACGAAAGATATCGATGCCATCAACCCTTTCTCTCTACCTTTATAAATAGCAGGTGCGTGAACCCATCCACCGAAGTATATAACATTATCAACAACTTCAACAGCGTTATAAGTATCTCCACCAGATGTCGGTAAAGGGCCTACTAACTCGAATCGATACCTCTTAACATAGCCATCCTTAACATGTACGAAATGCGCAATAGCTTCAAAGGCAAGCGTATAGTATAGTACTCCTCTGTGATACTTTAACCCAAAGATTCCTCCACTACCCCACTCAGGTCCATACCTAGGACTATAGAGGTACTCAGGCAGAATAGATCTCAAATATCTCCACCTCATCAGTTATTTGTTAACAGAGAGTTATTTATAGCTAAAAACGTATTGATGACAATGTGAACCCTAAGTTAAGTATAGATTCTGTATAATGAAGTTCAAGTAATTTCTCTACTGTTCTCCTGAATAATTGTTCATCTAGATTTATTATATACTCATCTTTAAGAGCTAGATTCAGTACCTCTCCATGCATATCAAAATTCTTTTCAACACATTCAACATCATTAATACATAGCATAGGTTCTACATAGTAAAAACTCTCAACCCATGTATCGATGAAGAGAAGTATTTTCTCAAGATCTTCAGGATCGGTTATATCTGTAAAACACATAGCGTTATACTCAGTACATATGGAATCCACTAATCTCTTTAACTCCTTGATTTGTTTGTTAACCATTATCTCAGCATTAAAAACTTGGTATACAACTAGATATATAAGTGTTCTGGTCACGTTTTACAATTGAATATATGGATAGAGTTTTGAATATGGCTGAGGTTTAGATTAAATCTGTGTATTGCTATTTTTAGAAGAATTCTACTTAGACCAAGAGTATCGATTAACATTATCCCTTTCTGAAAAGCTTCTATAATAGCTGGATCTCTATCTCTCTTCTTGATAAATTCTTCGATTGTTATAATTATGGGTTCAACTCTTGGGTATAACCTTAAGCATTCAGTGATTAGATCAAGTCTTTCTAAAGGATTTCTAGGGAGATTCTCTGTAATTACGAGGATATCTATATCATTCCATATATTAAAATCTCTACGAGCATAGCTTCCGAAGAGAATTGCTATTAATTTACCTAGTTTTCTAGATATGCATAAGGTAAACTCTTTTGCTTCTCTAATAGCTTCCTTTCTCTCAACCTTTCTTCAACAATTTTTTCCCACAGCTCTTTAACCTATTCAATAATTTTTAAAGCAGGTTTTATAGCTTCTTCAGCTTCTCCTTGAGTAAAATATTCTTCATGAATACCTTTAACCCATGCATCAGGACACCTAGTAAGTATATAATATTTATCAAGAAAACTACACGCATATTCTATATCGTTAAGAGGTTTCTCGCTAAGGATTTCTGATATGTATTTGAGTAGATATGCTAGAGAATGACCTGGTCTAGACCTCCCTAAACCCCGTAGAAAACTTTTAAAGCTTTTTCTACAGCTTGGTGAGTTTTAAAACATGTCCAGCTATAATCACCGAATTCGAGATCTCTTTTAGCAGATTCTAGAGTAAGTTCAGCACTTTTCATCAATCTACGTTCATTATCATCGAGATAGAATGAGGACGTAGCTTCACCTCTTACCTTATGAAGATAACTTAATCGTGTACATATATGTCTATGGGTATGCTATAATCCATGGTCTTGTATCTACAACTCTGTAACCTAGTTTTGTGTAAACTTTTATAGCAGGTTCATTGCCTATCTCTACGTTTAGCCATGCCTTAGCGTTTGAGGTTATAGCTATCCTTGTTATAGCTGATACCACTGCTTTAGCGTATCCTCTACCTCTGAAACTAGGTTTTGTATATACATCGCATACCATGTAGATCTCCGGAAGTTTAGTACATATAGCTCCAGCTGAAACAATTTCATTACCTATAATAACCCCGTAGTAGATCCTCTTCATAAGCAGATCACGAGCTTCTTGAAGAGATAACTCTATACCTCTAAACCTCATATAATCACTAAACAGTTCTGCATATCCATGGCTAAGCTTTGTAGTTAGATACTCATTTTCACTAGGTTTAAACATTTCCTCAGTACACACCATATCGTGGTACCTCCTAACATCTATTTTTCTAAACCCTAGTTCTACCAAACGCTTAACTACACATCTAATCAGCTCCTCATCATCGTTATAAAGCTCTACAACAAGTCTGGTAAACCTACGAGGTTCTACAACCACGTAGTTAAGAAGATCACAACTATCAGAACCACCCCATAGATGTACAGCATATACCTGGGAACTTCTCCAAATAAGTACATAAGATTCTACATCTCTACCTGAAGAGATTCTAGCTATAACTTCTGTATTCTCAGGTTCATACAGAAGATCGTATACAAGGTAGGAATGCGGAGGTCTAGGGTCATCTCTATACAGTTTAGAGAAAGCTATTAACAAATCTCTAAGATTTGTAATGGTATTACCTAGGATATGTATACTCAATAAGGATACCCTAATGTATAGTTACTATCTACAGTTCTGTCGTTGGTATATCTACGTATTAATGCTATTGCTATATCAACAGGTATCCTGTTGATCTTTGTGTAACTCTATGTTGTTTTTAGCTATATACTATATATGTTGTTTGTTTTGCTAAATCACTTATCTTTACACCGTTATAGCCTATTACATAGCTTTCAACTATATCGTGTAACGGTTCTACCCATCTACTCCAATCTTTATACAACTTTTTAGCACCTAGCATAACGCCCATTATTGAGCCTGCTGTAGCTCCATTACAATCAGTATCGAAACCGCTCATAACTGCTAAAGCTATTGCTTTCCCGTAGTCTGGGTATCCATGTAGTAGAGATGCTGTAACTATCGCTGCATTAATTATTGTATGCACTGGGTTATAGAGACCGTACTTACCTATTATCTTTTTATACGTTTCCCAGTAATCTCTAGATTCTCTACTCCAGTTAACAACATCTCTAATAGCTTCTGCTAACCTAGATCTCTTAGGTATTACTGAGAGACCAGCTTCAACAACATCGTATATATCTTCTAAAATAAAAGCAGAACTAATCATTGCAGCTATAAACATTTCTCCATAGATACCGTTCTTAACATGCGATAAAGATGCATCTCTATAAGCATACTCAGCTGCTATTCTTGGTAAACCAGGCGATATGTATCCCCATAGATCAGCTCTTATCTGAGCACCTATCCATTCTCTAAATGGATTCATATAGGTAGCTGTTCTGGGAGGTAGAATACCGTTTACAAGATTTCTATAAGCAATTCTCTCAGCTGTATATACCTGGCAGTAGGGAATCATGTGAAGCCAAGTATTAGCTATATCTAGTGTTGTAAAATTAAGACCGTGTGTTTTTACAATATGTAGATTTAGTATTGTGTAATCGATATCGTCATCACGAACAACACAGCTTATCTGATTTCTTAAAATACCTCTACCTCTTTCTATAAACCATCTATGTATATCTTCGACTCTTCTCAAAAGCAGTTTTCTATCTTTAGGTATATCCTCTAACTTTATATCTGGGAAATAATCGTTTAGAAAATCCTCACCTGCTACACTAAGCCATGTACGTATCAATCTCGGAGTAAAACCTTCAACAGGTTTTCCAAGCATACAACCAGCACATCTACCAAGCCAACCACCGTAAACCTTATCGTAAAGCTCTTCATCAGATAACTTAATACCGTAGATATCCTCCTCACCACTCTCAGAAACTATATCCTTATACTCAATAGGTTCAATATATGGGTAACTATATTTCTTTGAACAATCCTTAAGAGAACTATAGAATTCAACTAGCTGATCTACATCCACGCTTTTCTCAAGCAATTTCTCAAAACTTTCTCTAGCATCAGATACATCGTAACCTTCTTCATCCATCTGGATAATCTCATACTTAATCATCTCAATTAGCTGATCTACTATGCTAGAGAATGGAGAGTGAACTACAGATAGAGATCGCCACATATCTTCAAGATAATGTTCATATTCATCGGAATCAACATCTACTCTACCAAGAGATCTGAATATCCAGTACCTATGCCACCAACTCAAAGACATCCTAATAACCAAGTCTTAGAAATACATAAAACCATTAATAAACTTAGTATCCTCAATAACATAGTTAAAGCTCTTTAACAAAAAGTTAACCGTTTTCCTAGCTGAGGTAAACATT
>Ga0326760_1000236_pt1 | contig 31799 bp, 42 predicted proteins | sample GCREP_S_FD_207668 | JGI IMG/M metagenome (GOLD analysis project Ga0326760, IMG submission 207668) | Hot spring sediment microbial communities from Geyser Creek Basin, Yellowstone National Park, WY, United States - GCR.EP_S | ecosystem: Environmental > Aquatic > Thermal springs > Near-boiling... | reverse complement strand
GCGACGAACAGGCCCGACGCGCTTGACCCCGCGCTGAGGAGGCCGGGGAGGTTCGACAGGGAGATATGGATCAACCCGCCGGACGCCAGAGGCCGCTACGAGATACTGCTCGTGCACACTAGAAATATGCCGCTCGCGCCAGATGTCGACTTGAGAAAGCTCGCAGAAGCGACTCACGGCTACACGGGCGCGGACCTAGCCGCGCTGGCGAGGGAGGCGGCAATGTCAGCGCTGAGGAAGGCCGTCCAGAGCGGCCTAATCGACATGAACCAGCCGGCAATACCGCCCGAGGTTCTGGAGAAGATAAGGGTCACGATGGCTGACTTCATTGGCGCGATGAGAGAAATCATACCGTCTGCGCTCAGGGAAATACACGTCGAGGTGCCGCAAGTGCGCTGGGATGACGTAGGCGGTCTCGAGGAGGCCAAGCAGGAGCTGAGAGAGGCGGTTGAGTGGCCTCTAAAGTACCCGGAGAAGTTCAAGAAGTTCGGGCTGAGGCCGCCTAGGGGCATCCTCCTCTTCGGCCCGCCGGGAACAGGCAAGACCCTCCTCGCGAAGGCCGTGGCGACGGAATCGGGCGCGAACTTCATAGCGATAAGGGGGCCCGAGATCCTGTCGAAGTGGGTCGGCGAGTCTGAGAAGGCAATACGCGAGATATTCAAGAAGGCGAGGATGGCCGCGCCGTGCGTCGTGTTCTTCGACGAGGTAGACGCGATAGCGCCGGCGAGGGGTCTGGGCGGGGACTCATTAGTGAGCGAGCGCGTTGTGGCGCAGCTGCTGACCGAAATGGACGGGATAAAGACGCTGGAGAATGTGGTTGTCATAGCCGCGACGAACAGGCCGGACATTCTCGACCCGGCGCTGTTGAGGCCCGGCAGGTTCGACAGGCTGATCTACGTCCCGCCGCCGGACTACAGGGCGAGGCTGGAGGTACTGCTTATTCACACTAGAACTACGCCGCTCGCTAAGGACGTGGACCTGGAGGAGCTGGCCAGAAGGACGGAGGGGTACACGGGGGCGGACCTCGAGCTGCTAGTGAAGGAGGCTACGTTTCTGGCACTGCGCGAGGACATAAACGCCAGGGAGGTGGCGATGAGACACTTCGAGGAGGCTCTGAAGAAGGTCAGTCCGTCAATAATGCCCGACATGCTGAAGTTTTACGAGTCGTGGCTTGAGCGCGCCCGGCGCTTGAGCGCCGTCGAGAGAGCCAGAGCCGCGCAGCCGCTGTATCTATGATAGTAACGATAATCGGCAACCTCATAGACATGCTGCTGAAGAGGCAGGAGATTATTACGAGCGACGACATAAAGGCGCTCTTGAAGCGCCTTAACATGCAGGTGTCCGACGAGGAGCTAGCCAGGGCACTGATAGCGCTCGAGATACACAAGAAGGTTTACGTGAGGAGAGTCAAGCGGGAGGGGCGGGACGTGTTCCAGATCTCCCGGCGGAGGTAGCGGCGTCATGGGGGTCACGGAGCTGGGCAAGCTCATAGGCAGGGAGGCGAGGCGCGAAATCAAGCTCGAGAGCCTTGCCGGGAGGTGCATCGCGCTGGACGCATACAACGCTATGTACCAGTTCCTGGCCTCTATCAGGCAGCCGGACGGCACCCCACTAATGGACCGCAGGGGGAGGGTCACGAGCCACCTCTCCGGGCTCTTTTACCGCACGATCAACCTGCTGGAGGCCGGGATAAAGCCAGTTTACGTCTTTGACGGCAAGCCGCCCGAGTTCAAGCTAGCGGAGATTGAGGGGAGGAGGCGCACTAAGGAGAGGGCGCTTCTAGAGGCCCTTAAGGCCGTCAGGGAGGGGAGGAGGGACGAGGCTGCGAAGTACTTCAAGCGCGTTACGTTCCTCACCAGCGAGATGGTCGAGGACGCTAAGAGGCTGCTGACATACATGGGCGTGCCGTGGGTCCAGGCCCCCAGCGAGGGCGAGGCGCAGGCCGCATACATGGCGCGCAGGGGCGTTTGCTGGGCCGCGGGGAGCCAGGACTACGACTCCCTGCTCTTCGGCGCGCCGAGGCTCGTCAGGAACCTCGCAGTTACGCAGAGGCGGAGGGTTGGCGGCAAGCTCGTCGAGGTGTCGCCCGAGGTTATTGAGCTCGACGCGGTGCTCAAGTCGCTGCGGCTGAGGAGCCGCGAGCAGCTGATAGACCTAGCAATCCTGCTCGGGACAGACTACAACCCAGACGGCGTGCCGGGCATTGGGCCGCAGAAAGCACTCAAGCTGGTGCAAGAGTTCGGCTCGCTGGAGAGACTGCTTGAGACCGCGCTGCGCGGGGTGTCGTTTCCGGCAAACCCGCTTGAGATAAAGAAATTCTTCCTGAGCCCGCCTGCCACCGACAACTTTGCCGCGGAGGTCAGACAGCCGGACGAGAGCAAGCTCGCAGAGTTTCTGGTCGCGGAGAGGGACTTCGGCGAGGACAGAGTCGCAAGGGCGATTGAAAGGCTGAGGCGCGCAGTAGTGAGGCTCAGAACGTCATCGCTTAATGCATTCTTCTAGCAGAGCGCTGCACAGGCTTGTAGAGGAGCTCGAGCGCGAGGGCATCATAAGGTCGGAGCGCGTCAAGCGCGCCATGCTCTCCGTCCCGCGTGAGGAATTCGTGATGCCCGAGTACAGAATGATGGCCTACGAGGACAGGCCGCTGCCGCTGTTTGCCGGTGCCACGATATCGGCGCCCCACATGGTTGCAATGATGTGCGAGCTCATAGACCCGAGGCCCTGGATGAGGGTGCTCGAGGTGGGGACCGGCTCCGGCTACCACGCCGCGGTCTGCGCAGAGGCAATAGAGAGGCGCGGCAAGGTCTACACAATTGAGAGGGTCAAGGAGCTTGCAATATATGCCGCGCAGAACCTAGAGCGTCTCGGGTACTGGGGCGTGGTCGAGGTGTTCCACGGCAACGGGCGCAGGGGGCTCGCGCAGTATGCCCCCTTTGACGCAATAATAGTGACGGCAGCCGCCACCAGAATACCCGAGCCGCTGGTGGAGCAGATGAGGGATGGCGGCGTGATGGTCATTCCGCTCGAGGAGCGCGCCGGCCAGATGCTCTATCGCGTCGTGAGAGAGGGAAGCAGGGTCAGGAAAACGCCAATAACGCCAGTGCTCTTCGTGCCGCTCCGCGAGGATTAGGGCTCCAGGCGGTAGCGGTCGCGCGGGTACAGCGTTGCCTGCCGCACGTTCTCCAGACCGAGCAGCGCCATTAACAGCCTGTTAAAGCCCAGCCCGAAGCCCGCGTGCGGCGGCATGCCGAGATCGAAAATTGACAGGTGGCTCTCGAAGAGCCTGGGGTCGAGCCCCCTTACTTTCATTTCCTCCTCGAGCTCGTCGCGCTTGTGAATTCTCGTCGAGCCGGAGGCAACCTCAATGCCATTGATTACAAGGTCGTAGGACTCGGTCCTCTCGCCGTCCTTCCGCTTAGTGTAAAACGGCCTCAGCAGCGCCGGGAAGTGAACTATGAAGTAAGCGGGCCCGTAGTACTTTGTCAGGGCCTTCTGCATCTCGACCGTCAGATCGTCGCCCCGTCTCACGCTGTAGCCCGCTCTCTGCAGCGCGTCCACGGCCTCGTCGTAGTCGACTCTCGGCACACTCCCGAGCTCTGTCAGCCTCGGCGCCAGCCCCACCTCCCTGAGCCGCGGCTCCTCTCGCGATAGGAGCCGGGCGATGCGCCCGAGTATTCTCTCCAGCAGTTGTATCATGTCCCAGTAGTCCATAAATGCCGCCTCAGCGTCCACCGAGGTGAACTCGTTGAGGTGGTAGTTCGTGTTGTGCCTCTCCGCCCTGAAGGCAGGGCCCACCTCAAACACCCTCTCCAGAGACGCCGTGAGCTGCTCCTTGTAGAGCTGCGGGCTCTGCGAGAGATACGCCACCCTTTCAAAGTACATTAACGGGAAGAGGTCGGCGCCGCCCTCAGTGCTCGTCGCGATGATTTTCGGCGTGAAGACCTCGACAAATCCCTCCCCGTACAGCACTTCTCTTATCTCGCGCAGGATTTTGGACGCCGCGGTGAACAGGGCGAGGTTACTGGGCCTCTTTAAGTCGACAGAGCGCCACCTAAGCCTCGTGGCGAGATCCGGCGTCTCGGACCAGATGTCTATCGGCAGCGGCCTTGCCTTGTTGAGCACCCAGATCTCGACCGGGAATATCTCCACGCCCCTCCGCGCGATCTTGCTCGCCTCGACGATCCCCCTCACAGCTATGGCGTCCTCCTTGCCGAGCTCCGAGAATGTGGCGAGGAGCCGCTCTGGCGTCCTGCCGGCTTTCAGCGTTATCTGGACAAAGCCCTCTCTGTCCCTCAGCACGATGAACTTTACCCTCCCGAGGTCTCTTAGCTCCCACACCCATCCTGCCACGACGACCTCCTTGCCGTGCAGCTCTGGCACTATATCGCCGGACCAGTGGGTCTTCTTCGGCAGCACGCTGAGAGGGCGGAAGGCCGAAAAATCTATGCTCTTAGCTCCCTCTCGCGGACGAGCTCTACCTTGACCCTCACGCTGAATATCTTGCTTATGACGGCCTGCAGGGCCTCCGGCCTTATTGGCAGTTTCCTGGACTCCCTGGCCGGTATCTTGATGGTGGTCTCGGTCGTGCCGTCGGGCAGCCACGAGGTGGATATTGTCAGGAGCCTGGCCGGCGATATTAGCTGCGCGACCACCTCGTTCATGCCGCCGTACTCTATCACGCGCGCGCCCCTCCTCAGCGCCGCCGAGAGCTCCCTCTCGAGGGCGGCGTGCGCGCTGCGCGAGAGCTTCTTGGCGTTCCTCATGAGCACGACAACTAGGTCCCCAATGTCGTAGGACTTCACGTACTCGAGGTCCTGCGCGCCTACTCTCTGCCCCGCCGCCAGGAGCGCGGCCGAGACCTCGACGTCCAGCCACTGGTACTCACCGCCGTCAATGAGCGACTGACACCTGTGGCACAGCAGCCGCGTCCTGACACAAAACTCGCAGAACGGGAGCTTGACCACGTCCCGCCACCTGCGCGTGCTAAAAAATTCTTTAATCCGCGCTGGGGCTAGCAAGGTAGCGTGCGCGTGGCCATAGTCGACGGCTATAAAGACGAGCCGGCCGGTCTCGGCGTGCCGCCCTACCCCGACGTCTACGCCAGGTACGCCGCGGGCGCGGTGATGCTCGCCGGCGCGGGCGGGGTGAGGTACTTCACAATAGACCAGCTCCGAGGCGACTGGCCTGGCTCGCCGAGACTTCTCGCCGGGCACGACGTGATTGTTGTGGTGGCGGGCGTGACGACGCCTGGAAAGTACCTCGGGGGACTCCAATGACTCTCGACGAGATAGTGAATGTGAGGCGGCTCGAGGGCCCGTCAAGATTCTCGGTAGGCCCGTCGCGAGGTTTGAGTACGGCGCCGCGGGCGAGAGCGCGGCGGTCCCCCCGCACAAATTCCGCGCCTATTACAACATCGTGGCCGTCGGGGGTCCGACCTCGTCGTATACAGGCTCCTCGCCGGCGGCCCCGAGAGAGTAGACCCGTTAGAGAGACACAGGGACTTCAAGCTGGTCGACGAGTTCGCCAGGCTCGGCGCGGCGATTGTAGCTCAGCACTCGAATTACGGGCGCAACCTCACAGTCGAGCTCGAGACCTATCACTCGTGCCCGAGATACGTCACCGGCGGGTGCTCCTTCTGCGCTACAGTTGTCAGCAGGCCCGTCATCATGAGGCCCGTCGAGGGAATCGTCAGAGAGGTCGAGGCACTTTACAGCGCCGGCATCGTGCACTTCGGGCTCGGCCGCCAGGCTGACTTCTACGCCTACATGGCGGAGGACGTCGGGCGCGAGGAGTTCCAGCTCCTAAACCCCGAGGCAGTAGAAAGGCTTCTCATGGGCGTCAGAAACGCAGCGCCTGGCTTCAAGACCCTTCACATAGACAATGTCAACCCGGGAGCCGTCGCCGGTGAAGGGCTGAGTCCGTCGAGATCGTGGAGCTGCTGGTGGAGTACTGCACGCCGGGGAACGTGACGGCGCTGAGGTCTAGATGACAGATCCGCGGGTCATTAAAACCTGAAGGCGCAGCCCGAGGAGGCCCTCGAGGTCGCTAAGATCTTCACCAAGTACGGCTCCGCGAGGGAGCACAACGGCATGCCGCGCCTCCTGGCAGGCGCGAACTTCGTCGCGGGTCTCCCGGCGAGACCGCAGAGACATACCGCCTGAGCGTCGAGTTCCTAAGGCAGGTGCTAGAGCGCGGGCTTCTCGTCAGGCGCGTCAACATAAGGCAAGCGCTCGCGCTCCTCTCGTCGCGCCTGTGGCCCCTCGCGAGGAGGATGCACGCCAACCTCAGGAGGCATGGGCGGCACTTCTGCCAGTTCAAGCGGTTGGTGGGGGAGTTCTTCGACAGGGAGATGCTGCGGAGGGCCGTGCTGCGCGGCACCGTGCTGAGGGAGTTCTACACCGAGGTGCACTACCACGGCGGGACTCACGCGAGGCAAGTCGGCTCCTACCCGCTGCTGGTCTACATACCGGCGCGCGTTGGGAGGTTCATCGACGTCGTCGTGGTCGATCACGGCTCGAGGAGCGCCCTCGCGCTGCCCCCGTGAACCTAAACGCAGCGGGCAAGCGCGTGCTGAGGTGCCTGTCAGGCATGAGCCGGGAGAGGCTCGACGCGGTGCTGGGGGCGTTCAAGTCGCTGGACGAGGTGAGGGCCAGGGTCGGGGGCGGCGAGTTTATTAAGTACGTCTCCGTGTGAGCGAGTAGACAAAGTAAACCGTGAAGATCGCATATGCCGCGATTGCGATTGCAAAGAGGTCAACGCGGGCGGCGCCCAGCGGCACTTCTGGCGTTCTCAGACCGCCGGCCGTCAAGTACAGGAAGTACGCTGCGAGCGCGAGCGAGAAGCCCGCGTATGCATACGCCAGCCTCACGCCGCCTAGGCGGGCTGCCTATATAGCCTTAGCGCCCCCGTGACCGCGTCCACGAGCTCGTCCGGCGCCGGGCCGATGCAGACTGCCGTTGGCGTTCCCGGCGGCACTTCCGTGAGCCCTGCGTCGACAATCACTGCAGTCGGGAGGCCTAGCGACCTCGCCATGTTGTGGAGCTCGTGGAGGTGCTCAGGGCCCTCCGCAGCAAGGACCACCTTCTTCTGCCCCCCGCCCAGCCACTGCTCGAGCCACTCGCGCCACCTTCCCTCGCCCCTCAGCGCCAGCATCACGCACTCAACCGCAGCGTGGCCTGCCTGCGCCGCGGCCTTCCCGCACGAGATCCTCAGGTCCCCCCTAATGACAATTGACATCTTCACGTGCACAAACATTACTGCCAAAAGATTAAAAGAACAAGCCCGGAGCCTAGTATGCCGGCCGTGCGAGACCGCGCCAGCTGCTAGTGCTGGCGCCCGCCGCGCTGGCCGCCGCGGCGTGACAGGCCACGCCAGCGCGTTCTGGAGGTCCGGGCGGCCGTAGTCAACTCCGGCGTTCACGACGGCTATCACCACGCCGCTCCCGTTGACCCCGAAGAGCTGCTGGGAGGACCTGAACGGCGACGGCAAACCCTCGCCGGGCAAGGTGGCGGCTATTAACTTCGGGTACCAGCTGCACACGGCAGTCGAGGTGCCCGTGGCGAGACTTTGCGTCAAGTTGACCGGGAGCCAGAGGCTGCTGCCTGCCAGCGACGTGGAGGTGAGGCCCGCCAGCGCCACAGTTAGGCCGCGCCAGAGCGCGACGCTCATGGTGCGCGTCGCGGCGCCCAGAGACGCCGCGCCGACGGCACACGAGCGCGCCGTGCTGCTCAGCGTGAACGGGACCACGTAGGTCGTGCCGCTGAGCTACATCGTGCGAGCGCCCGTGCCCGTTAACGCGACTTACGCCTTCACGTCGGGTAGGACCGACAGCTGGTACAACGCGAGCGAGGTAAGGGGAGGCTACTAACATCCGCACGCCAGTGCCGGCAGGAGGCCTCCACGTGAGGTTCGGCTGGAAGTGCGCCAACACGTCGATGGCGGTGTGCGCCGTCACGGGCGACGGCTTTTTTGCCGGCTACTGGCCGAATCAGGGCATCTCGTTCCACTGGTACATGGGGCAGGAGCAGGTCCGTCCGGGGTCGTGCCTCAGCTCCTTCGCGGCCGGGTGGGGCTACTGGGCATACCCGGTGGAGCACGCCAGGGACTTTATAGTTCTGGCAAGGACGTCGATGTACAGCGGCTGCCAGGCGCGCGAGGAAGTGGCGGACGCAGTCACGCCGTTTAAGAGCATCAGGAAGGCGTGCCGCCAGCGGCAAGGCCCGGGCCAGTCAGGGCAGTTCTGAGCAGCCTGCCGCTCGAGTACGATGCGGCGTTCGTGGCTTGGCTCTACGCGCCGAAGCACGCGACGTGGGTGAGGTGGGGCGGGATGGGCATGCCCGCGTGGCCGTGGTACGTGGTCGAGGCGACGGCTAGGGCCGGCCGAGGCCGGGGCTCGGGCTTGAGCCAAATCGGGGTTTTTCTGCCCCTCGCGCCGGCTCAGCCTTGGTGTCTGTCCTCACCGGCTCGGCAATACCAGCCCACATCACCCGCGCTCGAGCGCGCGCGGGTTTATTAGTCAACTCTCGGCGCTATCACCGCGCTGAGGACTCCCGTCGAGAACTCGTACGTGAGCCTGAGCGGCTTGTTCGCGGATAGTTCCAGTTTGACGCGCTTCGACGCGCCCCTCATCTTGCTGCTTATGTCCTTAAGCATGTCGAGGCTGTACCTGGCGGACACGGCCTCCCCTGCGGAAACGCTCAGAAGCGCCTCGCTGTCCTGCGTGAGCTCTGCCTCCGCGGCCTTGCCTCCCTCGCCCGCGCTTCTGAACACCACGCTGTTGGGGGTCACGGTGATCTGAACCCAGTCTGACACCTCTCCCATCATCGAGAGCACGTCGTCAAATGCGCCGGCATCGAGCTCGGCGGAGGCGCTGAAGTCCAGCGATATCTCAGGCACCTCCTCCTCGGCGATATTGATTATGGGGAATGAGAAGCGCCGGAGGAGTCCAGCCTCCTTTCCCCTCTTGGGGTATATGTATATCGAGAACCTGTTCCTCTCCCTGTCTACCTCGAACTCCACCTTTTCGGTTGTGCCTATTCTCTTGATCACGTCCTTTATGGCTGTGAACACAAGCCCGATTTTCACCTCCTCGGTGATGAAGTAATCCTCGAGCGCGCTCGCGTGGAATGTCAGACTGAAGAGCGCGGTCTTTGATGGGTCGAGCGCCTTGAGGCCTATCCCGTCGTGGGAGAACACCAGCGCCGCCTCCGGCAGCATTCCTATCAGCACCTCGAAGACGTAACGCGGCTCCTTGCCCTTGGGAAACAGCGCCCTGGCGCTCACAGCTCTCACTGGCAGGCGTGAATATAAAACATGCCCAAGAGACGGGCAGTACTAGGTGAGGGCGACCCTGATCGCCGACAGGCGAAGACTGGTATTACAGCTGATACCATCCCTTTTAAAGGCCGGCGCGGGAGCCGCCATGCCGGCAGCCGGAGGAGGGCTGTCGCTGAACTTCAACGAGGAGATTGTGAACATCGCGAGGCGCACGGCGCCGCTGGGAGGCGGCTGCATCGTGGCGTTCATCGGCTACGTCAAGGGCCGCGTGAACGGCGAGGAGGTGGAGTCGCTCGAGCTCGCGCCGCCGCCGGATGCGTCCCTCAAAATTGACGAGGTGCGGAGATGGGCGCTGGGCCAGGAGGGCGTGCTCGACGTGAGGATCTACCTAGCGGCGGGCGCGCTGAAGCCCGGCGACATAATCACGGTGGTTTTTGTCGCCGCCAGGAACAGGGAGGCGGCGTTCCCCGTCGCGATGGAGGTTGTCAACAGGCTCAAGCGTGAGGTCGCCGTCAAGCGCGAGCGCAGGAGGGCTAGTAGTCCTCGACCCTGAACGGGGACTCGTCTATGTTGACGATACCCTCAACCTCTGAGACGTACTGGTTGTGCTTGACTCTTGTCACTATGCTTATGACGTGCCCGCCCTTGGTCACTATAACCGTCTTGTCGTCGGCGAACTCCACGTCCACGACCTGCTCGCCGGCTTCCTCAAGCTGCCTGGCGACGCGGCTAAGCAGGCTCCACAAGAAGGTGACGGCGATGTTCATAGTACCCGTCCTTATCTCGACGGGCTTTATCAGCGCCTCGGAGAGGAAGCCGCCCATCTCGCGGCTCACCTCTGGATTCGTCGACTCGATCGCGACGTACAGCCTCAGCTTGTTGAGGCTCATCACTCTCTCCTCCAGCGCGGCTTTCATTTAAGAAAGCGTGCGGCGGTCAATATAAGAAGAGTATTTTAACTGCCGCGTATTACGTGGCAATGGGCGACCGCGGGCTGTACTACGATACAGTCCCCACAGGGATAGAGGGCCTCGACGGGATAATAGGCGGCGGGCTTATCAGAGGCAGGACGTACTTAATATCGGGCGAGACGGGCACTGCAAAGACGCTGACGGCGCTGACGTTTCTCGTACAGGGAGCGCTGAAGCACGGGGAGCCCGGAATTTACATATCGGTAGACGAGACTTACGAGCAGCTTGTCGAGGGCGCCAGGAGGTTCGGCTGGGACCTGGAGGAGCTCAGGTCCAAGGGCCTTCTCGAGGTGCTCGTGCCTGAGATGGACCTGGTGGAGCGCATTAGAGAGAAGGACCCGACCGCAATTGCGAAGTCGCTCGTCGAGTCAATTCGCGAGTACGTCGCCGCGCTAAATGCCCAGAGACTGGTGATAGACCCAATAGCGCCGCTCGTGACGCTGGAGAAGGACGTGCAGGTACTGAGAGAGTACATCAGGGTCCTCGTCATGAGCATTGAGAGGGAGGTAGGCGCCACGAATATCATCACCACGGAAATACCCTCTGGATCCGGCGCGATAAGCAGGTACGGCGTTGAGGAGTTCCTCGCCGCGGGCGTGTTCGTGCTCGGAATAGCCAAGTCGCGCGAGGGGGCCTTCAAGCGAGTGATGTTCATACGCAAAATGCGCTGGAGCCCCGTCAATCCCGGGGTCTACGAGATTGAAATCGTGCCAAAAGTCGGCGTGGTGGTCAAGGGGCCTGTCAGAGAGTCGCTGATGCCGATAACCTACCTGCCAACGCTTTAATCAGCCGGGATCCTCTCTTCACAGGTCAACATATCCCGTCTTCATCACTGCGGTCTCTCCACCGCCGCGAGGCCTCGCTTCCGTGCCCGTCATCACGCGTCGGATCCTCTGACCTAGCTCATCGGCTGCCACGGCCTCTGCACGCGCTTTTAGGCCTTTAGCCGCGCGTGCCGGCCCCAGGAAAGCCTTATAAGAGGGAGCCAGACGGGGGGGTGTCCCAGGAGGCCGGCGGGTCCCTCGATCCCGGCAAGGAGAGGTTCTGGAGAATGTTCGGCGAGCAGCTGTCTAGGGATGCGAGGGTCGAGTGGATAGGCGACGTGCCGGTGGTGGAGGAGTGCCCGCGCGATCTGAAGACGCTTGACGGCAAGCCGCTGTTGCTCTTCGGCAAGTGGAGCTACGAGGGCGTGGTGGTGAGAGACCCAGGGCTGAGGAGGTACATCTGCCTCAAGCCCGTGATCCTGCCGCACACCGAGGGGCGCTATCAAAAGCGCAGGTTCGGCAAGGCCAAGATCCCACTCGTGGAGAGGCTGGTGAATTTACTAATGAGGCCGGGCAGGAACACCGGGAAGAAACACAAGGCCTATAATATTGTGAGGCGCGCATTCGATATAATTCACCTCAAGACCGGGCGCAGCCCGCTGCAAGTGCTCGTCGACGCCATAGTTAACACGGCGCCGCGGGAGGAGGTCACGAGAATAATAATGGGCGGCATCGCCTACACGGTCTCGGTGGACGTGTCCCCACAGAGAAGGCTCGACCTCGCGCTCCGCTGGCTTGCCGAGGGCGCCAGGCTGTGCGCGTTCAACAACCCCAAGCCGGTGGAGGAGTGCCTGGCTGATGAAATCATAGCTGCGGCGGCTAATGACCCCAAGAGCCACGCTGTTAGGAAGCGCGACGAGCTAGAGCGAATAGCTGCCGCATCGCGCTAACCTCTTAATAAGGGGCTCGGAGCTTTACGTGACCTCAGAGCTCTTCTGGTTCGAGAAGTACAGGCCGAGGTCTCTCGACGAGGTGGCAGACCTGGAGGAGGTCAAGGCGAGGCTGAGGGAGCTCGTGAGGTCGGGCAGCGTGCCCCACCTGCTCTTCTACGGCCCGCCCGGCACTGGCAAGACGACAGTCGCGCTTGCCCTCGCGAGGGAGCTCTACGGCAGTATGTGGAGGGAGTGCGCGCTGGAGCTGAACGCCAGCGACGAGAGGGGGATAAACGTGATAAGGGAGAGGGTCAAGGAGTTCGCCAGGACTGCGCCGCCTGGCGGCGCGCCGTTCAAGCTCGTCATTCTCGACGAGGCGGACAACATGACCGGAGACGCGCAGCAGGCACTGAGGAGGATAATGGAAATGTACGCCCAGAACGCGAGGTTCGTGCTGCTGGCGAACTACGTCTCGCGAATTATAGACCCCATAATTTCCAGGTGCGCCGTCTTCCGCTTCTCGCCGCTCCCGCGGAAGCTCATGGCAGAGAGGCTGAGGTACATCGCCAAGAGCGAGGGCGTTGAGCTGAAGGACGACGCCATAGACCTGATATACGAGCTCTCCGAGGGCGACATGCGCAGGGCCATAAACCTGCTGCAGGTGGCCGCCGCGGCGAGCAAGATCGTGGACGCCGGCGCGGTCGCGTCGGCCGCGGCCGTTATCAGGCCGGCAGAGGTGGCAGAGCTGCTGAATCTCGCTCTCGCGGGAGATCTCATCAAGGCTCGCGACAAGCTAAGAGAGCTGATGTATCTGAAGGGAGTGGCCGGCGCCGACATAATAAAGATGCTGCTGCGCGAGCTCATCAGGTCGCAGCTTGACGACGACGTGAAGGCAGAAATAGCGGAGGTGCTCGCAGACACTGATTACAGGCTGACGCAAGGGGCAGACGAGGAGATCCAGATGACATACCTGCTCGCCAGGGTGGGCGCGATAGGGAGGAGAGTCAGGCAGACGCATCCCCTCAGGAAAAAGCAATGACGCTACCCTGGACCGAGAAGTATCGCCCGAAGTCATTCGGCGAGGTTGTGAACCAGGAGGAGGCCAAGCACAAGCTGGCATCGTGGATTTGCGGCAAGTTCAGGGCACCGAGGGAGTTCTGCTCGCGGTGGGCAAAGCTACGCGACAGGGAGGTTCTGGACGCGAAGGCCGTTCTGCTGGCGGGGCCTCCCGGCATAGGCAAAACGACTCTCGTGCACGCGCTCGCTAGAGAGATAAACTACGAGCTTATAGAGCTCAACGCGAGCGATGTCAGGTCGGCAGAGAGGCTGAGGCAGGTCGTCGGGAGGGGGCTTAAGGAGGCGCCGCTCTTCGGGCACGAGGGGAAGCTTGTGCTGTTCGACGAAGTGGACGGGCTTCACGTCAGGGAGGATCTCGGAGGGCTCGAGACGATTATCGAGATAATAGAGTCGGCGAGGGTGCCCATCGTTATGACCGCGAACAATCCCTACGACCCGAAGTTCAGGCCGCTCAGAGACATGTCGCTGCTCGTGAGCCTCAGGCGGCTCTCTGAGGACGAGATTGTCGAGCTGCTCAGGAGGATTTGCGCCAGCGAGGGCGCTAAGTGCGAGGAGGAGGCACTGAGGAGCATTGCGAGGTCCTCGCTCGGCGACTTACGGGCCGCCGTAAATGACCTGCAGATGCTGTTGAGCGGGAGGAGAGTGCTCGTGGTGGACGACATAAAGCGCGTCGGGGAGAGGAACCCGCAGCTCTCAATGTTTGAAATTCTGGACCGCGTTTACAGGGCCAGGTGGTTTGACGGGGCCCGCGCCGTGTCTTTCAACCCGTCGTTTGACTGGGAGCAGTATTTAATGTGGGCGCTAGAGAGCATACCAGTGGTATACAGGGACGTGGAGGCATCCTCCGAGGCCCTTGACAGGCTGAGCAAGGCCGACGTGATAATAGGCAGGATTAAGAGAGCGCAGGAGTGGGAGCTCTTGCCGTACGCGCTCGAGCTTGCGCTGGGCGGCGTGTCGCAGGTAAGGAGCAAGCCGAGGCTGCCACCCTTCATAAGGTACGGATTCCCGCAGAGGCTGCTCATACTGGCAAGGACTAAGGAGGCGCGGAGGCGGCGCGACGCGCTCGTCGAATACATCGCGCAGGGCGTTCACGCGTCGAAGTCGCTAGTCAAGTCCGAGCTGATATACGTCCTCTCGGCGCTCGCAAAGAGGAACCCGCAGATCGTGGAGAGGCTGCGCAAGGCGCTGAATATGAGCGCGGTGGACTTAAAGGAGCTACTGCCCTGAGCTTGAACCCCGCCTTTAGGCACGTAGTAGTCAAGACTCTGCCGAAGAAGGAGGGCGCCGTTGCGAGGGATCTCTGCGACTGCCTGTACTATTACAACTCTGGCGTGAGGTGCGAGGCTCTCGCGGTCGGCAGAGTTTACGTGTACGCCCCCTCAGACGCCCTTGACAAGTGCATGGGCCTGAAGTACTTCAAGGCGCTTGTCCGCGGCACCGAGTACTTTGACGGCGTTTCCCGCGAGAGGCCGGACTGCGGCAGCTGCGTCGTTGTCAAGATCGGCGAGTTATTCTTTGTACGTAGGGTTGATTGAAAATTTCTGTCAACACTTGCTGCGCAGCGCACGTGTGCGCTGAAAGTATTTATATACAGCGCCGAAATTGAGCGTGGCCTCAACAATCATAATTAACGAGACTGTATTCTCGCCGAGCTACATACCGCCGAGGCTTCTCCACAGGGACGGGCAGTTTAGACAGCTTGACGCAATGCTAAGAGGCTGGCTGTGCAATCCAGGCAGGCACTACCCGAGAGTCGTCCTGATAGGCAGGGCGGGCACCGGCAAGACTGCAATAATTAAAAAGTTCTGGGAGATGACTAGAAATAGTGCAATGGCAAAATTCGTATATATAAATGGCTTCATGTATAGGAACTTCACGTCAATTGTTGTTGAGATAGCAAAATCTCTCGAAATACCATTCCCGCGTCGGGGATTGAGCAGGGATGAGTTTCTGTCGTTGCTCATCGAACAGATGCGTGACAGGGATCTGTACATGCTGCTCGTGCTCGACGACGCCTTCAACATCCCGCCCGACATACTCTCAACATTCATAAGGCTCGGCCAGGAGGCCGACAAGCTGGGCGCCTTCAGGGTCGCGCTCGCCCTAATAGGCCACAGCGATACGATGCTGAGCAGCCTGGACCCGTCAACACGCGGCATAATGGGCAGCGCAGTAATACGCTTCACGCCATACACGAAGGAGCAGATCTTCGACATACTTCTCGACAGGGCCCAGATGGGTCTGGCGGACGGGTCCTACAGCGACGGCGTGCTGCAGATGATCGCCGACATAACAGGCGCGCAGAGCCCTCATGACGCAAGCAGGGGGGACGCGAGACTCGCAATAGACATACTCTACCGCGCCGCCTACGTGGCGCAGCAGAGCGGCAGGAGGCAGATAATGCCAGAGGATGTCAGGAGGTCGTCCAAGGAGGTCCTCTTCGGCATCTCGGAGGAAGTCCTCGCCGGGCTGTCGCTTCACGAAAAGCTATTCTTGCTGGCAATTGTCAGGTCGTTAAAGGCGTCACGCGCGCCTTACGTCACATTCGGAGAGACGGAGGAGATGTACAGACTTGTGTGTGAGGAGTACGGGGAGAGGCCCAGAGTTCACAGCCAGCTATGGTCGTACCTCAACGGCTTGAGAGCGAAGGGCATTATAGAGACAAGGCACAACAGGCGCGGCGAGGGGCTGCGCGGGAGGACCACGCTAATATCAATAGGCACGGAGCCTCTCGACACCCTAGAGGCCGTGCTAGTGAGACTGCTAGAGAGGGAGCTGGGTTGATGGTCGTGGAGAGAGTCCTCGGGTCGCCGCTGAGAATACGCATACTGCTGGCGCTCTGGAGCATGGGCGAGGCCTGCGCGTCCGAGCTCGCAAGGAGCCTTAAGACGAACTACGGCAGGCTGCTGCAGAGCCTGCAAGTGCTCGTGCAGTACGGGCTAGTCGAAGAGAGAAGGGTCGGCCGCGTGAGGCTAGTCAGACTTGGAGGCGGAGAGATTGTTGAGTCGCTGGTGAGGGCGCTAATCGCGGCAGATGCGGTACTGGAGCCGGGCGCGTGCCGCCGGTAGCCGGCATTTTTAATCTCATGCCGTGCGCCCGGCATGGGTGCGAGGTTTGAGCGCTACGTGGTTGACTTGCTGCCTGCCCTCGGGCTGTACCCGAGGGCAGTGCGGCATAAAGTGTACCGCAACGGAGTCGAGGTCGGCGAGGTTGACATACTCGCAGTTAACGAAAGGGGAGAGGCCTACGCAGTAGAGGTAAAGGCGGGGAGGGTGGACATTGCTGGAGTGAGGCAGGCATACGTGAACGCCAAGCTGCTGGGCGCCAAGCCTCTCGTCATAGCGCGCGGCTACGCGGACGAGGGGGCCCGCCAGCTCGCCAGAGAGCTCGGCGTGGAGGTCATCTTGCTCCCCGACTACGTCTTCTTGTCAATAGATGACCTTTACGCGGCGCTCGCGAATTCCCTCGCGCGGTTTCTCGCCACGCTGGCAGCCGTGATGGCCAACCTTGGCGATAAAGAGCTAGAGGCGATTGAGGGCTGTCCTGACGCGCAGTGCCTCTGCGAGAGGCTAAACTGCGAGGAACTATTCAGCAAACTGCCGCGGGAGGCCAGGAGTTACGAGCTGCTTGCCTCAGCCGCGAGGCTGGCGAGGCTAATGCCCGTGCTCTGCGGCCGGGCTCTCAACCTGGAGGGCGCGACCAAAGCATTAAATGACCGGCGCGGCTGCGCCGAGCGTGCAGAAGCTGGTGGAGAGCATAAAGCAGGAGTTCAGGCCGAGAGTCATACCGATAAAGTGGCAGGGTGACAGGCTGATACTTCTTGACCAGAGACTCCTCCCGTTCGAGACCAGATACGTGGAGGCGAAAACTGTCAGCGACGTGGCCGACGCCATCCGCAATATGGTCGTCCGCGGGGCTCCGGCAATAGGCATAGCTGCCGCCTTCGGCATGGTGCTCGCGCTCGTCGAGAGAGACGTCAAGAGCGTGAGCGAGGCTCTCGACGCGCTCAAGGGCACGCGAGAGGTTCTGTCGAGAACCAGACCCACTGCCGTCAACCTCTTCTGGTCGCTGGACCGCATGTACAGCAGGGCGCTCGAGCTGGCGTCGCGGACGTCACACGTCGGGGAGCTGAAAGAGGGTCTCGAAGAGGAGGCGAGGAAAATCTTCGAGGAGGAGCTCGAGGCAGAGGTGAGGATTGGCGTGTACGGGGCCGAGCTCCTCGAGGACGGCGACACTATCCTGACAATATGCAATGCAGGCGGGCTGGCGACAGGAACAGGCCTTGGCACGGCGACTGCGCCAATTTACGTTGCCAGACTGCTCGGCAAGCGCGTAAGCGTTATAGTGCCCGAGACGAGGCCGTGGCAGCAGGGCGCCAGGCTCACGGTGTACGAGCTGGCCGTAAACGGCGTCCCCGCCACGCTCGTGGCAGACACGGCCGTTGGCTTTGTCATGTACAGGCGGATGGTGAGCGCAGTTATAGTCGGCGCGGACAGAATTCTTCTCGACGGCCACGTGTTCAACAAGATAGGCACGCTTAACGAGGCAGTGCTGGCGCACGAGTTCGCGATTCCGTTTTACGTGGCGGCCCCGACGAGCACAATAGACGCTCGGAGCAGGGCAGCTGACGTGGTCGTAGAGGAGAGGGACCCGGATGAGGTGCGCACGGCAATGACAGAGCGCGGCAGGCTGTACGTCACGCTGAGAGACGTGGCTGCGTACAATCCCGTCTTCGACGTCGTGCCCCCGAAGTACGTGACCGGCATAATCACCGAGCGCGGCATTGCGCTCCAGCCCCTTCACAGGAGCTTGCAGAGGCTTCTCGAGAGAGTGGGGGCGCTGTGACGTCCGGAGGTCAGGGCGGCTGGGTGAATTTCTACGGCGTGGAGATAGACCGCGCGCTCTACGCGCACTTGCTCGAGTACATGCCGGACTCGGAAATAGACGCCATGTTCCGCGCCATTGTCAAGCCCCCCTCTCGTTACTACGTGAGGGTCAACACGGTGAAGATCTCGCCGGGAGAGCTCGCGAAAAGACTCAGCGCGAGGGGTCTCGAGGTCTACAGAGACGAGCACTTCGAGGACGCGCTCTGGATGCCCGTCAGGGGCCCGTTCCGCATACCCAGCGCGCGGAAGGCCGTGGTGGTCGACAAGAGGGCTGCGGAGAGCGTCATGCTCGGAGCTGACCTATACGCGCCGGGCGTGGTCAAGACAGATTGCGTGAGGCGGGGCGAGGAGGTAAACGTGGTCTCCGAGAGTGGAGTTGTTGTTGCGCACGGAATTGCCGCGATGGACAGCGAGGAGGCCGTGAAGCTCAGAAGAGGGCTTTACATCAGAGTTCTGCACTCACTCTACAAAACGCCGAGGATAAGAGACCTGCCAGAGTACCAGGCAGGAATGATCTACAGCCAGAGTCTCCCCGCAATAGCCGTCGGCCATGCAGTGCGCATGGCGGGAGTGCCGCCGGGCTCCCTTATTGTGGACTTTAACGCCGCGCCGGGAGGCAAAGCAACTCACCTGGCCCAAATGGGATACAGAGTAGTGGCATTTGATAGGTCCGCGCCAAAGATGGCGGAGCTCAAGCGCGAGGTTGAGAGGCTCGGGCTAGTGGAGATGGTCGACATACTGCTCCACGACAGCAGGTATGTGGACAGAGACTTCTCACGCCTCACTGCCGGCGCGGCGCTCGTGGACCCCCCGTGCACAGACATTGGCGTGCGCCCGAAGATTTACCACAGGGTGACTCTCGACGCGGCGAAAACCCTCGCGAGATACCAGCTGCAGTTCCTGAGGGTTGCAATTAAGATAGCCCCCGTTGTCGCGTACTCGACGTGCACGCTCACGTTCATTGAGAACGAGGGTGTGATAAAGCGCGTCCGGGCAGAGCCTCTCGACGCCGGGCTTGGCGTCGGCGCGCCGGGCTGGGGCTGCAACGAGTGCCGTAGATTCCTGCCGCACGTTCATGACACTCCAGGCTTTTTCATCGCGCTGCTGAGGAGGCGCTAGGACACTGCCTTAAACACCCTAGTTACGTGCTCGTCGCACAGCTTCCTGTAGGCGCAGAAGTTGCACGCTAGGGGGCTCTCCCCCCTCAGTCTTCTGGCGAGAACTCTGCACAGATTCTTTACGTAGTACTGCGGGAAGCATTCTCTGCACACGAACACGTCCTCCTTGATGTAAGACACGCTCTTAAAGTTCACGTCACGCCCGCAGACCGCGCAGCGCGGCACGGTGGCGGGTGGCAGGACCACTTTATTAAGCCGCTTACAGTGCATTGTAATGTTTAGACCCTACTCAATAGAGGAAGGGGCGTATCTCGTCAGACTCGCCCGCTCTGCCGTCGAGACGTACCTCAGAACGGGCAGAGTTGAGGTGCCGGGAGATGCCCCGCAGCGCCTCCTGAGCGATAACTACGGCGTGTTCACGACAATAGAGGCCATGAGGGGGAGTAGGTACGAGCTGCGGGGCTGCATCGGGTACCCCGAGGGCTACAGGAACACCGTCTACGCCACGGTTTACAGTGCGATCGGCGCGTGCTGCCAGGACCCGCGCTTCCCCCCGCTGAGCCTCGGCGAGCTCCCGAGCGTGGTATTTGAGGTCAGCATCCTCAGCCCGCTCGCGGAGCTGAGAGAGAGCCCGAGGAGGTACCCTGAGGTCGTACAAGTGGGCCGCCACGGCATAGTAGTGAGGCGCGGCGCCTTCGCCGGCCTCCTACTACCGCAAGTCGCGGTCGAGGAGTGCTGGAGCTCCGAGGAGTTCCTCATGCACGCGTGCATTAAGGCGTGGCTCCCGGGCGACTGCTGGCTCGAACCCGGCACCAAGGTGTACGTTTACGAGGCGCAGGTGTTCCGCGAGAGGGCTCCCCTGGGCGAGGTCTACGAGCGCGACCTGACGGCCGAGACTGCTAGATGTAGTCAAGCGCCTCGTAAAGAAAGCGGGCAGTGAGATAGTCAAGGTACTGACGCCCGGCGGCCACGAGCTTTTTCTCGCCGCGCCTCACTACATAGACATACACGTCGCCGGTCCGCGCCTGAATAAAATCGGCGTTCAATTCCTCGAATCTCTCCAGACCCTGTGGCCTGTCTCCCACTTCTTCACTGCCGAGTTTTATGTAAGTAAAGCCGAGCAGGTCTCTAATTTCCTCCAGCGACGGCGGCACATAACCAACACGCCCGTAGGGCGGGATTATTCTTTCAACTCTTTCTCTCAATTCGGCGAGCTGTTCGAGTATCTCGCGCTCGCCCGGCGTGTACTCGCCCTCCCGCGGCGCCGTTGACTGACGGACCCTGGGAGTTCTCGAGACTAAGAATATTACAAGCGCGAGCGCAAGAGCGGCGGCCGCGAGCGCCGCAGTCTCAAGGACCTGAAGGTACATGTACTTCTGCCCCCCGCCGGATTTAAACTTGGCGACCGAAATGAGCGGCAGCGTCAGCTTGGAATCCTCCTCATGGCTCAGAAGACCCTTAGCTCGTCACCGGGAGTGCGCAGCGCGCCCACTTAAAAAGCTGGCCCTGCCGAAGTTAAGCGGCAATACTGCGCTCCCCGAGCCTCTACAGGCGTCAATGCGGCCCCTAGCCGGCAGCCTGCATCCTTCTGGCGCGGGCCCTCGTCACCGCCCTCCCGATTGCCTGCAAAACGCTCACCGCGATCATTGCCGTGCCGCACGCGACGAGCTCCAGCTCCCCGCTAACGGAGCCGAGCACTGCCAGAAACACGCCGTAAGCTGCGGCCAGGTACACAAACATTAAATTCTCCGGGGCTGTGAGAATTTCAATTTATCTCGGGGGATCCCGCGCGCCAAGAGTTTTAGGCCGCGTGCTGCAGCTAGCTGGCGGGAGCGCGCTCAATGGGCTCCACCTTTAGCACGCTGCCGTACACGTCCACGACCCTAACCCTACAACCCCGCCGTATGCTCACATCCGATACTGCTCTCCAGTACTCGCCCAGCACAATTACAAAGCCGGGAGAGCCGGGCGCTATGTCATCAGCAGCGACTCCCTCTGCCCCCCTGAGGTTGACCAGCAGCTCTGACGCGGGCCTTCTCCTGTGCGCTGAGACAGCCTTGTACAGCACTAGCGCTAGAAATCCCGTCACGACTGCGACATTGGCATAGAGCCCCAGCTGCACGAGCCACCAGTCCCTCACGCGTATCAGCTCTCCACTGAAGGCGCTGGCCGGGTATGCGGAGACTAGTCCTGCGAGCACTAAGGCTGCGCCTGCTGCCATCAGCGCTCCGTGGGCCGGCATGCCGGCCAGCGCCTCCGCCGCCATGAGTATCGCGCCGGCTATGGCGAGGACGGCCCAGAGCCACGCGGTCGGCATCATGGGCAGCATTGCGAATAACAGCATGAGGATGGCCGCGGCGGCTGCCGCGGGGTGCCCCGTTATGAACGCCGCGAGCAGAAGCAAGAAGGCAAGCGTGTAGAGGGCGCTCGACAGCACCGGGTCGCCGAGCGCGTGCTGAAGCAGCTCGCCAATCGAGGGCTCCACCCTGTGCAGAGATGGCCTCAAGACCATAAGGCGCGCTCTCTCGCCCCCCAGCACTATGTCGCTGCCGTTGATCCTGCGCAACAAGTCGCTCACGTCCGCGGCAATGACGTCTATTACCCTGTACTTTAACGCCTCGTCCGCCCCCAGGTTCAGATTGTAGGCAATGCAGTGCCTCGCGAATGACGCGTTCCTGCCGTACGACCTCGCCACGACCTCCAGATACGCTATTAGCGCGTTGATGACCTTAGACTCGTTGACCGGTCTCTCCCCCGCGACGGGCTGGCAAGACCCTATCACGGTGTGCGGCGCCATGGCCGCTATGTGCGTCGACATCAGAATGTACGTCCCCGCGGACCACGCGTAGCTGTAGTCTGGGTAGACGTATCCCACTACAGGCACAGGAGAGTTGCCGATGCTCTTCATTATATCAAGCGTCGCGCTGGCAAGACCGCCGGGCGTCGAGAGGAGCAACAGAACCAGACCCCCGCTCTGTCCTGCCATTGAGATGGCCCTGTTTATCTGGGACAGCGTGTGGTACCCCACGACGCCGCTCACCTCAACGACAAAGACGTCACTAGCGGTGTACGCCGCAGTGGCGAGAGCCGACACCAAAAGCGCCAGTAGGAGAGCGCGTCTCATGCACCCGCTCTGCCTCCCTCCCCGCCGCCCTCGGCGCCTCCCTCCTGCCCGCGCTGCCTGGCAAGCGCGGCTGGCAGCGCGACGAACTCGAGAGTTGGCGGCGTGATTATGACGAGGTTGCGCTCCCGCGCTATCTCTATCAGCGCGTCTATCATCCTCAGCTGAACGGCAACTGAATTTTGCGCGTAGCGCTGCGCAGCCTCGAGGTAAATCTTGCTCGCCTCGTACTCCGCCGACGCCAGCGTGATTTTCGCGCGCCTCACCCTCTCGGCCTCGGCCTGGCTCGCCATTGCGCGGAGCAGGATGTCGGGCAGCTTAATGTCCTTAATCGCAACTGCAGTCACCTTAACGCCCCACGGCGTCACGTGCTCGTCCACTATGGCCGCAATCCTCTTGGCTATCTCCTCCCTGTGGGCCAGAAGCGTGTCGAGGTCCACCATGCCCACGACGTCACGAAGCGTGGAGGCGGCAAATATAGATACGGCAGGGATGTGATTCTTCACCGTCAGCGCCGTCTTGAGGGCATCCATTACTCTGAGGTACACCGCCGCGTCAATTGTAACCTCTACGTTATCTCTTGTCAGTGCGCGCTGAGCGGGCACGTCGACCACCTCGACCCTCAAGTCGTACTTGATGATATTCTCTATCAATGGGATCACAGAGACAACTCCCGGGCCCACGACTCCCACAGCGCGCCCGAGCCTGAATTTAACGGCCCGCTGGTACTCCGGTATGATTCTGATTGAGTATGACAGTATTACAACTACTATTAAGACTATGATTAATACTAGCAGCGCGAAGATAACCTGCTCAGCCTGAAGAGACATTGTGCTCTAGTGCTGCGCAGCTTTATTAAGGAGTTCGGCACGTCATGTGCAGTAGGTGAGGTAAACGGGGACGGGCTGACTGTGATGAAACTTCCGCGCGCCCGACAGCACTTCAGCCGCGAGAAGTCTCGTCACGCGCTCGGCAAGTCCTGGAGTCATCAACTTATAAAGGTCCGGCTGCAGGGCCTTATATGTTCAGAATCGACGAGATACTGAAGAAGCTCGAGGAAATTGACAGGGTGATCAAGAGCGCAGACGAGCTTAAAGCGAGTGTAATGTCCCGCGTCGACCAGATTGTGAGCAACTACGCCAGGCAAGTAACAAAGAAGGCCGAGGAGATCATCAATAGGGCAATCGAGGAGTACAGAGGCAGGGTTATCGAGGAGGCGAGAAAGAGCGCGGAGAGAGTAGTGCAGGAGGCTGAGGAGCGGAGGAATAGGCTCCTCGCGATGTATCGAGAGAGGAAGCAAGCACTGGTGCGGAGGGCCCTGGAGATTCTCGGTATATGAGCACGGTACTCAGGAGGCCGTATTTAGGCCCAAAGGTCCGGGGGCTCAGAGCAAGGGAGATACCGCGTGACAAGCTCCTCGCGCTGGCGTACGCGAGCACGCCCGATGAGTTCCTGAATGTGCTGAAGACGACGGAGTACGCCGTCACGGTAGACAAGCTAACGAGAGAGACTCTCAACGAGCTGAGAAGAGAGCTTGTGAAGATATACCTGGAGAGGCTGAAATCGCTCTTCCTATTTTTGTCGGGAGACGCCGAGGCGAAGACCGTTGTGCTCGCCTCGGTCAAGTATTTTGAGTACGACAACATCAGGAATGTCGCCGCCGCAGTGAAGGCGGGCAAGAACCCCGAGGACTTTGTGCTGTGGGAGCCCCTCGAGTTTACGGGGAGGCGACACGTAATTGCGGGCATACTGGGCAGCAAGAGCATCTCTGAGATTGGGGACAGGCTGCGGCAGATGGGCCACCCAGCACACAAGGCGTTCGAGCTCGCCGGTAAATATGGCGAGGACAAGCTCTACATATTCATAGACAGACAGTGGCTCGAGGATCTATACACCTACATGCCCAGGAGCATCCGCGTACCAGTAGGGGCTGACAGAAGCATCCACAAATTCCTCACGGATGTCACAGAGTACCTCAACGCGCTAATAGCGATCAGGGCAAGGCTATGGGGCCTCAGCGCCGAGGAGCTGAACGAGCTACTCATAGGCACACCGACGCCTGTCGTGCTGGCCGCACTAAAGGAGGCGCCAGCGCGATTCCTGGAGATGGCTGAGGCGACAACATGGGGTAAGATTCTCGTCGAGCTGGTCGCCGAGGCGCCGACGCTCGAGAATATTGCGGTGACCCTTGACAACCTATACCCTGCGTACATGAGAAGGCTCGCCGACACTTACGCCTCGACGTTCACGGAGTTTTCGCTGGGGGCGCTGGCCGCGCTCGCCGAGTACATGCGGGCCGAGGTTCTCGCCATAATTAGGGCGGCCGCCATGATTGTGGAGGGAGTGCCGGTAGAGAGGAGGAAGAGGGTATTTGAGGCACTAGTGAGGCACTGAGGCGCCAATCTCTCTGTAAAAAACTATTTTCGTCTGCTTTTCTCATTTGGCTTGGCCCCGCGCGCTAGCCGCCCGTTAACATCAGCCCTACTAGCAGCCCGTAAATCGCGCAGGCCTCGGCCAGCGCCACGAATATCAAGTACCATACCAGCCTCTCGGGCTTCTCTATCATTCCAGAAATCGCCGCGGCGCCCGCTATGCCGACGCCGGCTCCTGCCCCTCCTGCTGCGCAGCCGACAGCAATTCCTGCACCTATGTACCTTCCGGCTTTTGTCACATCGCCGGTGATCACCGGCACTTGCGCCGCTTCGTGCTGCGCCATTACGAATGCTGCGAGTATCGCTAATGCTGCCAATATGCCGACGATTCTCATAGTCTCATGCCAGCCTAGGCTTTTAAGTATTGGTTCAGTTCTGCTATCTTCTTGTCAATAGCAGCTATTAGCTCCTTGATCTCCTCTCTGACGCTGTTCATAACGCTTTCAACTTCCTTGTCTATTAACTCGCGCACTGCTACGTTCAGGTCTTTCACCGACGACACAGACAAAGTGGGCCCGGCCATTTTAAGTTTTGAGCTGCAGTTGCGGCTCGCTTTTTCCCGGCGCGGCCATGCCAGGGTCCCGGGCGCGGCTAGAGCGCGCCGACAATTTCTGTTATAATCTTCCTGCGCACGAAGTCTTCCCTCTCACCCTCGTCGAGCGCGAGAGTTATGAACTGCACGCTCTCAAGTATGCGGGGCACTATCACGTAGTCAATCGCGTTTATCATCCTCTGGAACTCTCTCACCCTGTTAAGCAGCAGGAAGAAGAGCGTCTCTTTCTCGGCGAATTCGATGAGCTTCGGCATTAGGTCTCTCAGCTTTGCCAGCGCCACGTCAAGCTCAGCCGCCTCTGTTAGCACGCTGTATACCGGATAGCTGGTAAACCCGCTGACTTCAAGCCCTATGTGCGTGCCCCGGCCCGCCGTGCTCACCTTTACTGTCTTGGGCGTCAGCTCCGCTATGCTCTCTATTCTGTCAATGCCGGACTTCGCCACGGCGACCTTGAAGTTCTCGGCCACGTCGGTGAACGCGTCTGCTATTTCCTGCCTGAGTCTCGTCAGGTCTGCAATGAGAGCCCTGATTCTCTGTATTGTCGAGTTCCTGGCGTCCTCCAGCGTCTTCCTTATTTTCTGGAAGAGCACTAGTTGCCTCCTGAGCCTGATGAGCGTTAGCCTGGAGGGAGGCGGTCTCGTGGCCATGAAATTCGCGTCAGCGCACTATTTATCTGTTCCGCGGCATTAGTCTCGCGTGAGAGAGACCTGGGCTCTCGTAAGGCGGGTGATCGAGGATGGCGACATTGTGCTCGAGGTAGTCGACGCGAGAGACCCGCTGGCAACGAGAAGCGAGGAGGTCGAGAGAATTGCCGAGAGGCTGGGCAAGAGGATCGTAGTTGTCATGAACAAGGCGGATCTCGTGAGCAGAGAGATAATGGAGCAGTGGAGAGGCTATTTCGAACGGCAGGGGAAGAGAGCCGTTTACGTAAGCGCCAGGTACAGGCTGGGCACGCGGAAGCTAATGTTGGCAATTAAGCGCGCGGCGCCGAGGATACCCGCTACTGCCGTCGTGGTGGGGTACCCCAATGTTGGCAAGTCCACCATCATAAACTACCTCAGGGGGCGTCACGTGGCTCCCACGAGCCCGAAGCCGGGGTGGACCAGGGGGCAACAGCTCGTCAGAGCCAAGACGTGGCTTTACGTGCTCGACACGCCAGGCATCATCAGGGCGCCCTCAACTGGGGATCTCGCGCTGGACGTGATTCGCGGCTTGGTGGATCCCGGCGTGCTCGACGATGCGGTCCCCCACGCAATTGCCCTGCTTAGGCGCGTTCTCTCATTCAATCCCTATGCCCTCAAGGAGGCGTACGGCATTGACTGCACGTCGCCGGATGCGTGCAATCTGGAGAGGGTTATTGAGGAAGTCGGCAGAGTAAAACGGAGGCTGCTGAAAGGCGGCAAGGTCAATGTTGGCGAGGCTGCGCGCATGATAATCAGGGACTGGATAACCGGCAAGCTCAAGTACGCCCTTCCCCCGCCCCAGGTCGCGGCGCCAAACCCCCACTCTCCCGGCTGTTGCAGTGAGTCTGCCGGCAGGAGCGCATAAAAGCTCTGGCACTCCCAAAGAGGCCGCATGGTCGCGCGAGAGGGTGCCGGCTGGCGCGGCTTTGCGCGACTGCCGCTCCCGGAGGCGGGCAATGGCTCTGTAGAGGCAGGGGTAATACAAGTTGCAATGCCCTCTCTGGGAGGGCCAAGCCGCCGTAGAGGTACTCCCAGCCGCGGAGATAGATATCAGAATGCCTCTCGACGTCAGGGTCTTGCACACTGTGAGGCGCCGCTGGCATCCTGAAGGGCCGGCGCCGCCTCGCAACGTGCTGCTCACTCTTGCATCGCTAGTTCTTGTGTCGCTCGTGCTGGCCGCGGGGACGCTAGTATGCCCGCTGTACTCGACGGCACAGGTGACCGTGAGGGGCTCCGAAATCATCATCGGGAGTTACGTCGAGAGGGCTCCCTCACTGCCGCCGCCGATTATGCTGTTCGCCGCTGCCGCTCTGGTCGCTGCAAGCGCGCTTGTCGAGTTCTTCATGAGAGTGCGCCTGGACAAGCTCTCCGCGACAATTCTCTGCCTGGCATTTCTCCCCGCGGTGCCGCTGCCTCACGTTTACATAATCAGCCTCAGCGACGTCGCCGTTGTGCTGAGCAACCACACGAGATACTTGTCGCTGACGCTTTTCTGCCTCGCCCTGCTCACGGCTCTTATAAACAGTGTGCTCACCCCGCGGCGCCGCGCGCGAGTAATTGCAGACTTGTCAGTCGCGGAGGAAAAGACCCACCACGAGAGCTGACCCGGCGCGCTTGGCTTTTAATGGCGGCAGCGCGTGGCTCGCGTGCACTCGGTCCACTGCTTTTTCTGCACGAAGCCGCTTGAGGTCTACAATATTGTGAGGGTAAGGGTGGAGCTATCACTCAGTATATACGCGTACGCGTGTGAGGAGTGCCTAGCCAAGCACCACGATATGATTCTTGAGGTGGTCAAAAGAGGAGAGAAGGCTCCCGATCTTCCATACAGGAACAACAGGCACGCCGCAAGGAGCAGAGCTCACGTCCGTGGCGCACACTACAATAGGCACCACGGCAGGAGCAAAGGCAATAAGCCTTGATAGGCACTTTCTCACCTTCTCAAGGTGATCGCACGCGATCCTGGCCCACATTCCGCGGCCGCTTCTCCACCGCTTTGCCTCCACAACGAGTGCGAGCCTTTTACTCCATGCCACGACGTCAAACTCGGCGCCGCCGTTACAGTCAAGTCGCAGGTGAAAGGCAGTATTGAAGCCGAGCTCGTCGAGTACGTACCTGATGAGCTCCTCGAACTCCTCCCAGCCTAGGTACCTCACGAGCGCGGTGACGTCAAGCCCGTGCTTCAGCGCCTTGTAGAGCACGTAGCCCCTGCCCTGGGGCTCTCTGTCGCTCAAGAGTCCGAGCTCCTTTAGTGCCTGCAGCGCCGACTTGTCGCCTCGCGCATACCTCTCAACGGCAGCCTTGACGCCTGCCGCGCGCGAGGACATGCTTTTAACACGCGGCACGCGGGTATAACTGTCGCGCCCGAGCCGGCGCGGTGATGAGAGACGAGACATTTTGAGCGGTGAAAGAGGTCCATAGCGCTGACATTGCAGCTGCCACTAAGAGGGCGCGGGAGGGAGCAATCTCGCTAGCAATTGCTTTAGACGCTCCAGCCCGTCTTTAGTCTCAGACTCCAGCTTCACTCTGACGAGCGGCTCTGTATTGCTCGGGCGGATCAGCAGCCTGCCGCCTCCCGCTCTAACGTCCATTCCGTCTATCTCATAGAACTCGAGGCCGAGGTCTCTCGCCCTCTCTTTCGCGCGCTCGACGGCGCCTCTCGGGTCCTCAGCCCTCATGTCGATGCGCACCTCGTAGACTCTAGGCGACTCCCTCAGTATATCGTCGAGAGTGCGCCCCGCTGATGACAGCACGCTCAGCAGCACCAGCGCGGCGTATATACCGTCGTCAAAGTAACTGTGCTCCCTGAACCCCACGTGGCCGCTGTACTCGGCCCAGAACGCGGCGCCGTGCCGTATTGCCGCGGACTTCTGGAACGTGTGCCCGACCCTCTGCCTAACGACCTTGACCCCGCGCTCCTCTGCCACTTTCTCCAGGTAGAGTGGCATCATGATGTCTAGCACAATGACGGCGCCGGGCTTTGCGTAGTAGTTCAGCAGCGTGTAGACGGCCTTGTCTGGCCTGAAGATCTCGCCGCTGGCCGTGACGAGGCCGAGTCTGTCGCAATCGCCGTCGAGAGCGATGCCGGCGTCGAGCTTGTTCTCCACGACCAGCCGCCTCAGCTGCTGCAGATTTTCGGGCTTTTCAGGATCTGGCAAGTGCGCCGGGAAGCGGCCGTCAGGCACGTCGTTTATCGCAACGACTTTCTTGAAGGTCCGGGAGAGCAGCGGCTTCAGCACAACTCCCGACGCGTTGGCGGGATCGAAGCCAACGGAGAGGCCGAGCCCGCCGAACTTGCCCGCAATGTAATCTGTGTACTGCGAGAGCACGTCGCGCGCGTAAATAATCCCGCGCCTCTCTGCCGGCGGCGCCTCCAGCATCAGCGCCAGCTGCTGAATCTCGTGACTCTCTAAGTCGACGCCGCCGCGCCTCATTATCTTCATGCCATTGTACTCCGGCGGGTTGTGCGACGCGGTTATCATCACGGCGGGCCTGTCGAGCGCGCGGGAGGCGTAGTGGACTGCGGGCGTCGTGACGGTCCCGACGAAGACCATATTGCTGCCGGCCAGGAGCCCGCGGGACAGGGCCTCGGCTATTCTGAACGAGTGGAGCCTCACGTCCATGCCGACGATAACGTCGTCGCCCCCGAAGAGTCTCGCCAGCGCGTATCCGATTTTCTCAACCAGATCCATCGTCAGCTCCTTGTCAACGACTCCGCGTATGTCGTATGCCCTGAACACGCTCCTCGCGCTCACGGTTCAACTCGCGCGAATAGGTTATATCTTTCGCGCGCTCAGACTCACAGTGAGGCTCTCCGGCATTGCCGACCTGCCCCTTCATGACGGTCACGTGCCCCAGTGGCTCGCGTCGCGCATGAAGAGGCTGGCGTCGCTTGTGCTGCGCGTGATGCACGACATGTACGGGCCCGACGGCATAATTGAAAGGCTTGCGAGCCCGGCATTCTTCCAGGCATTCAACAACGTGCTTGGAATGGACTGGGACAGCTCGGGCAGCACGACGGTGACCACGGCCGTGATAAAGGAAGCGCTCAGGGGCTCTGGCGTGCCGGTCAGAGTCGCCGGGGGGAAGGGGCGTCAGGCTCTCAACGCCCCCAGAGAGCTCCTTGAGATAGCGAGGGAGTTCGGGCTGGACGCGGAGCGCCTGATCACGGCGTCGAGACTGACGGCAAAGGTCGACAGCGCTCTCGTTCAGGACGGCTACGACATATACCACCACGCGTTCTTCGTGTCCGCGTCGGGCAAGTGGTCGAGACCGCGAGACTCATGTCGCGCTGTGTCTACGTGCGCGCTCCCCCCTCGGGCTGGCGCCGGGCGCGCCCGTGAGGCCCGGCCCCCTTATCAGTGCCTTGCAACAGGGGTCTGAAGCAGGGGTTTTCGTCCTAGGGGTACTTACCCCTGCGCTGAAAATCCCCTGCCCCAGGCCCCTGCGGCGGGAGCCTGAAAAGGCGCTTGGTCTCCCTCCTGGCCGGGCCCCGCCCGCGGGCGCCGCCTTGCATCTCCGGTTCCCCTCTCTCCCGTCCCCCCTCCCCGCCATGGGCGGTCTCGCGCTGGAGCTGCTCGAAATGCTGCGGCGCCACGAGTGCTGCGCCACGGCCGGCGCCCTGGCGCGCCTCGCGGGGGCGTCGCACGCGCACGCGTATGTCGCGCTCTCTCGCCTGGCGCGCCGCGGCGCCGTGTGGCGCCACGAGCTCGGGTACAGGCTGGTCGCGTGGTGCCCCGCCGGCACGCAGCTAGGGGCGGGCCGCAACTGGCCGTAACATCACGGCCCCTAGCATTCCGAGGACCCGCCAGAGAGACTCGGTGGCGTCGCGCGGGCTCTTGGCCGCGACGATGATGGCCTCGCACCTCAGCGCCGTGAGCCGCTCCGGGCACCCGCCCTCGCGGCACCACTCGCGCAGCTCCCCCATCGGCGCCTCCGCCAGCCACGCGCCCTGCGCGCGCCTGACGAGAATTGGCATGGGCCTCCCGTTTGCATTGTAGAGCCTCGCGGCGGCGCCCTCTGGCAGCAGGCGCTCGAGGTCGTCGATTGAGGCGAGGCGCGCCACGCCGCCCCCGTTTAAGCGCCGCGGGGCCGGAACGGGGCGAGAGGATTGAAAGTGGCGAGGCAGAGTCTCGAGAGGTGTCAGGAGCGGGGGCCATGAGCTAAGCGGGCGCGCGGGCCGCGCCGCCGAGAGCGGCAGCAGAAAACTAACAAAGCGCAAAGCGCCGAGACCGCCCGGCGGGCTGGCGCCGGCTGTCTGTAGCATACAGATATTACATGCATGTTATATCGACGTTACGGCAACTCCCTTTTAAACTCGCACAGCGAAAATATCACGCGCCCCCGAGCAGTTAGTGTTTCTAATCCCGGTCACCGCGTGCCCCGTCTCCGAACTCATCACGCCGCGCAAGTGCGCGCAGTTTAATAAAAAGGCTGCAGCCGCGGCTCTCAGCTCCCCGGGGTGCTGGCCCTCGCGCGCAGCGCAGGAGACGCGTGAGACGCGCAATTACCGCAAGCGCGCGGCGCCGAGTGCGGACTCGAGAGGGCGTCGCGGCGGCCGGGGCTCGCACGGCTTTTTAGTCCTTGCGAGGAATACCTGTGCGCGCCGTGCGGCTCAAGATGAAGAGCAGAGAGCAGGAGCTGGAGCTGCTCGAGCTCTTATGCGCGCGCATCTCGTTTGCCTCTGATATTGTGCAGTACAGGTTGAGCGCGACAGACAAGAGCACGAATGCCCTGAAGCCGGATGAGATTCGCATTGAAGTTTCAGGAGCGTTCTCCGCGGAGGCGGCGCGGCAGCACTCCCTGGAGGCATGGACTTACCTAGCCAGGAACTGGCCCGAATCTCTGCTTGCAAAGGCGCCCGCGACGGCGCCCAGGCCAGGAGACGGCGTCGTGAGGAAGAGCCCGTCCGTGAGGCACGTAGCCCATCTTCTCGTGCCAATCTAGGCGGCGCGCTCTTTCAGCTCCCGCGCCAAAACCGCCCGGTTTT
>Ga0326760_1000235_pt1 | contig 31841 bp, 36 predicted proteins | sample GCREP_S_FD_207668 | JGI IMG/M metagenome (GOLD analysis project Ga0326760, IMG submission 207668) | Hot spring sediment microbial communities from Geyser Creek Basin, Yellowstone National Park, WY, United States - GCR.EP_S | ecosystem: Environmental > Aquatic > Thermal springs > Near-boiling... | reverse complement strand
TTGAAAGGTTTTGCAATAACAACAACTGTTGGTACTTTAATAGATTTGCTTATAACTAGGCCTGCCTATGTAAGGTTAATAGAAAGGGAGTTTTTGAAGAAAAAAGAAGAAACAGTTTCTTAGGGTAGTAAACCCTATCAAAATTTAAGTTTAACGAAACAAAAACTCTCGAATGAACAAGAAAACTTACAAACTTTTCCTTTTTTGGTATCTCTCTTCGCTTGCGATGGCATTAATTGATACTCCAAAAACAGGAGAAACCCTTCATAAGTTTTTTGGTGAGTTCTATGAAGTATTATATCAAGGGTTTCTACTTTCTTTGAGCTTTTTGTTTTCTTATATTTCTTTTGAAAAAAGAGGCCTATTATTAGCCCCTCTTCACTCTAGCCTCTTTGACTTACAAAGCCATCTTATTAAAGGAGAACTACCATATACCCAAGCATGGGCAATTGAGAAATTTGGAATACTAGGTTATCTCCACAAGACGATTGCTCCTACCCCCATAAAAATTGGATATATCCTCTCCTTAGTACCCTCGCTACTCTACTTTTATCTCGAATCAAGAGATTTGAAAAAAGAAAACACGCAGAAGTAACTAATGAAGAAAAACTTTTTGTTTCTGTTTTTAATTTCGCCTTACCTAGAAGATGCTTGCAGAGCATTTAAGAGTTGGAGTTGCCCCCTGGGGGATTTGAACCCCCGTCCCAGCCTTTCTTCTCATTCTTTCGTCAAACCTTTCTTATCGAAAGGGCTGTATCCTTGACCGGGCTAGACGAAGGGGGCACTAAATTCATTTAGCATGAGTTATTAAATACGATATTAAAGCTTAATTTTGAAAACGTAAAAAGAAATAATGAAAATTGCTGTTATTGGTTGTATACATAACGAAATTGAAAGACTTCCCTTGCTTCTAGACAAAATTTCATCCTATACTCCAGAGGTTTTGATTTCAGTTGGGGATATAACGAATGCCTTCCTTCCAAAAAATTTTAAGCCAACAGATATAGGAAAAATTTTTTTAGAAGAAGTAAAAGAATATTTTAAAGAAATCTTAATAGTTCCTGGAAGCTGGGATAAGGATTTGATACCATTTTTTCAAAAACATAACGTCTTACTTCACGGAAATGGTAAGATAATCAAAAATGTTGGAGTTTATGGATTTGGCGGAGCCCAAACCCCTTTCAATACTCCTTATGAACCTTCAGAAAAGGAAATAGAAGATGGTTTAAAGAAGGGTTTTGAAGAAGTAAGGACGGCAGAAGTGAAATTGCAAGCAACTCACGCTCCTCCTTTTGAATCAATAGTTGATATAGTTGGAAACAAACACGTTGGCTCTTTAGCTGTGAGAAAGTCAATAGAGGAATTTTCTCCTCATATCGCCGTATGCGCCCATATTCATGAGAGTAGAGGAAAAGACAGAATAAAAAACACATTGGTACTCAATGTAGGGAAATTCACAGAGGGTTACTTTGGACTTGTAGAAGTAAAGAAAGATACGATTGATGCTGAGATCGTAAGCTTGATATAGAGTTTGAAGAGGAGAAAAGCATTTATATCTCAACGAAAATTCTTTTACTTATGAAGGAATCTTCTACTACTTCGTTAGAAATAAAAGAGAAAATTGACCTAACCCTTCTATCGAAATTTGATGTAATCAACTTAAAGATACTTCAAAAGTTCTACGGTAAATCAATCGATCCTCTTTCTGCAGATGTAAATTGTTATGACTTAGAAACGCTGCATCATTTACTCAAGATTGAAGGGTTGAGAATAAATAAAGAGACTCTCAGGAAAAGACTTGAAACTCTTGTAACTTTAAATTTCATAGAGAAAATTAGGACATATCCTAGAATTTATAGTGCAGTAAAAGACATAGAGAAAATAAGAAACATTCAATCAAAAATTGCCATGCTTAGAAGTATTTTTGAACCGCAAAAAGAGGAATAAAATTTCTATGAGGACTTGGAAACATTTTTAAGTGACAAGTAAGTAGTTGGTAGTTTAACAAGTTTTAATCATATTTTAGATTTTCTATAAACTATGAGCTTTTGGAAAGATAGTAAACTCTTTTTAATGTTACTTACTTCTAATCTCCACTTCTTACTTCTTTTGGGCTAATAGGTTTAAAATGAAAAGAAAACTATTAGTCACTTCAACTGGCTTCCTCATCTTCATTTTTATATTTGAATGTTCTCATTAAACGTTGAGAGTTCACAAAAAAGTTTGCATCCTCTCTTTAATTTCCAAAAGTTCATAAAAATTTTAAAATAGTCTCACAAATTTCGACTTCATCTTAAATATCTCAAAGTTCTACATCAGATAATGGGAAGAGTAGCATACAGACATTTTTTCTATCCTCTTCTCCTAAATATCCTTGACTCTACTGTTCCATTGAATGTCGAAGCTATCAGAAGATCAGCCTCAGAGAAGCTTGGAAAAAATGTTAGCTGGAATACTGTGAAGAAATATTTAGAGGAGCTTGTAAGAGAGGGAAAAGTTGAAAAGATTCAAGCAGGGAAGATTTTAATGTACAAAAAAAGAATTCAATAAGTATGGAAAAATTAGAAATAGTTAAGCTTTTCTTGAGCAATGGTCTTCAACTAACACCACAAGTCCTGGAGAGACTCTTCCAAAATCAAGAGATTATAGATAAAATTTTGGAATTTGCTAAACAAAGAGGAGCGATTATAATAGATGAAAATCTTTTAGAGGAGTGTCTAAGAGACCTTAAGATGGAAACAAGATTAGAGATAAAGGTAGTTTACCCTGAAGAAATAAGAGAATTTTCAGTTGAAGATGTAGCAAGAGTTTTAAAAGAAAGATTCAACATTCTTTCTACAATCCTTCAAGAAAATAACAAGCTTCAAAATCTAACATCACTCTCTAGAGTGAAGAGATTGAAAAAAGGAGAAGAGGCAACAGTAATAGGGATGATTAAAGATAAAACAACCTATAGTGTTTCAATCGAGGATTTTACTTCCCACGAAACAATCCAGTTAGACGCCAAGGTAGTGGAAAAACTTTTTTACGATGATGTTGTAGCAATTAAAATGAGAAGGGAGGATGAGAAACTCGTAGGAGACAAAATTTTCTATCCATCGCTCTCATTCTTCAGAAGACAAACGTTACCAGAAAGTGAGGTAATAGTTTCTCACTCGGAGATAAAAGTTGGGAAGGAAGTTTTTGAACTGGCTGAAAATGAGGTCGCTCGCGTATATATTGGCGGCTTTAAACTCTTCATTATTAACTCGAAAGTTATCGAAAAATATACGCGGGAGGATGAGAAAAGCATAGATGTCTTGATTTCGCTTATCGAAAGGAGGCATTTAAATCCCTCTTTTTTTCTCTCTAGGAAACTCTATAAAAAAGATCTTTTTCTATTGGATGAAATTCCAGATACTCTTATAGTTACACATGCAGCTGAACCTCTTTACAAACCATATAAAGGAATCAACATTTTTTTCCTTCCAGAAGGAAGGGAGGTTAGGGTTAAAGAGAAGAGAATAGAATAGGTTTCTGGAAAAAATATTTTAAATCCAAGAAAAGTTTTAAAAAGAGTTCTTTGATATAGAGCAAATGAGGGTTTCATTTCAACTTCTAGATGCAGATTATGTCATGCTTAATTCATTCCCTACTGTTCGGCTTTTTGGAAAGACGAAGGAAGGAGAATCAGTTTGTGTTCTTTATGAGGGATATTTACCATACTTCTACTTTATTCCAGCTAAATCTAGAGAGGAAGTTGAAGAGATTTTGAAAAAAGAGTTTGGAAGTTTAATAGTACGTGTAGAGGAAGTTGAAAGATACGAATCGATTGGGTTTAGGGAAAACAAAACTAGAATGATTAAAGTTTATTTAACAGATCCCTCAAAAGTACCAAGAGTTAGAGAATTCATAGCGGCGAGAAATTTAGCTACAAAGATTTTTGAGGCGGACATACTTTTCAAATACAGGTTCATGGCAGACTTCAATATTTTTGGCATGAGATGGTATGTAGCAGAAGGAAAGGAAATTCGGACAAGTGAAATAAAGACCAGAAAGATTATTATTGCAGATAAGATTGAAGAAGAAGAGGGTCTCATGAACGCCCCTTTCAAGGTTCTTTCCCTCGATATAGAAACGACGGCAAAAGAAGGTAAACCAGATTCGAAGAAGGACAGAATTATAATGATAAGTTTGGCATTTAATCCCCCCTACAAGGATAAAACAAGCTTGGTTCTTGTTGGAAAACCAACTAAGGCAGGCGATGATATTCTGATTTTCAAAGATGAAAGGAGCATGTTAGAGGAGCTTCTCAGGATTATAGACTCGTATGATCCAGATTTTATTGTAGGTTACAACATTAACTCTTTCGATTTGCCATTTCTTAGAAGAAGATTTGAAGAGAATAAATTGCCTTCATTGCTAGGAAGAGCGAATGATAAGCCGCTTCTTTCTAAGAAGATTAGAGAAGATCGGTACAGGAATCATATATTAGGAAGAGTAATTGTTGATGTGTATGAAATAATTAAGGAGATGGCAGAGAAAGGGCTCATAAGGTTAAAAAGGTACTCTCTCGATGATGTAGGAAGATTCTTGATTGGAGAAGGTAAGGTTGAAGTTAAACATAGTAAGATAGGAGAGATTTGGGAGAAAGGTGGAAATGAAGAAATACTCAAGCTTATAGAGTATTCAAGAAGAGACGCAGTTTTAACTCTGAGAATATTTCTGGAAAAGAGGCTAATAGAGAAATATATAGAGCTTTCAAAAATTTGCGGGTTGCTTCTTCAAGATGTGTTAGATGAGGGAGAAGCTGCTAAGATTGAAAGTCTCTTACTAAGAGAGTTTAACAAGAGGGGCTTTGTTTTGCCGAACAAACCTGATAATAAGGAGATGCTAAAGAGAAAGGAAGAGAGGGAAACGAAAGGTTTTAAAGGTGCTACAGTTTTGGAACCAAAAGTAGGTCTTTATACAACTCCAATAGTTTACTTGGACTTTAAGTCTATGTATCCAACAATTTACATTAATTTTAACATTTGTCCAACAACTTGGGTTGTAGATGAAAGAGACCAAAATGTTATAGTGTCTCCTTATGGTGTTAAGTTTGTTAGACCAGAGATAAGAAGAGGAGTAATACCTCAGATCGTGGAGTTTTTAATTAATGAGAGAGATAGAATCAAGAAAGAAATGAAGAAAGAGAAGAATGAAGAGATAAAATTTTTGTTGGATGCTAAGCAAGAGGCTTTAAAAAGAATGGCAAACGCTTTTTACGGTTATACAGGTTATGTTAGAGGAAGACTTTATGTTTTAGACATAGCAAACTCAATAACGAGCTACGGTAGATATTACTTAGAAACTACTAAGAAGCTTGTGGAGAGTACAAATAGAGATTGGGAAGTAATATATGGAGATACAGATTCAATAATGGTAAAGGTAAAAGCCAATAGTATCGAAGAAGCATTTGAAATCGGGAAAAACATTGAGAATACTGTAAATGAATATTATAAAGGTAAAATGACAGTCAAAATTGAAAGCGTCTTTCAATCTTTTCTCATAATTGCGAAAAAAAGGTATGCTGGTATTGCTGTTGAGTTGGAAGAAGGAAAGAAGAAAGAGAAGCTTGTAATGAAAGGAATAGAAACCGTAAGAAAAGATTGGTGCGGTTTAACGGAGAAAGTTCTTTCTAAAGTGCTAGATTTTCTCTTAAGAGAAAAAAGTATAGAAAGTGCAATAAATTATGTTAAGAGTGTAATCAGAGAGTTAGAGGAAGGGAAAGTGAACATAGAAGATCTAATAATAACTAAAAGCTTGTCTAGGAATCTTCACGAATACAAAGGAGTTCAACCGCATGTAGAGCTTGTGAAAAAAATGATGAAAAGATCGCCAGAAAAAGTTCCAATGGTTGGAGACAGAGTTAATTTTGTTATTGTTGCTGGACCAGAGCTTGTTTCAAAAAGAGCCGAAGATCCAGAGTATGTCATAGAGAAAGGATTGAAGATAGATACGAAATATTACATCGAAAATCAAATTTTACCTCCAATTGAAAGGATTTTTGAGGCAGTTGGTATCAAGAGAAGCGTTTTATTCTCGAATGGCAGACAAACTAGCTTAACGTCTTTACAAATACAGAGAAATCACTCAGAAACAAAGGAGGAAAAATCAGTAGAACTTTCAGATTTCGAAAACTTCGTATGCCAAAAATGTGGCAGAGTGTATTTTTCACTACCATTCTCCGCGAGATGTTATGAGTGTAATGGAGAGATAGCTTTTAGCTTTAATGGAGCAGTTTCTAGTGTGGTGAAGAAAAGTATTTAAATATTAAAAACTAAATAACTAATCATAGTTCTCTGGTGGTTTTCTTGGAAAAAGAAGGTATAAAAGTTAAAGAAACCGGAACTACGACAGTTGGAATAGTTTGTAAGGATGCTGTTATACTGGCAGCAGAGAAGAAATCAACTTTAGGATATCTAGTAGCAAGCAAGGAAAGCGAGAAAATATTACCCTTGGATACCCATATAGCAATGACCATAGCTGGTGCAAGTGGAGATGCCCAAATTCTAGCAAGATATTTAAGAGCGGAATTTAAACTTTTTGAAATAGAGCACAGAAGAAAGATTACAGTAAGGGGAGCAGCTGTTTTGCTTTCAAACATACTTCAGAGTTCCAAATACTTTCCATATTATGTACAGCTAATCATAGGAGGAGTTGACGATTCAGGACCACATATTTTTGACTTAGACGCAATTGGCGGTATAGAGGAAGATAAAAAATTTATTTCCACAGGTTCGGGCTCCCCAATTGCTTTGGGTGTTCTAGAAGATCAGTATAAAGAGGGAATGAGTATAGAAGAAGCTAAAGAGCTAGCGAAGAGAGCTATAAAAGCGGCTATAGAGAGGGATATAGCTTCTGGTGGTAGGGCCATAGACATAGCAGTAATAACAAAAGATGGGGTAAAAATAGAGACTCATCCACTCTAGTTTCGCTTATATTTAGGGTAGTTAGGCATGAAAATAGTGGAAAAGATAAAAGAATCTTTGCCGAAAGAGAAAGTTAGTAGAATAGAGTTTGAAGGAGCAAAAGTTGTTGTTTATACCAAGGATTTGCAATTTTTTAGAGAAAGCGAGGAAATAGTTAAAAAACTAGTTTCGGAGATAAAGAAAAGGATTGAGATTAGAGTTGAAAAGGAGTTGCTAATGAAAGAAGAAGAGGCAAAGCAAAAGATAATTGAGTTAACACCCCCCAATGCAGAAATAAAAGAGCTGGTTTTTGAAAGGGAAAGAAGCATTGTAAACATTTATGCGAAAAGAGTTGGCTATGTTATAGGAAGAGGAGGAGAAATAGCTAAAAAAATTAGAGAAGAAACCCTTTGGCAACCTAGAATTGAGAGAGCACCTTTGATAGATTCTAAAGTTGTTGATGGAATCAGAAAAATGATGCATGAGGAGGTAGAGTTTAGGAAAGAATTTCTGAATAGGATAGGTAAGAAAATTTTTGAGGAAAGAGAAGTTGATAGAAAAAGGATACGATTGACATTTTTAGGTGGGGCAAGGGAAGTGGGGAGATCATGTTTGCTTGTTGAAACGCCAAAGTCAAAAATTCTAGTCGACGTAGGAATTATTGCGGGAACACAGAATGGTTATCCGCTTCTTTCAGTTCCTGAGTTTAACATAAATGAAATAGATGCAATAGTTGTTTCGCATGCCCATCTAGATCACATTGGTTTTATCCCAACACTTTACGAAATGGGATATGATGGTCCTCTTTATCTTACTCAGCCAACATTAGACTTAGCAACTCTGCTTTGGCTAGATTATATAGATGTCATGCAGAAAAGCTCCGTTAAACCGCTTTTTACCATAAAAGGCATAAAAGAAGCTGTAAAAAGAGCAATAACTCTTGATTACGGAGAAGTTACAGATATTTCGCCAGACATAAGGCTAACATTTTACAACGCAGGTCATATTCTCGGATCTGCAATAGTTCATCTTCATGTTGGTGATGGTTGGCATAACATAGTTTATGCTCTAGATCAGAAATTTGGAAAAACAAACCTTTTGGATCCCGCGCATACTAATTTTCAAAGAATCGAGACACTTATCATAGAGTCTACTTATGGGGGGAAAAACGATGTTATGCCGGCAAGAAAAGAGGTAGAAGAACAATTCATGCAAGTTGTTAACAGAACTATGGAGAGAGGCGGCATTTGTCTCATTCCTAGCTTTTCTGTTGAAAGAGCTCAAGAAGTTATGACCATACTTGTTAAACATAACTTTCTATATCCTGTCTATCTTGATGGAATGATCTGGGATGCTAATGGAATTTTTACTGCATATCCTGAGTATTATGGAAAAAGAATGATGAAAGAAGCAACGAGTGGTAAGGATCCGTTTCTTTCACCAATTTTTAAGAGAATTTCTTCCCAATCTGAGAGGGAGAAAGCATGGAGCGATAGGCCATGTATGATTATATCAACAAGTGGGATGTTGAATGGAGGGCCTATAATAGAGCATTTGAAGTTCCTAGCTGAAGATGAAAGGAACACGTTGATATTTGTTGGATATCAAGTTGAAGGTAGTTTAGGTAGGAAAATACAGAAAGGATGGAGAGAAATTCCAATAGAGGAAAATGGCAAAATTATACCACTTAAGATAAAAATGGAGATTTATACAGCTGATGGTTTGAGCGCACATTCCGATAGGAGACAACTTCTCGCTTACATAGGAAACCTAACGGCTAGACCTAAAAGGGTTTTTGTAGTTCATGGAGAGGAAGATAAGGCACTCTCTTTATCGAATGCTATAGAAAGAATATTTAAAATTGAGAGTTATGCCCCACGTCTTTTAGAAACGCTGCGCGTTGCTTAAGAAACTCCTTCGAAATAAGTTATAAGTAAGTTATAACAATGCTCAAATATAAACTGTAGCTAATTAAAATTAATGGAACTAGAGATGACTGAATATGGAGAGGATCTAGGTTATTTGGTTGCCTCTTCTATTTCGAGAAGACTGTTGTATGCATTAAGTTCAGGTCGTCAAACTCCCACAACACTTTCTAAATTACTGAAAATTTCTCTTTCCAATATCTCGATGAAGCTTAAGGAACTTGAAAAGAGGGGTCTTGTGCATTGTATAAATCCGGGAAGAAGAAAAGGAAAAATCTATATAATTACAGAGAAAGGAAAATTTCTACTCGACAACTTACCACATAGTTATAAAGTTGAAAATAACTCTACATATGAAGGCGAAAACGAAAGGCTACAGAGTGGAAAGGAAAATAAAGTTAAAATTTGAGGAAAATGGATGGATTGTAATAAGGTCGGGAGGAAGCTTTGGTAAGGCAGATCTTGTTTGTATGAAAAATGGAAAATGTATTTTTCTTCAAGTGAAATCGACTAGAGAAGAGAAAGTTTATTATCGTGGTTATATGAATGAGAGTTTGGAGGGCTTCCCTTTCTTTGTGGTGGTTGATTTTGGTTATGGAGATATTGAAGTTTTTAAGCCTGCAGAAGTTTTAGAGAAAGGAAAGGGGGTGTCGCTGGAGCTATTCCTCTCTCAACTCTCTTAATTCAAAATTTTAATATTCTAGGCTAATAATTCTTAATGCGGTTCCTAGTTAGGGAGCTTATGTCAAGAAAAGTAAACACAATAGAAGAAAATAAAAGTGTGTATCAGGCAGCAAAAATAATGGCTAAAGAAAGAAAAGGATGTGTGGTAGTAGTAAAGAGAGGAAAGCCAGTGGGAATTCTTACTGATAGCGATATACTGGAGAAGGTGATCTCAAAAGGAAAAGATCCTAAGAAGATAAAAGTAAAAGATGTTATGAGCTCCCCAATTATAACAATATCTCCTAACGAGAATGTGGCTGAGGCGGCGAGATTGATGAGGAAAAATTTGATAAAAAGAATACCTGTTGTTGAAAAAGGTAAGCTGGTAGGAATTATTAGCGATAGCGATATCGCGAGAGTTAGTCCAGAATTCATTGACATAATAGAGGAAAGATTAAAAGCAAAGGAAGAGGGTATAGAACCAAAGAGAATAGAAGGTAGAATTAGCGGTATTTGTGAAGAATGTGGAAACTATTCTGATAGTTTGATTAACGTTAATGGAAGATGGGTTTGTGAGACATGTAAAGACATGGAGGAAAAAGATTAGTATTTCTGTTAAAAATTGAGATATGGAAGTAGAATTGGAAAAAGTTGGTATCAATAGAAAAGATAGAATTATAAACATAGCTTCTTTAACACCTTTAATAGCGTTTGTTGACGAAAGAATTTTTCAAGTATGTAAGAAATTGGCGGAAAGCGGACATAGAAGTTTGCCGGTTGTTGATAAGAAGCTGTATCTTAAAGGAATAATAACAATTACTGATATCTTTGGCTTGTTCCTTAGCGAAGGAAATCTAAACTCATCTGTAGACAGTATAATGTCGAGAGAGGTAATTAGTTGTGATGTAGAGGAAAGCATAGAAGATGTGCTAATAAAAATGAAGATTTCAAAAAGAGGAAGGCTTCCTGTTACTCAAAATAAAAAAGTTGTTGGAATGATTTCTGAAACCGACTTTTTACTTGCAACTAAAGAAACTACTCCTTTTGAAGATATTAAAATTGAGGAAGTTATGGTAAAGAAACCATTTTTTGTAACCCCAAATTTTAATGTTAGAGAAGTTATGAGAACAATGGTAAATGGAAAATATAGAAGACTACCAATAGTAGAGAATGGTATGTTAGTTGGTTACATAACTTCAACTTCACTTCTCAAATATTTAGTTGTTGCTTCTTTTTCAGAAGACTCTTTGAATAAAAAAATTTCTGATGTTATGACCAAAAATCCAATAACTGTTTCAAGACAAGAAAAACTATCCAATGTGCTTAGGAAAATGAAAGAGAGAAAAATTAGCTCTATGTTAATAGTTGATGAAAAAAGGCTAGAGGGAATCTTTACAGAAAGAGATTACATAAATCTGTTAGTGTGAGCGTAGCTCAAAACTTTCTATTATTTCATAAATAGGGCCTTTTGGAGTTAAGGTACTCTTTACAAGGCATATTCTCTCAACAAAAATTTCTTCTCTAATTTCCTTCTTGCTTGCTTCAAGAAGAGAACTCTTGTCTTTCACTCTCTTAACTCTAAATAGAGTTAGATGAGGAGGCTTAACATCACCCCCAATCTCTTTTTTAATTAACTCAACTATGTCATCCAAACCAATAATGTCGATTGCTATTACTCTAAAGAAATTCTCGCTAGGAATGAATTTAATCTTACCTAAGATTATGTTTCTTTTATATGTTACCTCTGCTATTTCCTTTAGCTTCTTCTTAATTTTCTCCACTTCTTTGTCGTTTATCTCCCCTAAAAACGAGAGTGTTATATGCATGTTTTCCTTTTCGACTTCTTTTCCTTCTATTAACTTTCCGATTTCCTGTTGCAATTTATAAATCTTTTCCGATTTTATAGGGTAGATTGCTATGAAACATCGCACCATAACCTTTATTTATTTAAAACTCTAAAATAAAGTAGGTGAAAAGATGCCACTCAAGAATGTTAGGGTTTCTGAAATGATCGGTAAGCAAATAATAAGTGCTGAAACAGGAAAGAAACTGGGAACAGTTGCCAGCATAGAATTTATAGTTGAGACAGGAGAGCTTTTGAATATTGTGGTAGAAGGAGCAACAAAAACTTTAATGGAGCTAAACGTAAAGACAGATTCCAAAGGAAGACCATTAATACCTTTCTCTGCTGTAAAGTCTGTGGGAGATTTTGTTGTTGTAACAGAAAGCGAGTTAATCTAGTTTACTTAAATTCGAGAAATAAAGAAGTCTGCCTTTCTTTTTTCTCCTCTTTTCCTTCTAACTGTGATTTAATTTTTGCTGCTATTTTTTCACCAACAACTCTAGCTATACTTTCGAGAGGCACTTTTCTTAAATCTTCCAGTGATTTGAAGCCATGATTATACAGTTTTCTAGCTCTTACTCTACCAATTCCCTCCAGGCTGATTAAAGGTAACAATTCCTCTTTTACCCCCTTTTCAATTCGAAGTCTCAATTTTTTTAAAGGGGTAAGGAGATGTTTCTTTTTTATGATTAGTGCGATTTCATGCAAAGAATATAGTAACCAATCTGCTATTTGTAGACGAGAATAGAGTTCTCCTGGTGTCAAGGAATATTTTTGCAATATTTGCTCCTCTGTCTTCTCGTTGATCCAATCTTCTAAAACTTTAGCCATCTTTACACTTTTTTCAAATTCTTCATATTCATATTCCTCGAAAGGAATATCAACTAGAAGCTCTTCTCTTCTACTTTCTAGTGTTGACTCAATTTCGTCTAACTCACTCATCCTAACTGATAGCAAAGGCTTCATTTCAATAGAAAGAGAAATCAAATGTAAGAATGAAAATTCAGTAAATTTTTTATTACTATTTAAACCATCGACGAAAATTTTTCCAGTTAACGGATCTATATATAACTCGGAGATTCTCTTTCCTAGTCTTGTTGCTTCTATTTTGTTGTTTTCAATTTGAATGAATGACCACTCACTTAACATCTCCAGAATTTCTTCTATTTTTTCCTCAAGTAAAGAGATATCTCCATACTTAAATGCAAAGAACGTTGAAGAAAAGAAATCAAGAACAGATTTCTTTTTCTTACAAAACTCGCTTGCTATTAACGCGAGCACGTGCATTCTAAGAGCGGGTTCTGATGCTAATTTGGAAGTAATTGGTTCCGGTTCCCCTAAAATAAATCTTTCCACTAATTCTTCTGCATCATCTTTGTTCTTAGCTATGATTATAGATTCACCAAATTTATCGAATCGCGGTCTACCCGCCCTTCCAATCATTTGGTAATATTCAAGCGTTGGAATGTAGACGTAACCATAAAGAGGATGATATCTTTTTGCATCTTTAATCAAAACTCTAAATGCTGGCAAATCTACACCTGCAGCAAGCGTTGTTGTCGCAACAACTACTTTAATTAACCCATTTCTAAAATTTTCTTCAATTAACCTTCGCTGTTTTCCAACTAATCCAGAATGATGAAAGGCAACACCGTTTTTTACGCATCTTGCCAATCTCTTGCATTGCTCTGTCGGTACTTCTAGAACATTTTCTATTTCATCAGAAAGCTTGGTTAGCAATTCTTTTTCATTTCTTCCAAGTCTACTACCAACAACTTTGCTGAGTCTTTCTGCCAACGCTTCTGTCGATCTTCGAGTTGAACAAAACACAAGGATTTGCTTATTTCTGTTAAGAGTGTCAATAACTATTGCTTCTTCCAACTCAAGCTGTTTGTTTAGCTCTATATTAGTATGGCCAGGAAATTCTACAATGGAATCATAGGCAACACCCTGGTAAAGTTTAACAGGTCTGAAGTTACTTTTTAAAAGTTCGGCATCAAGCCATTCACTTAATTCTTCTGCATTCTTTATGGTTGCCGATAATCCAATAACTTGTAAATTCTTGACAATTCTTCTCATTTTTGTTATAAGAATTTCTAACGTTGGACCTCTAGATGGATCCGTTAATAAGTGGATTTCATCCAAAATTAAAAGGCCAACGTCTTTAATCCATTCAGCACCATGTCTAATTAAAGACTCTACTTTCTCGTTTGTCGCGACAATTAAATCATACTTTTGAAGCCAAGGATCGCTAGAATCGTAATCAGAAACAGAAATAGCAACTTTGTAATCGCTGAAAAATTTTGAGAACTCCTCATATTTTTCAAATGCTAGCGCAACAAGCGGAGAAGTATAAAGGACTTTCTTATTCTTTTCTAATGTTTTTATTGCTGCTAATATTGCCATTAAAGTTTTGCCCGATGCTGTTGGAGTAGAAATTATACAGTTTTTCTCGAAAAGCTTTCTTATCACAAATTCTTCTTGTGGTGGATAAAGTTCTTCTATTTTTCTCATCTTTATTCTTTCTACCCATTTCTCCTCAAATCCAAATTTTTTTAATTCATCAACTTTCATAATTCATTTTTCTATTCGTTAATATCTTTTATGAGAGACGGAAACTTAATTTGCTTAGGAATAGAAGGTACTGCACATACTTTTGGTATTGGTATAGTTTCTGAAGATGGAAATATTTTGGCGGATGAGAGAGAAACATACAAACCACCAGAAGGGAAAGGAATCGTTCCTTATGAGGCTAAAAAACATCATGAAAATGTAGCAGCTATTGTTCTTGAAAAAGCATTAAAGGATGCTGGTATATCAACGGAAGAAATTGATATTATTTCCTACTCTGCCGGCCCTGGCCTACCACCACCACTTCTTTTCACTGCTAACTTTGCAACTAAGATTGCAAGGCAATTTTCGAAACCTTTAGTTAAGGTTCATCATGGAATAGCTCACATTGAGATTGGAAGATTTCTAACAGGATGTAAGGATCCTGTTGTAGTCTATCTTTCAGGTGGTCATAATGCAATTCTAGCATTTGTTAACGATTCTTACAAAATCTTTGGAGAAACACAAGACATAACTGTAGGAAATCTTTTTGATAGGGTTGCAAGGAAATTTGGTTTGCCTATGCCAGGTGGACCAAAAATCGAGGAGCTAGCAGCCAAGGGAAGAAATTATTTTTCGCTTCCATATACAGTAAAAGGTATGGATGTTTCTTTTACCGGAATTCAAACTGCTGTTTTTAGGCTTATTCAAAAAGGAATAAGAAAAGAGGATATTGCCTTCTCTTTGCAAGAGACGTGTTTTGCGATGCTTACAGAAGTTGCTGAAAGAGCACTGGCTCATACTGAGAAAAATGAGCTTTTACTAGTGGGAGGTGTAGCTTCGAATAAAAGATTACAGGAGATGATGAGTAAAATGTGTGAAGAAAGAGGTGCCAAGTTCTATGTTGTTCCACAATCTTACTCTTCTGATAATGGAGTAATGATAGCCTATACAGGCTTACTAGCTTATAAAAAGGGTTTAGCCAATCCTTTTGAAGATTTAGTAAGACCAAGATGGAGAATAGATGAAGTAAAATGGTTTATTTAGAGCAATAATAAAGATTTTATGATACTAAAAAGAGAAACTTTTGATAAATTCTTAAAAATGTTTGGGGCTAAAAGGGTTTCTCCTAAGGCTGCCGAGTTTTTAGCAAACTACGTTGAGGAAAAAACTTTACAACTTCTGAAGGAAGCAAAAATTTGTGCAGAACATGCAAAAAGAACGACAGTCTTACAAGAGGACATAAAGCTTGCTAGGAGAAATCTAAATCTATAGTCTTTAGTTTTAATTCTAAAGAAGATTATGAGGATTGAGAGGCTTTTAGAGGAACTTGAGAAAAAAAGTGGATTAAAAAGAGAGGAAATAATGAAAAAAATAGAGAGAAAAATCAACGAGTTAGACAATTTGATAACCGTAGAAGGAGCAATTTACTTAGTAGCTAGAGAACTTGGAATAGAGCTTCCTTCTGAAAGAAGGAGAGTAACCATATCGAGCATAGTTCCAGGAATGAGAAGGGTAAGCTTTATTGGAAGAGTGTTTAAAATTTCTAGAGTAGTGGAGTTTGGTGTTGGAAGAAAAGGAAAAGTCGTCAACTTGTATATCGGAGACTCTACAGGCTATGTTAAAGTACCGCTATGGAATGAGCAAGTTAATTTTGTGAATCAAAAGAAAATCACCGTAGGCTCATTAGTTCAGATTATTAATGGATATGCAAAGGAAGGGATTTATGGCGAAGTTGAAGTTTCTTTAGGCAGGCTAGGAATGTTAAAAGTTTTGGAGACAGAAAATCCAGAGATCCCTACTGCAGAAGAACTTTCTCAGAGGTTTTCTTCCTTTGAAAGAGCAAAAATTAAGGACGTTAAGCCTGGAAATTTCGAAATAGTGGGATTTATAGTAAAGATCTTTAAGGCAGACTACGTATACAAATCTGATGGAGAAAAAATGATGATAATCCCAACATTAATTGATGACGGAACAGGGGATATAAGGGTTTCATTTTTTAGAGAGTTAGCAGAAACTTTAGCTGGAACAAGCGTAGACGAATTAGAAAAGATAGAGGAAGAGAAAAGAAAAAGTTTCCTTGAAGAAAAGCTTTTGGGAAAAGAAATTATCGTTGAAGGAAGAGTGAAGAAAAATGAAATGTATGATAGATTAGAAATGATAGCAACCAATATCAAGCCTTTTAATCCTACAGAAGAAAGTTATAAATTGGTGGAGGAGTTGGAAAATGAGTGAGAAAGAAATTAGATTGGAAGACATTCCTGGAATAGGGCCAAAGACTGCAGAGAAATTGAGAGAGGTTGGTTTTACAGACCCCATGATGATTGCTGTCATTTCTCCTTCAGAGCTTGCTGCCATTGCTGAAATTGGAGAAACACAGGCTGCAAAAATCATAGCTGCTGTTAGAGAAATTTTGGATATTGGCTTGGTAACAGCCGATAAAATACTTGAGAGAAAGCAAAAAGCATTGAGAATAACAACAGGTTCTAAAGCGTTAGACAATTTGCTCGGTGGTGGTGTAGAAACTCAAGCTATTACAGAAACGTATGGTGCTTTTGGTAGTGGAAAAACGCAACTAGCGCATCAACTTTCTGTAAATGTTCAATTGCCACCGGAAAAAGGGGGCTTAGGGAAAAGTGCTGTTTATATAGATTGTGAAGGAACGTTTAGTCCAAACAGAATTGTTAGCATGGCAAAAGCTAAGGGATTAGATCCACAGACAGCATTAAAAAACATTTTTGTTGCTAGAGCATTCAATGCTGAGCATCAAATGTTCATTGTAGATAAGTTGAAAGAACAAATAGAAGAGAAAAACATTGGTTTAATTGTTATAGACTCTATTACTTCTCATTTTAGGGCTGAATATGTTGGTAGAGGAGAGTTGGCAGAAAGGCAACAAAAATTGAACAAGCATTTACACGCTTTGCAAAGGCTGGCAGACGCTTTTAATTTGGCAGTTTATATCACAAATCAAGTTATGGCCGACCCTTCAGTTATTTTTGGCGATCCAACAAGACCGGTTGGAGGCCATGTGCTCGGACATTTTTCAACATATAGAATTTATCTAAGAAGAAGTAAGGAAAACATTAGAATTGCAAGGCTAATAGATGCTCCAAACTTACCTGAAAGTGAGGTAACATTCAGGATAACGGAAGAAGGAATAAAAGATGTAGACGAAAAGTAAGTAATGGAGATCATAAAAAGAGGAGCAGAGGCAATACTCTATATTGACTATTTTGAAGGAAAAAAAGTTCTCGTTAAAGAAAGGATAAAAAAAGGTTATAGATTGGAGATTTTGGATACGAAGCTTAGAGCTGAAAGGACAAGAAGGGAGGCAAGGTTGATGAGAGAAGCAAGGAATATTGGTGTTTACACACCTCAAATCTTTCATGTTGATGAGAAAAATTGTAGGATAATAATGGAATTTATAGATGGATATAGACTAAAGGACATTTTGGATGAGTGGAGTAAAGAAAAAATTGAAAGGGTTTTTATTGAAATTGGAAAAAATATAGGAAAAATGCATTCAGCAGACATAATACATGGTGACCTAACTACGAGCAACATTTTGATCAAAAACGACACAATTTATTTTATAGATTTTGGTCTTGGTTATTTCTCGAAAAGAATCGAAGATAAAGGAGTGGATCTAAATTTGTTTAAAGAGGCGATAAGGGCAACTCATCCTAACCTTTTAAACTTGTGCTGGCAAAATATTGTAATAGGTTATATGCAAGAGTTTGATAAATGGAAAGAAGTATTGGAGAGGGTAGATGAAATTGAAAGGCGTGCTAGATATGTTGAAAGAGGTAGTAAAGATTAGAGGAAAAACAAAACTTGAAACTTTAGAGAATATATTCACACTTCTCTTATTTTCTTCAAGTATTTCCCTCTCCATCTTTATTGGAATAGCTAGCGTTGTGATAAGAGGATGGCCTGTAGTTGGAATAATGCTTTCAAGTTTGCTTATCTTTGTTTCACTTCTTTCTCTTATAATAATATGGATTGTTAAGGAGGAGTAAAATGGCAAGAATGTATTCAAGGAAAAAAGGAAAGTCAAGAAGTCATAAACCTCCGATAAAAATAGTTCCAAGATGGTTTGAGATGAAAAAGGAAGAAGTGGAAAAGCTTGTTGTGGAGTTGGCGAAAAAAGGCTATTCCTCAGCAATGATAGGAACGATACTGAGAGATCAATATGGTGTTCCAGATGTTAAGACTATAGTTGGGAAATCTATAACCCAAATAATGAAGGAAAACAACCTTTATCCACAATATCCAGAAGATCTTCTCAATTTGTTTAGAAAAGCTGTTAATTTGTATGATCATCTAGCGAAACATAAAAAAGATAAAGCTTCGAAGAAGGGATTCGAAAATTTAGTTTCAAAAATAAGAAGGCTGATAAAATATTATAAAAGAAGAAAAGTGCTGCCGCAAGATTTTGAGTTTGATGTAGAAAAAGCAAGGCTCATAATTCAAAAGTGATGAGTTTGTTGATTGATGAAATAGAGAGAGTAGCAAAAATATTCAAGGAAATTATAAAAAAGAAGCACATCAGAATATATGCTCAGTTTGATTCGGACGGAATTACTTCAGCTTCTATACTTGTTACGACTTTGCTAAGAGAAGGTTGTAATTTTGAGTTGAGAATCTTGAAGCAACTTAACTCAAAAACAGTAAATGATATAACATTTAGCAATAGCGACTTTTTAATCTTCCTCGACATGGGTAGCGGTCAGATAAACATATTGAAAGGTATCATAGAAAAGACAAACGTGTTAATAATTGATCATCATGAGCCGATTAGGTATGAACACCCAAACTTATTTCATCTAAATCCTATACTATTCGGCGAAAATCCAGAGAAATACTCTACCTCTCTTCTAGTTTTCATGTTTTCTAAATTTGTTAATCCAAAAAACATAGATCAAATAGATCTAGCCATAGTTGGTGCTGTTGGTGATAGAAGGGATGAGGGAATAAAAGTAGGTGCTATGAAAGAGATACTAGAAGAGGCAGAGAACTTAGGCTTTATCAACGTCATAAAAGATTTGAAGTTTTTCGGGTGGGATAAGCCACTCTTTAAGGTACTCGCATACAGCATTGATCCTTTTATACCTTCCATTTATGGTAACGAAGCAGCCGCGATGCAATTCTTACAGGATTTGGGTATAAGAGTTAAAGAATATGAAAGATGGAGAACATTGAAAGATTTGACCAGCGAAGAGAAAGCAAAGATTGCTGATGGTATTATCAAAGAGAAGCTTGGTTTCATCGAACCTTCCGAAGTTTTTGGTGAGATCTTTCTTCTTCAAAGAAAACCAGAGTTCTTGAGAGACTCAAGGGAGTTTTCTCTTCTCATAAACGCGTGTAGCAGGCTAGGTAAAAGCGAATTGGCATTAAGACTTTGTCTGGGAGACTATTCTGTATATAATGAAATATTAAAAATTTTAGAGGAGTATAGAAAACAAATAGCAAAAAGCATTTCTCTCATCGAAAATGGAAGGATCGTAGAGAAAGAGAATGGAATATTCATTATAGGTGGGAGAGAAATTCCCGATGCATTAATTGGCACTATTACTTCTCTTCTTTTAAACTCGAAAGATCCTACCAAACCAATATTTGGGTTAGCGTATGATGCAACAACAGGTATGATAAAAATATCTGCTAGGAAAAAGAATGGTAATATAAATTTGAGAGAAATTTTAGTTAATGTAGTTAAAGAGATTGGGGGAGAGGCAGGAGGTCATAAAGATGCTGCAGGCGGATATATTCCAGTTGGCATGGAGCAAGAATTTATTGAAAGAATTAACAAAATGATAGGTGAGATGAATGCCAAAGGCTAAAAAGGTTAAAGTCTGGCTAAAGTTGATTACACCAGAGTTTTTGGGTAAGAAAGAAGTTGGAGAGATACCTGCAAATGAGCCGGAAGCAGCAAAGGGAAGGAGAGTAATATTAAGTGCAATTGACGTGCTAGGAGACTTTAATAAGTACTATTTGAAATTCATTTTCAAGGTTGGCGAAGTTGATAATCAAAATGCATATCTATACTTCGACGGACTAGAATGTACAAGAGACTACATAGCTAGAATGATTAGAAGAAAAGTCGACAGAACGGATTTAGTGGTGGATAAAATTACAAAGGATGGAGTGAAGCTTAGAATAAAAACAATAACTGTAACTAGAAGAGTTCCGAAAGGAATTAGGACAAAAATAAGGAAGAAAATAAATGAGATTTTAGATAAAGAGGTATCAGCTAGCGAAATGGATAAGTTTATTCTTAAAGTGCTTTCCGACGATTTTAAAAATTCTATCATCTCAGCGCTTCATAAAATTTACCCTGTAAGATACTTTGAGTTTAGAAAGATAGAAGTCAAAACGCCGCTTGAAGAGTTAATGAGGATAGAAAAAGAGAAAAAAGTAGCAAAAGAAGGAACGAAGTGGATAGGAAGTAAGAAAATTTTTCTCCTTTTTTTCCAAATCTATCTTTCAAAATTTCTCTCATTATCAATCCTCCATCTAGTGGTAGAATTGGAAGCATGTTTGCGATTGCCACTCCTAAACTTAGGAATGAAATCCATCTGAAGATTAATTGAAAGTAGCCAATTGCAAGTAAAATAGTTTGAGAAACCGGCTTCTCATTCCATCTATAAACAATATAGTTCCTTACATCTACAATTCCAATGTAAGAAACGTTGTTTCTCTCGCTTAAAGTTAACTCATACTTTCCTTTTGTTGTTTCTATAAGAACAGTTGTGTTCGGTCTTGTTCTTTTTAGAAACTCTTGTAGATCGTAAACGTTGGTTATCGATGTGTTGTCGATCTTGAGTATTATACCCTCCAGTCCTACACGCTCTGCTGGTGTATTTGGGGCGGTGGAATTAAACCATACTCCTTTAGATTCAAAAAGAAGATTGAGGAAATAAGAGGAAAGAAGCAAAAATGCTGTAAAGACGCCAAATAGAAGTAAGTTACCAAAACTGCCTGCAGCAAGAATTTTAATTTTATTTTCAATTCTTAGTTTTTCCAACTTCTTCTCATCTATATCTACAAAAGCACCCAAAGGAATGAAGAGAAGGTAAAGTATGCCATATCTTCTTGTCCTTATTTTTTCGTTCATTGCCATTAAAGCATGAAAAGATTCGTGAGAAAAGACAATAAGAAATATTGCTATTATCCATATCCAAAAAGGAACAGAAAGCACAGGTCCAGGATATTTTACTCCACTGATTGCCGGAAGTACTAATGCTACGCTAGGTTTAATAAAAATTAAGGAAGCAAAAAGATTATATACTCCTACAATCAATAAGATTGGTGCTGAAATCAAAATAGCAAGACCAATTATCTTTAAGCTTTTTTCATGTGCTTGAGCTATTTTCTGCAATTTTTTGGAGTATTCCTTTGAATACTCAAGAATTATAAGCTTTTTTATTTCAATTTCCCTTTTCATTTTCTTCCGAAACAACCTTACAATTATTGCAGAAAAAAATAAGATCAGTAAGACCAGCTCCAAAAAGTTAACCTGCATTATTGCACCTTTTCCACATATACATCAAGGCACACTTTCCATTTTCTTGGTGCATAAGGCAGAACTTTTCTCTTTCCAACAATCTCATACTTTACATTTATTTTTTCCATTTTTTCCTTTACTATCTTTTCTGCGTTTTCAAAAATGTTAGGCTCCTTACCCCAATTGTAAAAATGAATAAAACCCTTCTCCTTTAAGCAATTAACGGCAACATCTAAAAACTCCTCCCCTCCCAAAGGCAGTGGCATAATAACTCTATCACATTTACCATAAAATTCAACACATTTTTCTTTAACATCACCCTCAATAACTTTCACTTTATCCTCTACTTTGTTTAGAATAACGTTCTCTCTTGCATATTTCACAGCATCAGGGTTTAGTTCGATCGCTATTACTTCCTTAACTTTTGGTTGTTTTTTAGCAATTTGAATGGCATAAGGAGCTATACCTGCAAACATTACCATGACGGTTTCCCCTTCTTTAACCATAGAAGCTATCCTTTGTCTTTCTGTCAATTCTCTAGGAGAAAAATACACTTTTGTTGGATCTAACTTGAAAATACAGCCATACTCTTTATGAATGGTTTCGAAGTTTTTCTCTCCAGCTAAAAAGTTATACTCCCTCACTCTAAAAATTCCTTTTCTCTCACTAACTTTTTCTAGTACAGTTTTTATATGTTTGTTTAAACTCATTATTACTTGAGCTACCAATTCTTTTTTATCCTCTAAATTTGGAGGAATTTCGATGATGGCTATATGTCCTATTACATCAAAGCTACTTGGTCTTTTTTCTTTTATTTTCTCGATCTCGCTGAAAATTTTAACTTCTTCTCTCAGCTTGCCCATTTTAAATATACCTTACTTTAACATTTTATGCTAATCCTTGCCGGTTTAGGCATATCTGATGAGAAAGGAATAACAATTGAAGAGATAGAAGAAGCCAAGAGTTCTGATTATGTTTTTGTAGAGCTCTATACTAGCATCTGGTGCGGAAATCTTCAAAATCTTGAAAGAATGATTGGTAAAGAGATTAAAGTGCTAGAAAGAAAAGATTTAGAAGAGGAAAGTGAGAAAATTTTGGATCTCGCTAAGGAGAAAAAAGTAATGATTTTTGTTCCTGGCGATCCTCTTGTTGCGACTACTCATTCTTCCTTATTGCTCGAATGTAAAAAGAGGAAAATTGGTTTTAAAGTTATTCATAACTCTTCAATTTTTTCTGCTATCTGTGAAACTGGACTACATATTTATAAATTTGGACCTCCAGTTACGATACCGCTAAAGGAAAAGATTAAAGGAAAAACTACATCGATAATTACAACTATCAAGCAAAATAAAAAAAGAGGATTGCATACGCTTTGTTTTCTTGATATTGATGTAGAGAGAAAAAAATTCTTGAGCGTCAGAGAGGCTGTAGAATTTTTGATAAAGAAAAAAGTTGTAAAAGAAAATGAAAAAATAATTGTTGCTTCTTGTCTTGGAACATCTAAACAAACAATAGTTTGGAAAAAAGCGAAAGAGCTTCTCAGTTTCGAGGCAGAATTGCCTGCCGTTCTTGTAATTCCTGCAAGTTTACATTTTTCTGAAAGAGAGATGCTAGAAGTTTAAGCCTTCTTTTCTCCCTTTCCTGTTAACCAGAGAAGCGCTCCTATTATACCAATGAATGCGATTAAGAATATTATTGAATAAACGAGGTCCATGTCTATACCTTCACCTTCTTTAATTCCAAAGAACGTTAGTGCACCGCTAGCAAAAAATACAGCAGCTCCAACTAAAAACCCAAGCATAATAATTCCTACTATAAATTTTCCTTTGAGTTTCTCATTTAAAACTGCTCCAAATCCTTCGGGGAAAAACATATTAGCAATAATCAAACCAATTACTACAGTAAGAGTTGCAATTGTTCCCTTCAAAAAGAAAGATGAGAAAAACTGCTGGTATTCTTCTATACTAGTTCCTGTTATTATTGGATATGCCCACACCATGAAAGCTGCAACAAGCGCAACAGTCGCATTTACTACTATGTTCTTTTCTGGCTCACCAAATATTTTTGATCTTCTTAATAGACCATAAAAAATCGCGCTTGTTAGTAGAAATGGTAGGAATGCAAAAAAACCCATCCTATTTAAATTTATTAGCAAGGTTTCCAATACACTTGTCATGCTCCACCCCTTATGCTTCCAGCAATTAATAGAATAACAACAGCTATTATTAAACCGGTGAGCAAGAGTACAACTTCAGCTGGAGGACTTGGAGCTAAGGGAGCTTGATGTGCACCACTAGGAGCTCCTACTCCTCCTGCTCCAGTAGGTGAAATCAAACTGTAAATAACTCCTACTAACCCGCTCGTAACGAAAAGAGTTATAGCGAGACCTATCATTGCAAACAGAGTGCTTCTACTCTTGAAAAACTCCTCTAACATTTTTGGTAAAGTGGGATAGAAAAGGCTTGCTATTAAAAAAGCGATGAAAAAAACAAGTAAGAAAACGAAAGATTGAGATAAAAAGGTAGTAATCTGTGTAGTTAGGCTAATTCCGGTGATGACAGGATAAGCAAAGATGAAAAACGCAATTGAAAGCGCTATAATACCATTAACAACCGGATTCTCTCCAAAAATTTTTCTTTGTTTGAGAAGGGCGTAAATCAAAGCAAGGGCAAGCAAAAAGGTTAGAAAATTGAAAAAACCTAAACTTACTAACTTAGAAATGAATGAAGCAAAGATATCTGCCATATTTATTTTTCTCGTATGTCTTTAAATTCTATTTTTCCCTTACAAGTTTTGTGAGAGAGCGAACCGATTCTATCAATGCTGGCAACACCTCTTTAAATATCTCCTCTAAAGCAGCAATTTTAGTAGAAAGCTCAATAATAGATGAAGAAAGCTCTTCGATTTTCTTCATAATTTGGGCAAATGCTTCATCTCTTTTAACAAGAGTATCTCTCAGACTTTGGTTTATCTCCTCTATTCTTTTTTCCATCGTTTGATATTTCAAATTAAAGTTTTCAAGCTCTTTGTTGATTTCGCTAATTCTTGAGTGAATTAAATAATCGATATAATTAAAATAGTCTTCCCACGAATATTGTTGGGTTTGAACTTCTGGCGATTGAGAAGATCTTGAAGCTTCTTGTTGAGGTTTTCTTATCACTTCCTCAAGTGTAGGTAATTTTGTTTCTTCTTTCTTTTCCTCTCCTAGCGGCACAGAAGGTGCCTGTAGTTTTTCCTTGAGGGCTTGCGTTAGTGCTAAATCTATTTCTTTAGGGCTATATCCCTCTCTTCTCAACACATCAACTATTTCAGGTTCGGAAAATCCGTGGGAGGATAATTCTTTTACCCTTTCAACAGGAGGAGCTCTTTCCTGCCTTCTAAAAAGTTGGAGTGGCATACCACTCGATTATAATTTATCTTTTACTTTAAAATGCTTTTTTTCAATTCTTCTATTTTAGACTCTAACTCTTCTCTTGAAACGAATGTAGAGGTTAAAGGGTTAAACATGCTTAGAAGAGTCTTTATTTTTTCTACTTCAACTTTTGTCGCTAATTGTTCCATCCTCTTATTTATTCCTTCAATTTTTTCTATTGTTAGTGAAAGTTCATTCCTAATATCTGAAATTTTTTTGTCAATTGTATCTTTAAGAAGCTTAAAATTTGTCTCAAGTTCTTGCATAGACTTTTCTATCGAAAATACTCTTTCCTGCAGTCTTTCAAATCTCACTTCTATCATTCTAACCCTTCTATTTAGTTCGTTTAGTTCTGGTTGAAAAGTTTGCTGAGTTTTTTCCGGCATAGATAATTTAACAGAAGAGAAAATAAATATATGGAAGCTGAGATTAAAGGAAACGAGCTTAGAGTTAACGCAAAGGGTTGGAAGAGTTTTACAACGATAGAGGATTCAAGAGAGATAATGGAATTTATAATGAAAAATCTTGTAGAGTCTCCTGAAATTGAAAGAATAGTAATTTCTGAGGAAAGGGAGATTGAGTATGATGAAGAGCAAGTTAGAATACTTAAGGAAATAGCAAACGTTTACATTTTTCTCGTAAAAGAAAAGGGAGTTTTAAGTTTAGATTTTTTCCCGCAGTATAATCAGCTCACAAAGGAGCTAGTTGGCTTACTGCTTTCTGATCCAATTTTTTGCTACGTGAAAGCTTCGATTTATGTCTTTAAAATGAATGACGAGAATTACGCTAGAGAATTTCTAATACCATTGAAGGAAATGTTAGAAAAAACAACTCTCATCAAAGAAGTTAAAAATAGGCTGGAAAATTATATGCCGGGAAGCAGGGAATTGTATAGAATCATTTTTACTCCAACAATGAGACCCACTTTCATGCTAAGTAGATTTTCTCTTTTTCCTCCTAAAAGTTCTCAACTAATAGAAAAATACTATTTGAAGGATGGAAGCGAGGTTAATATATACAAGGTTGCAAACAAGGTCAGACCTCTTTATTTTGTACTCGCTAAGGAGTTTTCCCTTTCAGAAGATGAATATTTGCTATTAAATGAAGCAAGAAAGGTGCTGTTAGAGAAAAAAATAGAGGAGAGAGAGTTAAGGGATCTAGAATCTATTAGAAAGAGTTTTATGGAGAAAGGAAGAACAATTCTACTAGATTTAATAGCAAAAAAGAATCTTCTAATTCCAGCTAGCGAAATAGATAAGCTTGTTGGAATTTTGGTTAGGTATACTGCCGGATTTGGTATTCTTGAAATCTTATTGGCTGATGATAGAATTCAAGACATTTATGTCAATGCTCCAGTAGGAAGATTTCCGGTTTTTATTAATCATGCAGATTATGGAGAGTGCGAAACAAACTTGATTGTAACATTGGAAGAAGCCGAATCGTGGGCAACAAGATTTAGATTATATTCTGGGAGGCCTTTGGATGAAGCTAATCCAGTTTTGGATACAGAAATAACTCTACCAATAGGAAGAGCGAGAGTTACTGCTGTTACAAGAACTCTATCTTCAGCGGGCTTAGGATTTGCTTTTCGAAGACATAGAGAAAGTCCTTGGACTTTCCCCCTTTTCATCAAAGTAAAATACTTTAATCCATTGTTCGCTGGCTTAATGAGCTTTATTATAGATGGAGGGAGAGCAGTTTTGGTAGCTGGAGGAAGAAGCTCCGGTAAGACTAGCTTACTTTCTGCAATGATTTTAGAAATAATGAGAAAATATAGAATAATAATTCAGGAAGATACATTAGAGCTTCCTGTAGAAATTTACAGAAAACTTGGATACAATGTTCTGCATTTGAAGTCTCGCTCTGTTATTACTCATGTAGAAAGTGAATTGGCTCCGGAAGAGGCATTAAGAACGGCTTTGAGGCTTGGTGATTCTGCTTTAATAGTAGGGGAAGTTAGAAGCAAGGAGTCTACAGTTTTATTTGAGGCTATGAGAATAGGAGCTCTTGCAAATTTAGTTGCAGGAACGATACATGGAGAATCAGCTTATGGTGTTTATGATAGGGTTGTCCATGATTTAGGCTTAGTTCCAACAAGCTTTAAGGCAGTTGATATTATAGTTATAGCTAATGTCATTACAACTCCAGATGGCTTGAGGAGGTTTAGAAGAGTTGTAGAAGTAGTTGAAGTTAGAAAAAAGTGGAAGGAAGATCCTTTATTAGAAGGAGCTTTTGTTCCTCTAATGACTTATTCAGCTAAAGAAGATACTTTAAAACCAACTGATGTCCTGTTGAATGGTGAATCAGAAGTTTTGAATGAAATAGCTAAGAGAGTAAGAGAATGGCATGGAGCATGGGACAGAGTTTGGGAGAATATTTTGCTTAGGGCTAAAATCAAGCAAACTATGGTAGAAGTTGCAGAGAAACTAAATAGGCCAGAGATCTTAGAAGCTGATTGGGTGGTTCATGCGAATGAGGCATTTCATTTAATTTCAGAAAAAGTTTTTGAGGAAACAAAATCTTACGATTCGAAACTAATATATGAAAAATGGATGGAGTGGTTTAAAGAGAGGTTGAAGAAATGAGTGAATATAGAAAGTTAACAACATTCGAAAAGGTTTGTAAAGTTTTTGGTAAGATTAAGATTCCTATTCCAAAATCTTTGGAAAAAAAGTTTAAAGAAGAAATTGAGTTTTGTCATTTTGAAGTAACTCCTTCAGAGGTTTTTTCAACCTCGCTTTTTCTACCCTCTATCTTCATGTTGCTATCCTACTTCATCTTAAGATATCTTAATTTAGCAACACCAGATCTGATAGCAAGTTTTTTAATGCTTACCATAGTTCTCTTTTACTTTCTTTTGAGCTATACAAAGTTCCAAACAATTTACTACAGATCAAAACTTTCTTCAGAGATGACACTTTCCATAATTTACATGGCAATTTCTTTGCAGACATCTAAAAACTTGGAGAGAGCTGTAAGTTTTGCTGCTAATAATCTAACTGGAGTGTTGGGTTTAGACTTCAAAAGAGCACTATGGAATATTCAGTCTGGAAGATCTCTTTCTATTTCTGATGAGTTATCTAAAATCGCTGAAAGATGGAAAAAAGAGAGTGAAGAATTTGTCGAGGCTATTTCAATTTTGAAAAACAGCATAGTTTTATCTGAAGAAAGATTTCAAAGAGCGTTGAGTGAGGCTGTAGAAATGGTTCTTCAAAAAACAAAGGGCAGAATGAAAGCATATGGTATGAGATTAAGAATGCCATTAACTCTAATAACTTACTTTGGAGTTTTACTTCCGCTAATATTAATGGTTTTCTTGCCAATAGCAGCTCTATTTCTTCCAGAAATGATAAAGATGAGCTTTCTCTCTATTTTATACACTATTGTATTGCCAAGCGCGATTTATTTCCTTTTTAGGCAGTACTTCTATTCAAGACCGTATTCATACCATCAAATAGAATTCAACATTGAAAAGTACAGGAAAAGAAGGAATATTGTAATAGCAATTACGCTTATTTTACTTCCATTTCTTATATATAAACCAATTGCTATTACACTTCAATCCAGTCCAGCTAGATTTAAAGATATTCATTTTCTCTCTTCCCTCTTGACAACTGCTATAATTGGTTTATCAATTTTTGCTTCTATCTACGTATACTTGTTTACTCTAGAAAAGATAAATAGAAAAATTCTAAAGTTTGAGGATGAATTACCAACAGCTACATACCAACTAGCTTCTTTATGCAAAACTGGAAAAGCTATAGAAAGCATTTTTGAAACTTTTGCCGAGAGGACAAAAGACCTACAAATAAGGGAGATTTTTGTTGAGGCTGTAGAGAAAATGAAAAGCGGATTAACGTTAGAAAAGATAATTTCGGAGGAAGGCATCTTAAAAAACTGCAACTCAAGGATAATAAAGGTTGTCATGAGAAGTATTGTAGACTTATCTAAGAAAGGAACTCTTATGGTTTCTAAAGCATTGGACGCTATTGCAAAATTTCTAGATGATGCAAAAGAGGTTAATAAGTTCGTAGACGAAATTTTGGATGAAATTACGTCTGAAATAAAATTAACAGTACAACTTTTCGCTCCTATATGTGGGGGCGTTACAATCGGTCTTCTTTCAGCAGTTGCTATACTCTTTTCTAACCTTTTTCCAACATTCGAAGGAATGCAGGAAGTACTAGGAAAAGAGTATAAAGGGGTATTCGAAGCTATGAGCTGGGTGTTTAATCTAGGTAATGTCATCGATTTGCCTCGCTTTCAGCTAGTAGTTGGTATTTATCTACTAGAAATAATTGTGATGATGTCATACTTTCTTGGAGAAGTAAAGTATGGTGAAGATGAAGTAAGTAAAATGAAGGATATTGGTATCAATATACTTATCGCATTGCTGATTTATGTCTCTTTCTCGTTATGCCTATACTACGTAATGAAAACAATAATTAGCTTATCTCCGGTGGGAGGATGAAGAAACTTCTAGGAGATATGTTATTGAAGCTTGCTGTACTTCTACTAATTGCTGCTTTTCTCCTTCTTTTGTTTTATGTTGCTGCTAATCAATTGATGAGAAGAATGATATTAGGTGGTTGAATGCCAGAAGACATTGTAAAGTTAGTTATCTCCTTAATCTTGTTGGCGGTAGCTCTAATAATGCTCTTTATAATATCTCCAAAATTAATTCAGGCAGCAAGTGTGCTTGTTGAGAAATTAGTAAAAGAAGTACCAGGCAAGATTCTTTGTATGTTAACGCGTCTTTGCTAAACTTTTAATTATACGCTAAAAATAAGTAACATGAAAGGTATAGTACCAGTAATAATTGGAGGGGTTATTTTCATTATCTCAGGTATTGTCTTTTTAATTTTCAGCCTTCATATCGGATTTGTTGGATTGACAAAGTTCCTTGATATTTTAAAAGAGTTATTGTGGTTGTTTTTTAGAAAACCGGCATTTTCTCCTGTAGAAAAAGCCTTTCTTTGTTACTATTACATTTGCAAGGGAGATATCTCTAACATAGAAGAGTATTGTAGGAAGGGAATGGGCGAACTTGCCTATGCAGAAGTATATACCTTACCAAAAGTACTAGGTGTAAAAGACTTACAATGTAGACCTGAACTCATGCTTCAGTTTCCACTAGAGGTTAGGTTAAATGAGAATGCAGAAATTGATTATGAGAGAATAAAAAGTGCTCTTCCAATTAATGCTTATCTCATACTAGCTTCAAATGATGAATATAAGGAAGATATCAAGTGGCTTCCCTCCCCTACCGATCATGTTGTTCACTTCTATATTTCTCGCAATGCTGTGTTTGATGCGAAAAAAAAGACTCAGCGAGAATGCGGATTTGAGTGGGGACTAGGTCCGGCAGTGCTTTCGGTTTGGCTCGCGACTATTGAAAATGCAGTGGAACATGCAATCATAAAAAATGGTACTTACTACATCTCTCCACTTCTTACAGGAAAGTATAGGGAATATGAGAGATGGTTGGAAGAATTACAGTTACTTCCACGAACCGGAACGCCTGCTGATTATGTAGAGTTCGGATTAGAGATAATAGCAAAGAGTTTTATGTGGTTGGGTGAAAAAATAGCTGAATTTATATTGGATTGGGCGGCAAAAACCTGTACACCTGTATATGAAAAACCTAATTATGGTTTACTTCTTTCCACTTCTTACGGGTATTTAAACCTAACTGAGGATAAATGGGAATTTCGTACTCTCTTAGCGGGCTCTTATTTGCGAGTGAGGATAGTCGATGAAATACCGAAAAAGAGTAAGGGTCCTGAGGGAGTAACTCTTTACAACTACATGTTAAAAATGAGCAAATTTGATTGGAGTAGTGGTGAGAAAAAAGGCGTTGGAGTGACTATTGAGTTCTGGAATAGTACTAAGAGAAATAAAGAAGATATTTTTTGTGATATTTCCGGGGATTGTTGGAAAGGAGTTACATTTAAAACTAGAGAAGGAAACTTAACAATTTACGTCTTCAAGATAAGAGAGGGAAAATATATAGATTTTGATGCAACCTATTGGAGAAAAAACCCTCCAGTTTGGGAAGATCCTTATAAATATCAGTTTTGTGGAGGTAGTCTTGAGTTTTGTTATTATCCTCTCTTTGTTGCTCCATCCTCGCCAGTTACAATCAGTTTTTGCGGATTATTGCAATGTGGCGGAAAACGTATATATCTCAAAAATAACACTTGTGATACCCCAGATAGCGAATCCTTAATTACTAGCTGTGAAATTCCTTTAGGTGGAGTAGGGTGTTCGGTAAGCTTCACAGCACCTTCCGTTAACGGAATCTACACCTACTATGGATGTATAGATAAAAATGGGGATGGAGATTTTGACGATGAGGATGAAAGTGTTAACACTGATTTAGAAGTTTGTAAACCAGTAGGCTATGAATGTCAGAAAGATGAGGAGTGTTGTAGTCGCAAGTGTAGTGAGGTAGAGGGAGAGAAGATATGTGTAATTCCAACTTAAAATTTCTTTAAAACTTATTTACATGTTCTACAAATTTTCTTATGGGGGAAATAATTCAAGAATCTCTTTTTAAACTTTTTTTAATCCTCCTTACTATTGCTGGTCTTATTATACTACTATGGATGTTCTTTGGTGAGCATTTTAGTAAAGGAGCATCAGAAACTGTTTGTAGTCTTAAGATTCAAAGAGCCTGTATACTTTTATGTAGCGGAAATGAAGCAGAAGCCTTGAAAATTGATTTAAGAGGCTGCGGAGGTTTACCCTCTAAAGAATGGTGCAGAGAGCATGGTTATCAATGTTAGAAACTTAGGAAGCACAATAATAGAGCTTAGTATAATATTCTTAATAGGCATTTTAGTACTCCTCATTTTAAGTGGAGAGATTCCAAAAGTTCTCTCAGAAGTCTATCAAACTATAGCAGAGGAGTCTTCAGCAAATGTTGCTATTCAGCTTGCTAGCTTAATGTCAGCGAGTGGAGCAGCCCCATACCGAATAGAAATTAGTTATACTCCTTCTAGTAAAA